>Ga0210063_1000111_pt1 | contig 27447 bp, 26 predicted proteins | sample Muzzi_PWA_D1_FD_185529 | JGI IMG/M metagenome (GOLD analysis project Ga0210063, IMG submission 185529) | Wetland microbial communities from San Francisco Bay, California, USA, that impact long-term carbon sequestration - Muzzi_PWA_D1 (SPAdes) | ecosystem: Environmental > Aquatic > Marine >... | reverse complement strand
GCAGCCGAGACGGCCACGCCCATCGAGGTCGCAACGGAACAGCGCCATTGCGCCTGATGCCGGTACCCTGAAGACCCTGTCCTGATCGTGCGGAGGAAAAATTGGCGGGGGTTGTCACACCCCCGCGCTGGAAGGAATCGCAAGCTGCTCCGATCTTGGAACGTCGCGGAGGTGCAGCTCCAACGCCCCAGGACCGGACGGCCAGAAAGGCTCCCCCGATCGCCGGGCTTGCCTAAATATCTGACCTTGGCTATAACCCTATAGAATTGCGAGTACATTGGCAAGAGGAGATAACTAGAAATAGCACTTATTTCTCAATGGCTATTTGATTGCGTCTCGCCAAGGAATCCTCTAGACTGCTCCATCATCACCCTACGACCTGTGGAGGACTGACGATGGTCTCCTCGGCATCCCAGTTAGCGCAACCGTCCCCTATCGACCCTACCCACCTGGAAACCTTCTGTGCCCGAGGGATCGAGCGCTGCCGTCGGGGTGATTGGCAGCGGGGCATCGATGACCTGATGCAGGTCGTTGGCCAGAAGCAGCGGAGCAGTGTGTCCAGCCTGCTGTACTCCTACCTCGGCCTGGGTATCGCCCAATACCGCAGCGAGATCAAGGAAGGTCTCAAGCTCTGCAAGCACGCGGTGAAGTTGGAGTTTTTCCAGCCGGACAACTATTACAACCTGGCGCGGGTGCACCTGATCGCCCAGCAGCGCAGTGACGCCGTGGCCGCGGTACGGCGGGGCCTGGACATCGACCCGGACCACGGCGGATTGCAACGATTGCAGGCACAACTGGGCATCCGTCGTCGGCAACTGCTCCCCTTCCTCTCGCGCCAGCACTTCCTGAACCAGCTCCTGGGACGACTGCGCCACCGTCTCCGGACCCACACCGCCAAAACGGCGGCCCAGGCCCGGGAAAAAGCCGAGACCCACCGGGCAACGCCCGGGGAGGGGCAGGTCCGAGTCGGCTAGGCACCGCCCCCCCGGTGGAGGATCCACCTCGTCCCCGACAAGAGTCTTGCTGCGGGCTGTTGACCGATCCCCTTACCGCAGGCCGACGACCTCCCCATCCACCAGATCGATGCGTTCCAGCTGCCCGGCCTTGGGAAGGCCCGGCATGCGTAGGATGCTGCCCAGGATGGGCACCACAAAGCCAGCCCCGGCGGCCAGGACGACGTCGCTGACGGTGACCCGGAAGCCCGTTGGGCGACCCACGTTCGAGGCCACGTCGGAAAAGGATGCTGGGGTCTTGGCGACGCACAGGGGCAGTTCGCCATAGCCGGAATCTTTGAGCCATTTGAGGGCCCGGCGGGCCGGGGCGGTGTAATCGACCCCATCGGCGCCGTAGATGCCGGTGGCGACCTTCTCCATTTTGGTTTCCAGGGAATCGCTCAACTCGTAGGTGGGGCGGAAGGGTTTCGGCGCCTTCTCCGCATGCTCCACCACCAGACGTGCCAGATCCACCACGCCCTCGCCGCCCTCCTCGAAGCCCTTCTGCACCGCGAAGGGGCATCCCATCCGTTCGCACGCGGCGCGCACGACGGCGATCTCGTCCTCGGTGTCGCCGGGGAAATGGTTCAGGGTGACGATGGGCGCCTTGTCGAACCCGCGGACGTTTTCTACATGCTTTTCCAGATTCGCCAAACCCTTCTCCACCGCGCCCGGATTGGGGGCATCCAGCCCCTTCGCCGGAACACCGCCGTGGAGCTTCAGCGCCTTGATGGTGGCCACCACCACCACCGCCACGGGATTGAGCCCCGCGGAGCGGCATTTGATGTCGAAGAACTTTTCGCCCCCCAGGTCGAAGCCGAAGCCCGCCTCGGTCACCACCCAATCCGCATGGGCCAGTGCCGTCTTGGTGGCGATCACCGAATTGCAGCCGTGGGCGATGTTGGCGAAGGGACCGCCGTGGACCATCACCGGCACACCCTCGACGGTCTGCACCAGATTGGGTTTGATGGCGTCCTTCAGGATCACCATCAAGGCACCGATGCACTGGAGTTGGTGGGCCAGCACCAGTTCGCGACCGTAGGTCTGGCCAATGACGATGCGGGAGAGCCGCGCCCGCAAGTCTTCTTCGTCCTCCGACAGACAGAGGGCGGCCATCACCTCCGAGGCGGGGGTGATGTCAAAACCCGTCTCCCGGGGGATGCTCTGGGCCGGGCCGCCCAAGCCGATGAGGGTGTTGCGCAGCGCCCGATCATTGAGGTCGATGACCCGCCGCCACACCACCCGCCGGGGATCGATCCCCAGGTCATTGCCCTGATGCAGATGGTTGTCCAGCGCCGCCGCCAGTAGATTGTTGGCGGCGGAAATGGCGTGGAAATCCCCCGTGAAGTGCAGGTTGATCTCCATCGCCGGCACCAGCAGGGCCTTGCCCCCCCCGGTGGCCCCCCCCTTGATGCCGAAGGTGGGACCCAGGGAAGGCTCCCGCAACGCCACGCAGACCCGCTCGCCGATCTTCGCCAGCCCCTGCCCCAGGCTGATGGAAGTGACGGTCTTGCCCTCCCCCGCCGAGGTCGGGGTGATGGCGGAGACCAGCACTAACTTGCCGGGAGGACGCTCGGAAGCGCCCCGCGCCCGCAGGTCGATCTTGGCCTTGTCGCGGCCATAAGGATGGACGTGCTCCGGTCGAATATCCAAAGACCGGGCCACCTCTTCGATGGGACGTACTTTGTTTTGTGACATGGCGCGCATGGTACCAGAAATGCGGTAGTTCGATGAAGCGTAGGGACCCGCCCGAGTAGGGCTACGGCTCTACGACGTCATAGCCGTAGAGTTCCAGCATGTCCCGAAAGCGCTCGTTGAAGGCGGTGTAGTGTTCCGCCTTGAATTCCTCCCGGAAGGAACCCACCTGCCCCTTGGCGAAAGTGCCGGAGTCCTTCCGAAAGATGCCCTCCGCGAAGGTCGCCGGGTCCCCCACCACGCCGAGATGGCGCAGGATCTCCGCGATCTGCGTCCGCTGCTCCTCTTCCGAGCCACCCCCTTGGGCGCCCACCAGGCGCTCGAAGGCGACCTTGCACACCAGGGGATGGTGATACAGCCAGGTCGAATCCTCAAAGACCGTGTGGTACGGGAACGTCGTATCCGTGATGGCGTGCATCAGGCGAGCATCGTGATCCGGTAGGGATTGCAGGATGAAGGAGTGGGAGAGCTGCGCTGGGGAGGGCTCGAAGGTCTTGTTCTCCGTGTTGCGCATCAGGAAGCGCACATAGGAGCACAGAATGTCCCGTGGATCGCGGTAGTTCAGGAAGACCGCCGGCGATCCCGTCTGATGCCAGTGCACCGCCAGATCCCGTGGAAAGTCGCTCAACGGCAGTTTGTGGAACATCACGCACGACTGGGGTGGCAACCCCATGGGGTCGGTGAAGAGCTGCTGCTGCACCGCCGGGGGAAGAATCGGTCCCATCACCTGATACCCCAACTTGCGCATCAAGGCGCCCAGCAGGTGGGTACCCGCTTTGGCAAAGGAAACCACAAAGACGAGGCTTTGTTGGCCCATAAGGAATTACCTCAACAGAGAAACGATGGAAAATAGCGCGACACTTTCTGCCGCGATCAGATAGACAGCCTGGTCTCCCAGAGTACGACGACGACGGATGAAATTCAATCTCAATGCCAACGATTCTTATATCTGCTATATTGAATTTTCTGAAATTTATCCGCGCATCTATGTTGGGACTGTCATCCCCAGCCCCCCCCCAGCGCCTCCCTCCGCAGGGAGGCGCCAGAAGGACTCATTAGACCGACTGTTCGTCAAGGGGTACGGAGCAGGCTACTCAGCAGATTGGTGCCGGACCCTGCTGGGCAGCGGGGAGCCTGGCATTGTCCGATCCAAGGGCCTCAATCGCGGAAGTTTTCGAACTGCAACGGCAGGCCGAAATCCTCTTCTTTCAAGAACGCGATGACCTCCTGGAGATCGTCCCGCTTCTTGCCGGAGACCCGAACGCTGTCGCTCTGGATCGCTGCCTGAACCTTCATTTTGGCGGCCTTGATGGTCTTGACGATTTTCTTGGCGGTGTCCGTATCCACCCCGGAGCGCACCTTGATCTCCTGCCGCGCCCGCCCCCCGGCGGCGGGGAGGATCTCGCCCTTCTCCAGCGCCCCCAGGGGCACGCCCCGCTTGGCGAGTTTGCCGAGCAGCACCTCGTAGGCGGCGCCCACTTTGTAGTCGTCGGCGGATTCCAGGACGAAGACCTCGTCCTTCAATTCAGTGGTGGTATCGGTGCCTTTGAAATCGTAACGCTGGGCCAGCTCTTTGCGCGCCTGCTGCAAGGCGTTATCGATCTCGTGCCAATCTACTTTGGAAACGACGTCGAACGATGGCATGGTTTCTCCTCTCAGTTTCTTTTCCTAGGAATCCTATCAATACAGATCGAACAGCAGGATGCGCGCATCCAAGGGGCCGTTGCGCACCGGGATGCGGCGCCGGGGCTTCAGGCCGATGTGCTTGCCACGACTTTCGCCCCCGGCAAGGATGGCGGCCCGCCAGCCCGTGTAACGCTGCTTCAGAAGATCGCCCAGACGCTTCCACTGATCGACGTCCTCCTGCAACCGTTCACCGTACGCCGGATTGACGACCAGCAACCCCGGGCCGGGGGGCGGCTCCACCTCGAAGGCGTCCGCCAGACGGACCCGGGCGATGTCCTCGAGACCGGCCCGTTCCAGGTTGGTGCGGGCGGCGCCGATGGCCTCCCGGTCCCGATCGATGCCGTAGAGCTTCACGTCCGGGCCGGGGGCGGGGATGGGTTCCCGGCGAATGGCCTCGAAAGCCTGGGCGTCGAAACCGGGGAGCTTCGCGAAGGCCCACGCCTCCCGCAGCCGCCCCGGCGCCCAGCCGAGGGCGTAGAAGGCCGCCTCCGTCAGCAGGGTGCCGGAGCCACACATGGGATCCACCACCGGACCGCGACCATCCCACTCACTGGCCAGCACGCACGCCGCCGCCAGATTCTCCCGCACCGGTGCGGTGGTGCTTTGCAGGCGGTACCCGCGGCGATCCAGCGGCTCCCCGGAAGTATCCAGCAGCAGCGTCGCCTGATCCTTGTAGAGCCACACCCGGAGGTAGAGGTCCGGGCTCTTGCGCTCCACCGAAGCCCGTTCCCCGAAGCGATCCCGCTGGCCATCCACCAGGCCATCCTTCACCTTCATGCCCACCCAGCGGGTATCCCGCACCTGGGAGTGGCTGCTGGTGGCGTGGATGGCGAAGGTGCGCCGGGGGTTGAAAAGCACCCCGGCGTCGATGCCATCCCACGTCCGGGAGCGCCGCCGCACCAGATTGCGCGCCCCCGCTGCCAGCTGATCCCCATCCTTGCCGTTGAAGCGCGCCAGTTCCACCAGGACCCGGTTCGCCGTCCGCAGGCGCCAGTTGGCCCGCCAGCAATCCGCCCAGCCGCCCCGGAAGGTCACCGCGGCCTTCTGCCGCTCCACCCCGATCATCCCCAGAGCCCGCAGTTCCGCTTCCAGGAACTCTTCCAACCCCAGGCTACAGGTGGCCACCATGTCCAGTCGATCCTTGTTCATAGGAGATGGAGGATACCCGAAGGATGGTTCGAGGGCATGCTGCCTCCGCCGTGCAGAGGAAAAAACCTCGGCGGGAACACATCTTGTAGAATGCTGACCATCAGGAGGACCGAAGATGGAGTTGAGTTTACCGCTGGATCAAATGACGACTTCAGAGAAGCTTCGCGCGATCGAAGCGATCTGGGATGATCTCCAGCGCACGCCGGAAGCTCTCCCATCACCACCCTGGCATGCCACTGTCCTGGAAAACCGGGAGCGCCGCATCCAGGAGGGAGGCGCTCGATTCACCCCGTGGAACGAGGCGAAACGAGCTATTCGAGAACGAGTGCATGAAGACCAGGATCCTTGATGACGCACAGCAGGATCTCGTAGACGGATTTCATTTCTACGAAGAGCAGTCCGAAGGATTGGGCGACTATTCTCTGGATTCGCTTTTCGCCGACATCGACTCCTTACAGATCTACGCCGGTATTCATGCACTCCACCTCGGCTATCATCGCCTTCTCGCGCGACGATTTCCCTATGCGATCTACTATCGAATCAAGCATGAAGAGGTGAGCGTGCATGCGGTGCTGGACTGCCGCCGCAACCCCTCCTGGATCCGTGATCGTCTGGGAACCGGCTGAATGCTGACGCTTCAACCGCAAAGGTCACCGCGCCTTCCAGGCTGTCCCAGGTCACCAAAGCTTCAACGACTTTTCCTCTACCTCCTGATTTTCACCTTCCTTGTCGGCGTCGGTGGTTGCACCGACGACAAGCAGGACACCGCGACCCTCACCGTCTTCGCCGCCGCCTCCCTGCGGGAGGTGGTGGAGGACGCGGCGCGGCGCTTCGAAGAGCGGGAAGGGGTGAAGGTGGTGCTCAACATCGCGGGCTCGAACGTGCTGGCGCAGCAGATCCTCGCGATACCGGCGGCGGATGTCTTCCTGTCGGCGGATGGCAACTGGGTGGATGTCCTGGAACAGGCGGGACGCGTCCGCCCGGCGGAGCGCCAGCCCTGGCTGAGCAATCGCCTGGTGGTGATCGGTCGACAGAATGCCAACATCACCCTGGCCGACGCCGCCGACCTGGCCCGGGCCGCCCGAGCCGACGGCTTCCAGCACCTGGCGGTGGCCAACCCCGAAGCCGTGCCCGCGGGGCGCTACGCTCGGGCAGCCCTGGAGGGCATCCCCTGGCCCACGACGGACGGCAGCGGCACCGTCTGGGGTGGAATCCAGGACCGCCTCGCCCCCACCCTCGATGTCCGCGCCGCCCTGGCGCTGGTGGAGTCCGACCCCGCCATTCTGGGGATCGTCTACCGCACCGACGCCCGGACCTCGGAGCGAGTGCGGATCCTGCTGGAACTCCCCCCGCCACCGGAGGCCCCCATCCTCTACCATGCAGCGCTGCTCCAGGATGGGCCGAACCCCGCTCTGGGCCGCCGTTTTCTCGAATTCCTGGAATCCCCGGAAGTCCACGCCCTGGCAGCCCGGCGCGGCTTTCTGCCCCCCGCCCCCTGACATCCCCCCAAAACCAGCACGGTGTAAGCTCCCCTGCCATGGACTCCGGCCTCCTCCCCATCCTGCTCCTGACCCTGAGGGTCGCCGCCGTGGCCACCGCCGCCGTGGCGGTGCCCGCGGTGTTGCTGGGCTATGCCCTGGCGCGGCGGGAGTTTTTCGGCAAGGGGTTGGTCTCGGCGCTGGTCGGGCTGCCCCTGGTGCTGCCCCCCACGGCGGTGGGCTTCCTGCTCTTGCGGCTGCTGGCCGTGGACGGCCCTCTGGGACGGGAAACCCTGGGGTTCGACCTGGGCCTGGTCCTCACCTGGAAGGGGGCCGTGGTGGCGGCGGCGGTGATGTCCTTCCCGTTGGTGGCGCGCACCGCCCGGGTCACGTTCGAGGGCATCGAACCCCGGCTGGAGGCCATGGGGCGCACCCTGGGCTATTCGCCCCTCGGGACCTTCGCCCGCATCACCCTGCCCCTGGCGCGGCGCGGGTTGCTGGCGGGCACCCTCCTGGGCTTCACCCGGGCGCTGGGGGAATTCGGCGCCACGGTGACCCTGGCGGGCAACATCCCGGGACGCACCCAGACCCTGGCCTCGGCCATCTTCAGCGCCCAACAGGTGGGCGACGCGGCCCAGGGGGATTGGCTGATGGGGATCGCCCTCGCGGTAGGTTTGCTGGCCATCTGGGGTGCCGAACGGCTCAGCCGGGAGCGGAATCGATGACCGAACCCCTGCACGTCGCCCTGCGCCTCCCCCTGGATCGCTTCGCGGTGGAGGTCGAGATCACCTGCCGCCACCCCGTGACGGGGATTTTCGGCGCTTCCGGGGCGGGCAAATCGAGCCTGCTGGAAGCGGTGGCGGGGCTGCGGCGGGGTGCCCGGGGACGGGTGCAACTGGGGGAGACGGTGTGGCTCGACTCCTCGACGGGGGTGGATCTGCCGTCCCATCGCCGCGCGGTCGGGTACGTGCCCCAGGAAGGCTTGCTCTTCCCCCATTGGGATGTGCGCCGGAACCTCCTGGCGGGCGCCCGGCGGGCGCGGGCCCATGGCCAGGATCCCCTGGCACGGCTGCGGGAGGTGGTGCCCCTGCTGGAGTTGGAACCGCTCCTTCACCGACCGGTCGCCACCCTTTCCGGGGGCGAGCGGCAGCGGGTGGCGCTGGGACGAGCGCTCTGTTCCGGCCCCCGCCTGCTGCTCCTGGACGAACCCCTCGCCGCCCTCGATCTGCCGTTGCGACGGCGGCTCCTGCCCCTGCTGCGTCGCCTGCGGGAACAGCTGACGATCCCCATGCTGCTGGTCTCCCACGATCCCATCGAGGTGCAGGCGCTGTGCGATGCGTTGATCGTGCTGCGCCAGGGGGCGGTGATCGCCCAGGGGGAGCCCCGGGCCGTGCTGACGGATCCGGCGGTCTTCCCCCTGGCCCAGCGGGAGGGCTTCGAGAACCTGCTGGCCGGTGCCCTCGCCACCGAGGAGGGCCAGCGCAGCGCCCGGGTGCGCCTCGCCAACGGCGCCGTGCTGACGGTGGCTCCGCCACCGGGCGACCCCGATTCCAGAGAAGACGTGTTGGTGGGGGTCTCCGCCACGGACATCCTTCTCGCCACGGAGCAGCCCCGGGGCCTTTCCGCCCGCAACGTCCTTCCCGCCACGGTGCGCGAGATCCGCGCTTTCGACCACCACGCGCTGGTCACCGCGACGCTGACCGAGGGCGGCCCCCCGATCACCGTGGAGGTGACGGCGGCGACCCCCGGCCAGTTGGGCTTGACGGCGGGTTCCCCCGTCTTCCTGGTGATCAAGGCCACGGCGTGCCGAGTCTACGGTCGGCGGGCGGGATGAGCAGCGCGGGGCGCAAGGGACCGCCGGGGCCGACGGACCCCGACCGGGGGCTCTGGCAGGGGCGCTCCATCGCCCGGGTGTTCACCTCCCCGGACGGCTTCGTGGTGCTGGTGGGCCGCACGGCCCAGGACAACGACCTCCTGTCGGTGCGCCTGGCCTCACCCCGGGATTTCTGGTTCCACGTCGCGGGGCACCCCGGCTCCCACGTGGTGGTGCGCAACCCCGACGGTCTCGACCGCCTGCCCCGGGAAACGGAACAATTCGCCGCCGGGCTGGCGGCGGGCTACTCCAAACAGAAGAAGGGGGGACGGGTCGCCGTCCACGTCGCCACCTGCGCGGACGTCTCCAAGCCCCGGGGGTTGCCGCCGGGGAAGGTGCAGCTGAAGCGCTTCAAGGCGTTGCAGGTGGCGCCGGTGCGCGCCACAGACGGCGCCTAGTCCCGCAGCCTCGCAAAAGGAAGCTCGCGATAGACACGTTCTGGTGTCCATGCTTCCTCGCGGGCAAGCCGAGCGTCGATCTCGTCAGGACTGTCCCGGTAAAACTGGAGGGCCACCTGTAACTGACTCGGAGTCAGGGCAGGGTAGCTCTCGATGAGCGCTTCAAAAACCTCATCAACTTCTCTCCAGGTCGCGATGACCTCCCAAACATCCAGGCCAGTTCCTACGATCCCTGCTCTCGGACCGGTCGGACCTTCGCGGTAGATAATTCCCGACTGCTGGACCATCGCTCTTTCCCCCGTTCGGGTTATTCGCCAACCATCTTAGCTTCTTGGGCCGGGTTGGATTCCAGATGAACCGCCCGCGGCAGCAGCACCCACAGCCGCCCGCCGTGTTTCATGCGCCCGGCCACTTCGGCGGCGGCCTCCCCCGGTCCCCAGAAGACATCGCCGCGCACTGGCCCCTTGATGGCGCCGCCGGTGTCCTGGGCGACGAGCAACCGCTGCAGGGGGACATCCGGTGCGCTGGGGCGCATGGAGGGGGCCTCGGTGTCGAGCCACATGGGCACCCCCATGGGCAGGAAGGCGCGATCCACCGCCAGGGAGCGCCCGGGGGTCAGCTCCACCCCCTGGCTCCCCTTGGGGCCGCTGCCGGAGAGCTGTTGGAAGAAGACGTAGGACGGGTTCTGGTGCATGATCTCCCGTCCCGCCTCGGGGTTTTCCTCCAACCAGCGGCGGATGGATTGCATCGAGACCTCCTCCCGGGCGAGGGCCTGCCGCGCCACCAACTCCTTGCCGATGGCGAAGTAGGGGTGGCCATTCTGCCCGGCGTAGCCCACCCGCAGGAAGCCCCCCTCCGCCAGCTCCACCCGACCGGAGCCCTGGATATGGAGGAAGAAAGCATCGATGGGATCGTCCACCCAGACCAGTTCCAATCCCCGGCCCGCCATCGCCCCGGTGTCGATATCCGCCCGATCCGGGTACGGTTCGATCTTCCCCCCGCGCAGCCGGGCGGGCAGGCGGACCCCCTCCCACTCCTCCCGGAACAGGCCCAGATCGATGCGCAGGATGTCCCCGGGACGACGGTAGAGGGGCACGGTGAACCGCCCTCCCTTACGCCGACTGCCCTGCAAAGTGGGTTCGTAATAACCCGTAAAGAGACCCTTGGCCTCCCCCCGGTTGGTCACCTGGTACGGCTGGAATGCCCCTTCGAAGAAGGTCCGGGCCGCCCGATCATCCCCTGCGGGCACCTGGTCGGCGGCGACGCACGCCGAGCGCCACTGACCGGCGGTCCCGGCGATGCCCTCCGGTCCCAGGGGGCGGTTCGCGGGAACCCGCTGGAAGACGGCACAGGAGCGCAGCAACGCTGGCAACGCGTCCGCCGTGAAATCCATGGCCCATCCGGCGAGATCGTCAAACGCCGCCGCTTTGAGGACCAGAGTATCCGGCGGGGGCTCAGGGGGCGGCTCGGGGACGGCGGGAGGTGCGGTCGCTACCGCCGGTGGCGATGCCAGGGGAGAGGGGGTTTCGCTGTGCAGCCCCAGCCACAACGCCACCGCCGTCGCGGTGACGGCCCACAGGGTCAGGAAGGTGATCCAGGCTCGCATGGGGGAAGAATACCTCCGAACACCCTCCTGCGGCTCCTCCATCGGGATCGGGCGGCAGCCTGGAACGGGCAACACGAGCTATGATAGCGGCATGACCCAGGCAGAACGAAGAAAGTATGACCGAAAATAGAACATCGATCTCGCAGGCCAACAGCGATGCCGAAGTTGGAGAATTTTGGGACAGCCATGATCTTGGGGACTCTTGGGATCTGACGCATCCCGTGGCCGTGCGGGTGGATCTGAAGGCAGAGAAATCCTATTTCTCTGTCGCCAGAGACCTGGCCAACCAGATCGAGCACCTGGCCCATGCCCAGGGGGTCAGTTCGGGCACGTTGGTGAATCTGTGGCTACAGGAAAAAGTTCACCAGACGGGTTCTTGATCGAGGCTCGCATTACAGCCCGTGGCGAAAATCGACCGCATGCGAGAGCGAGGAATCTTCGGTCAGATCACGGCGGAAAATCGCAGAAATATCCGAGATCTTGCGAGATTTTCCAACGCCGATTTGGCGGAAAAGGCCCGCTCGGAGCGCGGCGCGAGTCTTGCCGCGGGCTGATAAAGGAAGGATACCGGATCCTGACCCCGCAAAACCCTTCTCATCTTCACCCCACCGAGCAGGGAGCCGCCGCGGGTTGGCGGCGCGGGGAAGGGGAGCCTACCGCCGATACAGCGGGAAGTGCTCCGTCAACGTCTCCACCCGCTCTTTCACGGACGCCTGGATAGCGGTGTTCTCCGGGTCCGCCAGGACATCGCTGATCAGATCGGCGATGGTCTCCATCTCCGGCTCTTTCATGCCTCGGGTGGTCACCGCCGCCGTCCCCAGGCGGATCCCGGAGGCGACCAGGGGTGGGTTGGGATCGTAGGGGATGGTGTTCTTGTTGGTGGTGATCCCGGCGTCTTCCAGGGCTTTCTCCATCACCTTGCCGGTGGTTCCGGCGTGGGCCACGTCCAGCAACAAGACGTGGTTTTCCGTTCCCCCGGTGACGATGCGGCCCCCGCGCTCGACCAGACGGTTGGCCAGGCGGGCGGCGTTGGCGACGATCTGGCGCTGGTAGGCCACGAACTCTTCACTCGCCGCTTCCTTGAAGGCCACCGCCTTGGCGGCAATCACGTGCATCAGGGGGCCGCCCTGCAAACCGGGGAAGACCGCCCGGTTGATCTGCTTGGCATGCTCCTCCCGGCAGAGGATCAGCCCCCCCCGGGGACCGCGCAGCGTCTTGTGGGTGGTGGTGGTGACGAAATCGCAGTAGGGCACCGGGGAGGGGTGCTCCCCGGCGGCCACCAGACCGGCGATGTGGGCGATATCCGCCATCAGCAGCGCCTCCACCAGGTCGGCGATGGCGCGGAAACGGGCGAAATCGATCACCCGACTGTAGGCGCTGGCGCCGCAGATGATCAACCGCGGACGGTGGGTGCGCACCAGCCGCTCCACCTCTTCATAGTCGATGCGTTCCGTCTCCCGATCCACCCCGTAGTGAACGACGTGAAAGTCGCGACCGGAATAGCTCAGGTGATGACCATGGGTCAGATGACCGCCGCTCGACAGGTCCATCCCCATCAAGGTGTCGCCGGGCTTCAGGAAGCCGAAGTACACCGCCATGTTGGCGGTGGTGCCGCTGTGGGGTTGGACGTTGGCGTGTTCGGCGCCGAACAAGGCCCTGGCCCGCTCGATGGCCAACCGCTCCGCCTCATCGACGTGCTCACAACCGCCGTAGTACCGGCGTCCGGGATAACCCTCGGCGTACTTGTTGGTCATCACGCAGCCGGTGGCGGCCATCACCGCGGGGCTGGCAAAATTTTCCGAGGCGATCAGCTCCAGACCGCGATCCTGGCGCTCTCGCTCCGCCTCGATGGCGCGATAGATTTCCGGATCGGTCTCTTGAACGGTGGCCAGATCCCACATGAATGAGGACTCCTCAGCGCAGCTGGTCGATCTTGCCGGTACGCCGAGCGTGGCGCCCCCCGGCGAATGGAGTGGCGAGGAAGACCCGGACGATCTCCTCGGCATAGGGCGGCGCGGCGATCCGCCCCGCTACCGCCAGCACATTGGCGTCATTGTGCTCGCGGCTCAGCGCGGTGGTGTACGGGTCGAAGCAGTTGGCCGCCCGCACCCCGGAAATCTTGTTGGCGGCGATGGCCATACCGATCCCCGAGCCGCAGACCAGGATGCCTCGTTCCGCCTCCCCGCCTGCCACCGCCCGCCCCACGGCGGCGGCGTAGTCTGGATAGTCCGTGCTCTCTTCGGAATGGGTGCCGAGATCGGTGACCTCATGCCCCTCCGCCACCAGGAAGCGGCGGAGGTGCTCCTTCAAGGGGTACCCGGCGTGATCCGCGCCCAAAGCGATCTTCACGGCCTCAACCCTCGGCGGCCTCCGCCGGTGCGGCCTCCGCGGGCGCGGCGGCGGCTTTCTTCTTCGGTGCGGCCTTCTTCGCCGCGGGCTTCTTGGCGGCGGCGGGTTTCTTTGCCTCGGCGGCGGCCTTCTGGGCCTCGGCCAGGTGCTCCTGGAAACGCTTCTTCAGGCGTTCTTCCCGGCGCTTGCGGCGACGACGCAGTTTGCGATCCTTCTCTCTCATAGCGTTCTTTTTCTCCTCTCCCAGGTTTGCAGGGACAGCAGAGCTTCTCCCACGGGGGCGACAGTGTCAAGGCGCCCCGGGAGAGGAAAGAGGTAGAATGCTCGGTTGTCATGGATTCATCCCACCCATCGCCTCCCGGTGAGGTCACCCGGCTGCTGGCCCGGTGGCAAGAGGGAGACCAGCAAGCGCTGGAAGAATTGACCCCGATGGTCTACCGCCAGTTGCACCATCTGGCCCACTACCACATGCGGGACGAACGATCGGGACACCTGCTACAAACCACAGCCCTGGTCCACGAGGCGTTCCTGCGTTTGGTGGGCATTGAGGCGCCGTGGCAGCATCGTCAGCACTTCTACGCCATGGCCGCGCGCTTGATGCGGCGGGTGCTGGTGGATTTCGCCCGCCGCCGCAATGCCGCCAAACGGGGCGGCGGCGCCCTGAATGTGAGCCTTACGGATCTGGATCTGACCCCGGACCCGGCGGACCAGCCGGAACAGTTGCTGGCCCTGGACGAAGCTCTGACCCGGCTGGGGCGGCGGGATCCCCGCAAGTTGCGCATTCTGGAGTTGCGCTGCTTCGCGGGGATGACCATCCAGGAAACGGCGGATTTGTTCAACGTCTCCCACACCACCATTGAGAACGATCTGCGCCTGGCCCGTGCCTGGCTGTCTCGCGAGCTGCACCGAGAAGGGAGGGGAGAGCGATGACCGAACCCAAAAAAGACCCCATCGACGACCCGGCACGGGGGACGGCAACGGAAGCCTGGGAACGGGTGGATGCCGTCTTCCGGGAGGCCGTCCATCTGGATGGGGAGGCGCGCAGGGAATTTCTGGACTCTCGGTGCGGCGACGACGGGACCCTGCGGCGGGAGGTGGAATCCCTGCTGCTCTGGGCGCGGGAAGGGGAGGATTTCACCGCCTGGGCCCTCGGCCCCCAGCGCTGGATGGCCGCCGAACTCTCCGCTGAGTTTGACCGGGTCCAGGGCACCCGCCTGGAGAGCGGGGACAACCTGGGTTCCTACCAGCTGCTGCGCGAGGTGGGCCGGGGCGGCATGAGTCGGGTGTTTCTGGCGGAGCGAGCGGACGACCAGTACCACATGCAGGTCGCCGTCAAGGTGATCCGCCCCGGATTGGACAGCCCGGAGCTGCTCGGTCGGCTGCGCCAGGAGCGGCAGATCCTGGCGGGGCTCAACCATCCCCACATCGCCCACCTTCTGGACGGCGGCACCACCCCCGCGGGCACCCCCTTCTTCGTCCTGGAGTACGTCCCCGGCGAACCCATCGATACCTACTGCGACGACCGCCGGTTGCCCATCGACGCCTGCCTGGAACTCTTCCTCAAGGTCTGCGGCGCGGTGCAATACGCTCACCGCAATCTGATCATCCACCGCGATCTCAAACCCAGCAATCTGCTGGTCACCGCCGATGGGGAGCCCAAACTGCTGGACTTCGGCATCGCCAAGGTGCTGAACCCGGAAGCTTTTTCCATGACCGTCTCCGAGACCCAGCTGGGCGCCCGGCTCCTCACACCGGAATACGCCAGCCCGGAGCAATTCCAGGGTCAGGAATTGACCACCGGCACCGATGTCTACTCCCTGGGGATGATCCTCTATCGCCTGCTCACCGGTCGGCTGCCCTTCCCTTCGGAGGGCCAGACCCTGGCCACCCTGGAGCGGGTGGTCTGCGAAGCGCCGCCGCCGCTCCCCAGCCAGGCAGCGGAGGCCAACGAAGCCGGGCGGGGGCGCGCCCTGCGCGGGGACCTGGACCGCATTCTCCTGAAGGCCTTGGAGAAGGATCCGGAGGCCCGCTACGGTTCCGTGGAGCGCTTCGCCGACGACCTGCACCGCTACCGAGAGGGCCTGCCGGTGAGCGTGCGCCGCCCATCCCTCCCCTACCGCGCCCGCCGCTTCGTGCGTCGTCACCGAACGGCCTTCACCGCCGCGGCGGTGGTGGGCCTTCTGCTGGTGGCGGTGGTGGCCTACTACACCGTGCGGCTGCGCTCCGAGCGGGATGCCGCCCAACAATTGGCGGAACGTCTGACCCGGACCATGAACTTCGTGGAAGAGATGGTCACCCAAGCCGATCCCAGTGCCACCAACGCCCAGGAGGTCTCGGTGCGGGAGGTGGTGGATCAGATGGCCGAACGCAACGAGGAACTGCGGGACGAGCCCGCCCTGCGGGCCGCGGTAATGAACCAGGTGGGCCGCCTGTACAACCGGCTGGCCCTCTACGACGAGGCCGAGGCGCAGCTGGCGCAAGCGTTGGAGATCCGCCGCAGTCTCAGCCGACAGAAGAGTGGCGCTCCAGACCTGGACGTCGCGGACACCGCCAAGGAGCTCGGGAACAGCCACTATTATCTGGGGCGCCCGGAAAGCGCCGAGGCGCTACTGACGGAAGCCTGGCGGACCCGCCGTCGCTTGCTGGGAGAGGACGACCCCCTGACGGTCAGCTGCGAGAACGATCTGTCGGTGGTCCTGGAGAATCTGGGCCGCCTGGACGAGGCGGAGGCGCACTCGCGAAGCGTGCTGGAGTATCGCCGAGCCAACGATCCCGACAGCCTACTCATGACGGAAGCCCTTACCAATCTGGGGGCGGTGCGCTGGTCCCAGGGAAAACTGGAGGAGGCGGAGGACCTCTACCGCCAGGCCCTGGAGATGGGACGCCGCCTCCAGGGCCCCCTGCACCGGGATGTCACCACCCAGGCCAACAACCTGGCGGCCTTGCTCTCCATCCGCGGTAACCATACCGAGGCGGAGGCCCTCTTCGCCGAAGCGCTGGCCGCCAACCGTCAGCTGTTCGGCGACCAACACCCCTACGTCAGCCGTGGATTCCACCGCCACGCGCGGGAATTGCGGACGTTGGGACGGCGACAAGAGGCGGCGGCAGACTACCGCGAGGCGCTGCGGCTGCACCAGGAAATCGCGCCGGAGGATCCCCGCATTACCGCCTGGCTGGTGGAGTTCGCCGAAATGTTGGTTGAAGGGGACGACTGTCCCGCCGCGGCGCCGCTCCTCGAGCAGGCTCTGGCCCGCTCTCCGGAGGACGCCACGGCCCGCGCCCTCGTGACTACTTGCTTTGCAGATGCCACTTCTCGTTCCGGAGGCTTCCCTCCTTGATCCATATGCCGCGCAAGAAATGCGACCAACCGAGGGCCACCGCTACCGGATAGTTCGTCGAACAAAGCGGTGTCGTACCCTCAAGGAGCAAATGGAAACTGTTCTCCGCCTTCGCGTAGCCATGGGCCGCGCCCTGGGACCCCAATTCTGTTTCCAGCGGGCCGCGGGGATCATAGGTAGCGGAGACCTGCAACTGCCTGGTGGACGACAGGCTAAAGGTCACAGGCTCCGCCGTGACCTCCTCGTGGGAATGCGACTGGCTCGTGTTGCTCGAGCCTGCGTCGGTATAGGCGTACAGGGTCTTCTGGAAAACCACTGCGGAGTCCACCAGCAACTCCGCCTCTTCAAAAACCGACGCCGTGGCGCTGCCACCGGACGCATGGACATTGCTCTCCACAGTGCCCAGCGTGGTGTAGTCCAATTCTCCATGGACAGAGCCTGAGCAGGCCTGGGCACAACTGGGCGGCCCGGACGAACACCGCAGGTCGAGCGAGACGGTCGAAGTAGCAACCTCGGAGACAAACGGCGTATCCGCCACCCCCGGCGTAAACCGCCGCGCCTGCATCATGTGGCTGTAGGCCGCCCCGCTGGTGAAGCCCGATTCTTCCGCCGCCACCTCGATACCGTCGTAGGCGAACTCCTGGTAAAACCCATCCACGTCGCCAGGCGGTGTATCGACCACGACATGCCAGTAATAGCCGCAGTTTGGACCCCCGGTGGGGACCTGGGCGTTGTCCAACTGCTGCTCCAGCTGGAGGATCTCCTCCAGCAGGTGGGGCTGCAACGCCTTGATCGAGTCCAGAACGCTGCCCAGGTCACACGACGGCAAGCGCTGGATCTCCGCGTCGAGTTGCGCGCTGCTGACGATGGCATCCCCCTGCAAGCCCCCCAACACGGTCCAGCCGCATGCCTCGGTAGTGCATTCCCGCAGGGCGAAGAAGGGGAAGGCGTCCCCGACCACGACGCCTTCATCCTGGATCTCCAGGACGAGGGAAAAATCGTGGTTCCACAGATCCGCCAGGGCACCGGACAACCGCTCCTGGACGGCGACAGGGCCGCCCGGGGTGACGTTCTCCATGGCCAGAATCTCACCCTCTTCATCCCGCAACACCAGCACGGGGTCCTCGAACGTCCAATCTTCATTCCAGACAATGGCGGCGGCGAGGTCGTCGCCGACGGCTTCCGCCGCGACGATGACCACCGCGGGGGCCTCTTCTCCTTCCTGCCCTCTCGCGAAGAGCGGCAGGCTGTAGAGCAGCGTGGACAGCAAGACGAAACCAAAGAATCTTCTATTCATTCCAGACATCAGTGTTCTCCCTTTGAAAAGGCGAGGGCCGGAGGCCGACCCCCGCGATCAGGACCAGGACAGCGCCTCAGGGCCTCCTTAAGCCAGCCCTGCGACGGAGAATGACGCGAATCGTATATGTCAATGAAGCATACCCAGCCTCTCGTCGTTGACGACTCCGACCGGTGCACTCCGCACCGGCAGTCAAGAAGAAGGGCGCAACAAGAAGGCCACTCCCCAAACCCGGAGGAAAAATCTTTGAACCGAATCCATCGCCCCGGTGTCGCACTCCCCCTTATCGATAGAATGGGGGCCCCCAATTCCCAATCGAGCTGGCCCGTGAAACCCAGAACCCCATCTTCCAACCCCAACCGCAACGAGGTCACCCACTTGCTCCATCGCTGGCAGGATGGGGATGAGGACGCCCTGGAGGTTTTGACGCCGGTGGTCTACGGTGAGTTGCACCGGCTAGCCCATCGCCATATGCGGGGGGAGCGGCCCGACCACCTGCTCCAGACCACCGCCCTGGTGCACGAGGCGTTCCTGCGGCTGGTGGGGATCGATGGGCCGTGGCAAGGGCGACGACAATTCTATGCCGTGGCCGCGGGGATCATGCGCCGCGTGCTGGTGGACTTCGCCCGCCGCCGAGATTCCGCCAAACGGGGGGCGGGCGCCGTGCAAGTCACCCTCAGCGAGGACTTGCTGAGCCACCAGCCAGAACTGGGGGTCCTGGCCCTGGACGAGGCCCTGACCCGCCTGGGGGAGCGCGATCCGCGCAAGGTCCGGGTGATTGAACTGCGCTGCTTCGCGGGCATGACCATCGAGGAGACCGCCGAAATCCTGGAGGTCTCCCACACCACCATTGAAAAAGATCTGAAGCTGGCCCGGGTCTGGCTGACCCGGGAGTTGCAGGGTACGAAGGACACCTCCCCATGACCGGCGGCGGCCCGGGGGAACCCGACTGGCGGCGGGTGGAGGCGATCTTCCACGCTGCGGAGGCGTTGCCCCGGGAGGAGCAAGAGCACTTCCTCGACCAGGAATGCGGCGACGACGAAGCGTTGCGCCGGGAGGTCGCCTCCCTGCTCGCCTGGACCACCGAGAGCGCCGACTTCACCGACCTGGCGGTCCAGCCCCACCGCCAGATGGCGGCGGAGATCACCTCCCGCTCCCCCGGCGAAACCCTCGGTCCCTACCGCGTGCTGGAAGAGCTGGGAGCCGGAGGGATGGGCAGCGTCTTCCTGGCGGAACGAGCCGACGACCAGTACCGCATGCAGGTGGCGGTCAAGGTGATCCGCCCGGGGCTCGACACCCCCGACCTGGTGGACCGCATGCGCCAGGAGCGCCAGATCCTCGCCAACCTGAACCACCCGTACATCGCCCACTTGCTGGACGGCGGCACCACGGAGGACGGCGCCCCCTTCGTGGTCATGGAGTACGTGGACGGGGTCCCCATCGACCGCTATTGCGACGACCACGCCCTGTCGATCCGGCAGCGTATCGCTCTCTTCCTGAAGGTTTGCGACGCGGCCCACTACGCCCACCGCAATCTGATCATCCACCGGGATCTGAAGCCCAGCAACCTGTTGGTGACGACCGACGGAACCCCAAAATTGCTGGACTTTGGCATCGCCAAGGTCTTGAATCCGGACACCTTCCCCCAGGAAATGTCCCAGACCCAGGCCGGGGCGTGGATGCTGACCCCCCAATATGCCAGCCCAGAGCAGATCCGGGGCGAGGAATTGACCACCAGTTCCGACATTTACTCGCTGGGGATCCTCCTCTACCGCCTCCTGTCGGGGGCCGTGCCCTACCGTCTGGAGGGCAAGAGCATGGGCGCGGTGGAGCGCATCGTCTGCGAACGGACCATCCCCGCCCCCAGCGAGATGGCGCCGCAGAGCGAGAAACGCCTGCTGCGGGGGGATCTGGACAGCATCGTCCTCAAGGCCCTGGAAAAGGATCCGGAGCAACGGTACGCCTCCGTCGAGCGCCTGGCGGACGACCTGCGCCGCCACCTCGCGGGGCTGCCGGTGAGCGTTCGCGGCACCGTCTTCGGCTACCGCGCCCGCCGCTTCCTCCGCCGCCATCGCACCGCCTTCCTGACCGCCATGGCGGTCTTCCTCCTGCTGGTGCTGGTGATCACCTTCTACACCATCCGGTTGAAGCAGGAGCGGGACGAGGCGCGGCGCCTGGCGGACCAGTTGCGCCACTTCACCGACTTCATAGAAGAGGTGGTGAAGAACTCCGACCCCAGCGAAACCCAGGCCCGGGAGGTCACCGTGAGGGAGATGGTAGAGGCGATGGTGCACCGCAACCAGGCCCTGGATGACGAGCCGGCCCTGCGCGCCGCGGTGATGCACGAGGTGGGTGGGTTGTACCGCAGTCTGGCGCTCTACAGCGAGGCGGAGACCCAGTTGCGAGAAGCGCTGGAGATCCGCCGCCGGTTGCACCCCGCTCCTCATCTGGAAGTGGCGGACTCCGCCAACGACCTGGGGGAAGTGCTGTACTTCGCGGGCCAGTTGGAGGAGGCCGAAGCGTTGATCACGGAAGCGTGGCAGCTGCGCCGTCGGCTCCTCGATCCCGCCGATCCCTTGACGGTGAACAGCCAGAACAATCTGGCCGCGGTGCTCGAGGCCCGGGGCGAATACGATCGGGCGGAGCCTATCTTCCGCGCCGTGCTGGCGCAGCGGCAGGCCCACAACGCGGCGCCCAATGTCGAAACCGCCGAGGCCCTCAACAACCTGGCAGCGGTGCGCTGGTCCCAGGGCGCCCTGGGCGAGGCGGAGACTCTCTACCGCCAGGCGCTGTCCATCAAGACGCAACTCTACGAAGCGCCCCACCGGGATATCGCCACCGCCATGAACAACCTGGCCGCCCTGCTGTCCGATCGGGAGGATCACCCGGCGGCCCGAGACCTTTTCCAGCAAGCCCTGGACATGAACCGGGCGCTGTACGGCGACCGGCACCCCTTCGTCAGCCGTGGCCTGAACCGTCTGGCGGGAGAACAGCGCGCCCTCGACGATCTGCCGGGAGCCGAGGCCAGCTACCGGGAGGCGCTCCGGCTGCACCGCGAGATCGCCCCGGACGACCCTCGCATCGGTCGCTGGCTGGTGGAGTTGGCCGCCTTCCTGGTGGAACGGCAGGACTGCCCCGGGGCCGCCCCCCTCCTGGAGGAGGCCGCCACCCGCGGCCTCGCCGGGGCGGACGACCTCCTGGCCACCTGTGGCCTCACCACTTCTCGATCTTGATACTGCCGCCCCGTTGCAGGGCGGTGGCCGTCATGTAATCCGGTGATTCGAGCTGTACGGCAACCCCCGGGGTATCCAGGGGGCATCCCGGACCCGCCAGACCCGCCACCGTCAGGGTGTACTCGTTGCTCACCTCGGTGAACGCGAAGCCCGCGCCGGTCAAGGGCGCGGGTTCGGCGCCGCCGATCAGAGTGGCGTAGGAGGCCGAGACTTCCACTTCCCGCAAGGTCCACAGGAACGTGTACAGCGGCAGACCGGCCGTGGCCGTGTGCAGGAAGGACTCGGAGTCCTGCACCGGCTCTCCCATCGACAGCGCTTCCACCGTGTCCTGATGGCTCAGCGTGCCATCCACCATCAGGTAGACCTCCTCCCGCCCCCGCCCCATGCCACTGCCAAAGGGGATATCGGTCACCGCTTCGGCCACCGCACAGCTGTCATAGTCCAGGGCGAGGGTCGTTTCCCCCCCACAAGTCTTGCGGCAACGGGGAGGACCGGCGGAGCAACGGACCGACAGGCCCAAACCGACGACCCCGAAATTCGACACCGTGGAGGGATGGGTGACCCCCGACGAGAGGCGCCGCGCCTGGGCCGCCTGGCAGTGACCGGCATCCTGGGCGAAGCCCATCAGCTCCGCGTCGGTCATCCCACCATCCAGGGAGAGCTCCTGGTAGAAGGTCGATAGGGTCGGGTTGGAGGTGTACACCACCGCCTGCCAGAAGTAGCTGCATTCGCTCTCCGCGGCGATCTTGCGCAGCGGGGTGCCCATCTGTTGCTGAAACTGCTCCGTCTCCTCCTTGAGATACGGATACGCTGCCTCCACCGCCGCCAGCTGCTGGTGCAGATCGCACCCCGGCTGGGCCGCCAGGGCCTTGTCCAACTCTTCGCTCAAGACCACGGCATCGCCGCCATGGAACCCCACCAGAGCTTCCCAATGGCACAGTCCCCCCTGGGTCGCGGGGCAGCGCCGTAGGAGGAAGAAGGGGAGCGCATCGCTTCCCCGGTGGGTGGCGGATTCCACCCGTAGAAAGAATTGGAAGCCCGAACCGCCCACCCCGCCCAGTGCATTCACCAGGACCACCTCGGGAAACCCCGAGGTCGCCGGGACCACCGGCAGCGCCGCCACCGCAACATCGTTGCGGTCTCGCAACACGAGCTCCCGCGACACCAAGGGATCCGTGTCCGGGTGCCACCGCAGGGTGACCACCAGATCCAGATCCACGGCACGCACAGCCATGATCACCGCCTCCGGCAACTCGGTGTCCGCCGGTACACAGGCGGATTCACCGAGGACCGGAGGGGGCGAGAAGGTCCAGCTCGACCAGACGACGAGAGTGCTGAGTAGAACGATTCGGGCTTCCATGATACTTCTCCTTAAATTTAGCGCATAGGCTCAAACACCCGCGTTTCCTGGATCTGGAAACCGGTGAGCCCCGCCCCCGTGATCGTTTCCGTCAGGAAGGGGCTCCGCGGCACATCGCCGCCGGTGCGAGTGATGATCACCGTAGAACTCTCAAAGCTTCCCAGGACCTCACCGGCCCTGTCGAGCACATCGACGCCCACACCGCCGCCGGTGTTGATCAAGGCGATATCGCCGCCGGTGCAAGGCACCTGCTGGCAGAGGCTCCACAGATCCCACGGGTCGTCATCGGGGCAGATCAGATCCACACCGACCCCCGAGACATTGGGCGCCAGGGGTGCAGCGAGGGTGCCGAGACCCTCACTGCCATCGATCCTGCGCAATTTGCCCGCCAGGGGCGTGAACCGCACCGAGGCGCCCTCGCCGAGATTCTGGAACAGGCCGACGATCTGGTCATTCGCCACCACCGCGATGACGCCGTCACCGGCGGGCATGTCCGGATAGTCATTGCTGGCGTACAGGCTGCCACCGGAGGCCCACAGGGTCGTCCGGATGATGGTCCCCAACTGCCCCTGGATGAGCCCCTGGGCCGCCACCTGCACATAACCCGAACCGCTGGCCCCTTCGTCACCGAGGACGAGGCTGTTGCCGACGGAGGCAGCGGGGCCGCCCTGCGAAAGATCCACCGAAACCCCATCCGCACCACTCAGGGAAAGACCGGAAACCGCCACCCCATCCGTCGTCGCCTTGACCGTGGCCTGCCCCTGCGGGCAGTAGGTCAGCCCCTCATTCTGCACACATTGGGCACCCGCAACCATCGGCAACACCAGGACACAGAGGGCAAACAGCCCCAATACACGAGTCTTAGACATTCAAACCTCCTCTTCAAAACCACTGTGATCTTCCACCCGGCGCACTCTGCGCCGGGCCTCTAAAAACAGAGGCGCAAAAGGGATGAGAATCCCCAACCCCGAAGGCAAGAAATTTCTAGTGCGTGCTCAAAGCGGAATATTGCCGTGGCGTTTGGGCGGCATGGTGGCTCGCTTGCTCGACAGCTGGCGCAGGGCGCGGATGATGCGGGGGCGGGTTTCCCGGGGCGGGATGACGGCATCGACGAAGCCGTGTTCCGCCGCGATGTAGGGGTTGGCGAGCTTTTCTCGATACTCCGCCACCTTCCGCGCTCGCAATTCCGGTGCCTGGTCGCCCGCCTCTTTCAACTCGCGCCGGTAGAGGATGTTGACCGCCCCCTCCGGCCCCATCACCGCGATTTCGGCGCTGGGGTAGGCAAAGTTGGCGTCGGTGCGCAGGTGCTTGGAAGCCATGACGCAGTAGGCGCCGCCGTAGGCTTTGCGGGTGATGACGGTGATTTTGGGCACCGTGGCCTCGGCGAAGGCGTAGAGCAGTTTCGCCCCGTGCTTGATGATGCCGCCGAATTCCTGCTGGGTGCCGGGCAGGAAACCGGGGACATCCTCGAAGGTGATCAGTGGGATGTTGAAGGCGTCGCAGAAGCGCACGAAGCGAGCCCCCTTGAGGGAGGCGTCGATATCCAGCACCCCCGCCAGATACGCGGGCTGGTTGGCCACGATCCCCACACTGCGGTTGCCCAGCCGCGCAAAGCCCACCACGATGTTGCGGGCATAGTCCGGATGGATCTCGAAGAAACGACCGTCGTCCACCACCCCGGCGATCAGCTTCTTGATGTCGTAAGGCTTGTTGGGATCCGTCGGCACCACCGTATCCAGCGCCTCGTCGCGCCGTTCCGGATCGTCGTCACTGGTGCCCGGGGGGGGATCGTCCAGGTTGTTGCTGGGCAGGTAGGAGAGCAATTCGCGGATCTTGGCCAGCGCCGCGGCGTCGTTGGGAGCCGTCAGGTGGCAGACCCCGCTCTTCGCGGCGTGGGTGGCGGCACCGCCCAATTCCTCCTTGGTGACCTCCTCATGGGTGACGGTCTTGATGACGTCCGGGCCGGTGACGAACATGTAGCTCGTCTCTTCGACCATCAGGATGAAATCCGTGATGGCGGGAGAGTACACGGCACCGCCGGCGCACGGCCCCATGATGGCGCTGATCTGCGGCACCACCCCCGAGGCCAGGGTATTGCGCAGAAAAATGTCCGCGTAGCCACCGAGGGAGACGACCCCCTCCTGGATCCGCGCGCCCCCGGAATCGTTGAGCCCGATGAGGGGCGCGCCGTTTTCCACCGCCAGATCCATGATCTTGCAAATCTTCTTGGCGTTGGTTTCCGACAGAGACCCGCCGAAGACCGTGAAGTCCTGGGCGAACAGGTAAATCAGCCGACCATCGATGGTGCCGTAGCCGGTGATCACCCCGTCGCCGGGGATGCGGTTTTCGGCCATGCCGAAGTCCTGGCAGCGATGGCGCACCAGGGCATCCATTTCCACCAAGGAGCCTGGGTCCAGCAGGAGTTCCACCCGTTCTCGGGCGGTCAACTTCCCCCCGGCGTGCTGGCGCTCGATGCGCGCCGGTCCGCCTCCCTCCTTCGCTGCCTCCAGGCGGCGGTTCAACTCGTCCAGGCGTTCATCCACGGGCTTCTCCACTGGCTGTTCTGATTTGGTCATGGCTCCCGGCTTTCGAAGAATCATCTTGGCGAAAGAGGCTTGATCCTACACCACCCCTCCCACGGCTGTGACAAAATCCCGCCCTGTGCCTTTCGCCGCCATGGACACCGCCGCCGCGGCCCGCGCCTTGTCCCAGATTGCCGACCAGGAAGGCGATCTGGCGGATCTATACCTGGAACGGCGGCAGGACCGTACCCTGCCCCCGGAGGACGAAGGGCCCGGGATCCGCCGCTGGCGGGAGGAGGGGCTGGCGGTGCGGCTGGTGCGCCAGGGGCACACCTGGCTGGCCTCCCGGGACACCATCGATACCCGCAACTTCCGCGATGCGGTCCGCCAGGTGGCGCGGGCCTTACCGGCGGCGGCGTACCCGGACCCGGCCCTGCCCACCGGTCCCTGGCCCCCGAGCGGCGCGGCGGAGGATCTCTCCGCCTTCGCCCGCGGCGTCCAACGGGCGCTGCGCTCCCACCATGTGGCCTTTCCCTTGCGCCTCCAGGTCAGCCACCACCAGCGCTGGCTCCAGGTCGTGGGCACCCGCTTGCTGGTGGAGCCGGAGGCGGAGACCTTCTACAGCGTCGCCGCGGAGTTGCCCTGGGGCCGCTACGGCACCCTGCTGCCCGCCTTGCCGGACGGGCGCGGCGTCGCGGAGGAGGCCGCGGAGACCGTGGCGCGGGCCTTGATCCGCGCCTTCCGCGCCCGCGAGGCCGCCGCCCCGGAACCCCAACGCACCGCCCTGGTGCTGGCCCCGGACGCCGCCGCGGTGCTCCTCCACGAGGCCGTCGCCCACGCCCTGGAAGCGGACACCCTCGCCCTGGGCGGTCGCCCCGACGCCGCCGTGGGGGTGGCCCTGGCGGCCCCCATCCTGAACGTGTTGGACAGCCCCGGCAACGCCCCCGAGGGGGTCCGGCGGCGCACCGATGACGAAGGCAATCCCGTGGAACGGCGCTGGCTTTTGCGCCAGGGCAAGGTGGAAGATCCCCTGGCGGACGCCCTGTGGGCCCGCCGGGGACGGGCCCTGACCCCGGGCGCCGGACGCCGGGGGAGCCGTCATCTGCCCCCGGGTCCCCGCTCCACCCACCTGGAGGTCCTCCCCGGAGAGGACAGCGCAGAGCGCTTGCTGGCCGCCGCCGATGGCGGGCTTTACGTCACCGAGGCGATCCGCGGCCGCCTGGACCCCCTGACCGGAGCCTTCGATCTCCACTTCCCCTTCGCCCGCAGGATTCGCGGCGGGGAGATCGCCGAACCGGTGGGTCCCTGCCACCTGCGGGGCACCGTCGGGGAACTGCTGGAGCGCATCGACGGCATCGGCGCCGAGCCGCGCTCCGCCGGGGCGGGCTGGTGTGCCAAAGGAGGCCAGAAGCTCCCCGTGTGGGCCACCACCCCGGCGCTCCGCATGAGGGACGTGGAGGTGACCCCATGACCCTCGACAGCGCCCTCTACGAGACCCTGGACGCGGTGAGCCATCTGGAGGGCGGTCGATTCGAAGATATCGAGGTCTACGCCAAGACCGGTCGCTCCCGCCGCTTTGCTCTCTCCCCAGCGGGACCCGCCGCCACCTACAGCCAGGAGGCGGGGTGGGCCGTGCGCGCGGGAGATCGTCGCGCCTCGTTCTTCGCCGCCACCACCGGCGTGCCCCAACCCAGTGGCCCCGGCGGCACCGGCGGAGTTGGCGGAGCTGGCGGAGCCTGGCCGGAGGCCGATGGCCAACCGATCCGTCTGCCGGAGCCGGTCACCGGCCCCCGGTGGTCCGAGCCCGGGGATTTCGATGCCCCCTTGATGGGGGAACGGGAGGCCCTGTCGCTGCTGGAGCGGATCGCCTCCACCCTGGCCGGGGAACTGCCGGGGGCGCGGCTCCTGGGGGGCGCCCTGGAAGATGGCGCTGGAGAGATCCAGATCTTGAGCAGTCACGGCGTGCGGACGCGCCATCGGGCGCGCCTGGCGGCCCTCCACCTGGAAGCCGCCGGACCGGAGCGCACCGGCCCCACCGCCGCCATCTACCTGGCGGAACGGGAAGCGCGGCGCTTCCATCCCCTGGCCCTGGCCCGCCGTCTGGCGGATCGCCTGCTGGTGACCCACGAAGGGCGCCCGGTTTCCCGGGACCGGGGCACCCTGCTTTTGGCCCCCGTCGTCATGGTGCGTCTGCTGGAGGGGCTTCGCCCCCTGTTCCTGGGTCCCGAGGCGGTCGCGGCGGCGGAGGCGCTGCGGGATCCCCGGGGGCGCCTGGGCTCCGACGCTTTGACCGTGCTGGACAACGGTCGCCTGCCGGGGGGGGCTCTGGAGGCGCCGGTGGACGGCGAGGGCGTCACCACCCGGGAAGTGGTGCTGGTGGACCGGGGCAGCTACCGTGGCCCCCTGCTCCCCTGGTGGCAATCCCAGGAGCCCCACTTGAAGGCCGTGGGGTGCAGCCGCCGCCCCAGCTG
>Ga0210063_1000110_pt1 | contig 27461 bp, 23 predicted proteins | sample Muzzi_PWA_D1_FD_185529 | JGI IMG/M metagenome (GOLD analysis project Ga0210063, IMG submission 185529) | Wetland microbial communities from San Francisco Bay, California, USA, that impact long-term carbon sequestration - Muzzi_PWA_D1 (SPAdes) | ecosystem: Environmental > Aquatic > Marine >... | reverse complement strand
GCGACGCTTGCCGAGCTACAGGCCCAGCTCGACGGCTTCACCCACTACTACAACGCCATCCGCCCGCACCGGGCGCTCAGCGGGCGCACGCCCCTGCAGGCCTACAGCGCCCGGGTTAAGGCACGGGCTGCTTTCCAGGAGGCCCCAGAGGGCCACTTCCGCGTCCGCCACGACAAGGTCGACGCCGGCGGGACGGTCACCCTGCGCCACGACTCGAGGCTCCATCACATCGGGCTCGGTCGCGCCCACAAGGGGAAGTCGATCAAGCTGCTCGTCGCCGATCGCGATATCCGCGTCCTGGATGCCCGAACCGGCGAGTTGATCCGCCGTCTGATCCTCGACCCGAGTCGCGACTACCAGCCGATCGGCGGGGGCTGAGATGTCTACGATGTCCCGCGACATCTGTCTCCGATGTCGCGACACATCACACGATGGCGAGGGTGGGAATCGAACCCACGACACCACGATTTTCAGTCGTGTGCTCTACCAACTGAGCTACCTCGCCTGGGACTGCGCAGGCCCGAGGGCCACGCCGGGGGAAGGCTAGCGGCCCGGGGCGGGATCGGGCTGCTTGGATTGGCCCGTGGCCTGGGCTCGTGCAGGAATCGTCTTGGCGGGGGTCGGCCTCGTCGCCGTCCTCGCCTCCTCGGGGGGTACGAGTCTGGACCCGCCCGCGCCGCGTGGCTTTCCCGGCGCCGTGCCGGCGTTCATGCTCGGCGCCGGCGTCGAGGAGGTCGGCGACGGCAGGGCTGGCGAGCTGCAGGCGACGGCCGCGCGGGACCGGCGCTGGCTAGAACAGGCGCGGCCGCTGGGGACCCCGGCGCCCCGTTGGGCGCGGCGCCTCTACCGCCGCTCACTGCTCGTCCTGCGCGCGTCCGTCGCCCGCAACGGCGCCGCCGTGGCCGGGGCGCGGCCGGGCTGGGCCTATGTCTGGCCGCGCGACGCGGCGACGGCCGCGATCGCGCTGGCCGAGTCCGGATACCGGACGGAGGCGCGACGGATCGCCCGCTTCCTCGAACGCCTCGACCTCGACGCCGCGGCGCGATTCGACACGACCGGCGCCCCCGTGCCGGGGCGCGCGGCGCAGGGCGATGCGGCCGGCTGGGTCGCCGCGGCGGCGCGTACAGCGGGCATTCCTGCGCGGCCGCAGCGCTACCGCTGGCGCGACCGTGCCGACTACCAGGAGGGTGACCCAGGCGACTACGTGGCCAATGCCCTTGCATCAACGGGTTCCGCTGCGAGTTATGCCCGCCAGGCGCACATAACTCGCAGCGGAAGCAGCCGGGAGGTCGGGTGGGACTTCGCCGGGAGCGCTGGGCTCGTGCGGATCGCCGGCGAGCCGGACTCCGGCTGGGACTCCGCAGTCGCCTGGGGGGTGCGGCCGTTCGCCCAACCATCGCTCTTCCCCGCGATCCGCCGCACCCTGCATCGGGCGGCCGGCTCCAGCGGGCGCTTCGGCATCGTCCCGTCTCAGCACTGGCGCGGCGGCGAGGACCCCTGGACCGCGCCGACGGCGTGGGTCGCCCTGGGCCTCGCCGCGCTCGGCGACCGCCGCGCGGCTCTGGGCCTGATCGCCGACCTGCGCCGCGCCGCGACGCCGCTCGGCCTGCTCCCCGAGCGCGTCGAGGCCGAGACCGGAGCGCCGGCCTCGACCACCCCCCTCGCCTGGTCGCACGCCTTCGCCGTGCTCGCGATCCGCGAGCTCTGGCCACGTGCCTCGACTTAGCGGACCCTATGGGTACTCAACTTGAGGCACGTCAGCTGGCGAGCGCGTCTAGGGCGGCGGCTACGGCCTCGGCGGCGGTCTCGACGGGGACGACGCCGGGGGCGCCCTCCATCCGCTCGCGGCCGGCCAGGCCCCAGCTGCGCAGGGCGACGACGGTCTTGCCGAAGGTGCGGGCGTGACCGATCTCCGAGAGCGTCCCCCACTCGCCGCCGACCGCGACCACGGCGTCGCCGCTGGCGACCACGGCGAGGTTGCGGGCGTAGCCGGTGGCGCTGGCGACGACGTGGGTGCAGTAGCGGTTCGCTTCCTCGACCGAGACCCCGGGAACAATCCCGACCACCTCGCCGCCTGCCTCCGCGGCGCCCTTCGAGGCGGCCTCCATCACTCCCCCCAGCCCGCCGCTGACGATCGTGATCCCGGCCTCGGCCAGCCCGCGTCCCACTTCCTCGGCCAGCACCCAGGCCTCCGAGCCGGGCTCGGCGCTGCCGCTGCCGATCACCGCGACCTGGCGGAAGCGGCGCCCGCCGCCGCACTCGGTGCCGATCGGGTCGCTCATCGCGGGCCGAAGTCTTGCATCGACCGCATCAGCTCCAGCGCGCCCTGCTTGTGCAGCGGCTCGTTCAGGTTGCCGCACTTCGGGCTCTGCACGCAGGAGGGGCAACCCGACTCGCAGGGGCACTCGCCGATCAGCCGCTCGGCGTCGCCGAGCAGGCGCTCGAACTGCTCGTAGCCGCGCAGCGTGATCCCGACCCCGCCGGGGTGCCCGTCGTAGATGAAGATCGTCGGCCGGCCGGTCTGGAAGTGGACGTTGGTCGAGAGCCCGCCGATGTCCCAGCGGTCGCACATCGCGATCAGCGGCAGCACCGCGATCTGGCCGTGCTCGGTCGCGTGCAGGGCGCCGAGCAGGACCTCCGTCGGCAGCCCACCGCTCAGCCGCTCAGGCAGCACGTACCAGAGCGCCTGGGTGACGAAGTGCTGCTCGGGCAGCTCGAGCGCGACGATGTCGATCGGCTCCTGCTCGGAGATCGAGACCCGCTGGAAGGCGACCACCTGCTCGCTGACCGAGACTTCGCCGAAGCTCAGCTCCACCCCCGCGGTCGTGCGCTGCTCGCGCACCCGCTCGATGTAGATCTCGGTCTCCTTTTTCGGCCGCGTGTACCAGTCGCCGTCGAAGCGCGAGACGATCGCCCGCCGCCCCTCGACGTCGAGCTGCTCGACCTCATACGAGCGACCGAGGTGCAGGTAGACGGCGCCCGGGTGGACGGTGGTGAAGGCGCGCTCGGCCTCGACCAGGCCGAGCATCTCGCCCGAGTCGCGCTCGATCACCGCGACCGAGTCGGCCGAGGCCGAGCGCAGCGCGATCTTCCCCGCGACGAAGCCGCTCTGCGCCGGCAGCAGGCGCCCGCCGGCACGGCGCAGCTCGCCCGCCGCGGTCAGCCGCTCGGCCCGCTCGCGCCAGCCCGCGCCGAAGACCTCGTCGTCGGCGGCGGTCAGCGGCAGCTCGTAGGCGGCGGCGACCATGTGCCGCGAGGCGATCTGCTCGCTCTCGTGGTCGAGGATCGCCGCCTCGACCGGCCGCCCGACGAACTCGTCCGGGTGGCGGCAGAAGAACTGGTCGAGCGCGTCGGCGCCGGCGACGTAGACCGCGAGCCCGCGCCGCTCGCGCCCGGCCCGCCCCCACATCTGGCGCAGGCTGGCGACGGTGCCAGGGAAGGTGACGCAGATCGCCGCGTCGAGCTCGCCGATGTCGATCCCCAGCTCGAGCGCGTCGGTGGCGACCACCGCGAGCAGCTCGCCGCCGCTCAGCCGTGCCTCGATCTCGCGCCGCTGCTGCGGCGTGTAGCCGCCGCGGTAGGGGGCGATCCGCGCCGCCAGCTCGGGCTTGCCGCGCCGCTCCAGCGCTTCCCGCGCAAAGCGCTGGATCAGCTCGATCCCGCGGCGGCTTTTGAGGAAGCAGATCGTGCGCACGCCCTGGCTGACCAGCTCGGCGAGCAGGTCGGCCGCCTCCGAGAGCGCCGAGCGCCGCGCCCCGCTCGCCTTGTCGATCAGCGGCGGGTTCCACATCGCGATCTCGCGGCCGGCCCGTGGCGCGCCGTCGTCGTCGATCAGCTCGAACGGCTCGCCGACCAGGCCCTCGGCCAGCTCGACCGGGTTGGCGATCGTCGCCGAGGCGAGCAGGAAGCGGGGCTCGGCGCCGTAGGCGCGGGCGACCCGGCGCAGCCGCCGCAACACGTTGGCGACGTGCGAGCCGAAGACGCCGCGGTAGGTGTGGGCCTCGTCGACGACGACCCAGCCGAGGTTGGCGAGGAAGTCGCCCCAGCTCTTGTGGTTGGGCAGCAGGCCGACGTGCAGCATGTCCGGGTTGGTCAGCACGAGGTTGTTGCGGCGGCGGATCGAGGGACGCTCCTCGCGCGGCGTGTCGCCGTCGTAGATCGCCTCGCGCAGGCCGGGCGGGCGCAGCGCCGCGAGCTTGCGCGCCTGGTCCTGCGCCAGCGCCTTGGTCGGATAGAGGTAGAGCGCCCGGCGCTTGCCGTCGCGGGCGATCCCGTCGAGCACCGGCAGGTTGAAGGCGAGGCTCTTGCCCGAGGCGGTGCCGCTGGTGATCACCAGATTGGAGTCAGCGGCCGTCTTCAGCGCTTCGCGCTGGTGCGAGTAGAGGCGCTCGATACCGGCCCGGGCCAGCGCTTCGACCAGGCCCGGGTCTAGCGAGCGCGGCATCGCCACCGGCTTCGACTTGCGCCCCGGCTCGCTGCTCTCGGCGACGATCCGCCCGTCGCGGCGAGCGGGGTCGATCGCAATCGACCAGGGGCTCTCGAGCAGCGAGGGCGAGGCGGTCACGTCCCGTCCGCGGCGCCGACCGGGCGTTCGCGGCGAATCTCCTCACCGACGCGCAGCTCGGCCGGCACCTCGTCGACTTCCTCGAGCGCACCCCAGACGGCGAGGAAGTCGGCCGTCGCCTCGACGTCGTGCACCCGCAGCAGGCGCCCGCCGCGGCGCAACCCCGAGGCCAGCGCGGCGAACGTGCCCGCAGCCCGGTCGCGCGGCCGGCGGCCGGTCAGCGCGCCGACGAAGTCCTTGCGCGAGACGGCGAGCATCAGCGGGCGGCCGAAGCGGGTGAGCCGGTCGAGGGCAAACAACGCATCGACGCTCTGCCGCGGGGTCTTGGCAAAATCGGGGCCGGGGTCGAGGGCGAGCTGCTCGCGCCCGATCCCTGCCGCCGCCAAAGCCGCGATGCGCTCCTCGAAGAACGCCGACAGACGGTCCGCCACCCCCTGCGGATACAGCTCCTCGTCCCAGAGCGAGACCTTGGGCGCCGTCTCGGTGTGCATCAGGACGACGCCGGCGCCGTCCGCCGCGCACACCTCCGCCATCCGCGGGTCGCGCATCCCGTCGATGTCGTTGACGATCGCGGCGCCCACCGCCAGCGCCGCCTCCGCGGTCTCCGCGCGGTGCGTGTCGACGGCGACCGTCGCCCCGGCCGCCGCGAGCGCTTCGACCGAAGGCAGGATTCGCTCGATCTCGACCGCGACCGGCACCGGGGGGCGGTTGGAGACGTTGGACTCCCCGCCCACCTCGACGATGGCCGCGCCGGCCTCGTAACATGCCAGCGCCCGCTCCACCCAACTCGCCGGCGAGCGGTCCCCGCTGTCGGAGAACGAGTCCGGGGTCGCGTTGACCACGCCCACAATCAGCGGCCGGGAGATGTCGAGGGTCGTCCCTCGCACCTTCCAGGGCGTCGAGATCGTCGGGTCCGGGCTCGCGTTCGAGATCAGACGATGCTAGCCACCTTCGACCACACCCAGTTCGACCCCGAGGCGCTCGCCCGGAGCAAGGGGTGCTCGGTCAGCGTGCTCGTCCCCACCCGCGAGACGGCGTCGACGATCACGGCCACGGTCGCGGCGATCGACGAGCTGCGCGCCGTCGGGCTGATCGATCAGCTCGCCGTGATCGACGCCGACTCGGGCGACGGGACGGCGGGCCTCGCCGCCGCGGCCGGCGCCGAGGTCCACAGCGAGAGCGCCCTGATGCCCGAGCTCGGGGCCGTGCAGGGAAAGGGCGATGCGATGTGGCGGGCGCTCTCGATCGCCCGCGGCGAGATCGTCGTCTACGTCGACGGAGACGTCCACGACTTCGGCCCCCACTACGTCACCGGGCTGCTCGGGCCGCTGTTCGAGTCCGAGCGGACCGAGTTCGTCAAGGGGTTCTACCGGCGCCCGCTGGCGATCGGCCCGGTCGAGATCGAGGACGGCGGCGGACGCGTCACCGAGCTGGCCGCCAAACCGATGCTCGAGATCCTCATCCCCGAGCTGGCCGCCTTCCGGCAGCCGCTGGCAGGCGAGTGCGCGGCGCGGCGCGCTCTGCTCGAGCGGATTCCCTTCGCGACCGGCTACGGGGTTGAGATCGCGATGCTGGCCACGGTCTGGCGGCGCGTCGGACTGGAGCGAATGGCCCAGGTCGGACTGGGCAGCAAGCGCAACTCCCACCAGGAGCTGGCGCAGCTTCACACGATGTCGCGCGAAGTGATCGGCGCACTGCTGTCCTGGCTCGCCGCCGACGGGCGCGCGACGCCGCTGCCGGCTGCGATCCCCGAGCTCGGCGCCAGACCGCCCCTGGTCGAAGTGTCCCCAGCCGGGACTGCCGGCTAGGAGAGCGAGTCGAGCAGCGACGCGCGCTGCCGCCAGGCGCCACGGCCGCCGAGCTCGACCAGGCCGAGGCTGTCGGCGTCGATCCGGGCGCCGGGGTCGAACTTGTCCCAGAGCGCCTGGAACCGCTCCGCCTCCCCGGCGTCGGCGCCCGGCCCGCGAACCACGACGCAGTCCGCCGGAGCCGAGGTCGAAGCGCGAGCGAAGGGCATCACCACCTGCCTGACGCGATAGCGCGTCGCCTCCCCGGCGTCGACGCCCGGCCGCGCAAAACAACCGGCCGCGGTGGCCAGGGCCTCGCTCCATCGGTACTGCAACCGGGACAGGCGTCGCGAGGCGTCGCCCGAGATGCCAAAGGGGACGATTCGCCGCACGCGGACGCGCCCACGCAGCGCCGCCGCAAGCAGGGCGGCGTCGAGGTTCGCACGCAGCCCGGCCCACTGGTCGAGCCAGCGCGGGTCGCACTGGCTCAGGTCGATCTCGAGCACTCCCTCCGCTGCGCCGAGCTCGGCCGACAGCGCCGCAAACCCAGCCGGGACGCCGGCCGGGGGCGGCGACGGCGACCCGTCGATCGCCGGGTCGGGCTCGCCGGCCGGGGCGGTCGTGGGCGGCGCAGCCGGAGGGCCGCCGGGCACGACGTTGCGCACGAAGCCCGCCGCCTCGATCAGCTGCTCCTCCGATTGCGCCCGCTGCGCCGCCGGCCACTCGCCGTGCCGGGAGGTCAACCGCCGCGCCAGCGACGCGGTCTCCTCCAGCAGGGGGTCGGGCAGCCCTGCGACGAAGGCCTTCAACGCCGACGGATCTTCCGTCGCGAGCAGCGGCGTCAGGCGCAGGCAGAGAGCGAGCGCGCAAGCGTCCGGGCGCCGGTGCAGCGGTCGCAGTGCCGGCAGCAGCTTCGGCTCCGGCAGCCGACCCAGCTCCGCCTCGACCGCGGTCCAGAGACTGCCGCCGGGTCGATCGCTCAACAGCCAGGCCAGGTCGTTGACCGGATCGCGGCCGGCGGGCTTGTAGCCGCCCGCGGCGACGAACAGGTCCGAGGCGACCAGGCGGTCGGCACGCTCGCCGCCGTCGTCCTCGCGCGGGTCCCGCGCCGCCAGCCGGGCGGCGCCCAGCTCGAGCGAGAGTCGCGCCATCCCGCCGGCCCGTTCGAGCGTCGGGCGGGCGGCGCCGGCCCGGCCGCCGCCGCGCTCCTCCCGCACTCGCCTCTCGATCTCGGTCCAGACGTCGAGGCCATCCCAGTAGGAGCCGAAGAACTTGCGGCCGGTGAGGATCTCGCAGAGCGCGTAGAGGCCGACGCCCAGCGGGCCGGAGCGGAACTCCGCCGCGCTCCAGAGCCAGACCAGGGCACCCAGCGAATCCGACAGGCCGTCTCGCCAGGGGTGGGCGGTGGGCAGCTTCATCCCCGGCGGATCGGGGTCGACCGCCCAGCGCGCCGCCTGCTGAATCCGCGAGCAGCTCTGCTCGAGCGCCCTTGCCACCGCGCTCCGCTCGGCGGCGGCCGACTCCGCCGCAACCGCGCCGGCGGTGCGGCAGAGCGCGGCGAGGTGCCGGGTGACCAGCCGTTCGATCCGAAGCGGATCCCCTCCCGCCGCCGGGGCCGGCATCGCACGCGCCCGCCCGGCGATATCGATCGCGGTCTCGCCCGCGCGGACGAGCGCGCCCTGCGCGGTCGCCTCGCCAAGGCGCCCGGAGAGGACCCGCAGCGCCAACTCCGCGAACACGCGGCGCTGCACGCCGAGCACTGTGTCGACGCTGCCGAAGCGCGCATCGGCGTCCGCCTGGCCGCCCTCCTCCAGCGCCAACACAGCTGCGGCATGCACCTCGTCGACGAGGTTGGACAGCGCGTCCGGGTCCTTGCGGTCGGCGTAGGCGCGCAGCACGCTGGGCACGTACTCGATCGAGACGCCGCCGCGGTGGGGCAGGACCGGCGACTCGGCACTCAAAAACCAGGCCGGAACGTGATCCTCAGTCTCGATCTCGCCGAGGTCGGTCCCCTCGGGAGGATGCCCGCCAGGGGCATCGCGGATCGACCCCGCGAGCAGATCGACGACCAGGTCCCGGCGCCCCCTGTCGGAGGAGAGCGAGAACAGGCCCCAGAGGCCGCGGGCGCCGAGCAGCAGGCCCACCGCCGCGAGGCTGAGCGCCAGCGCGTCGAGGTAGGCGCAGTCGAGCGCGGTGGCGAGGAGGGCGACGACAACCGAGGCGAGCGCGACCGCGAACCAGTCGAGCACGCGCGCCCTGGCGAGCACCTCCCACGGCGTCGGCCAGCGCGATCGCCCCTCCACCGAGAAGGCCGCGATGATCGAGGTAGAGGTGAGGAAGGTCGCGAAGACGCCGACCACCAGACCGGGGGCGGCGGCGACCCGCACGCCGTCGTCGACGAGCGCAGCCAGAGCAACCGCGACGGCGAGGCCGAGAGCGAGCGAGAGGAGCGGCGATGGAGACGTCTGTCGGACAATGGATCGTCTCATCGGCTCGCATCCTCTCACGCTCCGAACGTCCGACGCCGCCGTTCTGGTTGACTGCCGTCCCTGCCACTGCGTTGCGTCTACACCGACCTCGATGGGACCCTGCTGGGTGCGGGCGCGTCACTCTTCCGCGACGCCGAGGGTGGCTTCTCGCTGGCGCAGTCGCGCGGGCTCGAGGCCTGCCACCGGGCCGGGGTCGAGGTCGTGATCATGTCCGGCCGGCGCGAGCCGCAGGTGCACGAGGCGGCCCGCCTGATGAGCCAGGCCTCCTACATCTACGAGGCCGGCTGCGCCTTCGCGATCGACGGCGAGACGACGCTGCTGACCGGCGACCTCGTGCCCGACGAGGAAGGCACGGTCTACGAGAAGATCGAGCGGCAGGGGATCCCGAAGCTGCTCTTCGAGCGCTTCGAGGGCCGGCTCGAGTACCACGCGCCCTGGCACCACGGCCGCGTCCTCTCCCACCTCTTCCGCGGCAAGGTCGACGTCGATGAGGCCAACGAGCTGCTCGCCGGCGCCGGCCACGGCAACCTGCGCCTGCTCGACAACGGCGCGATCGGCCGCGAGATGCCCGCCGTCGACGGCCCCACCCACGCCTACCACCTGGTCCCCAAGGTGGTCAGCAAGGCGAATGCCGTCGCCGCCCACGCCCACGCCCGCGGCTTCGACCCGGCGGACTGCATCGCGGTCGGCGACTCGGTCGAGGACCTCGAGGTCGCGGCCGCGGTCGGCCGCTTCTTCGTCGTCGCCAACGGCCCCGAGCGCGACCCCGGACTGCGCAGCGCGCTCGCCGCCTGGAACAACGCCACGGTCACCGAGGGCGCGATGGGCGACGGCTTCTACGAGGCGGTCGTCTCCTCGCTGATGGAGCGCCGCGGCGGCTAATATCGCGACGATGGAGCAAGCGACCGTCGCCGAGCAGGAGTACCTGGAGAGCATGTTCTGGCTCGAGGAGGCCGGGCTGCAGATGACCGGCGCCAACATCGCCCGCGCGATGCAGCTCTCGCCGCCGACCGTGCACGAGATGGTCGGCCGCCTCGTCGACGACGGCTACGTCGAGCGCAACGCCGACAAGTCGCTGGGCTTCACCGAGTCGGGCCGCGAGCACGCCAGCCACATCGTCCGCCGCCACCGCATGATCGAGCGCTTCCTCACCGACGTGCTCGGCATCCCCTGGGACGAGGTGCACGAGGAGGCGGAGCGGATCGAGCACGCGATGTCGCCGGTGCTGGAGGAGCGCATGCGGGCGGCGATCGGCGACGCGACGACCTGCCCGCACGGCCACCCGATCGTCGAGGGCGTGCGCGAGCGCGGCGCCCTGCTCGCCGACGTCGAGGTCGGCGCCAGCGTCCACGTCCTGCGCTTCGAGAACGAGGCCGAGGAGCTGCTGCATTACCTCAAAGCGGCCGGGCTGGAGCCGGGCCTGGAGGGCAAGGTCGAGCGCTCCGACGAGGAGGGCGTGACAATCGCCTCCCCCGGCGGCTCGCACGAGGTCTCGCGCAGCGTCGCCGAGACCGTCTCGGTCCGCGCCGACCCGTCGCCGCCGCCGCGCGCCGCGATCCCCGAGCAGCTGGTGCTGTCCCAGGACCGCTACGGCCGCTGAGGGGAACGCCCGGGCGCACGCGGTGCGGGCTAGGTGACGATCACCGGTGAACCGGCCTGCATCTGAAACGGGCCCTTTTCCATCCCGCCCTGAATCCCGTACAGCTCGAGGCGCCCTTCCAATTTGGTCGGTTCGACGGGCGCATCGAACTGGACAGAGCAAAGGGCCAAAAGGTTGGCCCCGACGCTCCCCGTGCACAGCACCGACTGCCCATCGACAACGCAATCGATCCCGAACCCCGTCTGGGTCACGACTTTGACGATTGTCGGTGGGAGCGCCCCCGTCAGCCTGATGCGAAAGCCGTCGACGGACTGATTAAACGCCGCTTCCATCTTGTACTGCTGCGGGCCTTCCTGTGCATAGGTTCCTTTTGCCTGCAACGGCTGCTGTTCTCCCCCCGACTGCCCACCACCGGGACCGGGTTGGGGCTGCGGGCCGGGGGGCGGCACCAGCGGCTGCACCGGCGGCGGCTTGTGCGGCTTCTTCGGCTTGACGATCTTCTCGTGGATCACGGTCACCGCACACTTGAGCAGCTGTTTGACTTTGCCGCGGACGAAGCTGAAGCTGATCACCTTACGCTCGACCGGATTGGTTCGCGCGTCACGCTTCTTCGACCTGAAGCTGAACCCGGCGGCGCGGAAGTATCCGTTCGGTACCCCTTTTTGGTTCGAGTGTCGGAGGACCCGGGTGCGGTAGTCCGGGGTGCTCTTCTTGCTCAGGGTCCTGCCGAAGATCGGGCCTTTGCCTTCGTCCACGACGGAGAAGCGCACCTTCACGGACTTGCCGTGCTCGACCGTAGCCGGGTTGGGAAGGCAGCTGACCTTGAACGGCTTTTCTTCCAGTTCTTTTTCTTCCCGTTCTTCCCGTTCTTCCCGTTCCTTCTTCTTTTCCTTCTTCTTGCCCTTGCCGCTGCGGTCGGGGAATTCCGGCGGGGGACCGGATCCGCCCCGGATCAGGTAGTCCTCGGTCTCGCCGTAGGCGTACGGCGAGACGCTCGCGCCGCCGCTGCGAGAGGCGGCGTCGATCGGCAGCTTCTGGCCGAGAGTCAGCGTGACGCGGGTCCAGAACTCACGGCTGTGGAGACCCGCCTTGAACTTGATCGAGAAAGCCCGCACGCGCTCTTTGAGGAAGGCCTTGCCGCTGATCCGCTGGTTGACGATCGCCCACTCGTTGTTGCGCAGCGGTTCGGCGCTCGGACAGCCGTTCGTCTCCCCCCAGACGCCGCTGCGGTCCCAGTCGAACCATGAGTTCAGGTAGAGGTCGCGCTTGCGGAGCAGGCGCTCTGGGATCCGCCGCGTGTCGATCAGCACGGTGAGAACCGAGGTCTTGCAGCGGCCGAGCCTTTCGAGCGAAACGCCGTCGTCGAAGCGGTCCCGGTCGACCTGTTTGGAGTCGCCCTCCCGGTCGCGGCCGACACCCAGCGACGGCCCGGAACTCCTATGCCGCGGCCCCTTTGAGGCAAGCAACGAGGGGAATTCGCCGGTCACCGCAATCGAGTAGCGGGCGCCAGCGCCATCCGGCGCGTCGCCGTAGTCCATCTGCGTCGCCCCCTGCGCCTGGGCGGTTATCGCCAGCAGCGCGGTCGCTGCGATCAGCCCCGTCGCGATCCCGCCCCACAAGGTCGGATGGTCCGAACGTCCTGTGCGCATCGTTTCTCCCCCTACGATCGTTGGCCTGCCCACCAAACAGCCGGCATCATAACCGCGGCTTGGTGCCGTGGCCAGGGTCTGATTCAGGCGGGAGAGGCGGCCCGGAGCCGCTCCAGCGCGCGGGCGATGCGGGCGACGCCCTCGGCGATGCGCTCCGGGGGAACGCTGGCGAAGGAGAGGCGCAGGCTGTTCTCGCCGCCCTCGATCATGAAGTCGGGCCCGGCGACGAAGGCGACGCCCTCGCCCTTGGCCTCGGCCAGCAGCGCCGGCGTGTCGGTGCCCTCGGCGAGGTCGAGCCAGAGGAAGTAGCCGCCCTCGGGGACGACGAACTCGGCCTCCGGCAGCTGCTCGCGCAGCGCCCCGACCAGGGCGTCGCGGCGCTCGCACAGGGCGCCCTTGACGAACTCGATGTTGCGGTCGAGGCCGCCCGAGCGGCAGAGCTCGAGCACGACCGACTCGGCCAGCATGTTGGGTGAGATGTAGGTCTCGTTGGCGCGCTTGGCCAGCTTCCCGATCTGCGCCGCCGGCCCGGCGAGGTAGCCGACCCGCACGCCAGGGCTGACCGTCTTCGAGAACGAGGAGGCGTGGACGACGCGGTCGGCGGAGTCGAGCGCGAGCATCGACTCGAGCGCCTCGCCCTCGAAGGGCAGCTCGCGGTAGGGATCGTCCTCGAAGATCCAGAAGCCGTGCTCGGCGGCGAGCTCGACCAGGCGGGCCCGCTTCGCGGCCGAGAGCGTGCAGCCGGCCGGGTTGTGGAAGTTGGGGATGACGTGGGCGAGCTTGATCGGGCCCTCGGCCAGGGCGGCCTCGAAGGCGTCGACGTCGAGCCCGTCGGCCTGCAGCGCAACCGGCACCAGCTCGACCCCGAGCCGCTGCAGCATCAGCAGCGTGCGGTCGTAGGTCGGCTGCTCGACGACGACGCGGTCGCCGGGCTCAAGCAGGTGCTCGAACAGCATCCAGCCGGCCTCGAGCGAGCCGTTTGCGATCATCACCTGGCCGGCGTCGAGCCCGCCGTGGCGCTCAGCGACCCACTGGCAGAGGCCGGGGTGGCCGATGCCGGTGCCGTAGGAGAGCGCCTTTTCCCAGTCCTCGGCCAGCGCCCGGCCGGCCGCGTCGGCGACCGCGTCCCTCGGCAGGATGTCGGCGCTCGGCGCCCCGCGGGCGAATGAGATCGTCTCTGCGGCCATCGCCGCCGAGCCTAGCAACGGCGCAGACAGGTGACCCCGCCGCCGGCGCTAGGAGGACGTGGGGCCGCGCAGCACGGAGACGCCGGAGTGGGCGGGGTCGCCGTTGTCCTCCTGCAGCGAGACGTCGAAGTAGCGGTAGCGCGAGGGCTCGACCGGCAGCGGCAGGTCGACCTCGGCCTGGCCGTCCTCGCCGACCGGGAAGGAGCCGAGGGCGATCATGCGGCCGTCGTCGTCGAGCAGCCAGAGCTCGTAGAAGTCGTCCGGGCCGGTCGGGTCGAGGCCGGCGAGCTCGACCGAGGCGCGCTGCTCGTCGCCGCCGACGAGCACGTCGCCGTGCGCCCCGGCCGGGCCGTCGTCGATCCGGCTGAGGACCAGGTCCGGGCCGCCGTCCTCGGACCCGACGCTTTCCCCGCCGCCGATCAGCAGGCCCGTGGCGACGCCGATCGCCAGCAGCAGCGCCGCCAGTCCACCCGCCGCCGCGGGGCGCAGGGTCAGCGCCCCCGACAGCCAGGGGCGCCAGGCGCGACGCGGCTTCGCCGCGGGCGCCTCGACGGCCTCGGCGGGCATCTGCAGCGGCGGCGGCTCGGGCGGCGCCCAGGCCTCCTCCGGCAACTGCTCGAGCCGGGCGACCACGGGGCGCAGGCCGTCGACCTCGGCGCTTAGCGCCGGGTCCTCGGCCAACCGGCGCTCGAAGGCGCTCGCCTCGGCCGGCTCGAGCTCGCCGAGCAGGTAGGAGCTGATCTGGTCCCTGGCCTCGCTCATCCGTCGTTCTCCGCGTCGATCATCTCGCGCAAGCGCCGTAGCCCGTTGAACATACGCGTCTTCACCGTGCCCAGGGGGATGTCCTCGCGGGCCGCGATCTCCGACTGGGTCAGCTCACCGTAGAAGCGCAGACGCAGCAGCGCCGCCTCGGCCTCGGGCAGCTGCTCGAGCAGGGCGCGCATGCGCCAGCGCTCGGCCAGGGCCTCGACCTCGCTCTCGACCTGCGACCCGGACTCGGCGGCGCTCGCCGCGGCGTCGGGGTCGAGCGGCTCGGGGACCCGGCGGCGCGAGTGGTCGATCGCGCGGCTGCGGGCGATCGTCATCACCCAGGTCAGCAGGCTGCCGCGCTCGGGGTCGTAGGCGGGAGCGCGCCGCCAGACTTCGAGGAAGACCTGCTGCTGCACGTCCTCGGCCGCGCCGCGGTCGCCCAGCGCCTTGACCAGGAAGCCGAAGCTGACCCGGCCGCAACGCTCGTAGACCTCGCGCAGCGCCTCGGGGTCGCGCTCGCGCAGGCGCGCGGCCAGGCGGCCCTGCTCGCGGCTCGGCGTGGCATCGACGGCCATCGGCCGCCCCATCTTTGCGCAGCGCGGCGCGATCGGGAGTTGCGGTCGCTGCATCGCGATTGCTCCACTCATTGCACCAACGGATACGGAGCCGACCGCCGTGAGGATGTGCGGCGGCCGGAAAACCGGGTATGGCGCTCCTACGTAGCCCCTGCAACCCCGACTCGCGCCGTCCGGCGCGGGAGACATCGACAGAAAGGGACTCCATGAAGCGCATGTTCCTGCTCGCCGCTTGCCTGCTCGCGCTGGCCGTCGGCGTCGCCGCCTGCGGCGATGACGACGACGAGACCACGACGAGTGGCGCGGCCACGACCGAACAGACCACCGGCTCGGGCGCCGAAGCCGGCGAAAACATCGTCCAGGTCGCGCAGGGGACCACGGACCTCTCGACCCTGGTCGAGGCCCTGACCGTCGCCGAACTGGCGAAAACGCTGGAAGGCCCCGGGCCCTTCACCGTCTTCGCCCCGACCAACGAGGCGTTCGAAGCGCTCGGCGACACGCTGAGCACGCTGCTCGAACCGGCCAACCAGGAAGAACTGGCCGAAATCCTCACCTACCACGTCGTCCCGGGTGAACTGACCGCCTCCGAACTGAGTGACGGCCAGATGCTCGAAACCGTCCAGGGCGATTCGCTCGAAGTCAAAATCGAAGGCGAAGAAGTGACCGTCAACGGTGCCGCCGTCGTAACCCCCGACGTCGAGGCCTCCAACGGCGTGGTCCACGTGATCGACGAAGTCCTGACCCCGTAACCCCCGCAAAATCCGCCCACCCCAAACCACCCGGGGGGCGAATCTCATTGCGTGTGAGCTTAGGGCTGCAATGCAGTCCAAGGCTCACACGCAAGCTACAAGCCGGCGCCGGGATCGGCGCAGGCAGAGGGAACGGGCGCTTGCCGACCTTGCAGAGCGGCAGCACGGCGTCGTCTCGAGGGGCCAGCTGAAGACGCTCGGCTTCGGCGACGGTGCGATCAAGAGTCGGCTCCAATCCCAGCAGCTGCACCGTATTCACCGCGGTGTCTACGCCGTCGGTCGCCGGCGAGTGGATATGAGGGGAAACTGGCTCGCGGCCGTTCTCGCCTGCGGCGACGGCGCCGTGCTCAGCCATCGCAGCGCGGCCGCGCTCTGGGGCCTGATGCGTCCACGCTGGTCGCCGGTGGACGTCACGAGTGGCCATGGCCGACCTGGGAAGCGCAAGGACATCCGCTTGCATCGTTCGAGCCTCGACGATGACGAACGCGCGGTCGAAGCGGGAATTCCTGTCGTCTCGGTGGCCCGCACGCTGCTCGACATCGCCGAAGCCGTCGACGAGGAGCGGCTGCGGCACGCATTCGAGGAGGCCGACCGATTGAAGCTGCTCCACCTGCCCGAGTTGAGGCACGTCTGCGCCCGTGCCGGCCGGCGCAAGGGACTGCGGGCACTGCGTCGCCTGATCTCAGCAGCCCTGGCGCCACCGCCCGGGCGCTCGCCTCTGGAGAACCGGTTCGCCGAGTTCTACCGCCGGCACCTGGCGGACCTGCCCGAACCCCTGGCCAACGTCTTGGTCCTCGGCTACGAGGTTGATGCCTACTGGCCGTCCCACCGCCTCATGATCGAGATGGACAGCTGGGAAAACCACTCCCACCGCGCCGCCTTCGAGCACGACAGGTCACGCGACATCGCGATGCAGGCCGCAGGCTACAGAGTGATCCACCTCACGCACCGCCAGCTGGAAACAGAAGCTCCCCGAATCGCCACCCATCTCCGCAACCTCCTCGCCCCGGATCGCTTTCCCACCAACTCTCTGCGCACATAGCGCCCGTGAGAGAGGGGCCGGTTAACCGCACAGGACTTCGACGGCAACAACGTGTTGTCAAACCTGAGCGGTACCTATACTGACGACCTCGATGCGGGTCGCGGGGCGCATACCGAGGCAGGCGCTGTCGCTGGTGGCGATCCCGCTGCTCGCGGTGCTCCCCGTCCCCGGCGAACCGCACGCAACCAACCAGGCCAAGCGACACAACAAGAGAGACCAAGCGCGGTTCATCCTCCGACTGTCTGACTTGCCACGGGGATACGCCAACCTCCCGCAAGGAGAGGGAGAAGAAGAGGATGAGGTCTTCTGCAAATCGCTGAGCCTTCCGCCCGACACGCCGCCGAAGATGGCGCGTTTCGTGAAGCGGTTCCACCCGCGAGGCTGCGCCGCAACCTATCTTCGCGCCTACACCGTGCCTGGCCAACCAGAGGGACCGCTGCTGGTAGGAACCGCCACCCTGACGATGAAGAGCGGCAAAGCCGCAAACGCCGCCTGGGGGGTCGTGCCCGAACTTCTCGGCCGGCTGATGAACGACCATCGACCGCACCAGCTCGATGCGGTCCGAAGGGTCGGGTCGGCAACCAGGCTGTTCCATGCGCGGAGCCCGCTCCGCATCTATCCAGTCCTGATCCTCGGCCCCGCCGGTCGACAGGCCGCCGGGAGGATCTCAATCGCCGTCTGGCGTTCGGGCAACACGGTGGCGGCGGTCATGGCGGGGAGCGACTCCTCCGCTGCCAGCGACCGCGCGGCTTTGGAGCTCGCGCGACGCCAGCAGTTCCATATCCGCGAGCCGACCCGCTACAAGCGCTCCGAACGGTTCGACGGCGAACTCTGGCTCGACGACCCGTCTCTCGCTCTACCCGTCTACTGGCTTGGGCGCAACTTCAGGCCGGGTCGCGGCCTGCCGAGCAACCGACTGTTCGATGCGTATGCCCCAAGCGCCGAGGAACCGGACGAAGAACTGCCTGGGGTGGTGCTTCAAGTCCGCTATCGCAACATCCGCCTATATACGTGGACCGCGGAGACCTGGCCGCAGTACCGCAACACCCGAGGCGGCCGGGCGATCGTCGCCTGGCGCTGCACGAAAGTGAGGAGGATCGAGTTGCCCGGCGGCAGTGCCGTCATTTACGCGGGTTACAAGAAGAACCACCGCCGCTGCCCGAAGGAGCCGCCGCGTGCCTTTACCGCCCGCGTTCAGCTCGGTGACTTCGTGATCGCCGTCAACGCTATCCACAACGACGAACTCGCCCCCGATGGCAGCGATTTCCCCTTCCCCGCTCCCACCTTCCCACTGTTCATAGAAACCGCCAACCCCTACGGCTCCTTCAAAGGCATGGAAGCGATCGTGCGCGGCCTGGCGCTCCGGTCACCGCCGGCGTACTGAGCTGGGCCCTCAGCCGCGTAGGACTTCTACGGCGATCTTCGCCGTCTCGGTCGGGCTTTCGCCGACCCGCACGCCCTTGGCCTCGAGCGCTTCCTTCTTCGCCTGGGCGGTGCCCGAGGAGCCGGAGATGATTGCGCCGGCGTGGCCCATCTGCTTGCCCGGCGGCGCCGTGAAGCCGGCGATGTAGGCGACGACGGGCTTGGAGATCTCGCTGGCGATGAACTCGGCGGCGCGCTCCTCGGCGTCGCCGCCGATCTCGCCGACCATCACGATCAGCTCGGTCTCCGGGTCGGCCTCGTACAGCTCGAGGATGTCGATGAAGTCCGAGCCGATGATCGGGTCGCCGCCGATGCCGACGATCGAGGAGTTGCCCTCGCCCGCCTGCTTCAGCTCGTTGCCGATCTGGTAGGTCAGCGTGCCCGACTTGGAGACGACGCCGATCTTGCCCGGGTCGAAGAACTGGGCGGGGATGATGCCGACGTTGGCCTTGCCCGGCGAGAGCACGCCGGGGCAGTTCGGCCCGATCAGCCGCACCCCGGCCTCTTTCGCCTTCCAGTAGGTCTTGAGCATGTCGAGCACCGGGATCCCCTCGGTGATCGCGATCACCGTCTCGACCCCGGACTCGATCGCCTCGTCGATCGCCGGCGCGGCGAAGCGCGCCGGGACGAAGATCATCGAGGTGTTGGCGCCGGCCTGCTCGACCGATTCGCGGATCGAGTCGAAGACCGGCACGCCCTCGACGTCCTGGCCGCCCTTGCCGGGCGTGACGCCGGCCGCCAGGTGGGTCCCGTAGGCCCTGTTGCGCAGGCCGTGGAAGGAGCCCTCGCGGCCGGTCAGCCCGGAGACGACGAGCTTCGTCTTCTCGTCGACGATGATGCTCATCAGGCGCCTCCGGCCAGCTCGACGACCTTGCGCGCGGCGCCGAGCATCGTCGTCTCCTGGTGCAGGTCGTCCAGCCCCGCCTCGGCGAGGATCGCCAGCCCCTCCTCCGAGTTGGTCCCGTCGAGGCGCACGGCCAGCGGCACGCCGAGCTCGATCTGCGCCGAGGCCTCGACGATGCCCTTGGCGATCTCGTCGCAGCGGGTGATCCCGCCGAAGATGTTGAAAAGGATCGCACTCACCTTCTCGTCGGAGACGATCACGGTCAGCGCGTCGACGATCGCCTCGGCCTTGGAGCCGCCGCCGGCGTCGAGGAAGTTGGCCGGGGCGCCGCCCGCCTGGGCGACGACGTCGAGCGTCGACATGCAGAGGCCGGCGCCGTTGGCGAGGATGCCGACGTTGCCGTCGAGCTTGACGTAGGTGAGGCCCTTCTCGCGCGCCATCGCCTCCTGCGGGTCGTCGATCGCCTCGGCGTCGAGCTCGGCCAGGCCCTCGTGGCGATAGAGCGCGTTGCCGTCGATCGTCACCTTCGAGTCGAGCGCGACGACGTCGCGGCCCTCGGTGACGATCAGCGGGTTGACCTCGATCAGGGTCGCGTCCTCCTCCATCGCGGTCTCGGCCAGCTTCGCCAGCGCCTCGGCGGCTTCGTCGAGCGCGTCCTCGGCGAGCCCGGCACGCTCGACGATCGGCCGCGCCGCGGCCGCGGTGAACGGGCGGGTCGGGTCGATGTGCTCCTTGACCAGGGCGTCGGGGTCCTCGGCGGCAACCGCCTCGATGTCCATGCCGCCCTTGGCGGAGACCATCGCCAGCAGCTTCTTCTCGCCGCGGTCGAGGATCACCGAGGCGTAGTACTCGTCGGCGATCGCCGAGCCGCCCTCGATCCAGACGCGGTCGACGCGGAAGGGGCCCTCGCCGTGCGGGCCGACGATGTCCATGCCGAGGATCGCGCCGGCGTGCGCCTCGGCCTCGTCGCGGTCGGCGGCGATCTTGATCCCGCCCGCCTTGCCGCGGCCGCCGATCAGCACCTGCGCCTTGATCGCGCAGGGGTAGCCGATCCGCTCCGCCGCGGCGACGGTCTCGGCGACGGTCTCGGCGACCTCGCCGCTGGGCACGGCGACGCCGTGCGCGGAGAAAAGCTGCTTGCCCTGATACTCGAGGAGGTCCATCGGTGTCGCGTCCCTGCCGGGCGCGGCGGGCAGCCTATCCGAGATTGCGAGCGCGATGCGCCCTCGCGCCCCGGTGACATAAGATGCCGCGCCGCATGGCTCTCCCCGCACTGAAATCCGTCAACTGGGTGACCACCGACTGCTACGGCACCCTGATCGACTGGGAGAAGGGGATCGTCGAGGCCTGCAAGAAAGAGGCGGCCAAGGACGGCTTCAGCTTCGAAGAGGGGCCCTTCCTCGCCCGCTTCTTCGAGGTCCAGGCCGAAATCATGGCCGGCTCCTACGAACTGTATGCCGAGGTGCTGCGCCGCACGATCGTCAAGGTCGCCCGCGAGGTGGGTTGGGAGATCGAGCCCTCGCGCGCCCAGTTCCTGCCCAACAGCGTCGCCTACTGGCTGCCGTTCCGCGAGGCCAACGCGGCGATGGACCGGCTCGGCAAGCGCTACGAGATCGGGATCATCTCCAACATCGACGACAAACTGCTCGGCATCTCGCGCCGCCACCTGCGCACCGAACTCGATCTCGTCGTCACCGCGCAGCAGGTGCGCAGCTACAAGCCCGACCCCGTCCACTTCAAAGAGTGCGCACGGCGGATCGGCGGCAAAAAAGGCTGGCTCCACATCGGCTCCAGCTACGAGACCGACGTCGCCCCACTGCTGAAAATGAAGGTGCCGGTGATCTGGGTCAACCGCCACGGCGAGAAGCTCGAAGGCCGCAAAGCGCCAAGCGCGACGGTCAAGAACTTCCGCGAAGCGGCGAAAAAGCTCGGCGCGTCCTAGCCGTTTTCTAGCGTTCGCCTCGCAACTTCGCCCGCCCACGGCGGTTTCGACCCGTAGTCGCCCCGGGCGGCAGGGCTTTTCGATGCACCGAGTCAACGACACCAGAGCGTCTTCGCGCGCCAGTCTGCCGATCGCGGCAGCGCTGCTCGGCCTGCTCTGTGCGCTGGTGGCCGGCGTCGCCGTGGCGGGCGCCGCCCCGGGGGACGAGCAGCCGCTCAACCCCAGCTCCGAGCCGCCCAGCTTCGTCGTGATCCAGACCGACGACCAGACGCTCGACGGCCTCTACGCGCGCTTCAGCGCCTACCCGGGCGCGCCGGAGACGCGGGCGATGCCGAACACGCTCGACCTGATCGGCAAACGGGGCATGACCTTCAACCGCTATTACGTCCCCTATCCCCTCTGCTGCCCCTCGCGGGTCAGCCTGATGACCGGGCGCTACGCGCACACCAATGGCGTCAGGGGCAACAACCAGCCCAACGGCGGCTACTTCGGCTTCTCCTTCCGCGCCGCCGCCTCGCACAACATCGCCACCTGGCTGCAGGGCGCCGGCTACCGCACGATCCACACCGGCAAGTTCCTCAACGGCTACGGCGACGCGCCCTACAGCGACGGCACCGAGGTGCCCCCCGGCTGGGACGCCTGGTACTCGATCGTCAAAGCCGATACGCACCACCTCTTCTACGGCTACACGCTCAACGTCAACGGCGAGCTGACGGGCCCGTTCGGCGACCCCGGCAGCTGGGACACGCGCGAATACGGCGTCCGCGACGACTTCAGCTGCCCGCTCGAACCGATCAACGGCGCCTGCAACCAGGTCGACGACAAGATGACCGAGATCGCCCGCGACGAGATGCTGGCGACCCCACGCGACCAGCCCTTCTACGTGCAGGTCGACTACGCTGCCCCGCACGGCGACTTTCGCCGGCCCGCCGGGCCGGAGCCGGCGCCGCGCCACTACGACTGGTTCAAGGGGGCGCGCCACCCGCACAACCGCGCGGAAGGCTTCGACGAGGGCAATGTCAGCGACAAGCCGCGCTTCATCCGCGAGGCCGACCACCTGACCCCGGTCGAGAAGCGAATCTACCGCGTCTACTATCAGAAGCAGCTCGAGTCGCTGCGCACGATCGACGACGGGGTGAAGCGCATCCTCGACACGCTCGGCCAGCTGCGCAGGCTGCGCAACACCTACGTCATCTTCACCTCCGACAACGGCTTCTTCTTCGGCGAGCACCGCCTGCTCGGCGGCAAGTTCCTCGCCTACGAGCCGGCCACGCACATGCCCTTCCTGATCCGCGGCCCGGGGATCAGGCCCGACAGCCAGACCGGTGAGCTGGCGGCCAACATCGACGTCGCACCGACCCTGCTCGAGCTGGCCGGCGCCGAGGCCGACAAGAGCATCGACGGCCGCTCGCTGGTCCCCTACCTGCGCGACCCCGACCTGCGCAGCCGCCGCCCGATCCTCTTTGAGTCCTTCGTCGAAACCAGCGACGTCGAGGCCAACGGGGCGATCTCACGCGCCAGCGCGAGCCGCGCCCGCGGCGGCGGCGGCAAGGCGACCGCCTCACTGCTGGCGCCGCCGAAGGACTACGCGGGGATCCGCCTCGGCCCCTACAAGTACATCGCCTGGCCGACCGGCGAGAAGGAGCTCTACAACATCAACAAGGACCCGAACGAGCTCAACTCACTGCACAAGGTCCCCAACTTCTTCCCGATCCGCAACTTCCTGCACCGCCAGATGAAGCGGCTGACCGACTGCGTAGGCCGCGGCTGCCGCGAAGTCACGCCGAAAATGCCACTCACCCGCACGGCGTTCCGCCGCTTCCAGGCCAAGAAGCGCAAGGAAATCCGCGAACAGGAACGCGAGCGGGAAAAGGCTCGCCGCGAACGGGAACGCAACAAACGGCGGTAGGTAGCCGGTAGACCTCTCCCTAGCCTCCCTCCGGCACCGCGGAGTGGCGTCTGCCCCGAAGGGGCACCTCATTACACCCGCCGCAGGCGGGTGTTAGGCGTAGGAGAGGTCTACCGGCTACCTACTCGATTACGGCGAGCACGTCTCCGGATGAGACCGCCGCGCCTTCGGCCACGTTCAAGCTGGTGACTTTCCCGGCGCGATGGGCGGCTATCTCGTTCTCCATCTTCATCGCCTCTATTACGCAGATGAGATCGCCCTCCGAGACGTCCACCCCCTGCTCAACGGCTACCCTCAAAACGGTGCCCTGCAGCGGCGAGGGCAGCGACTCGCTCGAGGCGCTCGCTCCGGCGCCGCCCTTGCGCTCACGCTTCGGCGGCTTGCGGCCGCCACCGTTCGCGGGCGCGGCGCCGCCCGCGGCGGCCTCGCCGATCACCTTGACGTCGAAGAGCTTGCCCGAGACCTCGACCTTGTAGTCGCGGGCGACCGTCTCGACGCCCTCCTCGGACTCCGCCGGCGCGGTGGCCTCCGCCGGCGCGGTGGCCTTGAGCCACTCGCGATCCTCCATCAGGTCGCGGCAGGTCTCCCCCTTCGCCCACTGCTCGGTGGCGAGGATCGCGCTGTGAAAGGGGATCAGCGTGGTCAGGCCGCCGACCTCGTACTCGCCCAGGGCGCGGATCATGCGTCGCGTCGCGTGCTCGCGGTCGACGTCCCAGACGATCAGCTTGGCCACCATCGGGTCGTACATCGGCGTCACCTCGGAGCCGGCCTCGACCCCGGAGTCGACCCGCACGCCCGGCCCGGCGGGCTCGCGGTAGCTGGTGATCGCGCCCGGCGCGGGAGCGAAGTTCTTGTGTGCCGCCTCGGCGTTGATCCGGCACTCGATCGCGTGGCCGCGCAGCTCGACCTCCTCCTGGGCGACGCTCAGCGCCTCGCCAGCGGCGACCAGGACCTGCTCGCGGACGATGTCGATCCCGGTGACCATCTCGGTCACGCAGTGCTCGACCTGGACCCGCGTGTTCATCTCGAGGAAGAAGTACTCGTCGCCGACCTGCATGCCCTCGACCGTGCCGGCGCCGCGGTAGCCGACCGCCGCCGCCGCGTCGGTGGCGATCTTGCCGATCCGCGCCCGCATCTCCTCGTCGACCTGCGGGCCGGGCGCCTCCTCGATCACCTTCTGGTGACGGCGCTGGATCGAGCAGTCGCGCTCGCCGAGGTGGATCACGTTGCCCTGCGTATCCGCGAGCACCTGGACCTCGACGTGGCGCGGGTCCTCGAGGTAGCGCTCGACGTAGACGCGGTCGTCGGAGAAGAACTTCTCGCCTTCGCGGGCCGCGCCCTCGAATGCCTCCTCGAGGTCGTCGGGGGTCTGGGCGACGCGGAAGCCCTTGCCGCCGCCGCCACCCGCGGCCTTGCAGGCGACCGGGTAACCGGCTTCTTCGGCCTGCTTGCGGGCGTCGTCAAGGCCCTCGGCGACCTCGGTCGAGCCGGGGACGATCGGCACCCCGGCCTCGGCCATGATCTCGCGGGCGCGCGTCTTCGAGCCCATCGCTTCGATCGCCTCCGGCGGCGGGCCGATCCAGACGATCCCGGCCTCGGCGCAGGCGCGGGCCATCTCGGCGTTCTCAGCGAGGAAGCCATAGCCGGGGTGGATCGCCGCGGCGCCCGCCTCCTTCGCGGTCGCGATGATCTTGCCGATGTCGAGGTAGCTTTCGGCCGGGACCGCGGGGCCGATCAGGAAGGCCTCGTCGGCCTCGCGCACGTGCGGCGCGTCGCGGTCGATCTCCGAGTAGACGGCGACCGAGCCGATGCCCATCTCCTTCAGCGTGCGGGCGACGCGGATCGCGATCTCGCCGCGGTTGGCTATCAACACTTTCTCGAACACGGCGGGGCAGTCTATTCGGACGTGTGGCGGAGGGGCGGGGTGCCGGGATTGCCTCGCCTACGCCTATCACCGGCCTTCGGCCGGTGAAATTTGGTGCCGCTTCGCGGCGGAACCTCTCCGCGGTGCCGGGGGGAGGCTAGGGCGAGGCAATCCCGGCACCCCGCCCACCAGCCCGGTCGCTTAGGGTGCCCGGCCATGATTGAGCTACAGAGTCACTCGACGGTCTCGGATGGACAGCTGGCGCCAGCCGGAGTGGTGGAAGAAGCTGCGAAGGCTGGTGTTACTACGCTGGCGCTGACGGATCATGATGCGATTGCGGGGGTTGCCGAGGCTGCCGAGGCGGCGACGAAGCTGGGGGTCGAGCTGGTTCCCGCGATCGAGATGTCCTGCGTGCACGAGTACGCGGAAGACCTGCATGTCTGCGGGTACTGGGTGGATCTGGGGGAGATCGCGCCGGCCTGCGAGCGGGCGCAGCACGAACGGGTCGCGCGCGCCGGCGAGATCGTCGAGAAGCTGCGCGACGAGGGCTTCGACCTGCACCTCGAGGACGCCGTACGCGAGGCCGGCGACGCGCTCTCGATCGGGCGGCCGCACATCGCCCGCGCCGCCGGCGCCACGGGAGACCTCGGGCCCTTCTTCGAGGAGTACCTCGTGCCCGGCGCCAAGGCCTTCGTGCCGCGCCGCTGGCCGACCGCCGAGCAGGCTGTCGAGACGATCAAGGCGGCGGGCGGCATCGCCGTCGTCGCCCACCCCTACTGGGACATCTCCGACCCGGCCGAGGTCGACGAGCTGATCCGCGCCCTCGACGTCGACGGGGTCGAGACCTTCTACCCGACCCACAGCGAGGAGCAGACGAAGCACCTGCTCGAGCTCTGCGACGAGCTCGACCTGGTCCCCACCGCCTCCTCCGACTACCACGGCCCGACCCACAAGACCTTCGCCGAGTTCGGCGCCTACGACACCTACGGCCTCGCCGAGCCGCAGGTGCCAAAAAGCCCAGGGCGGTAGTCACCTGCCCGGACTCGCGGGGGCTTCTACGCCTCAGTCAAGCTTTTATCCTTGCAAATTGAAAGTGAAGGTTTAAAATTGCAAGGATGTTAGCCCGCAGAATCGCGCCGGAAGTCGAAGAGCGCCTCGAGCACATGCCGGCGGTTGCGTTGATCGGGCCCCGTCAGGTGGGCAAGACCACGCTTGCGATCGACGTAGCCGAGCGCCGCGGCGGGGTCTACCTCGACCTCGAATCCGTCGACGACATGGCGCGCATCGAAAATCCTCAGCTCTACCTCGCGGACCACGCCGACCGACTCGTAGTCTTGGACGAGATCCACCGGCTCCCGGGATTGTTCGGGGCGCTGCGCGGCGTGATCGATGCCGGACGGCGGGAAGGCAGAGGAGAGGGACGTTTCCTCTTGCTTGGATCGGCCGGTCTCGATCTGCTGGCCCAGTCCGGCGAGACTCTCGCCGGACGCATTGCGCTCGTCGACCTCGATCCGTTGGATGTGACCGAGGTGGGCGCCGAGCGCCTGGATGACCTCTGGGTCCGTGGAGGGTTCCCCGACAGCCTTCTCGCGACCGGCGACGACCTCAGTCTTGACTGGCGGCTGGATTTCATTCGAACCTACCTCGAGCGCGACATCGTCCAGTTCGGGCAACGGGTCCCCGCGGAGAGGCTGCGCCGGCTGTGGACGATGCTTGCTCACAACCAAGGCGGTTTGCTCAACACGTCGCAGCTCGCGCGCAATATCGAATTGAGCCATCCGACCGTCTCCCAATACATCGACCTTCTCGTCGATCTGTTGCTGGTACGGCGACTGTCGCCTCGAGTGGCCAACGTCGGCAAGCGCCTGGTTCGCACCCCCAAGGTCTACGTGCGCGACAGCGGCCTGGTGCATGCGTTGCTGGGGTTGGCAGACAAGGAGGCACTGCTGGGCCACCCCGTCGTCGGCGCCAGTTGGGAGGGCATGGCGATCGAGAACCTGCTTGGGGTCCTCGACGACCGCGCCTTTCCAAGCTTCTACCGCACCGCGGGCGGAGCAGAGGTCGATCTGATCCTCGACTGGCGCGGCGGCGAGGTATGGGCGATCGAGATCAAGCGCACCGCGGCGCCCAAGCTCGAACGCGGCATGCGCTCGGCGCTCGAAGACCTGCAGCCGCAGCGCAGCTTCGTCGTCTACGCCGGCGAGGAGCGCTTCCGCCTCGACGAGACCGTGGAGGCGATCGGCCTGCCCGAGCTCTGCGCCGAGCTGGCGGCCTGATGCTCAGCGGCGGCGCTTGCGCTTCAGCAGGACCGGGCGTTCGAAGGTCTTGCCGACGGCGCCGCTGAACGGCTCGAAGGCGACGTTGATGCGGATCCGGCCCTTGCCGCGCCGCCTGAGGTGGCGCTTCAGCGGGATCCGCGGCCGGATCAGCAGCCGCACCCGCCCGGCACGGTCGGTGGCCCGCCTGAACGGCAGCGCCCCGCGCCCCCAGAGGAACAGCCTGCCCGGCTCCGAGACCCGCACGAACAACACAGCCCGGCCGTTGCTCCGATTGCGCTTGAGGCCGGCGAAGCGCAGCCGGGGCGGCGGCGCCCCGGCCACAGGCTCAGCAGGCGAATAGACCGGCCCCTCGTCATAGACAGGCCCCTCCGCGACCCCCACGCCCCCTGAGATCGCCAGCGCAGCAGCCACCAGCGCCGCGGTTCCAAATCCCCGCCTCATGCGTTGCAGGTTAGCGAGACGACGGGGTCTCCCTCGAACCGGCGGATACTCAAAACGGCGGCCTAATTAGGCCGCCGTTTGTCGGGGCGAGGGAGACCCCGTCGTCTCCCCTAGGCAGCGACAGGCGAGGCCGGGATCAAATCCCGCGACTCGAGGTACTCAAGCAACTTCTGCGCCGACTCCTCAGCGGTTTCGTTTTCGGTGTCGCAGACGACCTCGGGGCTCTCGGGAGCCTCGTAGGGGTCCGAGACGCCGGTGAATTCCTTGATCTCGCCGGCGAAGGCTTTCTTGTAGAGGCCCTTGACGTCGCGCTCGGCGCAGGTGTCGACCGAAGCCTTGACGTAGACCTCGATGAACGGGGCCTGCGC
>Ga0210063_1000109_pt1 | contig 27696 bp, 24 predicted proteins | sample Muzzi_PWA_D1_FD_185529 | JGI IMG/M metagenome (GOLD analysis project Ga0210063, IMG submission 185529) | Wetland microbial communities from San Francisco Bay, California, USA, that impact long-term carbon sequestration - Muzzi_PWA_D1 (SPAdes) | ecosystem: Environmental > Aquatic > Marine >... | reverse complement strand
TCTCGTAACCGCCGATGTGCGCCGTGCCGCCGCTGGGGTGCAAGAGGCCCGTGAGCATCTTGATGGTGGTGGTCTTGCCCGCCCCGTTGGGTCCCAGGAAGCAGAAGAACTCGCCTTCGGCGATCTTCAAGTCCAGGGCTTCCACCGCGACCTTGGTGCCAAAATGTTTGTGCAGCTGACGGGTTTCGATCATGGAATTGTGTGCCTCGTTTTCTGCCAGGGGGCTTGAGTGTATCCTTCACCGGTCAGTCTTGTGGGTCTTGTGGGTCTATGTCCCGGCGCTGTATACTCATTGTAGCTACAAGGAGGCTCCATGGTAACCAAGGTCCAGCAGTGGGGAAACAGTCTGGCCATCCGGATTCCCAAGCCCTTCGCCGAAGAGGCCGGTTTGGAGAGAGCCTCGACGGTCGATCTATCGGTCATCGAAGGCAGATTAGTGGTGCTACCGATCCGGGAGTCAGCACCGACTCTCGAGGCTCTGCTGGCGGGGGTGACTGACGAGAATCTCCATGACGAGGTCGATACCGGTCCTTCGATGGGCAACGAAGTCTGGTGAAGCCGCAATACGCTCCTGAACGCGGCGATGTGGTGTGGATCTCGTTCCATCCCCAGGTCGGCCACGAGCAGTCCGGGCGGCGCCCGGCGCTGGTGCTCTCCCCCAAGGAATACAATCGCAAGACGCGTCTGGCTCTCCTCTGTCCCATCACTTCCCGTGTCAAGGGGTATCCCTTCGAGGTACTGATTCCGGAAGGTTTGCCGGTCTCCGGCGTGATCCTTGCCGACCAGGTCAAGAGTCTCGACTGGAACGCCCGGCAGGCCGAATTCTTGTGCGCGATACCGCCCGCCGTCACCCACCACGCAAGTCAGCGGGCGGTCCTGTTGCTGGCTCAGTCGTCCTGAGCGAGTTGGGCGGCGGACCCCACTCTGGGGCCGTTTCCAGGGCGGGCCGACCGCGCAGGATCTCGTGGGGTTGGTACTGTTCCTTGTAGCGCATGCTGCGGTTGCCTTCCACCCAGAAGCCCAGGTAGAGATACGGCACACCCCGCCGCCGTGTCAGTTCCAGTTGGGTGAGAATCGAAAAAACCCCCAGGGCTCGGTCGGAGAGGGCCGGGTCATGGTACGAGTAGACGGCGGACACCGCCCCGGGCAGCAGGTCCGTCAACGCCACGGCCACCAGCCGATCCTCCAGGAAGTAGAGCAGTTCGTGGCCGAAGTCGCCGTGGTTATCGACGAAGGACTCCCAATAATCCTTCAGCCGCACCTCCTGGGGCCGCCAGCCCCGGTGGGCGGTGCGGTGCTGGTGAAAGCGGTGGTACAGCTCCAGATGGGCCGGGGTAAGAGAAGGGCGCGCCAGGCGCACCTGGATGTCCTCATTGGCGCGCAGCGTCCGGCGGCGGGAGCGGTTGGGCCGGTAGGCGTCCACCGGCACCCGCAGGCTGCGGCATTCCTGACAATCCCGGCATTGGGGGCGGAAAAACACCCGCCCGAAGCGCCGCCATCCCCGCTCCAGGAGCGTCTGGTACGCCTCCGGGGAGCACTGCTCGATGACGCGATACTCGATGTGCGCCTGCCGGCCCTGCAGATAAGGGCATGGTTCATCGGTGCGCAGCACCTTCAGGGAAGTAAGGGCCTCCATGGGCGAGATGATATCTTGGTGAACGTCGCGCCGCTGTCAAGGGTCAACCCAAGGCCATTCGGTCGAAACCAGGAGTGATGCGCCATGGATCAACCGCTCATAATCTCCGACCCCAAGATCTGCCTGGGGAAACCAACCATTGCCGGTACCCGGATGACCGTCGAATTCATTCTTGAGAGCCTCGGTGCGGGCGAGACGGTCGAGCAATTCTTGGAAGCCCATCCGCACCTGTCTCACGATGCGATTCTGGCGGCCCTCGCCTATGCCGCTCGGGCCTTGGGCAGCGAGGAGACCTACCCGATCGGGAACACAGCGGCTTGAAGTTCGTCGCTGACGAGAACATCTCGCCGATCATAGTCCGTGCTTTGCGGGAGAACGGACACGAGGTGTTGCACGTCTTGGAGGTTGCGCCTGGGATTGACGATCAGGAAGTCCTTGGCCGGGCCGAGGCATCCGGCGCCGTCCTGTTGACCCAGGACAAAGATTTCGGTTTTCTCGTCTTCTACCAACGGCGAGTCAGCGGAGGTGTTGTCTTGCTCCGGCTGGCGGGAATTCCCGTGGTCACCAAGGCAGCGCTTCTCCTGGAAGTCATCCAGGAGCACGGAGCTGACCTCCCGGAGCACTTCACGGTGGTCACCCAGGACAGAGTTAGAATCAGGTCTCGGGGATAGGGCCTCCCTCACCCCAACCGCTTCTTCAGTAACGCGTTGACCACCCCGGGATTGGCGCGGCCCTGGGTGCGCTTCATGACCTGGCCGACGAAGAAGCCGAAGAGGGCAGTCTTGCCGTCGCGGTATTGCCCTAGCTGTCCGGGATGGGCCTCCAGCACCTCGGCCACGAGGGCTTCCAGGGCGTCGGCGTCGTCCAGCTGTTGCAGGCCCTTCGCGGCCACGATCTCCCGGGGGCTGCCGCCTTTCTCCACCAGGTGAGCGAGGACTTCTTTGGCGATCTTGCCGGTGATGATGCCCTCCTCGACCAGGGCCACCAATTCGCCGATGGCGTCGCCCTCGAAGGGGAGGCGGCTGACGTCGCCGTCCGGAGCGATCCCGCGCACCTCGTTGACCAGGACGTTGGCCAGCGCCGCCGGAGCGTCGCAGCGTTGCCGTGCCTGCTCGAAGAATTGGGCCAGACCCGGATTGTCGGTGAGCACTTCCGCCTCCTGCGGCGGCACCCCCAGAGCCTGGAAAGCGGCGATGCGCTCCTTCGCCTCCGCCCCGCGCTGGCGCGGCGGGGTGGGGGTCGCGGGCGCCTGCTTCGCGGGTTTTGGCGGCGCGGTGGCCTCGGTTTTCGGGGCCGGTGAGGTCTCGGCGGAGAGCTTCGCCCAACTGTCCCGCAGGGGGACGGTGCGGTTGAAGGCGGGGCTGCCGGGTTTGGAGTCGACCGGGTCCGCCACGAAGTACCCCTGGCGCTCGAATTGGAAATGATCCCCCGGGTTGGCCTGGGCCGCCGCTGGTTCCAGGTAGGCGGTTTCGAGGACCTGCAAGGAGTTCGGGTTCAGGTCATCGAGGAAGTTCTCGCTGTTCTCCCCCGGTCGTTCCACCCGAAAGAGGCGATCGTAGATCCGTACCGGCACCGGGACCCCCTGGGTGGCGGAGACCCAGTGGATGGTGCCCGACACCTTGCGCCCGACCACGTTGCCGCCTCGGGTCTCCGGATCGTAGCTGCAGTGCAATTCCACCACCTCACCGGCGGCGTTCTTGATCACCGCGTCGCAGCGGATCACGTAGGCGTAGCGCAGTCGCACCTCCCGCCCCGGGGCGAGACGGAAGAATTTCTTGGCCGGTTTCTCTTGAAAATCGTCCCGCTCGATGAAGATCTCCCGCTCGAAGGGGAGAGTGCGGGAGCCCTCCTTGGGCACATCGTGGGGGTAGTAGGGGGCCTCCAGCGCCTCGGTCTGGCCCTCCGGATAGTTGGTGATCACCACCTTCAGGGGGTCGAGGACGCAGAGCACCCGGGGCGCCTTCTGGTTGAGGTCATCCCGCACGGCGTATTCCAGCTGCACCATGTCCACCGTGCTGTTGGCCTTGGCCACCCCGATCATGTCGCAGAAGGTGCGGATCGCCTCCGGTGTGTAACCGCGACGCCGGAAGCCCGAGATCGTCGGCATGCGGGGGTCGTTCCAGCCGGAAACGTGCCCCCCTTCCACCAGCTGCTTGAGCTTCCGCTTGCTGAGCACGGTGTAGGTCAGGTTCAGGCGGGCGAATTCCGTCTGCCGAGGCGGTTCTGGCAACGGCAGGTTGTCGACGAACCAGTCGTAGAGTTCCCGGTTGTTCTCGAACTCCAGGGTGCACAGGGAGTGGGTGATCTTCTCGATGGCATCGCCCTGGCCGTGGGCCCAGTCGTACATGGGGTAGATGGGCCACTCCTGCCCCGTGCGGTAGTGGTGGGCGTCGCGACGGATGCGGTAAAGGAGGGGATCGCGCATCTTCATGTTGGCGTTGGCCATGTCGATCCTGGCCCGCAGCACGTGCTCGCCATCGGCGAATTCCCCGGCCCGCATGCGCCGGAAGAGGTCGAGGTTCTCCTCGACGGAGCGCTCCCGGTAGGGGCTGGGGCGCCCGGCTTCGGTGACGGTGCCGCGGTACTCCCGGATCTCTTCCTCCGACAGGGAGCAGACGTAGGCCTTGCCCTCCCGGATCAGCAGTTCGGCCCAATCGTAGAGCTGTTGAAAGTAGTCCGAGGCGTGGTGGAGGTTGTCCCACTGGAACCCCAACCAGCGCACATCCTCCTTGATGGACTCGACGAACTCGACGTTTTCGGTGGTCGGATTGGTGTCGTCGAAGCGCAGATTGCAGGTGCCGCCAAACTCCTGGGCGATGCCGAAGTTGAGGCAGATGGATTTGGCGTGGCCGATGTGCAGGTAGCCGTTGGGCTCCGGGGGGAAGCGGGTGGCCACGCGACCGCCATATCTGCCGCTGCGCCGGTCTTCTTCGATCTTGGCGCGGATGAAGTCCAGGGTGCCGGTTGCCGATGGAGTTTCGCTCACGGGAATCCTCGAAAGAAAATGCTGCCGGTTATTCGACGGTGACGCTCTTCGCCAGGTTGCGAGGTTGATCCACGTCGCAGCCTCGGCGTACGCCGATGAAGTAGGCCAGGAGCTGCAAGGGGATGACGTTGACCACCGGCTGCAACAAAGGGGACACCCGGGGCACGGGGATGATCTCGTCGGCGATATCGCCCAACTCCGCCGGATCCCGATCCGTCAACGCGATGACGATGCCGTCCCGGGCCTTGACCTGCTGGATGTTGCTCTTCACTTTCTCAAAGACCCGGTCCCCGGTGGCCAGGGCGACCACCGGCAGCTCTTCGTCGATGAGCGCGATGGGACCGTGCTTCATTTCTCCCGCGGGGTAGCCCTCGGCATGGATGTACGAGATCTCCTTGAGCTTCAAGGCCCCCTCCAGGGCGATGGGGTAGTTGATGCCCCGCCCCAGGAAGAGGAAGTCGTCGGCCCGGGCGTAGTGCTTGGCCATCTCCTCCAGGGAATCCGCCAGATCCAAGGCGGTCGCCACCGCCTGGGGCAGGTGGGCGAGATCGCGCAGTCTCTCGGGATCGAGGTGGCCTTCCCGCACCTGGGCCAGGCGCAGGGCCAGAAGATAGAGGGCCACCAGTTGGGTGGTGAAAGCTTTCGTGGAGGCAACCCCGATTTCCGGCCCGGCGTTGGTGAGCACCACCCCCTGGCTGATGCGGGTGGCCTCGCTGCCGGAGACGTTGCAGATACTCACCAGGCGGGCGCCTCGTTCCCGGGCGGCTTCCATGGCCGCCAGGGTATCGGCGGTTTCGCCACTCTGGGAAATGCCCACCGCCAGGACGCCTTCATCGATGATCGGGCGCCGGTAGCGATACTCGGAGCCGTAATCCACCTCGACGGGGAGCCTGGCGATTTCTTCGATGAGAAACTTGCCCACCAACCCCGCGTGCCAGGAGGTACCGCAGGCCAGCAGGTGAAGGCGGCGGGCGCCGAGGAGAATGTCCCGGTCGATGTCCAGGTCCACCCGGCCCAATTCGAAATCCACCCGCCCGGCGAAAGTATCCTGGAGGGCCTGGGGCTGTTCGTGGATCTCCTTGAGCATGAAGTGGCGGAACCCTCCCTTTTCGGTCTGGATGGGATCCCAGTCGAGGCGCCGGGGGGTTCGGACCTCCGCCCCGAGGGGCACGAGGTCGGTGCCGGTGCGATGCCAGAGTTCGATCTTTTCGGGGGTCAGCCGGGCCACGTCATCATTTTCCAGGAAGATCACCTGCCGCGTGTGGGCCAGGAGCGCGGCGGGATCGGAGGCGAGGAACTGCTCCCCATCGCCGGGTCCGAGGACCAACGGCGGGCCGTGGCGCAGGGCGAAGATTTCGTCCACGGGGCTCGCGGTGGAGACGACGGCGAGGGCGTACATGCCTTCCAGGTCTGCGGCGGCGAGGGTCACCGCGTCGCGCAGAGCGTCCATCGGTGCGATCCCCCGCTCCGGGGCGGAACCCAGGTAGGAGGAGATCAGGTTCGCCACCACCTCGGTGTCGGTGTCGGAGGAAAACGTCCAGCCTTCCTGCTGCAAGCGCTGCTTGAGGGGCAGGAAGTTCTCGATGATGCCGTTGTGGATCACCGCGACCCGCCCCTGGGCATCGGTGACCGGGTGGGCGTTGCGTTCCACGGGAGCCCCGTGGGTGGCCCAGCGGGTGTGGCCCAGGCCGTAGCGACCGACCAGGGGGCGACCCTCCAACTTCTCGATCAACCGATCCAGCTTCCCTTCCGCCCGCACGGTGGTCAGGGGGCCACCGCCCAACGCCACCACCCCGGCGGAGTCGTAGCCCCGGTATTCCAGCCGTTTGAGGCCATCGATCAGCAGGGGGACGACGTCCTTGGGGCCTACGTAGCCGACAATTCCACACATGTTGGTCAGCCGTCCTCTCTCGTGCGCCGTCGCGCCTTGCGCTCGGTCCAGTTGTCGATCACGGTCTGCCGCTTGCGGGCCACCGCCAGGGCATCGTCGGGCACGTCCTTGGTGATCACGGAGCCCGCGGCGGTGGTGGCTCGATCCCCCACCTTGACCGGTGCCACCAGCATCGTATCGCTACCGATGAAGGCCCCGGCCCCCACCTCGGTGCGGTGTTTGCGCTCACCGTCGTAGTTGCAGGTCACCACCCCGGCGCCGATGTTGGCGTCCGGTCCGATCTCCGCGTCCCCCAGGTAGGTCAAGTGCCCCGCCTTGGCACCGTGGTGCAGCCGGGCCTGTTTGATCTCGACGAAATTGCCCACCTTGACCCCCGGGTCCAGGATGGTTCCCGGGCGCAGGCGGGCGAAGGGTCCCACCTTGCCGTGGTCTCCCACCTGGGCGCCATCGAGGACGCAATAGGGTTCCACGGTGACCCCGTCGGCGATCACCGTATCGCGCACCCAGACGCCCTGGTGGAGGGTGCATCCCTCGCCGATGTGGGTCGCGCCCTGGAGGTTGACGCCGGGATGGAGCACGGTATCCCGGCCCACCGTCACCGTGGCTTCGACGGTGGTGCGCTCCGGTTCCAGAACGGTCACTCCGCTGGCCATCAGGGTGTCCAGATGGCGGGCGCAGCAGCGCCGGTGCACCTGGGCCAGATCGCGGCGGTCGTTGACGCCCCACGCCTCGGAGGGATCGGCGAGATGGACCAGGGCGACGTTTTCCCCATCCGCCGCGGCGCTGGTCACGGCGTCGGTGAGGTACAACTCCCCCTGGGCATTGTCGGGGGTGAGGCGCCGCAGACGATCGAAGAGGTCCCGCGCGGGCAGGGCGTAGAGCCCCGCGTTGATGGTGGTGATGGCGCGCTCTTCCGGGGTGGCGTCGCGGGCCTCGATGATGCGTTGGAGATGGCCCCCGCTGCCGATGACCCTCCCCAGGGCGCCGGGCACCGCGAGATCCGCCACCGCCACCGCGCCCCAGGAACCCTCGCGTTCCGCCGCCTCCAGCAGCCGCCGGAGGGTTTCCGGACGGACCAGGGGGACGTCGCCGGAAAGGACCAGCAAGGTGGCCTCACCGCTCTCCAGGAGGGGGGCCAGGGGCTCTTCCGCGCGGGCTGCGGCATCGCCGGTCCCGTTCTGTTCGTCCTGCACGACCCATTCGACATCCGGGGCGGTGAAGCGGCGGCGCAGAGCGTCCGCTTCGGGGCTCACCACGATCAGCAGGCGATCGCATCCTGCCGCGCGGGCAGCGTCCAGCACCCAACCGAGCATCGGCTGGCCACCGACGGCGTGTAGGGGTTTGGCCACTGCGGAGCGCATGCGGGTGCCTTTCCCGGCGGCCAGGATGACGGCGATCCGATGGGGGGTTGCACTCATGGCTGGGTCCTTTCCCTGTTTACCACTGCGTCTCCAGGTCGGCGGTGTCGAGGACCGCCTCCGCCAACTTCACCGGGTCGTGGCGGATCAACTCGCCAGGGGCCAGCAAATCCCGGTGCACCACTTCGATGCCCTGTTCCTGGAGGGCCTCCAGATCGACGGTGATCGGTCTGGAACCCGTCTCGGCATAATGCTCCAGCAAGGCGGGGGAGGGGAGCGCGTCGTTCACCAGGATGGTGTTCACGAGATCCAGCCCGACCAGTCGATCGAGGGCCGCCAGATGATCCATGCCACTCATGCCGTCGGTCTCCCCCGGTTGGGTCATCAGGTTCAGGGGTAGTACCACCCGGGCCGCACTGCGGCGGATCGCCGCCTGAATGCCCGGGATCAGTAGATTGGGTAGAATCGAAGTGTAAAGGGAACCCGGGCCGAGAACAATGCAGGCGGCCGCTTCCAGTGCTTCCAGAGCCGCCGGAAAGGCCGCTGGCGCCGCCGGTTCCAGGTGCAAGGCCGCCAGGTCCTCGCCGGAGTTGCCGATGGCGCTCTCGCCTTCGTAGAGCTTGCCGGAGCGTCCCAGCCCCCGCAGGCGCACATCCGTCAACGTTGCGGGCAGGATGCGACCGCGCACCGAAAGGATCGATTCCGCGGTCGAGATCGCCTGGTAGAAGTCGCCGGTGATGCCCGTCAGGGCGGTCAGGAAGAGATTGCCGAAGGAATGACCGGAAAGACCCTCGCCGTTGGCGAAGCGATATTGGAAGAGCCGCGTGAGCAGGTCTTCATCGTCCGCCAGGGCGACGATGCAGTTGCGGATATCTCCCGGAGGTAGGACACCAAAATCTCGCCGCAGACGACCGGAGGAACCGCCGTCGTCGGTGACGGTGACCACCGCCGCCAGATCGCCGGAAGCTACCCGCCGCTTGAGGCCCCGCAGCACCACGCCGAGCCCGGTGCCCCCGCCCACGGCCACCACTGCGCCACCAACCCCAGGTTCGTGCGGGGCACCAGAGGGTGGCCCGCACATCGACCTGGTGGCGTCATCACGCCTGACCATGGGCGGATCAGGCGGAGAGCTCGAAGATCTGGGAGTGCTCCGGCTCGTTGCGCAGACCCTCGAAGTCCGGGTCGTGGAAGGCATAAACGCGATTCTTGGGGTTCAGTTCCACGGCCCGGGCCAGAGCCTTCGCGGCTTCGTCAGGCTGATCCTGAAGCGCGTGAATGGAAGCGGCCAGGAAGAGGAAGCGCTCATCCTTCTTCAACCGATCCCCTTCCTTGCAGATCTTCATCGCGGCCTCGTAGTCGCCGCGATTTTTTTCGTAGACGGCGCGCAGGAAGGGATCGACTTCGTCCTCGGCGCCGGTGGCGGTCTTGTTCTGGCAGACGCGCAGCATCTGACGAGCGCGTTCCAGGAGTTCCGGCAGATCGGTCTCGGCGATGATGCCTTCGAATCCCTTCACGGCGTCTTTGTACTTGCCCTTCTGCATGGCCTGGAGGGCCTTGGCGTAGGTGTCCATCAAGGGGTCATCGTAGAGTTGCCGTCGGTCCTCGTTGTCATTGCCGCTGAGCCCCAACTCGATCAGTTTGGCGCTCACCTCCTCGGAGGTTCGGTCGAAGCCCTTGGCCAGTTCTGGAATGGTCTTGCCCGCGGCTTTAGCCTGCAGGGTCTCGAGTTCTTCGTCGGTCCAGTCTTTCACCATCTCGGTTATTCTCCCGCGCCCTTAGCGTTTGCGTAGCTCTACCAGAATCTGTTTGGCAACGGATTTCAGGGTGTCAAAGACGCCCTTGCCCGTGGTGGCAATGCCCTCGAAGGTGGGCTCCCGCTTGTAATTCAGCACTCGGTACATTTCATCCGCGGGCAACGCATTGGGCAGGTCGCGCTTGTTGAACTGCAAAGCGTAAGGGATGGTTTTCAAATCGAAGCCGTTCTCCTGAAGGTTGACCTCCAGATTCCGAATCGACTCGATGTTGGCCTCCATCCGTTCTTCCTGACTATCGGCCACGAACACTACACCGTCCACGCCCTTGAGGATCAGTTTCCGGCTGGCGTCATAGAAGACCTGGCCCGGCACGGTGTACAGGTGAAATCGCGTGGTAAATCCACGAATGGTACCCAAATCCAACGGTAGGAAATCGAAGAACAAGGTGCGATCCGCCTCGGTGGCGAGGGAGATCATCTTTCCCCGAGCATCGGGGGAAGTCTTGTTGTAGATATACTGAAGATTCGTCGTTTTGCCACACAGGCCCGGCCCGTAATAGACGATCTTACAGTTGATTTCCTTGCTGGCGTAGTTGATGAACGCCATACTGCTGACCTCGGCTTCTCAAGTGTTAGGCTTGAATTTATTCACTAAACAGAGCGTCGATATCTTCGTCGGTAATTTCCGAGAAGGGGCTGGCTTGGGGTACTTCGCTACCGCCGCTCTGCCCCTTCTGGTTCATGGAATCGAAGATTCTCTCCAGATCGCCATTGGCCCGCTTGACGCGCAGTCGGACCAGGCCCAGCGAGGAGCGATCATCGAAGATCACCACCAGGATGGCTTTGGAGACGATGGTGATGTGGATGTTGTCCTTCTCTCCCTCATGGAAGAGCACGGAGAACTCCCGTTCACCGATCAACTTGGCCAACCCGTCGGTGGCCGCGACATTTCCTGCCGTCAGAGAGGCGAGGGAGGTTGTGTCGAACTGTTCCACGTCACCCGCCGCGGCAATTTGCTGACCGTTCTTGTCGATCAGAAACACTGCCTTGGCGTTCGACTCCTGCCGCAGGCGGCGTAGCGCCTCCTCCAGGCGCTGAAACTCCTCCTCGTAGAGCACGAAGTCTGATGATGCCATGTCCGTCCTTTCCGCGTACGGGCGATGCGCAGTAAACCGTCGAGTGCTGTCCAAAACCACCAAGAGGGCGATTCTAGAGCATTTCAATGCTGGCGAGAACCCCACCCGGGGGGTACCGACCAACTCGACAAGGGGAGAGGTATACCACGGCGGTGCCCCATTCTCCTACCCTTGTCCCTAAAATTCCATTCACCCACGGGGGTTGGCTAGCGAAAATAACGCCAGCCTTGCAGGATGGTGGCCTGATCCAGTACCACTTCTCCATTCGTTTCCCTCACCGGCATGGGGACCGGCTTGCACCCGCCCCCTCCCGCGTTGACTTCCGCCAGGCGAAAGCTCTTGTCGCAGAAGTTGCAGGTGACCCAGTCTCCCTCGGCCCGGTAGCCTCGTTTCTTCTTGTAGCAGATCTCGTTGGCGTCGTAAGCGCCCACGAGCTCGCCGCGCTCGTCGCGACCGATGAAGAAGTGAACCTCCTGGTTGGCCGGGTTCAAGAAGTGGAAAAAGCGCACTTCCGAGGGTTTCAGGTCGCGGACGGAGATCCGGACCATGCCCTGGGTGTCGGGGCGAACGTCCTCATAGGATTCCCGATTGTGCCCGCCGGTGACGAAATGTTCCGCCGCCAGGGCCGCCGCCATGAAGGCGACGACCAGCAGGATGCCGTGGATGGGTCTGAATTTCTTTTCCTGAGCCATGGACCTATTCTACACTCGTCGCCTGCGGCGTCTGCTCCAAAAGATGAATGAAGTTGCCCAGGTGTCGTTCGGTCGCCTCGCGGCCCATGACAGCGATCAGATCGAAGAGGGGCGGCCCTCCCTTGGCACCGGAGAGCGCCATGCGGGTGGGATGGATCAGGGCGCCAGCCTTGGCCCCCAAGACCTCCGCCAACTGCCGCAGGGTCTGCTCCAGGGGATCGACCTCGAAAGTCTCCAGCGCCGCGTACCGCTGCGCCAGCTGGCGCAACTGGGCGGCCAAATCCGGATTCTTGAGGAACTTCGCGCACAGCTCCGGGTCGTACTCCAGGGCTTCCTGGAAGTAGGGCAGAACCATGGGGGCCAATTCCTTGAGGGTTCGGGCGCGTCCTCGATGCAGCACCAGCGCGGCGTATAGCCGTTGTGGGTCCTGGTCCTGCACGCTGCCCAGACCTGCTCCCTGGAAGGCGGCTTCCAGGAACGGCTCCATCTGTTCCCGGATCGCTTCGTCGGAGAGGGCGGCCATGTACTGTCCATTCATCCACGCCAGCTTTTCCGGGTCGAATACCGCAGCGGCGGCGTTGAGCCGCTCGACGGTGAAGGCTTCGATGATCTCCTCGCGGGTCATGATCTCGCGATCATCCCCGGGGTTCCAGCCCAGCAGGACCAGGTAGTTGTAGAGCGCCTGGGGCAAGATCCCCTGGTCGCGAAACTCTTCCACCGAGGCGGAACCGGTGCGCTTCGACAATCGTTTGCGATCCGGCCCCAGGATCATCGGCAGGTGCCCAAAGGCGGGCACCGGCCCCCCGAGGGCGGCGAAGAGGGGCACATGCTTGGCGGTGTTGACCAGATGATCCTCGCCCCGCAGCACGTGGGTGATGCCCATGTCCGCGTCATCGACGCACACCGACAGGTGATAGGTCGGAGAACCGTCGGAGCGCAGCAGGATGTAGTCATCCAGAATGTCGGCGCCGATCTCCATGTCTCCCCGCACCAGATCGTGGAAGCGGATCGGCTCGTCGGGCATGCGGAAGCGGAGGGCGAAGCTCTCCCCGGCTTCGATGCGGGCCTGTTGTTCGTCCTCCGAAAGCCCCAGGCAGGTGCGGGGGTAGCGCAGCGCCGTGCCCGCCTTCTGGGCCTCGGCTCGCAGGGCGTCGAGCGTCTCCGAGGTGCAGAAGCAGCGGTACGCCTTGCCCTCCGCCAGCAGCTGCTGGGCGACCTCCCGATGCCGTTCCCCGTGATCGCTCTGCAGGAAGGGACCCTCATCCCACTCCACCCCCAACCAGGTCAGGGCGGATTGGATCTGCCGCGTCATGGCCTCGTCGGAACGCTGGCGGTCAGTGTCCTCGATGCGCAGCACCAGGGCGCCGCCGAGGCTCTTGCGGAGCAGTTCGTTGTAGATCGCGGTGCGTGCCCCGCCGACGTGCAGGAAGCCGGTGGGGGAAGGGGGGAAGCGAACCCGGACGGGGCCGGTGAGTGCGGTTTTCATACTTGGATAACCAGTGGGGCCAACAGTTTCGATGGGTTTGACGGCTTGGGTAAGCGATTGGCGGAGAGGGTGGGATTCGAACCCACGGTCCAGGTTACCCCGGACAACTGCTTAGCAGGCAGCCCCGTTCGACCACTCCGGCACCTCTCCGCGCTCGAAGAGCGGGTATTGTACGAGGGTTCGGGGAATCCGTCAAAGAGGGGGTTCACTCGACCGTCACAACCACCGGAAGCGCCCCATCGGTGATGGCCCTCCGGTCCCACTGCCGACCATCCTCGGCCTCGATGCGTACCGTCCAGTGGCCCGCCGGCAGGTCGTCCACCGTGGCCCGACCGCCGATGAAGGGCCACTGCCGACGGATGTCACCGCCGGGATCGACGCGCCGGATGGGTTGGCCATCGCTAGCGAGAAGGGTGAGCAGCGCGGCGGAGGGATATTCCACCAACGCGGGTACCCGCACGGTCAGTGGGGCTGCGGAGGGGAGGGTTAGCTCCACCAGGGGACCGGGGATGGTCGCTGTCAGCTCGGTGGGTGCGGCACCCGGTGTGCTTACCAGCAGTCTCCAGGTACCCTTGGGTGCCAGAGGGAAGTGAACGTAGCCCGCGTCCGTGGGAGCGCGAGTGTCGGTCAGGATCTTGCGCCCCTCGGTATCGAAAAGGCTCAAGGTGGTGACACCGGGGATCTCCCCGGAGACCAGCTTCAGGCGCAGGGTCAGGCCGCCCGCGGGTTCCAGGGCGAGTTCGACGGGTTCCGGGGTTGTGCCCGCCACCACCGCCAGGGGGCGTTCGGTGGGGGCGTAGCCGTCCTTCCGGGCTTCGATCCGATAGGAACCCGGGGTGATGTGGGCGACGGTGAAGCGCCCTTCCGCATCACTGCCCAGGGTGGTCAAGGAACCGCCGACCTTGCGCACGAGGACGAGCACATCCGCCAGCGGCGCACCGTCGGTGGCGGAGACCACCACCCCCCGCAGAGGCACGGATTCCAATTCCAGCACGACATGGCGGTCCGCGGTCAGGTCCAGCCCCTCCCCATGGGAGAGGGCGCGTTGGGGATCCAGCAGGTCCAGACGGTAACGCCCCGGCTCCACATCCTCGATGCGGAAGGTGCCCTGGTGGTCGGTGCGGACGCTCCGGCGCGCCGTGTCGGTTGAATCGATCAGGCTCACGGAGGCGGCGTTGACGGGCTGTCCCTGGTAGCGCGCTTCGCCGGTCAGGGTGACGCCGCGGCCGAATTCCAGATCCTGTTCCACCTCCCGGGTACCGGGGTGGACGGTCACCTGGGCCTCCGCCTGTCGTCGGCCCCCGTCGAGCACGGCGCGCAGGTGCCAATCCCCCGGCTCCAGGTGGTGCAAGGTGTACTCACCCCGGTAGTCGAGGCCGACGGAGCGCGGTGCGGCGTTCTCCTCCCCCTCCGGTCGTTCGGCTTCGATCCGCACGTCCGCCAGCGCCTCCAGCGCCAATCCCAGCACCCGCCCGGTGACCGTCGCGCCCCGTCTCAGGACCACCTCGATCCCGGCCACGGGGTCGTCGGCCACCTCCAGAGCCACGGCATGGGTGGGAGCGAAGCCCTGGCTAGTGGCGCTGAGGGTATAGCGTCCCGGCGCTGAGACCACGAGACGAAACGCCCCCTCGGCGTCGGTGGTGGTGGTGTGGCTCGTGGGCACGCGCAGGCTGACGCTGCGCACCTCGATGTGCGCTCCCGCCACCCCGTCGCCGTCTTCGTTCACTGCCTGACCGGAGAGGCTCCATCCCTCTTCCAGCACCACATCGAGGGTATTGACCCCCGGTTCCACAAAGATTTCCTGCACCAGGCGCCGGTACTCCGGGTGGTGCAGCAGCAAGGCTTTCACCCCCAGGGGCACGCCCACCAACCGGAAGGCCCCCTCGGCGTCGGAACTCCCCTGAACCGGTCCCACCCGCAGCCGGGCTTCGGCTACCGGGGCGCCCGCCGTATTGACCACGTGCCCCTTCACCACCGCTCCCCGCCGGAGCACCAGTTCCACGCTGCCCGCCACCTCCTGGGGCGATACCGTCGCAGAGACCGGGTCCATCTCCAGAAAGCCCTCCGCCCGGGCCACCAGTTGCACCTTGCCCGGGGCCAGTTCCTCGAAGCTGAACTCCCCCAGAGCGTCGCTGACGGTCTGTTGGGCATTCTCCGTCCGGCGGGTGGTCACCCCCACGGTGCCTGTGGGGGGCGCCTGGGGATAGACATTGACCCGCGCCCGGGAGACCACCTCCCCCGCCTCGTCGATCACCCGACCCCGGAGGTGGAAAGCGGGTTCCATCACGGCGGTGAGGGGGTCTTGCGCCGTTGGCCTGTCGGCGCTCGCCTTCACGCCCTGGATCCACAGAGGCAGATAACCCTCGCCGTGGAAGAGCAGGTGGACCATCCGCCCCGGGGGCAAGCCCTCCAGCCGGAAGCGACCGTCCTGGCCGCTGCGGGTGGTTGGAGCCTCCAGCCGCAGCCGGTCCGTCTCGCGGAGCAGGGGGCGGTCCAGATTCTCCAACACCCACACGCCGACCTCCGCCAGCGGCGTTCCGGCGGCGTTCTGCACCAGGCCCTCGATACGCGCGCCGACGCTCAACACCAGGGTGCCCAATTCCACCGGATCCGTCCCCGGAGCCACCTCGACGCCCGGCACCGTGAGGGGAGCAAAGCCCTGCCCTCGGGCCTGGATGTCCACGGTGGTGGCGGGCAGGGCCGCCACGTGAAAGCGCCCTGCGGCATCGGTGGTGGCGTTGACGCTCTCCGGCCCGCCACTGCGACGGACGGTGACCTCGACTCCGGGGATGGGTTGGTCGCGGATGTCGATCACCCGCCCGAAAGCCCCGCGGGCGGGTCGCAGGACGAGTTCTATGTCCCCCAGGTCTCTCTGGCCTGCGAACGGCAGGCGGGCCGGGGTGAATCCTGGCAGTGTGGCCGCCAGTGCGTAGGTCGCTCCCGCTCGTAGATTGGGAATGACGAAACGCCCCTGGGCGTCGCTGCGACCGCGGCCCACGGCGTTGTCCGGATGATAGGCCGCCGGGCGTCCCTCCCGGGAGGTGGCCTCCGCCGCCAGCGCGACGTTGGCCAGGGGTGTTCCGGTCTCATCGACCACCCGCCCACGGACGGTGGCGGCGGCCTCCAGCGCCACGGTGGGCGCTCGCCGTGCCCCCGGGCCACCGGGTCGCAGTGACACCCGGCGGGGCAGAAAACCCACGGCATGGATCTGCACCCACAGGTGATCCCGCTCTCCCACCGGCAGGGTGTAGGTCCCCCGCGAGTCGGTGATGGAGAACGTCCCGGAATCCGGTCCCACCCACACCAGAGCCCCCGCCAGGGGGCGACGGTTTGAATCCAGCACTTTCCCGGTTAAAGGGGCCACCGGGGCCAATACGGAGGGGGTGACGGGGTTTTCATCATGCCTCTTCGGCAGTTCCAGGGTCGCGGTTCGACCGTCCGCTGCCAGCAGTTTCAGGGTCACCACCCGGGCCGGATTTCCGGTCAGGGCCAGGCGACCGTCCTGCCCCGTCAACCCCAGGGGCCAGCCGGATTCCGCCCCGCTCACCAGCACCCCGGCCAACGGCTGTTGCAAGGCGTCTCGGATCTCGATCCACCGCGTCGTGGCGGGCTCGGGGCTCGCCACCGTCACCCGCCCCACGGCGCCTGCCGTGGCGGTTACGCTCTGGGTGCTCCCTGCGGTGAAGATTTGTAATTCCAGCGCTTCGTCGAGCCCTCGGGGAAGGGTCACAACCCCGGCCTCATCACTGCGGGCCAGACGCAGATCGAGGCGCCAGCCATCGCCCACTCTCGGTCGCCAGTAGTCGGGATCCGCGCCACTGCCCAGCACCCACACCCCGGGCGCTGGCTCCCCCTGGGGAGTGCGCACCTCCACCCGGGCGCCCTCCTCGGGGTAAAGGACCACCGGCGGGAGTGTCAGGGAGGGAAGGGAGGGAGGAATGACCACGGGGGAGTAGCTCATCGGGACGAAACCCGGCGCCTGAACCCGCACCATCCAAACTCCCGGTCCCGGGGCTTTCAACTCGAAACGGCCGAGAGCATCCACCGACGAGGTCGCCACCGCATCCACCCCCGAGCTTCCCTCCAGGACGCCACGGCCCCAGCGGTAGTCGTTGGGCTTGGCAAGGAGCTCCACCCGGATGTTCGCGGCCGGGTGTGACTCGCTGTTGGTGACTGTTTCGACCGTACCCCAGATGGAAAGGGGGGGCTGAGCGACCGTGACACCCGGGTGCAGGATGCCAAGGAGAAGACCCAAGAAAAGGGACCTTGGTTTTCGGAAAGTGAATATTTTTAAAGATATGACGCTCATTGACAAATACCCCAAAGCAAGTGTAGCATAACCAGTAATTATCTTTTGCGTCTATTTTGTGGAGGGGGCTCAATAGGAACACGGCGGTCGGCAATGGGAAGCCTCTGCCGACGCCATGAAAATCTGGAGTCTCAAAATGAAGAAGCTTGTAATGCTTGTCGTAGTGTTCACCCCCGTCCTGCTCGTTCTGAGCACCACTGAACTTCCGGCACAACAGTGCAGTACGACCTGCACTTGTAGCAGCAGCTGTTCCGCCTACTGTTATCTGGCGATCATTCAAGGCGAGCCGATCGATTGGGATTGTGGGCAGTGGGGTACCTGTTCCACCTCCACAAGCTGTACCACCTGCACAAACCTAGGCTGCACCAACAGCATCAACGGCACCTCTGGCAATGACACCCTCAACGGCACCTCCGCGCGGGACTGTATTTATGGAGACGATGGCAACGACACCATTTATGGGAACGCTGGCGATGATCGTCTGTATGGTCAGGGGGGTGACGACACCCTCTACGGTGGTTCGGGTGACGATTGTCTTTTGGGCCGCTCCCAGGACGATCACCTGGATGGTGGAACAGGATGGGACTTTGCCAACGGTGGCAACGGGACTGACACCTGTATCGCGGAGGCGACGATCAACTGTCCATAGCCGCCCCAAGCATTCTGGGCAGGCCCGCCCAAGTAAACCGGGCCGGTTCGAGCCCCGGGCCTGTCTTTTGTAGTCGCATTGTCCTGGCTTTGGAGTGTGTCAGAAATACGGGTTGTCGGTCTGTGAAGACCCAGGCCGACGCCAATTGCCCCTTGGAGAAATGCATCATGAAGAAGTTTGTCCTGATCGCCCCCCTGTTAGCTGCGGTAACCCTTGTCGCTCTTCCTGCCGCCGCTCTTCCGTTCTGTGGAGTCGAGTGCACCTGTGCCAGCAGTTGCTCAACGGCCTGCTTGAAGCCAGGGATTTTCTACCCAGATGGGAGCGGTGGACCGGTGGAGACCACCTGCGGAGGGTTCGGGAAATGCACCACGTCCTCATCGTGCAGCTGTTCCAACCTGAGCTGCACCACAACCATCAACGGGACCTCCGCCGGGGATACCATCAACGGTACCTCGGCCCGGGAGTGCATCAATGGTCTCGGCGGTGCGGACACGCTTTCGGGTGACGCTGGGGATGATCGACTCTACGGGGGTGGCGGCGACGACACCTTGTACGGGGGCTCTGGGAACGACTGTTTGTGGGGTCAGAGCAACAATGATCATCTGGATGGTGGGACGGGCTCTGACTACGCGGAAGGCGGTGGCGGCACGGACACCTGTATCGCGGAGACGAAGATCACCTGCGAACTCTGAGTCGCTTTGGCCGTCTGAGAAGCCCCGCCCTGGCGACCTCCGTGCGCCCACATCGAGGTCGCGGGCGGGGACCTCCTGGTCTTGAATCGGGAAACTACTCCTGGAACGGATTCTCCACTCGCAGTCCCAGGACCTCCCAGCCCGCGTGGAGGTCCTCCGTCAGCAGGCGGGTGCAGCCCGCTCGGAATGCGGCCTGGATGATCAAGGCATCCCAGATGGAGACGGCATGCTTGCGGCTCAGGGCGATGGCTTCCAGCACAAGGCGCGTATCGTTTGGCACCACGTTGAGCTGAGAGAAGTGCTCCACGGCTCGCTGTGCCACCTCCGGCGGCAGGGGTGGGGTCAACTTGCGGGTCACGGCGGCGTAGAATTCTTGCAGCACCTGGGTACTCAAGATCAGGGTGCCTTCGGCCCCTTCATCGGCCAGGATGCGCCGCGCCTGGGCCTGCTTGGCCGGAGCGTCTTGATCGAAGAGGTAGACGAGGACATTGGTATCGAGGAAGGTCCTGCCGGGCCTATCGCTCATGCAACTCCTCGCGGGTCCACCGGCGCCCCTGGCTACCGCTGCGCGAGGCCCGGGACATCTCCAGGAGGTCGTGGACCGCTTGCTCCCGGCCTTGCCGGGCGCCGGTATAGTCCTCCAGATACCCTCGGAGCAAGGCGTTCACGGAAGTACCCTGCTCCAAAGCCCGTTGGCGGGCGCGTTGCAAGAGATCTTCATCCACGGCCATGGTCAGATTGGTCATGCTGCCTCCAGTCAACCCGTGCTCCACGGGTTGATCTTGGCACGCGGCCCGTTACCGGCTGAAATCACCCCCCACCCTTGGCGTCTCGGCCCCGGCGGGCTATCCTTCGGGTGACCGAACAACACGCGCCATTTCCCTTTTCGATCGAGATCGACCCGACCAAGCCGAGGACCTGATGAACTCGCTGAATGAGAATCCCGCGCACTCGCTCGCCGTCAACACCCTCCGCTTCCTGGCGGTGGACATGGTGGAGAAGGCAAACTCCGGCCATCCCGGCGCTCCTTTGGGACTGGCTCCCCTGGCCTATGTGCTGTGGTCCCAACATCTACGCCACGATCCTCGGGATCCGCAGTGGCCCGACCGGGATCGCTTCGTGCTCTCCTGCGGCCACGCCTCGGCGTTGCTCTACGGGCTGCTGCACCTGGCGGGGTATGACCTGCCGCTGGACGAACTGAGGAATTTTCGCCAGCTGGGCTCGAAGACGCCGGGGCATCCGGAATTCGGCCTGACCCCGGGGGTGGAGACCACCACCGGGCCGTTGGGGCAGGGGCTGGCCAACGGGGTGGGCATGGCGCTGGCGCGGCGGCATCTGGCGGCGCGCTACGACCGGCCCGGACACGCTCTCTTCGATCACCGGGTCTGGGTGATCGCCAGCGATGGCGATTTGATGGAGGGGATCACGGCGGAGGCGTCCTCGTTCGCGGGCCATTTCCGGCTCTCGGAGCTGAAGGTCTTCTACGACGACAACAAGATCTCCATCGATGGCTCGACGGATCTGACGTTCACGGAGGACGTGGCGCAGCGCTACGAGGCCTATGGTTGGTTCGTCCAGCGGGTGGCGGACGGCAACGATCTCGACGCCCTGGACGCCGCCGCCCGGGCCGCCGCGGCGGAAACGGAGCGCCCTTCCCTGGTGTTGGTGCGCACCCATATCGGCTACGGCAGCCCCAACAAGCAGGATTCCTCCGCCTCCCACGGCTCCCCCCTGGGGGCGGACGAGGTGCGCCTCACCAAGGCGGCGCTGGGCTGGCCCCAGGAGCCCACGTTCCATGTGCCGACGGAGGCGGTCGGTGCCTTTGAGACGGCGCGGCAGGTGGGGGGCAAGGCGAATGCGGGGTGGCAGAAGGCCCTGGAGGACTACTCTGCGGCTCATCCGGAAGCTGCGGCGGAATTGCGTCGCCGCCTGGCCGGGGAGCTGCCGGAAGGGTGGGAAGAGGCACTCCCCACCTTTTCTACCGACGACGGAAAGTTGGCCACCCGCAAGGCGTCCGGCAAGAGCCTCGACGCCGTGGCCGGGTTGCTGCCGGAGCTGATGGGGGGCTCGGCGGATCTGGCCGGGTCGAACAACACGACCCTCGCGGGCGAGGCGTTCTTCTCCCCCGCGACCCCGGCGGGGCGCAATCTGCACTTCGGGGTGCGGGAGCACGCCATGGGGGCGATCATGAACGGCATGGCGCTGTCCGGGGGGTTCCGCCCCTACGGCGGGACGTTCCTGATCTTCTCCGACTACATGCGCAATTCCATCCGTCTGGCGGCGCTGATGAAGCTGCCGGTGCTCTACATCTTCACCCACGATTCGATCTTCCTGGGGGAGGATGGCCCCACCCACCAGCCGGTGAGCCAGCTGCCCGGCTTGCGCGCCATCCCCAACCTGCTGGTGCTGCGCCCGGCGGACGCCTGCGAGACGGCGGCGGCGTGGCGCACGGCGCTGGAGCATCGGACCGGGCCATCGGCGCTGATCCTCACCCGCCAGGGTTTGCCGATCCTGCCCGCGACGGTGGAGCGGGCTCGGGAAGGGGTGCCCCGGGGGGGCTATGTGCTGGCGGATTCGGCGGGCGAACCGGCGGTGATCCTGCTGGCCACCGGGTCGGAGGTCTCCCTGGTAATGGCGGCCCACGAGCGGCTGGCGGCGGAAGGGGTGGCGAGCCGGGTGGTGAGCCTGCCCAGTTGGGAACTCTTCGCCCGCCAGAGCCCGGAGTACCGTCGGTCGGTGCTGCCCCCCACGGTACGCAAGCGGTTGGCGGTGGAGGCGGCCAACCCTCTGGGGTGGCACCGCTGGGTGGGGGACGAGGGGGAAGTGCTGGCGCAGGAAGGCTTCGGCGAGTCGGCCCCGGCGTCGGCGCTGGCGGAGCATTTCGGCTTCACCGTCGATAACGTGGTGGCGCGGGTGCGCGCCCTTCTGGACTGAAGAGACTTCAGGGAGCAAACCTATGGGGAAGATTCTGGTCACCGGAGCGTTGGGGCAGATCGGCACGGAACTGGTGTCGGCGCTGCGGGAGCGGTACGGGGCGGAGCAGGTGGTGGCGTCCGATATCCGCCTGCCCCCCGCGCACGCCGAAACCGCGACGGACGGCCCGTTCGATTACGTCGATTGCACGGATCAGACGCAGGTTTCCGATGTCGTCCGGCGCCACGAGGTGGAGACCATCTACCATCTGGCGGCGCTCCTTTCCGCCACCGCCGAGGAGCGGCCCCACGTGGCCTGGAACGTCAACATGGGGGGGCTGTACTCGATCCTGGAGGTGGCGCGGCAGAACGGCTGCAAGATCTTCATGCCCAGTTCCATCGGGGCCTTCGGTCCGGGCACGCCGAAGCGGCTGACGCCCCAGGATACGGTGCAGCGACCGACCACCATGTACGGCGTCACCAAGGTGGCGGCGGAGCTGCTCTGCGACTACTACTATCAGCGCTTCCGGGTCGATGCCCGGGGGCTGCGCTTCCCGGGGCTGATCTCCTACAAGGCGCCCCCCGGCGGCGGTACGACGGATTATGCGGTGGAGATCTTCCACCACGCCATCCGCCACCAGCGCTACACCTGTTTCTTGAGCGCCGACACCCGCCTGGACATGATGTACATGCCGGACGCCCTGGCGGCCATCATCGGTCTGATGGAAGCGGATCCGGCGCGGCTCCTGCACCGCAACGCCTTCAATGTGACGGCCATGAACTTCACCCCCCGGGAGCTGGGGGCGGAGATCAAGACGCACATTCCGGACTTCCGTATGGAATACGATGTCGATCCCACCCGCCAGGCCATCGCCGATTCCTGGCCGGATTCCCTGGACGACAGCGCGGCCCGGGAGGAGTGGGGGTGGCAGCCGCGATACGATCTGGAAAGCATGACCCGCGACATGTTGGAAAAGCTCGCGCAACAACAGGATGAAAAAGCGGAAGAGGAGGAGGCCTGATGCCCGTCGATCGCCTGCACCAGACTCTGACCCGGGAACTGGAAGAACTGGACCAGCAAGGCACCGCCAAGGGGGCCGAGACCGTGGTCACCGGGGTGGTCCCCGCCGCCGGGGCGCTGGGGCCGCGATTCCAATTGGAGGGGGAGGGGGACAAGCCCTTCCTGCGCATGAATTCCAACAGCTATCTAGGGATGTCGCTGCGCCCGGAGGTGATCGCGGCGGAGGAAGCGACGGTCCACGCCTTCGGGGCGGGTCCCGGGGCGGTGCGCTTCATCAGCGGCACCTACCGTCAGCACATTGCCCTGGAGGCGCGGCTGGCCCGCTTTCACGGTCGCGAGGCGGCGATGATTTCGTCGTCGGCGTACGCCACGACCATCGGCACCCTGGTGCCCCTGGTTACCGGGGAGACGGCGGTGATCAGTGACGAACTGAACCACAACTGCATCATCAACGCGATGCGCCTGGCCCGGCCCCAAAGCAAGCACATTTACCGCCACAACGATCTGGCGGATCTGGAAGCGAAGCTCGAAGCCGCGGTGGGCAACGGGCGGCGGGCGGTGCTGGTCACCGACGGCATCTTTTCCATGCGCGGCGATCACGCGCCGCTCCAGGAGCTGGTGGCCCTGGCTCGCAAATACGACGAGCGCTTCCCCGACAATGTGATCGTGATGGTCGATGATTCCCACGGCGTCGGGGCCTTTGGGAAGACCGGGCGGGGCACCGAGGAATACACCCAGACGGAGGGCGTGGACCTCCTGGTGGGCACCCTGGGCAAGGCCCTGGGGGTCAACGGCGGCTACGTCACCGGCAGCGCCACCATCATCCGGTACCTGCGGGAAAAGGCGCCGATGTACATCTACTCCAACCCCATCACCCAGGGCGAGGCGGCGGCGGCGCTGGCGGCGCTGGAACTGCTGGACAGCCCCGAAGGGGTGCGCCTGCTGGCCCACCTGCGGGCCATGACGGCGCGCTTCGAACAAGGGCTGCTGCGCTTGGGCTACGAGACCATCCCCGGCGAACACCCGGTGGTGCCGTTGATGGTGCGCGACACGGCCCGGACCCGGGCGCTGGTGGCCCACCTCAAGGCCCACGGGATCCTGGCCACCGGTCTGGCCTTCCCGGTGGTGCCCCAGGGGGACGAGGAGATCCGCTTCCAGGTTTCCGCGGATCACACCCCGGCGGATATCGATTTCGCTCTGGAGGTGCTGGCGAGCTTCCCCGGACGGCAGGGGTAGGCGCTTCAAGGGGGGCTGTGTGACCTGGTCAAGCCCGCCCTGGTTGCGCCTGATCCTGCGGCGTTTGCTCCACGGTGCCGCCCTGGTCCTGGTGGTCTCCGCCCTGACCTTCCTCCTGGCCGATCTGGCCCCCGGGGGGTTCGTCTCCCAGATGCGTCTCGATCCCCGCATGACGGCGGAGACCGCGGCGACCCTCAAGGCCCGCTACGGTCTGGATCGTTCCCTGGCCGAACGCTACGGGGTCTGGCTCGGCTCCGCTCTGCGGGGGGATCTCGGCTATTCCTTCCTACACCATCAGCCGGTGGCGCCGCTGGTGCTGCCCCGGGCCCGCAACACCCTGCTCTTGACGGCGCTGGCCACGGCGTTGACCTGGCTGTTGGCGCTGCCCTTGGGGGCGTGGTCGGCGTATCGTCCGGGGGGCTGGGTCGATCGCCTGGGGCTGGCCGGCACCAGCGTTTTGCAGGCGGCACCGCCCTTGCTGCTGGGGCTTGGGGGGCTGTTGCTGGCGGTGCGCACGGGGATGCTTCCCGCCGGGGGGATGACCTCCCCGGGGTTCGACGGGTTGAGCACCGGGGGGCGGCTCTGGGATCTGGGGCGCCATCTGGTGTTGCCGACCCTGGCGTTGACCCTGGCGGGGTTGCCGGTGCTGCTACGCCACACTCGCTCCGCGGTGTTCGAGGTCCTGGCTTCGCCCGCCTTGAACACCGCCCGGGCCGCGGGGATCGGCGGCGGTCGCCTCCTGGTCCGGCACGCCCTGCCCGCGGCGGCCAATCCGTTGATCTCCCTGTTCGGTTTTTCCATCGCCACGCTGCTGTCCGGCTCCCTGGTCATCGAGGTGATCCTCAGCTGGCCCGGGTTGGGGCCGTTGATGCTGGAGGCGGTGACCGCCCGGGATCTGCACGTGGTCACGGGGGTGGTGGTTCTCTCTTGCGTCTTCCTGGTGCTGGGGAATCTGGCGGCGGACCTGCTCCTCTACGCCGCGGACCCGCGCCTGCGGGGTCCCGCCCTTGGGGGGCCAACGGCGGGTCCGGTGGCGACCGGGGAAGGCGTGCCATGAGGGCCAAGTTCCCGAAGTTCCAGCGCCTGCTGCGCCTCCCCCGTCTGGCCTTTCTCTTCTTGGGGGCGGTCTATCTGGCGGCCCTGGGGGCCACGTTTCTGGCGCCCTACGGCTACGCGGAGCAGCACCGCCGCCATCCTCTGACACCCCCCACGGGAGTGCACTTCTTCGACGCCGAGGGTCGGTTCCACCTGCGCCCCTTTGTGTACCACGGGGAGGAACGCTGCGCCCTGCGCTTCTTCGTGCGACGCGATCCTGGCGCCGACCCCTGGCCGGAAGAGGGGATCCAGCAGAAGCCTCGCTGGCATCTATTCCAGGTCGATCCCCCGGGAGTGATCTTCTTGTTGGGTACCGACGAGTTAGGGCGGGACCAATTCAGCCGCCTGCTGTTTGGGGCGCGTATTTCCCTCTTTTCTGGGCTGCTGGCGGGGGTCTTGGCGGTGGCCCTGGGGACTCTCTTGGGGGCCGTCGCCGGGTTCTTTGGTGGTTGGGTGGACGAAGTGCTGATGCGCCTGGTGGAGCTGGCGCTGGCGCTGCCGTGGCTTTATTTGTTGTTGACTGTGCGCGCTTTCCTGCCTCTTCACATCGAGCCAACGCAGAGTTTCATCTTGGTCGTGGCGGTGATCGCCCTTATCGGTTGGGCCACGCCAGCTCGCTTGGGTCGCGGGGTGGCTCTGGCAGTGCGTCGGCAGGACATGGTCCAGGCTGCGGAGGCCTTGGGGGTGCGGCCCGCGGGCATATTGCTTCGTTGTGTCTTGCCGCAGACCGCCTCGGTTGCTTTGACACAGCTGTCGTTGCTGATTCCACAGTTCATCCTGGCGGAGGTGACCTTGTCTTTTCTGGGCCTCGGCGTGGGCGAACCGGTGCCGAGTTTGGGTTCCATGCTCGCCGCACTACAGAACTATCATGTGCTGACCTCCGCCTGGTGGATGGGCTTGCCGGCGATAGCCCTTGGTATGGTCGTCCTGAGCTATCATCGGCTGGCCAATGTCTTACAGGAGCGCCTCAGCCCTCCATCGGCTTGAGGGCCCTTCGATCCGGGATTTCCCGGCAATACTTAGTTTAATTACTCCTTTTGCGAGTCCATGCCTGTGATAATTCGGTCTCTACCATTTTTCCTTTGGGTCGCTTTCAGCGTCTCTCTGGTGCCGTGGAATGTTGCAGCACAGTCCCTGCGGGGGAGTCTCCAGGAGGATGGCCAGGGCTCTGCTCAGGCAGGCATCGAGGTGCTGCGGCTACCGGCGGTCCGCCCCGAGGGGGGAACTCCAGGGGGGCGGTTGGTGCTGGCGTTGCGGGCGGAGCCCAAGACATTCAATCCCGTAGTTGCGATGTCCAGGTCCTCGGTGACGGTGATCCAGCAGATGCACGCTGACCTGGTCAATATCAACCGTTTGACCCGGGAAACGGAGCCTGCCCTGGCCCGACGCTGGACCGCCTCGACCGATGGCCGCCGTTACCGTCTGGAACTGCGGCGCGGCGTTCGGTTCTCCGATGGCCATCCCCTGGATGCCGACGATGTGCTTTTCAGCCTCCAGGTGTACCTGGACGAGGCGGTCGCCTCCCTCAACCGGGAATTGCTGATGATCGATGGCAAGCCGCCGGTGGTGCGCAAGATTGACCGCTACACGGTCGAGGTGGAACTGGCCGGCCCTTACGCGGTGGGCGATCGGCTGTTCGATGATCTCGCGATCCTGCCGGAACACCGCCTGGGAGAGGCGTACCGCAGCGGTCGGTTCTCGGAAGCCTGGGGTCCGGGGACGTCTTCGGAGGAGGTCGTGGGCCTCGGACCCTTCCGGCTGCGGCGCTACATTGCGGGCGAGCGGGTCGAGCTGGAGCGAAACCCCTACTATTGGAAGGTAGATGCGGATGGTCGCCCCTTGCCCTACCTGGACGCTCTGACCTTCCTGATCGTGCCCAGTCAGGACGCCCAGGCGCTGCGCTTTCAGGCCGGGGAATCCCATCTGATCGATGATCTCTCCCCTCAGAGCTTCAATGCCCTTGAGGGCTACGGTTCGGAGCGGGGTTTCGTCTTGCAGGACCTGGGACCCAATCTTACCTTCCAGTTCGTGGTGTTCAACCTCAATGATCTCCCGGCGGACAGCGATCCGGCGCGGCTTCGGAGACAGCGGTGGTTTCGGGATGTGCGCTTTCGGCAGGCCATCTCCCATGCCATCGACCGGGAAGGGATCGCTCAGCTGATCTACCTCGGCCACGCGACCCCCATCGCCACGCAGGTGACGCCGGGCAATACCGAGTGGCGAAACCGTGCGTTGACGCCCCCCGAGCGGTCCGTGCCCCGGGCGCGGCGGCTCCTTCAAGAGGCGGGGTTCCATTGGAGCGAAGACGGTCGATTGCGGGATGCCGAAGGCGTGGCCGTGGAATTCACCCTGGTCACCAATTCCAGCACTCCCGCTCGGGTGCGCATGAATGCGTTGATCCAGGAGGACCTGCGGTCACTGGGAATCCGTTTGCGGGTGGTGGCTTTGGATCTCGGTGATCTGGTCCAGCGGCTCTATGACACCTTCGACTACGATGCGGCCTTGATCGGTCTGGGAGGGGGCGACATCGATCCCAACCCGGAGATGCCGATGTGGCTCTTCGATGGCGGCAACCATCTGTGGCACCTGGGGCAGAAGAAGCCCGCCACGCCGTGGGAGGCGGAAATCGATGCCCTGATGCGCCGCCAGATGGTGACCCTGGATCGGACGGAGCGCAAGCGGCTGTATGATCGTGTCCAGGAACTGGTGGCGGAGAACGTCCCCCTCGTCTTCCTGGTCAGCCCCAATGTCCTGGTGGGGGCGCGGCGTGACCTTGGGGGTTTCCAACCCACGATCCTGGAACATCCCACCCTCTGGAATGTGGAGCAGCTGTACTGGCGTACG
>Ga0210063_1000108_pt1 | contig 27836 bp, 23 predicted proteins | sample Muzzi_PWA_D1_FD_185529 | JGI IMG/M metagenome (GOLD analysis project Ga0210063, IMG submission 185529) | Wetland microbial communities from San Francisco Bay, California, USA, that impact long-term carbon sequestration - Muzzi_PWA_D1 (SPAdes) | ecosystem: Environmental > Aquatic > Marine >... | reverse complement strand
GCCGATTTATTGCGACGCTACGATGGGGCTCTGGACATCCTGGATCCGACCGCGCCGGGAGTCGTCACGGCCTGCTTTACGGCAGCCTATGGACGCTCCCCGGTGCGCAGTGGCTCCTACCTGCATCGGAAGGGCGCCGTGCGGCGCTTCTCTCCCGGGGAGATCTTGCGCCTGCTGGGGTTTCCCCCGGGCTTTCGCATCCCGGCGTCGCTTCCCCAGGCCAAGGCCTGGCACCTGGTGGGCAACTCTCTCTCCGTGGATGCCGTACGCTATGGTGTGCGGTGGTTGCCGCTGCCGCCGCCGCCGTAGTCGGTCGGTCGGTCGGTACGCAACCTGCGCGAAACGACAAGAACCCAGAAAGAGAAGACGCCTTTGTTCCCACTCCGCGACACCATCCCCGCCTCCCGCCCACCCTTGATGACCTATGGGCTGATCGCCGTCAATGTCCTGGTATTCCTCTACCAGCTGACCCTGCCGAGCCAGCAGGGCCAACAGCTGGCGTACCTCTTCGGCATCGTCCCGGCGCGCTACACCGATCCGGCGTGGGCCACGGCGGTGGGGCTTTCGGGCAGCCCGCTGCCCTTCCTGACCACCCAATTCCTCCACGGCGGACTGTTCCACCTGGCGGGCAATATGTGGATGCTGTGGGTCTTTGGGGACAACGTGGAAGACCGCATGGGGCGCTTCCGGTTCCTCGTTTTCTACCTGTCGGTGGGACTGGTGGCGGGGGGTATGCACCTGCTGACCAACTTCGGTTCCCGGGTCCCCGCCATCGGCGCCTCCGGCGCCATCGCCGGGGTTTTGGGAGCGTACGTATTCCTCTTCCCCCGGTCCAAGGTGCTGACCCTGATCCCGATCTTTTTCTACCCCCTGTTCCTCGAACTGCCCGCCATGTTTTTCATCGGCGTGTGGTTCCTGGCGCAGCTGTTCAGCGGTACACTGGCGCTGTTCGACTCGGGCACTGCGGGCGCCGCGAGCATTGCCTGGTGGGCCCACATCGGCGGCTTCCTCGCCGGAGTCGCGCTGTACCGTGTTTTCGCTCGCCGCCCGTTGCTGACACCCTCCGCCCAGCGCCGAACGCCGTATCCATGGGAACCAGGCGGCGTGGGTAGATCGAGAGTGATCGAGCCGCGCCAAGACCATGACATCGATGGGAGACCTTACCTTTGAGCTTTGTCCGCCAACTCTCGCTCGCCTTCCCCGGCCAGGGGCTCCATGAAATCACTCAGGAAATTGTCGCCACGGTGGCGCAAGCCGGTGTGGCAGAGGGGCTGTGCACCCTGTTCATCCGCCACACCTCCGCCAGCCTGACCATCCAGGAGAACGCCGCACCGGAAGCCCGGGAGGATCTGGAAGCGTGGATGAATCGGCTGGTGCCCGAAGACGATCCCCTTTACACCCACACCGAAGAAGGGCCGGACGATATGCCCTCGCACATCAAGGCCGCGCTCACCGATTCGTCCCTGGCCATCCCCATCCTCGAGGGCCAACTCGCCCTGGGCACCTGGCAGGGAATCTTCGTCTGGGAACACCGGCGACGGAAGGGCAGTCGACAGATCGTCGTGCACGTGGCCTAGCAGCCCGTGGCGAAAGTCGGCCGCATGCGAGAGCGAGGCATTTTCGGTCAGACCAAGGCGGAAAATCGCAGGAATATCCGAAATCTTGCGAGATTTTCCAACGCCGATCTGGCGGAAAAGGCCCGCTCGGAGCGCGGCGCGAGTTTTGCCACGGGTTGCTAGAAGGGAGTAGAATCCCAACCTGGAATGCATCGATCCCAGCGTGAGGTTCTCAACAGCATGAGGCAGTTCTTCCCGTCATCGTTCCTGAGGTTGTTCCTCGCCCTGGTCCTCGGGTTCGCGGCCCCTGCGGCCCCTGCGGCCCGAGCCCAGGAGGCCACCGCGCCACCGGACTACCCCTTTGATGCCCGGCTCTTCCCGATGCCCGAAGAGCTGGTCCCCAACTACCACTTCTGGATCGACATCTTTACGCGCCACGACAGCAATACCGTGGTGCTGCACGATGAAGACCACGTGGAGATCGTCTACGCCGTGCTCGACTTCTCGGAACTGGCGGCGAGCGATCTTTCCGTGGGACGCCAGGGGCTGCGGCGCCGCAAGGCGGTGCAGGAAGCGGAACAGCACGCCCGCTCCATGCTCCTCGCCCTGGCCAGCGGTCGGGATCTGGAGGACGCGGACACCCAGCGCAACCTGGAGGCGCAGTTCAGCTCCCTGCCCGGAGGCCGGAGCAAATACCGCGCGGCGGCGGCAAGGCTGCGCACCCAGACGGGTTTGCAAGATGTTTTCGAGGCCGCCATCGGTCGCGCCGGGCGCTACATGGGCGCCATGGAGGCGTCCTTCCGCCGCCAGGGCGTGCCGGTGGAACTGACCCGCATGCCCTTCGTGGAGTCCATGTTCCAGACCCGGGCGCGCTCCAAAGTGGGCGCGGGCGGCATCTGGCAGATGATGCCCAACACCGCCCGAGCCTACGTCAAGGTGGGAATGGAGATCGACGAGCGCTACGATCCCCTGCTGGCCACGGACGGAGCGGCGGTCATCCTGAAGGAGAATTTCGACGACCTCCAAAGCTGGCCGCTGGCCATCACCGCGTACAACTACGGCAAATACGGCATGCTCCGGGCGGTGCGCAAGCTCGAGACCCGGGACCTCGGCGTGATCGTCCGCAACCACCAGTCGAGGATCTTCGGTTTCGCCTCCAAGAACTTCTACGCCGAAGTGATGGCCGCGGCGACCGTCTACCATCACCGGGAGCGCTACTTCCCCGGAGCGGTGAGCGAACCCGCACTGGAATTCGAAGAAATGGTCCCGCAACTCTATGTTTCGGCACCCCAATGGGCCAAAGGGGCGGAGGTTGACCTCGACAAGGTCACGGCCCTCAACCCGGCCCTGGCACCCCAGGTTTGGGACGGCGATCTGCTGATCCCCCGGGGCTATCGGCTGCGGGTCCCCCACGGCACCAAGGACCGCTTCGAGGCCGCCTACACCGCACTGCCCGACGGCGACAAGCAATCCCGCCAGGCGGGGTTCCGCTACAAGGTGCGGCGGGGCGACACCCTCTCGGTCATCGCCGCCCGCCACGGCACCTCGGTGACGGCGATCCAGCGGGCCAACGCCCTGCGCTCCGCCCACAGCATCCGGGCGGGCCAGTCGCTGTTGATCCCCCCCGGACGGGGTGGCAACCCCCGAAGGACAAACACCGCCACCGTCGCCACGACCGCTCCTCCCGCGGACGGCGTCCACGTGGTGCGCTCCGGCGATACCCTCTCCACCCTGGCGCAGCGCTACGGCACCAGCATCGATGCCTTGATCGCCGCCAATCGGCTGAAGAGTTCGCACCGCATCTTCATCGGCCAGCGGCTGCAAATCCCCACCGGACCGGGCACCCGCCACGTGGTGCGCAGCGGCGAAACCCTGGCCGCCATCGCGGGGCTTTACAAATCCACCGTGGCGGCGATCCAGAAGGCCAACGCCTTGACGGGCCACCTGATCTACCCCCGGCAGGTGCTGATCATCCCCTGAAGGGCGTTTTCTCGCAGCCCGCCCCCGGACAAATCCACCCACGGTGGTTGATCCAGACCGGCGACTCTGCCAGAGTAGCCGTTCCCATTGATTGAGCAACAGAGGAGAGACAGAGGCATGGGCAAAGTGCATAAAGTGATGGTCGCCGGGGCGGGGGGCATCGGTCGCGCGGTGGCCTTGATCCTGCGGGAATTGGGCGATCTGGACGTGGAGATCTTCCTGGGGGACGGCAACGAAGTGGCCGCCCGGGAGGCGGCGGATTGGGTCCGCGCGGGGTCTTCCAACCCCGCGCCGGTCACCCCCTGCCATCTGCCGATCGATGGTTCCCCGGGGACCTTCCACAAATTCCTGGACGAGGGCGACATCCTCCTGGATTGCCTCCCGGGGAGCCTCGCTCCACGGATGGCGGGCCTCGCCCGGGAGCACCGGTTGCATTACGCCAACCTGACGGAATACGTCCGGGAAACCGAGGAGGTCAGCCGTATCGCCGAGGGGGCGGACACCGGCTTCCTGCTGCAAACGGGCCTCGCTCCGGGCTTCATCAACGTCCTGGCCCTGGGCCTCTTCCGGCGCTTCTGTGACCGCTTCGGCGTGGACAAGGTGGACACCATCTCCATGCGTGTCGGAGCCCTGCCCCAGAACGCCATCGCGCCCCACTACTACGGTTTCACCTGGAGCCCCATCGGGGTGGCGACGGAGTATTTGAAACCGGCCATCGTGGTGCGCGATTACACCACCACCACCCGGCGCTCCCTGACGGATATCCGGGAGCTGCGCATCAAGGGGTTGATCTTCGAGGAGGCGCTGACCTCCGGCGGTGCCGCGGATCTGCCCGACGCCCTGTCCGGGCGGGTGCGGCATATGGACTACAAGACGCTGCGCTATCCGGGCCATTGGGCGTGGGTCAAGGCCACCCTGGAGAATTTCTCTCCCGATGAAGAGGTGGATCGGGAAAAAAGGCTGCAAGAGATCATGGAGCGGGACGTCCCGGCGGTCAAAGACGATCTGGTAGTGATTTACGCCGATGTCGAGGGCTTCGATGCCCAGGGCCGCCGCCAGCGGCTGGAAACATCCCGCATCGTCGAGCCGTGCATCGTCGGTGGGCAAAAGCTGCACGCCATCCAGGCCACCACCGCTGCCGGTCTGGCGGAATCCGCCCGTCTGCTGCTGACCGGCGACCTGAAGGGCGTCGTGCTCCAGAGCCAGATCGACGCCGAAGACTTCATGTACGGCCCCTACGTGCGACCGGTCTACTTCTACGAGGAGGTCCGCAATGCGCATTCCCCGACCCTTGGACGCGACGGAGATTCGCATCCTCGGCACCTTGCTGGAAAAGGAACAGACCACTCCTGATTACTACCCCATGACGGTCAACGCACTGCTGGCGGGGTGCAATCAGAAGAGCAACCGGGACCCGGTGACCACCATCCCGGAGGGGGACGTGTGGGACGCCCTGGACCGCCTGCGCAAGGAAGTCCTGGTGTGGCGCAGTGAGGGTGCCCGGGTGGAGCGCTGGAGCCAGAGCGTCAGCCGACGCCTGGAACTGGACCGGCGCTCCAAGGCTCTGCTCACCGTCCTCCTGCTGCGCGGTCCCCAGACCCCCGGGGAGTTGCGCGCTCGCACCGAGCGCATGCACGCCTTTGAGGACCGGGACGCGGTGGAAGCCGCCCTTCAGACCATGGCGGACGGCGTCGAGCCGCTGGTGGTGGAGTTGCCTCGCCAGACGGGGCAGAAGGAGTGCCGCTGGATGCACCTGCTGGCCGGGGAGATCGACCTCGAAGCCTTGCAGGAGACCGCTGCGGCTGCCCCAACGACCTCATCGCCCCCATCCCCCACCGCGACCGCCCTGGCCGGTCGCGTTCAGCAATTGGAAGAGGATGTCGTGGAACTGCGCCACGAACTGGCGGCACTGCGGGATCGGCTGGGGGATTGAGCAGAAGGCTCACCCCTGGGTGCGCTGCAAGTTGGCGGCGAACTTCTCCTCCAGCGCCGCCAGATACCCGGCCTCCCCCCGGATCACCGCCGTCAGTCGATCCAGCAGCGAACCCAGCATCGCCTCTTCCTCGGCATCCAGCGCCGCTTCCGCCTCCGGGGCCTCGGCCTCCGTCCGGGGGCGGCGGCGGAAGAGTCGCCCCAACATCCGGGACGCCTTCAACAGCAACCCGCGGCTCCCCCGGAGGGTCCCCTTGACCAACTGATTCAGCGGTCGCGGATCGACTTCCTCACAGGTGGTGCGGATCGCCCAGCGCAGCCACATCACACCGGAGACCCCGGCATCCAGGTGATGCTCCTCCACCGCCCCCCGCTCCAACGCCAGATGCAGCAGATAGCCCTCGTGGAAGGCCTCCGAGAAGCGATCCACGCAATCTTTCAGGGTCAGGACGATGAGAATCTTGCGGAACACCTTGCTGATCAGGCGGATGATCAGCTTGAGGATGGGGCCGATGATCACCAGCCGGAAGCAACCCGCCAGCAGCCCCTTGCTCTCCCGCCGGGCCACCTCCGCCACCGCTTCCCGACGCTGGAAGTTTCCCGCCGTGGGGGCGAAGCCGTGGCCCCGCAACGCCTCCCGTACCCGCCGCCGGTGCACCCACCCCAGGACCTGGTCATCCAGGAAGGGGATGGGGATCAGCGGGCAGAGCCCCGCCAACAGGGCATGAAAGGTCAGGCGGCGCAGGGGGTCGCCGGTGGTCTGGGTTGGAGCCATGCCCCATTCTACGCTGCGCCGCCGGACCTGGAGAGCTCTCGCCTAGCGACCTCCGGCGGTCGAGGACGGCTTGGGGCAGGTCGGGCAGGTGTAGCTCGCCTTGGGCGCCGTGCACTCGACGCCGTCGGGCAGCTGCGCCTCCTGAATCCGCTGCATCAGGAAACTGCGGTCGGCGATCCCTCCCGCGTAGGGCTTCAGATCATAGGGGCTCGGGTTGAACTGGTTGGCTCCATGACAGACCAGGCAGTTGATCTGCTGGAGATAGGTCTCCATGGTCGTGTTGGATAGATGGGTGTCCCCCTCCGCCTGACAGTTTGCGTTGGCCGCGCACGACGAATCCAGGTACAAAGCCCCCACCAACTGGTAGTTGGCCAGCACCGGCTGGTCGGTGTCCAGCACCCCTTTGACATATCCGTTGAGATCCTGGACATCTGTAGGGATGGTGGAAGTGCGGCACACCTGCGTGGGAATGGGATCCCCAGCACATTGGCCGCTGCCGGTGCCCGGGTCGTAGAACGGCGGCGAAGCGAGATTGAACGCTGCGGGGTTCGCGGAACAGAGCAGGTTGCCATCACCATCCACCACCGCTTGCGGTGGGCTCGCCGTCAGTTGCTTCTCCACGGCCTGAACGTAGCTTGGCCAGACGGTCTTGTAGTCGATGGGACACGGGGTACAGAACATATTCAGCTTCTCATCCTCGCCGTAGAAGAGCCAATCTCCCGCATCGAGGGACGCGCAATCCGGGTCGTTCTGGCGATGCTCGAAAGTCGTCCACACCCAATCCGGGTGGTTGGGGGTCTTGTGGAGGATATGCATCCCCACCAGCCCCAGGGTCACCGCCGTGGGACCCGGGACCGTCGGGCTGTAGGGCGCCACTTCCCCGGGCGCGGTGATGAAAGTGCTGGGATCATCGGGAGTGCACGGGGTGGGCGAATCCGGCAGATTGCACGTCTCCAGGACCTGCCAGGCGAGCTTCAGTTCGACGGCTCCCGTCGGCAGGGTGGGCAGGGGACTGGGGAAGGCATCGGTGGCACAGGTCGGCACCCCGGTATCGGTGCACTTGGTCTTGCCGGTGCAATCCACAATCACTTGTTTGGACTCCGGGCAGTAGATCACGGCATCCACCGTGTCGCCGCCCCAGGAGCCGTAGCAATCGCTCGCATAGAGCCCCTGGCTGCGGACGAAATCGTACTCCGTCTCGTTGGTGAAGATGCTGTAGTGCACCCAACGGCCCCGTTGGTCCACCAGCGGCACCAGGGTCGCCGCCTCCTGAGTCGTGCCACCACCGCCGGTATCCTCCACGATGGGCTGATCGCTCAGCGCCAGAGCGCCACTGTTGATGGTCTTCATCTGGTAAGCCTTGACGGCTCTCGCGCCCGATCCACTGGGGAATGGGGGTGGTTCGCCTTGCGCAGGGAAGAGATCCTGGGAGTTGCCCCACTCGGTAAAGAGGTAGCCTCCGTCCACGGCCTTGGTCAAGGCCAGGAACGATTGCCAGGCGAAGTCCTCGAAGTGGCAATCCTGGGTGCCACCCACCTCGGAAGGCAGCGGGCCACCCACCCACGCGTTGATCGTGGCAGCCCGTTGGTTGGGCGGCAGATCCTTGAGACAGACGGAGGCATCGGCGGGGGCACCGCTACCCGGGCCGCTCCCTCCCGTGGAGGTTGTCGAATCTTCAGAGGGGGTCCCGGCACAGCCCAGAACGACCAACCCGGTACACACGAAAGCCAGCGCTCGTTTCACGGCACGACTCCTTTAGGTAGCAATAATGGTTTGCTACCTGGGGCGGGTCGCGCGAGCGAATCGTTACAAGCCATCGGACCCCTGGTCTCGACGGCGAGTGTCTACATCAGCCGAAGCGCAGGAGAAAATCCCTTAGCTCTTCGAGCCGATGGGACCAGAAGAGTTCGATACCTTCCTCCAGAAAGCGCCGGGGTTCCTTGGAGGAAAACACCCCTTGCAGCATTGCGCCGGTAATCACAAAACGTCCCCATTGCCGCTTCCAGGCCGTGGCCTTTTTGAGCACATCGTTGACCCGCTTCACGGAATTGGTGGCATCGTTGGAAACTTTGCACTCCAACGCCAGGATCGTGCGTTTCGGTAGACCGATGGCAACATCGACCTCGTGACTGGAACCATCCGCAGTCTTGAACTGGGTCGCATGCATGAACTCCCTCTCAGCCAACGCCCCGGGCTGATCGACCAAATGGGATTCTCGCTTGCGGTAGCCCAGTGCCCCGAGCAGATCGAGCACCGCTCGCTCTTGCTGATGGGCCAATTCCATCCTGCGCACCGTACGGTATCTGTTGACCGCCATCATGTGCGCGGTGGCGGCGATGGCGGACGCCTTGGCCGCCGCGTCACCGGCCTCCAAAAACGGTGCGGTGCGCGTTGCATCTCGCCAGGAAGAAAATACCTCCGCGACCGCGCGGGCTGCCTCTTCGCTCAATGCCCCCGCGCTCTTCTCTGTACCTTTGGGCCACTTGGGGCAAAGAAGCTTGAATTGATCTTGACTTAGCGGTGGCGCCAGAAGAAACCGCAACACCTCCATGACACGACCGGACTGCTGTAAGGCCGACGGAATCTCCGTCAGGTCCCGGGGCGCCCCCAAGGCAGCCTGCACATCCCGCTCGGCCTCGGAAACAGTGCGCCGCCAGGTCGTGCCCTCGAAATCTGGGTTCAGAAGACGCTTGTAGGTGGCCTCGGCCTCATCCCGGCACGCCTGATGGTGCTCGATGCTTTGCCGGAGATCCATCCGATCCTCGGGGTTCATCGACCAGCGCCCGCACGCAACGCTTCCTGGATGATCCGGTTGGTCCGTTGGCGCGCCACGGCATTGCGGGCATGATCGCGCTGAGTGTATTGGATGGCTGCGGTAAAACCCGCAGGTAAGGGTGCCGACACGGGATGCTCCTTCGAAGCTTCCTGGAGAGCCTGTACCAGCACGCCACCGATCGCGCGACCGAAGACCGAAGGTACCGCGTTGCCGACCTGCCGGAATTGGCTCGCCTTGGATCCCACAAACTGCCACTCCATCGGGAAGCCCTGCAACCCGGCGCATTCCCGCAGAGTGAGCCGCCGTAGAGAATTGTCCGGGAGGCGAATCCAATCCTGGGACGCGGCCGCGGTGACAGTGCGAGCGGGTAGCTTCAGATCAGCGATGAAAGTGCCCTGCCGATACCCCCAATGTCCCCCCGGTCGCGTGGGCTCCGCCCGCCCCTGACTCTTGAGGCCACAACCGCAGGGCAAATCGCGTAATTGGGGCTCCAATCGATCGCTCGGACGAACGATCTCTTCCGGCGCGGGCGAAGGCAAGGCGACGAGAAATTCGCTGAGGGAGACCCAGGGTTGGAGCCGTCCGAAGAGAGTGGGTCGTGGTTCGCGACCGTGGGTCGGCTCGGGGAACGGCGGCAAGGCCATATCCCGGGTACCTACCATGAAGAGGCGAACCCGGCGCTGGGGTGCACCGAAATCAGCGGCGTTGAGCAGACCGAATCGGACAGCGTAACCGATCTCCTCGAAGGCTGCCTGGACCTCCGCCAACGCCTCCCCCGGTCGCCCGGTACGACCCCGGGCCGTGACCAGCCCGCGGACGTTTTCGTAGAGGATGATCCGTGGACGGAGTTCCTGGGCGATGCGCGCGAAATGCTCGAACAGCCGCCCACGACCTTCCAGAACGGACCGCTGTTTGCCACTGGAGCTGAAAGGCTGACAAGGTGGCCCGCCCACCAGGAGGTCGAGGTTTCCCGCAAAAAGGTCCGAACCCTTCACATCCACCAGATCGGCCTCTACGATCCGCGCACCCGCGAAGTGAAGGCGCCCGGAGCGCCCCCTCACAGGGAGTCGTTGCGCTTGATTGGCGTGTAGTGTTCGGATGCAATCACCATCCCAATCCGTTGCGCTGGCGGTCTCAAACCCGGCCTCCTCAAGACCAATATCCAGCCCGCCAGCCCCCGAAAAAAGGGAAACCATGGTGGGCATCACCCCACCACCCGCTGACTCTTGCCCACCCCCTGCGCCAGAGAATCCGGCACATGCTCGTGGGCGTGGTAGCTGGAGCGCACCAGGGGACCGGATTCGCAGTAGGTGAAACCGATCTCCAGGGCGTACTGACGATACTCCCCGAATTCCTCCGGGGTGACCCAGCGGTCCACCGGCAGATGCTGCGCCGTGGGCTGAAGGTACTGGCCCAGGGTCATCACCTCGACCCCGGCGGCGCGGATGTCCCGCAGGGTGCCGTGGACCTCCTCCGGGGTCTCACCGAGGCCCAGCATGATGCCGGTCTTGACCCGACCGTGGTACTCCCCCGCGTCCCGGCGCCGCGAGGCGTCCGCCAGCACTTCCAGGCTGCGCTCGTAGCGGCTCCCGGGACGGGCCTTGCGGTACATCCGGGGGACGGTCTCCATATTGTGGGAGAACACCTCCGGCTGGGGCGCCAGCACGATGTCGAGGGCGTCCGATACGCCGCGAAAATCGGGGGTGAGCACCTCCACCGCGGCGGTGGTCTCCCGATGGATGGCCTCGATCACTGCGGCCCAGTGGCGGGCCCCGCCGTCCGGCAGGTCGTCCCGATCCACCGAGGTGATCACCGCGTGTTTGAGCCCCATCACCTTGACCGCCTCGGCGACGTGCTGGGGTTCCTCCGCGTCCACCCCGGGGTTGGGGCGCCCGGAGGTCACCGCGCAGAAGCCGCACCGTCGGGTGCAGATCTCCCCCAAAATCATGAAGGTGGCCGTGCCGTGCTGCCCCCAGCACTCATAAATGTTGGGGCAGCGCGCCTCCTTGCACACCGTGTTGAGATTGAGCTTCTCCACCAGCCGGTTGACCTCGTGGTACTGGGCCGGGGTGGAAAGGCGAATCCGCAGCCATTCGGGCCTGCCGGAGCCCCGGCGTGGGCTCTGGGTCGCGGCGGGTTTCTGGGGATTCGGGGACGATGTTCCAATCTGGATCAGGTTCTCGCTCATGGCGGTTTACTCTAGCATTGGGTGGCCCTCCTTTCTCCAAGGAAAGGCACCTCGGTTCGGCCCTGGCGACCTCACCCCCAGGCCGCCTTCCTCTCGCAGGTGTCGGTGAGAACTATACTTACGGCAGGGAGAGCACCGGGACTTCGTCACCGCGTTCCTGGATCGGTGCCCCGAGGGGAACGGTGCCCTCCTTCAGGCGCAGGAACCCAGCGGGCCAGGCTGAAGACCGAGGGGAGAGACGAGAGGTGGTCCGAGAATGACTGAACCCGTCATCCAGATCGCGGCGTTGACCCGCCGCTTCGGGGCCACGACGGCGCTGGCCTCGGTGAACTGGTCGCTACCCCGGGGCGGAGTCCATGGCCTGGTCGGCGCCAACGGCGCGGGCAAGACGACGCTCATCAAGCACGTTCTGGGGCTGCTGCGGGCGCAGAGCGGCTCGGTGCGGGTCTTCGGCCTCGACCCGGTGGCCGCTCCGGTCGAAGTGCTCTCGCGGATCGGTATTCTTTCCGAGGAGAACGACCTTCCCGGCTGGATGCGCATCGACGAGCTCATACGCTATTCCCGCGCGTTCTATCCCGCCTGGGATGATGGGCACGCGGAGGCACTGCGAGAGACGTTCGGCCTCGACCCCATGGCGAAGATCGACACCCTCTCGAAGGGGCAGAAGGCACGGGCGGGGCTGCTCATCGCCCTGGCCTATCGCCCCGAACTGCTGGTCCTCGACGAGCCGTCATCCGGTCTCGATCCCATCGCGCGTCGCGACATCCTCGCCGCCGTCCTGCGCACCATTGCCGACGAAGGGCGGACGGTCCTCTTTTCGTCCCACCTCCTGGAGGAGGTGGAGCAGGTCGCGGATCACGTCACGATGATCCGCCGCGGGCGCATCGTGTTGAGCGCACCGCTGGACAGGATCAAGGCAGAGCACCGCTCCCTCGACGAGGCGTTCGTCAGCTTTACTGGAACGACTGCCGACAGGACGCCGGGGGAGAGCGGCTAGACCATGCGCACCCCTGCCGCCGCCATCGCCTGGGAGCTGTGCCGTCGGCATCGCTGGGGACTGGCCGCAATGGCCCTCTACCTCGCCGTCCTCGCCACGACCCGGCTGGTGGTTCTCGGGCCGGAACAGGGCGTCACCTTCGAGGAAGACTGGCAGTTCGCGCTGGCGGTGATCGTGCCCCTGGCCTCGACCTTCACCTATTTCCTGGCCATGTTCAGCTTCGGCCTCGGCGGTGACCTGGTGGCGCGTCGGTCGATCTATCCCGCCCGGATGTTTACGCTGCCGGTGACCCACGCCGCGCTGGCGGGGTGGCCGATGCTCTATGGTGCGGTGGCGATGGCCGCGCTGTGGCTGGCCACGCGGTGGCTCGCGCTGTGGCCGTCCGGCAGCGACGTCCCGTGGATCTGGCCGACCCTCTTCGCCGCGGTCTTTCTCGCCTGGACCCAGGCCCTGACCTGGATGCCGTATCCGTTGCCGGGGCTGCGGGTGGCCGTCACCGTTCTGTGGCTGACCGTGATCGGTTGCGTCGTGCTCCTGGCACTCCACCTCAAAGCCCCGGAGCCCGTGATGCTGGCGCTGCTGGCACCGCATCTTCCCCTGGCCTATCTCGTCGCCCGCAACGCCGTTGCCCGCGCGCGCCGCGGGGACACGCCCGACGGTTGGGAGTTCGCTCGGCTCTGGCGGATCCGGGATGGCCTGCGGCAACGGCGAAATCGTTTTTCTTCCCCCGCCCGCGCGCAGCTGTGGTTCGAGAGTCGGCGGCAGGGCGGCTCGCTGCCAACCCTCCCCTTGCTGGTAGCTATCCTGCTGCCGTTCGAGCTATCCCTGCTCTTTGTCTTCCGTGACACGCCGACCCTCGTCTTCGAGACGCTCGCCGCGGTGCTGATCACCCCGCCCTTCCTGGCCGCCTTCGTGGCCCAACCCCGTGAGCTGACGCCATTTCTCGCCACCCGACCGCTGACCTGCGCGGCGCTCATCAGGGCGAAGCTGGGGGCGACGATTCGGAGTACCCTGGCGTCCTGGTTGCTGGTCCTGGTCGCCATCCCGCTGGCGCTCGCGCTCTCGAACAGCTGGCCGGTGGTGGCCGACGGTGCGGGTCGGCTCATCGAGTTCGTGGGCACACCCCGCGCCGTCGTGCTCGGACTCCTCGGACTCGCTTTCCTCTTGGCATCGACTTGGAAACAACTCGTGCAGAGTCTCTACATCGGCCTGAGCGGTCGCCCGTGGCTGGTCAAGGCGAGCGTGTTCTTCACCCTGTCAGCGCTCACCCTCCTCGTGGCCTTCAGCCCTTGGGTGATCCGCAACGGAGCCATGATCGAGACGCTGCGGCAGGCTCTCCCCTGGATCCTCGCGGTGCTGGTCTGCTGCAAAATCGCCGCTGCGACCTGGGTCGTCTTGCGCCTCTATGACCGTCGGCTGCTCACCGACCGCACGCTCGTCGTCGGCGCGCTTTGCTGGAGCGTCGCCGTGCTCGCTCTCCACGGCGTGCTCGTCTGGCTGGTGCCGACGGTGCTCGTCCCCGGTTACCTGCTGGCCCTCGTCGCCATCCTGGCCGTCCCCCTGGCGCGCCTTTCGGCGGCACCGCTGGCGCTCGCCTGGAATCGCCATCGATGAACAGGATCAAGAGCAGGAAACGCGTCCTCGGCGCGGTGTTCGTTCTCCTCAGCCTGCCGCTGCTGCTGGCTCTCTTCGAGGCGGTCGATTTCCACGTCCGCAATCGGAACAACGGATCGATCCTCTCCTCGGGCGAGCGGCGGGAGTACCTGCTGTACGTCCCGAAGACCTACGACGCCACCAGACCGACGTCGCTGGTTATCAGCCTACACGGCGGGGCGATATGGCCGGCGTTCCAGAAAGACCTGAGCGGGTGGAACCGGCTGGCGGAACGCCACGCCTTTATCGCGGTGTACCCGGCGGGGCTCCGGATCCATAGCACGGGGCCGAGGGGCTGGCGGGTGGCTCGCCCGGGGCCCAACATCATGAAGGATGTTCGGTTCATCGCGGACCTGATCGATGCGTTGGAGCAGACCTACAACATTGACCCGACGAGGATTTACGCCAACGGGCTCTCCAATGGAGGTGGCATGGCGTTCGTTCTCTCCTGCACCCTGTCCGATCACATCGCGGCGGTGGGCATGGTGGCAGCCGCACAGATGCTGCCCTGGGACTGGTGCAAAGACTCCCGACCGGTGCCGATGATCTCCTTTCATGGGACCGTTGACGCGTTGGTTCCGTACGAGGGTGGCCATACCCTGGTCGCCCCCGAGTCCGTGTCATTTCCCGATGTTTTGGAGTGGACGGCGAACTGGGCGCGACGGAACCGGTGCCGGTCCAAGCCCATCGACTCGACCGCCGAGGCGGTGGCCCCGGAGGTCACCCGCCGGGACTACACGGACTGTGCTGACGACGCGTCCGTCGTGCTCTTCACGATCCACGGCGGCGGCCATACGTGGCCTGGCGGCGAGCCTTTGCCGGAGTGGTTCCTAGGCCCCACCAGCCAGGGCGTCGATGCGACGGGCGAGATGTGGAAATTCTTTCAGAAGCATCCGCTGCCGAGGAGTCCGCGTCCCCACTGAGAGGCTGTCTCCACGACCGCCACCTCAGCCCTGGTGTCGAGTGCGCGGAGACGAGGCGGGCGCGGGGCTCTGGAGGAGGCCTGGCCTGGCCAGTTGCGCGAAATCGTCGAGGCGCGGAACCTCCGACCGATCCACGCGTTATGGGAGGGTGATCGCGCAACGTCGGCCCAGGATGACCTCAACGCAGGAGTTTCCCTTGTTCACTTCACCACCCTTGCAGTCGCTCGCCTTGCCCCTCCTTCGCCTCTTCTGGCTCGCCTGCCTGGTCACCGCCGCCGTGCCGGCGGGCGCCATCGTCATCCGTCATGATCGGGACGACGCCGCGTACCGGGAGTTGGCGAAGCCCTATTCCATGGTCTGTCGCGTGGGCGCCGGTCAGGGCACCCTGATCGATCCCCATTGGGTGCTCACCGCCGCCCATGTGGCGGATGCTCTACCCCGACCGGAAGCCACCGTCACCTGTGGCGGCAGGGCGGTGCCGGTGGCCGCGGTGCGCTTGCATCCGGACTATGCCGTGGAGGGACGGCACCGAGACCTTGCCCTGGTGCAGTTGGCGGAGCCAGTGACGGAGACGGCCATGGCGCATCTGTACGAGGGGTCCGACGAAGAGGGTCGGCGGGTCACCTTCGTGGGCGACGGCCACACCGCCACCGGTCTGACGGGGGTTCCGGAACCCCGCCCCGGTGCGCCGCGGGTGCTCCGGGCAGCGCACAATCGGGTAGCCGCCGTGCGCCCGGGATGGCTGGATTTCACCTTCGATGCGCCTCCCAACGGCGAGGCGCTGGAGGGCATCAGCGGGCCGGGGGACAGCGGTGGCCCGGCGTTGATCGCGCTAGCGGGTGTCCACTACGTGATCGGTGTCAGTGCCGCCAACACGGGCGAGCCTCACTGCGCCTACGGCACCACCGAACACTACAGTCGGGTCTCCGACGAGTTGCCGTGGATCCGCGCCGTGATGGCGGGCAAGATTGAGGAGGACGGTCCACGCTTGATGCGTTTCTCCCAAGGCCCCGAAGGTCGGACCACCGTGGAACGCCTGGAGCCCACCCGGGTGCCCCTACCGGCTGGCGCGGACGCCGCTCTGCTGGGAACCCTGGAAGGTCTGGTCGCTGCCATTCACAGCGAGGACAAGGCCGCCTTCCTGGCCCTGTTCAGCGCGGGTTACCTGGACCAACATCGCGCTGAGTTTGACTCCTCGGGATCCATGTGGAACTTCCTGACGGAAGTGCGGGCCAAACGCGGGAACATCGTCCGCTTCCATCCCTTGCCCGAGAAGGGGCTCACCACCGAAGACTCCCCTTTCCCCATGCGCCCCGTGGTTTTCCACCTGAAGGACGGCGCCCCGGGCTACTTCGGCCTCGCCCTCGATGACGAGGGCAAGATCGACTTCTTTTCCCTCTTCGTGATGCCGAACCTCTGCTCCCACGGCGCGGCCTGTACTCTGGGAGGTTCTCTGGAGGAGCTACGGAACACGGCGGCGGACCTCGCGCTGATCGACGACTGACGGCCAGCGGGAGGCCCTGTCCAAGCCGGGTGCCCAAGGCAGGGCAGGCACAGGGGCCTGCCCCTACAGATCAGGGATGCGTATTCTCCATGTAGGGGCGGCCCCCCGTGGCCGCCCTGCCCCGCTCTGGCCTCACCTACAAGAATCCCCCCCAATCCCTTGCCCAAAGGGGGGGCCTTCAGAAAATCCACCCCCAACCCCTCCTTTGAGAAAGGAGGGGCGCCCCCACCCGACCCAAAGGATTCGAGTCCGGATTCCGGCTTCCCCCCTTTCTCAAAGGGGGGATCGAGGGGGTGAGGGCTCAACACCGCAACCCCGGGTTCACACCCGGGGCTACCCAATGGCACCCTAAAGGGTGCGGAACAAAGACGGACTCCGCCTTCCCCCCTTTCTCAAAGGGGGGACCGAGGGGGGATTTCTCTGCCAAAATCCACCCCCAACCCCTCCTTTGAGAAAGGAGGGGCGCCCCCACCCGACCCAAAGGATTCGAGTCCGGATTCCGGCTTCCCCCCTTTCTCAAAGGGGGGAGTCTTACCAGGAGGACTGGGCGATTTTCGCCTTGATTCCGCCTTCCCCCCTTGCCCAAAGGGGGGGACCTTACCGGCAAAACGAGGGGACTTATGACCCGCTGCCCAGATCGATATCCAACCCGATGTCCAGGTTCGGCGCGCTGTGGGTCAGCCACCCCACCGACAGCAGATCCACCCCGGTGGCGGCGATCTCCGCCGCTGTTTCCGGGGTGATGCCGCCGGAGGCTTCGGTCAGGGTGCCGGTGCCCGCCGCCCGCACCTGGGCCACGGCCTGACGCAGGGTGGCCGGGTCCATGTTGTCCAGCAGGACGATGTCGGCCCGGGCTTCGAGGGCTTCCGTCAGTTGCTCCAGGGTATCGACTTCCACCTCGATCTTGACCGTGTGGCCCACGGCGGCCCGGGCGCGGCGGACGGCTTCCCCGATACCCCCGGCCAGCTGCCGGTGGTTGTCCTTGATCATCACGGCATCGTCCAGCCCGAATCGGTGGTTGGCGCCGCCGCCGACGCGGACGGCGTATTTTTGCACCGCGCGCAACCCCGGCAGGGTCTTGCGGGTGCAGGCCAGACGGGTGTTGGCGTCCGCCGGTAGGGAGCGCACCATGGTCCGGGTCACCGTGGCGACCCCGGACAGATGCCCCAGGAAGTTGAGGGCGACCCGCTCGGCGGTGAGGATCCCCCGCGCGGGACCGGCCACCACCGCCAGCACCTCCCCCGCCGCCACGTCGTCCCCGTCCTGGCGGCGGGCCTCGAAGGTCAGGCGCGCATCCACCTGACGGCAGGTCTCGGCGGCCAGATCGAGCCCGGCGAGGCACCCGGGCTGGCGGGCCACGAAGGCGGCGCGAGCCTGGGCAGCGGCGGGTACCACGGTGTCGCTGGTCAGGTCCCCGGCGCGCCCCAGGTCTTCCTGGAGGGCGCGGGTGACGAGATCGGCGTAGAGCAGGCGGTGCAGGGGCGCCACCATCAGGGGGTGGCCTCCACGGCGCTGGCCTCCGCCCGGACGGGCTCCGCCGCCGGTAGGGCCGTGGGCGGCAGGAGCGGCCCCCGCTCCACGCGGCCTTCGACCACGAAGAGGTGCCGCGCCCACGCTGGATCAGCCGCCGGAAAGTCGGCCCGGAAGTGCCCGCCGCGGCTCTCGGGGCGGGCCAGGGCGGCGCGGGTCACCAGACGGGCGACCGTGAAGAGGTTGCGCACCTCGGGGGTCAGGCGATGGGGAGCGGGCTGCCAGCGCCGACGCTCCAACTCCGCCAGGGCGTAGCGCAGACCTTCGGCGGTGCGCACCAGACCCACATGCTGCCAGATCAGACGACGCAACCAGGCTTCCGCCTCGGCGCTGGCGGCCCGGTCCGGGGCCCCCGGCAGCGACAGTGCGGCGGCGGCCCGGAGGGTGGCCTCGGCATCCACCGCATCGACCGCATCGGCCGCATCGGCGACGCGGGAGGCATCGCGCACCGATTGGGCGACGCGACGCCCGAAGACCAACCCCTCCAAGAGGGAGTTGCTGGCCAGGCGGTTGGCCCCGTGGGCGCCGGTGCAGGCCGCCTCGCCACAGACCCACAGGCCGGGCACCGAGGTGGCACCGTCGCCATCCGCCGCCACCCCGCCCATGTGGAAGTGGGCGGCGGGAGTCACCGGCAGCGGCTGCCGCCGAGGGTCGAGACCATGGCGCTGGCAGAGTTGGAAGACGGTCGGGAAGCGCTCCGGGAAGCGCTCCCCCACCGCTTCCCGGGCATCCAGGAAGACTTCTTCCCCGGCGGCCCGGCGGCGCCACAGGGCGCGGGCCACGACGTCCCGGGGGGCCAGTTCCGCCAGGGGATGTTCGGCCACCATGAAGCGGTGCCCGTGGCCATCCACCAGGATCGCCCCCTCCCCCCGCAGCGCCTCGGTCAGCAAAGGCAGGGGGTCGGCGTCCACGGCCAGGGCCGTGGGGTGGAATTGCACCATTTCCAGATCCATCAGCCGCGCTCCGACCCGGGCCGCCAGGGCCAGGCCGTCGCCGGTGTTTTCCGGTGGGTTGGTGGTGTGCTGGTAGAGCCGCCCGATGCCGCCGGTGGCGAGGATCACCGCCGGGGCGCGGTACAGCGTGCGGGTACCATCTTTGCCCCGGGCCACGACCCCGGTAACGCGCTCCCCGACCTTCACCAGGGCCTCCGCCTCCGTCTCCCCCACCCGGGTGGCGTGGTCGGATTCGGCGAGGGCGGTGGCGAGGGCGCGGACGATTTCGGCGCCGGTGGCGTCGCCGTCGGCATGGAGCACCCGGCGCCGGGAGTGGGCCGCTTCCCGCCCCAGGGCGAGACGAGCATCCTTACGGTCAGACTGACGGTCGAACTCGGTCCCCAGGGCCAACAGATGGGCGATCCGCCCGGGGGCCTCGTCGGTCAGCCGCGAGACGATCTCCGGATCGTTCAAGCCCGCGCCGGCGGCCAAGGTGTCCTGAGCGTGGAGGGCGGGGGAATCCCCCAACCCCACGGCGGCGGCGATGCCCCCCTGGGCCCAGACGCTGGAACCCCCGGCGCCGGTGTCGGTGAAGGGCACCTTGCTCAGCACCACCACGGGCAGCGGCGCCAACTCCAGGGCGGCGGTAAGCCCCGCCACGCCGCCGCCGAGGATGACCGCGGCACAGTCCTGGACCGCATCGAAGGACCCGGTCGCAGGCAGGGATGGGGCGCTCATGCGCTCTTCCTCAGGCGACCGACCTCCAGCATGCGCTCCACCGAGGCCCGGGCGCGCTCCGCCAGTTCCGCGGGGATGGTGACCTCGTGTTCCAGGGTCTGGAGGGAGCGCAGGATCTTCGGCAGGGTGATCTGGCGCATGTGGGGGCAGAGGTTGCAGGGGCGGATGAACTCCACGTCCGGCACCTCGACGGCGACGTTGTCGCTCATGGTGCACTCGGTGACCATCACCACCCGCTGGGGCCGCCGCTCCTTGACCGCCTGGATCATGCCCGCCGTGGAGCCGACGAAATCCGCCTCCGCCAGAACCTCCGGGGGGCACTCCGGATGGGCTAGCACCTGCACATCGCCGTAACGGCGGCGGAAACTGCGCACATCCTCGGCGGTGAAGCGCTCGTGGACCTCGCAGTGACCGCGCCACAGGATCAGCTCGACATCGGTCTGCTGGGCCACGTTCTGGCCCAGGTACTCGTCGGGCAGGAAGATCACCCGATCCACCCCGAAGGAAGCCGCCACCGATTCCACCACCTCGACGGCGTTGGCGGAGGTGCAGCAGACATCGGTCTCCGCTTTCACATCGGCGGTGGTGTTGACGTAGGAGACCACCGGGACGCCCGGATAGCGCTGGCGGAGCAAGCGAACATCCTCCCCGGTGATGGACGCCGCCAGGGAACAACCGGCGTCCGGATCGGGGATCAGCACCGTCTTTTCGGGATTCAGGAGCTTGGCGGTCTCCGCCATGAAGTGCACTCCGCAAAGCACGATGACATCCGCCTCCGCGTCCACCGCCATCCGCGCCAGGGCCAGCGAGTCGCCGCACAGGTCGGCCACGCCGTGGAAGATCTCCGGGGTCTGGTAATTGTGGGCCAGGATGATGGCGTTGCGCTCTTTCTTCAGCCGCTGGATCGCCTCGATGTAGGGCGCGTGCACGGGCCACTCCACCGCCGGCACAACCCGCTTCATCCGTTCGTAGATCGGTGCCGTGGCAAGGGCCACCGCCGGGGTATAGCGCAGATCCATGGAGGTGCCGATCGAGGCAGCAGTGGTCATCGGGGTGCTCCTTATGCTCACTTTGAGTATATATAGTGCCTGAAAAAAGGACTGATCTCTCACCAGTCCAGGGTTATGCTACAGATGAGTATTAGGGTTGTCAAGGGGTCGTCGCGGGTTTGCGACACCCGCGACTTTGGTACCCCCGGCGTGGTCGGCTTAGCTGCCTTGACTGCCTTTCACGGTCAGGACCGGACACTCGCAAAGGCGCACGACCTTTTCTGCCACGCTGCCCAACACCAGATGCTTCAAACCGGTGAGGCCCTGGGTCGACAGGACCAGCAGATCCGCCTGGGCTTCCTTGGCGTAGCGGGGGATCTCGGTGCCGGGATAGCCCTCGATCACCTTGGCCTTCGCCTTGCCCTCGAGTCCCTTCTCCCTGATCAAGTCGACCAGGGCCTCGTGGGTCCGGGCCTGCAACAGGGGGATATCCATCAGGCTGGTGGAGGTCCCCTGCCCCGGATAGTAGAGCTCCGGATAGGCCGGGGGTTGTACGACGTGGAGCAGTTCCAGGTGCCCGTCGTAGCGCGTGGCCAATTCCGCCGCCACATCGAGGGCGTGGGCCGCGTGGTCGGAGAAGTCCACCGGCACCAGTATCTTCTTCACTTTTTCCACCGGTCGGGGGTCTTCCTGCTGGCGTAGGGTCAGCACCGGGCAGCGGGCGAGGCGCACGACCTCCTCGGCGACACTCCCCAGGAAAAGGTGCCCCAGACCGCGGCGACCGTGAGTCCCCAGGACGATCAGATCCACCCCTTCTTCCTCGGCGTACTCGAGGATCACCTCCGCCGCCGCCACACCCCGGCGCTGCACCTCTTTGACCACCAGCGCCTCGGAGCGGTGAGGGGCCAGCAGTTCCGCCGCGCGGCCCTGGGCCATCTTTTCCACCCGGGCGTAGACATCCTCCGCTTCCGGGAAGCGCTGCAAGGCGTCTTCGAGATCTGCGTGGAGCACCACCGCGTGCAGCAGATGCAACGCGGCGCCATATTGTTCCGCCAGGAAAATCGCGTGATTCATCGCCTGATTGGCGCAGTCGGAAAAATCCGTCGGGAAGAGAATCTTCTTGATTGTTGCCATGGCCTACCTCCGGCTCCAGTGTACCGGCTTCGAAGCACAGCGTCCCCACCCCTTGGGAGAGGTTGTAAGCAAATGCGGCGGGGCCACCCCGTATCCCGGGGTGGCCGTATTGGTAGGCTATTTTTGGTTGGACGTTTTGGTGGGTCGTTTAGCAGGGTTGACAGCTTTTGACGGCTGTCAGTGTATCTTTGGTAGGCAACTTCTTGGGCCTAACAACCCTTGTGCCCTCATCTAGATGCAACTGGAATGCCAACCCCTGAGGAGATTCCCAAAAAGGATCAAAAAATCCTCCCGTCCCCGGCAAACCCCTGCAAACAGGCTCTGCGGAAAGGAAGGGAGCCGCCACGACCCGAGCTTCCGGAGCCACCCCATGGGAAACGAGGCACCCAGGGTGGGTCATCGGGGTGCCGATTGCGGCATTCTCGCGCCCCGGCGGCGCGGCAAGATGGCCGACAGGTGCTACTTTGGCACGACAGCCAAGACGGCCCTCCCCCCCGTGCTACCATGCCGCTCTTCCTGGGAACTCTGGGGCCTATCGCGACGCCGAGGGGAACCGATGATCGAGATCTTCAACCTGACCAAAGTCTACGGCGATTTTGTCGCGGTCCAGGATCTCTCCCTGGCCGTCCAACCGGGGGAGATTCTCGGCATGGTGGGACCCAACGGCGCGGGCAAGACCACGACGCTGCGCTGTCTGGTGGGGATCCTCCCCCCCACCTCGGGCACGGTGCGCATCGCCGGTCACGATCTGGAACAGGAACCGGTCCTGGCCCGTCGCCATCTGGCCTTCGTGCCGGATGAACCCCGACTCTTCGAACACCTCACCGTCGCCGACTACCTGCGCTTCATGGGCCGCCTGTATGGCGTTTCCGATGCCGAGGAGCGCGGTCGTCAGTTGTTGGAAGACTTCGAGTTGGACGGGCGGCGAGACGCCTTTCCGGACGAGCTCTCCCGGGGCATGAAACAGAAGCTGATGGTCGCCGCCGCACTGCTCCATCGCCCCCGAGCGCTGGTCTTCGACGAACCCTTGACGGGGCTCGACCCGGGGGCCATCCGGCGGATGAAGCGGGTGATCGTCGAGACCGCGGAGAATACGGGCACCGCGGTTCTGGTCTCCTCCCACCTCCTCCCCCTGGTGGAGGAGATCTGCCACCGCATCCTGCTGATCCAGGGGGGCCGGAAGCTGCTCGAAGGGAGCGTGGCAGAGATCCGCAGCGCCCTGCCGGAACTGGACGCCAACGCCGACCTGGAGGAGATCTTCCTCCACGCCACGGAGGGGCCTCGCGGGGCCGCCGATCCGGCCGGGACAGGAACCTGACCCAATGCGCCGGGATCTCTGGCAGCTCTTGCTGTGGAGCGCCCGGGGGCGGGTGCGCCGCCTGGCCCGCCAGTTGCGCCAGCCCCGCTACCTGATCACCTTCCTGGCTGGGGCCGGTTACCTGGTGTGGATCTGGGGCTTCGTCATTTTTCGTCCGCGGATCGGCAACGACAGCGACACCGGTGCCCTGGGTGGGATCACCGGCACGGCGGAGGCGGCGCGCTCGGTGCACATCCTCCTCGCTTTGGGGGTCGCCCTGGCGGTGACCTTCGCCTGGATCCTGCTGCGCCCGCGCCCCCGTCTGACCCTGAGTCCGGCGGAGATCCACACCCTCCTACCCGCCCCGATCCCACGGCGGCAGATTCTCGCCTTCGCCCTGCTGCGCAACCAGCCGGTGACCTGGCTCAGCGCGCTGATCTTCGCTCTGCTGCGGGGCAACCTCCTCCTCCTCCCCCTGCTCTGGGCGATGATCACCCTGGCGGATTGGCACACCAAGGGGTTGACCCTGTGGAAGGTGCGTTGCAAAGAGGCCCCCGGGGGGCTGCGGTGGCTCCTGCGGGGTGGGGTGATGGCTCTCTTCGGACTCTTCTGGATCGTCATCGCGGCGCGCCTGAGTGACGTCTGGCCGACGATCCAGGGCATGGTGGCGGCGCTGCGGGAGGGGCAAACCGACGCCTTCAAGGCGTTGTTGTTCGGCCTCCCCACGGAGTTCATGGTGGCCTTCGAAGGGGGCGATGGGGTCCTCGCGCCCTTCCTGTGGCTCACCGCGCCGTTCCTGCCCCTATCGGTCGCGGGTCCGGCGGCGGTCGTCGGCGGTGGAGCTTTCCTGCTCGCCCTGCTGGGGCTGCATTACTTCTGGGTGGTGGGCAGCGGCGCCCGCTTCGAGGAGAGCTTGCTGGAGGCGGCTCGCAAGGCGGAACGCCGTCGCGCCGGTCGCCCGGAACGACCCAAGGGCGAAGCGCGACGGCGCCACCCCTTCGCCTTGCCGCCCCGGGGGCTGCCGGAGATGGCCATCGTCTGGAAGAACCTCTTGATGGTCACTCGGATGCCCCTTCGCCGGGTGGTCAGCTTCTGTATCGCGTTCCACGCCCTCGTCTATCTGGCCGCCGCGCAGGTGCCGCCGCGCTTCAACCTGCCGGTCATCTCCCTGGTGATCGCCATCACCCTGGTAGCGGTCTTGCCAGCGATGACGGGTCTGATTCTCCGGATGGACTTGCGCTGCGATCTGGAGAAGATCGAGCTGGCCCGGTGCTGGCCCTTCCGAGGCTGGCGCCTGGTGCTGGCGGAGATCACCGTGCCGACCCTGGTGATCACCTTCGTGGCCTTCCAGGGGGCGGCGATCCTGCTGGCGGTGGCCCTGGGGAGCCCGCCGGGAGAAGCCTCCCGCACCAGCCCCGGGGATGCGCTCTTGTTCCTCACCGCCGGGGTGCCCGTCGCCTTGGGGCTGGCGGCGCTCTCCACGGTGGCGCTCAATGGTCTCACCCTCCTCTTCCCCACCTGGATCCCTCTGGGGCTGCGCCCCCGCAGTGCCGGCCCCGCCAACGCGGGATCCGCGGCGCTGCTCTTCCTGGGCAACATGGTGGTCTTGGGGGCGGGTCTGGTGCCGGTGATCGGGGCGGTGGGCATCACCACCCTGCTGCTCCAATGGGCCGGGGCGGCGACGGGGGTCATGGTGGTCACCGCCGGGCTCCTGGCCACGGTTCTGTTGCTCGCCGAAGTCCTCACCCTGGCCGTGGTGATGGGGCGGCGGTGGGACCGGTTGGATCCGTCCAAGGAGCTGCTCTCCGAGTGACCCGATAGGGGAACCCGGAAAGGATCGGTTAAGATGGTGCGCCAAGAAAGGACTTCACCATGACTCCATCGATTCCCGTTTGCCGCCGCCATCCTCTTCAGATCGGACTCCTCGCGGTCTTTTTCGCGGCCTTCGGTGCGGTCCTGTGCACCGCTCCCGCCACCGCCGAGAAGATGCGCTATCAAGTCTCCGACGAGTTCACCTGGTACCACGGCACGCCGGAGGCCACCATGGGACCGGCGGATCACCGCGTCTGCTTCTTGACCCGCATCCAGGGGCATTTCCATGGCGAAACCGAGGCGGTTCACGCCCGGGTCGTCGATGGCCAGTGGGTCCTCAGTGGACGCTCCGGCCACGGCGGGGTGGGAGCCCACGCCCGCTGCCTGACGGTGGCCAACGCCGAGATGTACACCGACGCCCACCACTGGCATCAGGGAGAGGAACCCGTCGATCTTGGCAGCGCCGCCGACCGGGCCTGCTTCCTGACCCACGTCCAGGGACGCTTCGAAGGGGGTGGAGAACAGGTCCACGTCACCATCCAGGACGGGCGCTGGGTGCTGGAGGGAGCCTCCCAACAGAGCGGTGTCGGGGCCAGCGCTCGCTGTGTCCTGACCGATCGCTACGGTGACGAGATGGAACTGCGCGCGGGACCGGGCATGCAGAAAATGCGCCGCAAGACCGAGGGGGCCTGCTTCCTCACCGGTATCCAGGGCCGCCTGGATGGTCCGGAAGACGCGGCGGGAGTGAGGGACACCCAGGGCATGTGGCACCTCCAGAGCCAGGACCCGGACGGTCTGGTGATCGCCCGCGCCCGGTGCATCGACTGACCCGGGCCGCCCCGTAACGCCCCCTGAAAAGCCCCGTGGAACGACGCATGCCCGCCGCCGGTCCTTTCCCCCTGACCCGGCGCTCCCTCCTCCTGGAGGTGGCGAGCGACGATGCCCAGGTGCGGCATCGGGCCTTTGAGGATCTGGTCACCAGCTACTGGCCCGCGGTGTACAAATACCTGCGGCTGAAGCATCGGGCCACCCCGGAAGACGCCGAGGACTGGACCCAGGGATTCTTCGCCTTCGCCCTGGAGAAGGGTTTCCTGGAACGGTTCGATCCCGCCAAGGCGCGCTTCCGCACCTACCTCCGCACCTGCCTGGATCGCTACGTCGCCAACGAGTACAAGGCGGCCCAACGCCTGAAGCGGGGCGGCGGCGCCCAACTTCTCTCCCTGGACTTTCAGAGCGCCGAGGGGGAACTCCAGGAGCGGCCCCTGGCGGATGATCTGGATCTGGAGGAGACCTTCCACCGGGAGTGGGTGCGCACCCTCTTCTCTCTGGCGGTGGACGATCTCCGCCACCACTGCGCAGCGGCGGGGAAGACCGTGCCCTTCCAGCTCTTCGAGCGCTACGACCTGGAGGGGGGCGTGAGCTACAAAGAGCTGGCGGCGGCCTTCGACCTGCCCACCACCCAGGTCACCAACCACCTGGCCTACGCCCGGCGACAGCTGCGCCACAACGTCCTGGAGCGGCTCCGGGCCACCACCGGCAGCGACGCGGAATTCCGCGCCGAAGCCCGCGACATCCTCGGGGTGGACCCGGATTGACCCCTGAAGGCATACACCGGCGACAAAGTGGCTGGCACCACCGGCAAAGTGGCTGGCACCACCGGCAAAGTGGCTGGCACCACCGGCAAAGTGGCTGGCACCACCGGCAAAGTGGCTGGCACCACCGGCAAAGTGGCTGGCACCGGCGGGCCTCGGGGGGAATGCGGCCATGAGGTGGCTCTCCGACAGCGCCCTGGATCACCTGCGGCAGGTGACCGACGAACCCGATTTGAGCGCCACGCCCTACGTGCTCCAACAGCGCGTCGCCCGCGGTGGCATGGGCACCGTCTACCGGGTCCACGATACGCGGCTGGCTCGGGACGTGGCCCTCAAGGTGCTCTCGATCCCGGATCTCGACGGTCGGGCCGCGGCCCGGATGCTGCGGGAATCCCGGGTTCTAGCCCACCTCGAGCACCCGGGCATCGTGCCGATCCACGATGTCGGCACCCTCCCCGACGGTCGCCCCTACTACGTCATGAAGCTGGTGCGCGGTCGCCGCCTCGACGCCTTCCTGGGTGCCGAGACCCCCCGGGTCGAAAGGCTGCGGATCTTCCAACGGCTGTGCGAGGCGGTGGCCTTTGCCCATGACCGTGGCGTGGTGCACCGCGACCTGAAGCCCGAGAACATCATGGTGGGGGCCTTTGGCGAGGTGTTGGTGATGGATTGGGGAGTGGCCAAACTGCTGCCAGAACCAGCGCTGGCGAACGGAGGCGAAAACGCGCCCACGGCCCTCACCGACGCGGGCGATGCGGTCGATACGGTCGATACGGTCGAGGCGGTCGATACGGTCGATACGGTCGACGCGGTCGATACTCGCCACGGCACCGTCCTCGGCACCCCGGGCTTCATGGCCCCCGAGCAAGCCCGGGGTGAGGTCACCACCATCGGCCCGCCCACCGATGTCTATGCCCTGGGGGCGATCCTCCTCACCCTGCTGGACGGCGGCGCGCCCATTCCCCGCCCCCTCAAGGCAGTGTGCACCAAGGCGCTGTCGCCCGAACCCGCCGGACGCTATCCGGGTGCCGGAGCTCTGGCGGAAGAGGTGTCCCGCTATCTCGCCCGGCTCCCCGTCAACGCCCACCGGGAGACCCTCTGGGAGCGGGCAAAACGGCTCGCCCTCAAGTACCGGGTGCCGATCTTGATCCTTCTCGCCTACCTGGTCATGCGGGTGCTGCTCTTCTTCCTCATCCAGCGCTGAGGGCCGCTCTCACCCCATCCACCAACGCATCGATACTCCCCGCGCCCCTTGCCGCCGGATCCGTGATCACCCCTTCGCCCGTACCCGCATCCAGCCACGGCACGACGCGGGTCCGAGGGGAACGGAAGGGATGGTAGAAGGCCAGATCTTCCCCCGGGGGGTGCAGCCCCACCAGTCGCACCCCCAGGGCCGTACCGAGGCACGTGATGGACAGATCTGCGGAAAGGGCCACCCGCGCCGCCACCAACACCTCCGCCCGCTCCTCCCAGTCCCCCATCGGCAGGGGCGTATGGGAAACCCCAAGGCTCTCCAGGAGCCCGACCAGTA
>Ga0210063_1000106_pt1 | contig 28063 bp, 20 predicted proteins | sample Muzzi_PWA_D1_FD_185529 | JGI IMG/M metagenome (GOLD analysis project Ga0210063, IMG submission 185529) | Wetland microbial communities from San Francisco Bay, California, USA, that impact long-term carbon sequestration - Muzzi_PWA_D1 (SPAdes) | ecosystem: Environmental > Aquatic > Marine >... | reverse complement strand
GGGCTTGGCGGCGCGGCCCCGCACCGACTCCGAGCCGTAGCGCTCCATCAGCCGCGACCCGACCACCTGGGCCAGCCGCTCCAGGGTGCGGTAGCTGCGCTCGGTGGCGGCGAGGGCGACGATGTCGCAGACCTGGGCGTAGTCGACCGTGTCCTCGAGCCGGTCGGTGAACATCGCGTCGCAGTCGGGGACGTCGAAGGAGATGTCGAACTCGAGCCGCTGTCCGACCTCCTGCTCGGCGTCGGAAACGCCGTGGTGGGTGTAGATCGAGAGGCCGCGAAGCTCCACCTCGGCGCTCGAGTCAACCCCGTTTCCGTGTGGTCCCTGGGACTCCATGGCCCGGACAAAGCTACCCGAGCAGCGCCGTCGCCAGCCGCATCGCGTCATCCATCTCGGCAACGTCATGGACGCGCAGGACCTCGGCGCCGGCCGCGGCGGCAAGCACCGAGGAGGCGATCGTGCCGCCCAGCCGCTCATCGGCCTCGGAGCCGTCGAGGCGGCCGATGAAGCTCTTGCGCGAGGTTCCGACCACCAACGGCCGGCCCAGCTCGCGCAGCTCGCCGAGCCGGCGCAGCAGCTCCAGGTTGTGCGCCGCCGTCTTGCCGAACCCGATCCCGGGGTCGAGCCAGATCCGCTCGGCGGCGATCCCGGCCGCCTCCGCCCGCTCGACCCGCTCGGCGAGGAACCCGCGCACCTCGGCGACCACGTCGGAGTAGGTCGGCTCCTCCTGCATCGTCCGCGGCGTGCCACGCATGTGCATCAAGACCACGGTGGCGCCGCGCTCGGCGCAGAGCGCCGCCATCTCCGGGTCGCCGCGCAGCGCGGTGACGTCGTTGACGATCGTCGCGCCGGCCGCCAGTGCGGCGGCGGCGACGCTCGCCTTCGAGGTGTCGACCGACACCTCCGCCCCGGCCCCGCGCAGCCCCTCGACCACGGGCACGACCCGCCGCAGCTCCTCGTCCTCGGACACCGGCTCCGCCCCCGGCCGGGTCGATTCGCCACCGACGTCAAGGATCGTCGCCCCGGCGGCAACCAACTCGCGCCCGTGCTCGACCGCCGCCCCGGGATCGAGGTACAGCCCCCCATCCGAAAACGAGTCGGGGGTCACGTTGACAACACCCATCAGTTTCATGGCGACGCGTCCTGACCAAGCATGGCAAGGACGCAGGGAGCGAAGTGTGCTTCGCACATGAGCGACCGAGGACGCCGCCAGGCGCCGGTCAGGACGCGTCGCCGCCGGCGAAGCCCGGGCGGGGGGGCGTCGCGGGGCGAGCGCCCTCGCGAGCCGCCGGCTCGGGCTCCGGCTCCGGCTCGGACTCGGCGGGCTCGGCCGGCTCCTCGTCGTCGGCGAAGACCTCGCTCGCAGCCTTGCCTTCGAGCAGCGCCGCGAACTGCTCGGCGTCGATCGTCTCCCGCTCCAGCAGCAGCTTCGAGATCCGGTCCAGCCCCTCGCGGTTCTCGTTGAGCAGGCCGCGGGCGGTCTGGTGGGCGCCCTCGACGATGCGGCGGATCTCGTCGTCGATCTCGCGCGCGATCTCATCCGAGTAGTCGGGCTCGGAGGAGAACTCGCGGCCGAGGAAGGGCTGGCCGCGATCGTGTCCGAAGACGCGCGGGCCCAGCCGCTCGGACATCCCGAACCGCATCACCATCTGCTTCGCCGACTCGGTCACCTTTTCGAGGTCGTTGGAGGCGCCGGTGGTGATTTCGCCGAAGACGATCTCCTCGGCGGCGCGCCCGCCCAGGGTCATCGCCATCGTGTCGGTCAGCTCCGCCCGGGTGGTGAGGAACTTGTCCTCGGAGGGCAGGCTGATCGTGTAGCCGAGCGCCTGGCCGCGGCCGATGATCGAGACCTTGTGGACCGGGTCGCAGTTGGGCAGCAGGTGACCGACGATCGCGTGGCCGAGCTCGTGGTAGGCGGTGACCAGCCGCTCTTTCTCGCTCATCACCCGGGTCTTCTTCTCGGGGCCGGCGATCACCCGCATGATCCCCTCCTCGAGCTCCTTCATGGTGATTTCGCGGCTGCCCGAGCGGGCGGTCAGCAGCGCCGCCTCGTTGATCAGGTTGGCGAGGTCGGCGCCGGTGAAGCCGGGGGTCTGCCCGGCCAGGGCGTCGAGGTCGATCTCGCGGCCCAGCGGCTTGCCACGGGTGTGGACCTCGAGGATCTTCTTGCGGCCCTTGCGGTCGGGCCGGTCGACGACGACCTGGCGGTCGAAGCGGCCCGGCCGCAGCAGCGCCGGGTCGAGGATGTCGGGCCGGTTGGTGGCGGCGATCAGGATGATGTTGTCCTTCATCTCGAAGCCGTCCATCTCGACCAGCAGCTGGTTCAGGGTCTGCTCGCGCTCGTCGTGGCCACCGCCCATACCGGCGCCGCGGTGGCGGCCGACCGCGTCGATCTCGTCCATGAAGATGATGCAGGGCGAGTTCTGCTTGGCCTGCTCGAAGAGGTCGCGCACCCGGCTGGCGCCGACCCCGACGAACATCTCGACGAAGTCCGAGCCGGAGATCGAGAAGAAGGGGACGCCGGCCTCGCCGGCGACGGCGCGGGCCAGCAGCGTCTTGCCGGTGCCGGGCGGGCCGTAGAGCAGGACTCCCTTGGGGATGCGGGCGCCGAGCGCCTGGAACTTCTTCGGGTTCTCGAGGAATTCCTTGATCTCCCCCAGCTCCTGGACCGCCTCGTCAACCCCCGCGACGTCGCGGAAGGTGATCTTCGGGGCGTCCACGGACATCCGTTTCGCTTTCGATTTGCCGAAGCTCATCACCCGCGAGCCGCCGCCCTGCATCTGGTTCATCAGGAAGATCCAGAAGCCGAAGAAGAGGAGGAAGGGCAGGATGTAGGTGAGCAGGTTGAGGATGCTCGAGCCGCCGGTGCCGTGGACCGTCGTCTCGACGTTGTTCTCGTCCAGCAGGGCGAGCAGGTCCTGCTCGGTGTTCGGCAGGTATCCGGTCGAGTAGCTCTCGCCGTCTTTTTCTTCGACCGGCTTCTCGGTCACGTCAAGGGTGTTGTCCTTGGTGTTGACCGAGACCTCTTCGATTTTCCCTTCGACGATCAGCCCGTTTTTCGGGTTGGTCAGCTCGTTGTAGGAGGGCGCCTCCGTGCCGGTATCGCCGGTGATCACTTTCTGGGCGATGAACGCCAGGATCACGACCAGCAGGATGGGAAATGCCGCGCTTTTGAAAAACCGCCTCAAGGCTGAAATCAGCGTACCAGGGGGATTTTCCCGCTACTCGGCGAGTGCGGCGACGTGATCGAGGTTGCGGTAGCGCTGCGCGTGGTCGAGGCCGTAGCCGACCGCGAACCGGTTCGGGATCTCGAAGCCGAGGTAACGCGGGGAGAGGTCGACCCGGAGCCGCTCCGGCTTGGTCAGCAGCGCGCAGACCTCGAGCGAGGCGGGACCGCGGGCGCGCAGGTTGCGCATCAGGTACTGCAAGGTCAGGCCGGAGTCGACGATGTCCTCGACGATCAACACGTCGCGTCCCTCGATCGGCGCGTCAAGGTCCTTGAGGATGCGGACGACGCCTGAGGAATCGGTCGCCGAGCCGTAGCTGGAAACCGCCATGAAGTCGATCTCACAGGGCAGGTCGACGCTGCGCATGAGGTCCGCGAGGAAGAGGACGGCGCCCTTGAGGATGCCGACCATCACCAGCTCGCGCCCGGCGTAGTCGCGACTGATCTCGGCGCCCAGCTCGGCGACCCGCCGCTGCAGGTCCTGTCTCGAGACGAGCGTCTCTGCGATCCCGGGGTCGTGCACGCCCGCCAGTCTAGATATCCGGCCGCTGCTCGCCGCACTCGGCGCGGAGGACGCCGCGCTCGACCACCGCGCGGACGCCGCCGCCGAGGTCGAGGCGGGCGACTCCGGTGCGGCGCAGCGCCGTCACCGCCTCGGCGTGCCGGGCGGCGCCGGCGACCGGCCGCCCGGCGGCGCGGTCGGCGAGCCGTTGGACGACGAGGCGGCGCAGGGCCGGTGGCAGCTCGGCGAGCCGCGGCAGGCCGATCGTGCCGCGCGGGGTCTCGGCGGAGCCGTCGAGCTCGGCGTCGACCAGGCCGTCCAGCACCTCGGCCTCGTCGCGCAGCAGCTCGGCGGTGCGCAGCACGTTGGCGGCCGCCGCCGGGTGGACGCGGGCCAGCTCCGGCAGCAGCCCGTGCCGGACCCGGCTGCGGGCGAAGGCGGGGTCGGCGTTGCTGCGGTCCTCGCGCCAGGCGAGGCCGCGCCGCTCGCAGTAGGCGGTGACCTCCTCGCGGGTGGTGCCCAGCAGCGGCCGGGCGAGGCGGCCGTCGTGGGGACGCATCCCGAGCAGGGCGCGGCGGCTGGGCGAGGAGGCGAGCCGGTAGAGGATCGTCTCGACCTGGTCGTCGGCGGTGTGCCCGGTGACGATCGTCGCCTCGCGTGGCAGCGCCAGCGCCGCCGCCGCCGCGTAGCGGCTGTCGCGCGCCCAGGCCTGCAGGTTGCCCGGCCCCTCGGGCCGCCGCGGCCGCTCGACCGCCAGCTCGACCCCGAGCCGGTCGCAGAGCTCGGCGCAGAACCGCTCGTCGGCGTCGGCGTCGTCGCGCAGCCCGTAGTTGACGTGGGCCGCGGCAACCGCCTCCGGCCCGCGGGCCCGGACCGCGAGGTCGAGCAGGCAGACCGAGTCGCGGCCACCCGAGAGCATCGCGACCAGCGGCGCCGGCGGCTCGATCAGCCCCCCGGCGCGAACCCGCTCCAACAGCTCGTCGGCGATCACAGCACCGGATTGTCCTCTCTCGGGCTCAGGCGGCGCGGACGACGAACAGCTCGGTGGGGGTCGGGAAGCCGTCGAGGGAGACGCTGCCGATCGGCTCGCGGGCCAGGCCGGCGCGGCCCTCGACCGCCTCCGCGACCCGGTCGGTGACCAGGATCTCACCGGCCAGGGCGCGGTTGACCACCCGGTGGGCGAGGTTGACCTGGCTGCCGAAGTAGTCGCCGTCTCTGTAGACGGCGTCGCCGCAGTGGATCCCGACCCGCGGCTGCGGGCGTTCGGGGAAGCCGCCGATGAACTCGACCGCCCACTCGGTCAGCGAGGCGGCGTCGGGCGAGACGACCATCACCTCGTCGCCGATCGTCTTCACGATCGTCGCCTCCCGCGGCAGGGTCGATTCAACCGTCGCGACGAAGTTCTCGACCACGTCGAGCGCCTCGATGTCCCCCTCTTCCTCGGTGTACCGGGTGAACCCGGTGAGGTCGATGAAGCAGAGGGTGACGGTGACGTGCCCCAGTTCCATTTCGGTGGTCTCGAAGTCCTGGTCCAGCTCCATGTGCCCGACCACGTCCTGCTCGAGGAAGTACTTCAGGTACCGGTTGTGCAGGTACTCGGTCAGCGGCTGGGCCAGCGGCAGGATGTCGGCCGCCAGCTCACCCATCTCCTCCGCCATCTCCAGCTCCGGCACGGCGTCGCGGATCATCGGTTCGTGCACGTAGAGGTGGAAGAGGCGGACCTCGGCCTCAGCGATCCGCCGCATCGACTGCGCGTAGACCCGGGCCAGCTGCAGGAAGGCGACCAGCGGCAAGCCCGCCGCCAGCACCCGGGCGCAGTGGCGCAGGGCGATCGCGTCCTCGCGGCTGACCGTCTGCTGGCGCTCCTTCGGGGTGCCGAGGATGACCAGGATGCGCTCGACCAGATCCGGCTCGAGCCCGGTTTCACGCGCCACCTCGCCGACCCGGACCCGGGCGTCCCCGTCGGGGAACAGGTCTTCGGCGAAGGCGAAGGCGAGCCGGCCCTCCCGCCCCGCTTCGCGCAGTTCCTCAAGCGAGTGTCCGCGCTCGCGCATCCGCGCCACGACCCGCGCCTGGGCTGCCGCTGCCGCCGTCCAGCGGCCGCGGCGCACCGGGACGATCTTCTCCTCGGCCCACCGCTTCAGGGTGCTGACCGGGACGCCGGAGCGCCGCGATGCCTCGCTGAGGGATATCCGCTGGTCCGCCACGCCGCCCAGTCTCCCGATTCCGCCCCCGGCCGGCGCCCCCGAAACGCGGACGGGGCGGCAAAAACGCCGCCCCGTCCACTCGCTTGGTGTCCCGGATCCGCCCCTAGCCGGAGATCTCCGACTCCTCGTGCAGCTGGAGGACGGTCTCGCCGCCCTCGCCGGTGCGGATGCGGATCGCCTCCTCCACCGGCAGCACGAAGATCTTGCCGTCGCCGACCTCGCCCGTGCGGGCGTGCTTGAGGATCGTCTCGACAACCACCGCCTGATCTTTGTCCTCGATCACGACCTCGAGCTTCAGCTTCGGTCGCACGTTGACGGTGAGGGTCGAGCCCCGGTAGCGCTCGACGATTCCCTTCTGGCGTCCCGAGCCCTTGACCTCGACGATCGACAGGGACGGAAACCCCTTGTCGAGCAGCTCGGTCCGGATCGGCTCGAACGCCTCGTGGCGAATGAACGCCTCTATCTTTTTCATGCGCCCAGCCTCCTATTTGGTCTCGGTGGCCGCCATCTGCGCCGGAACGGGCGTTGCCGCCGCGGCCGGCGCCCCGGCCATCGTGTTGGGCATCCCGGTGGAGTACTCGGGCTGCGGGATGAATACCTCGGGGTACCCGTACATGCCGTGCGAGCTGATGTCCAGCCCGGCGTCCTCCTCCTCGGGCGACACCCTGAGGCCGATCGTCGCCTTGATCAGCGCGAAGGTCGCGATCGAGATCACGAAGACGACGACGAACGTGAACACCACCGCGAGCCCCTGCACGGCCAGCTGACCGAGCGTGCCCCCGAAGGCGACGTCGCCGTCGAAGATGCCGTACCAGATGCCCGGTGCGGCAACGATCCCCTCCGCGGGTTCGTTGGTGATCAGCCGCGGCGAGGCGAAGATCCCGACCGCGAGGGTGCCCCAGATCCCGGCCAGGCCGTGCGCCGAGAGGGCGCCGACCGGGTCGTCGAGGACCTTGTCGATCGCCAGCACGGCGAAGACGACCAGGAACCCGGCGACGATGCCGATAATCGGGGCCGCCCAGTACTCGACGAAGCCGGACGGCGCGGTGATCCCGACCAGGCCGGCGATCGCTCCGTTGCCGGCCATGCCGACGTCAAGCGTGCGGCCTTTCAGGTAGATCGCCAGCGAGGCGCCGATCACGCCCGCCGCGGCGGCGAGCTGGGTGTTCAGCATCACCTCGCCGAAGAGGTTTTCTCCGGTGCCGAAGGTCGAGCCGCCGTTGAACCCGAACCAACCGATCCAGAGGATGATCACGCCGAGCCCGACCAGCGGCATCGAGTGACCGGGGATCGCCCGCGGCTTGCCGTTGGCGTCGTACTTGCCGATCCGCGGGCCGAGCAGCAGCAGCGCCGCCAGCGCCCCGACCGCACCGGTCAGGTGGACCACCGAGGAGCCGGCGAAGTCCATCACCGGCTTGCCGGCGATATCGCCGAGGAAGCCGCCGCCCCAGACGCCGTGGGCGATCAGCGGGTAGATCACCGCGCCGAACACCGCCGCGTAGACCACGTAGGCGCCGAACTTGATCCGCTCCAGGGTGGTGCCCCAGACGATCGCCAGCGAGACCGCGCAGAAGGCGAGCCCGAACAGCATCAGCATCGCCGTTTCGCCGTTGACGGGAGCGCCCGCGACCAGCTGGTCGAAGTGGAAGAAGAAGCCGCTGCCGCCGAAGATCTTGGTTCCCGGAAGGCCTTCCTCTCCATTCCCGCCTTCGGCGATCCCGTAGCCGACCGCCCACCAGGCGATCGTCACGACCGCGAGGTTGACCAGGACCTTGGCGACCCCGGTGCCGACGTTCTTCTGCCGTGAGAACCCGATCTCCAGGAACATGAACCCGGCCTGCATCAGGAACACCAGCACGCACGCGATGCCGACCCAGACCATGTTCAGTTCGCTGCCGCGGGTCGCGACCGTGTCGGTCAGCTCCCCCAGCGTCGCGGCCGACGCCACCCCTGGCGCGACCAGCGCGGCGGTCGCCGTTAACAGCGCGGCGATCCCCAGTTTCTTTTTCATCGAACACCCCTCCTAGCCCGCCGGAGCAGGCCCCGGCAGTCGCGGTTTTGGCGATTCAGGAGGACCGTAGATTTGGCTCGCCGGCGTGTGTTTAGACGGCTGGAGCAAATCCGGCCAGCCCGTTTCTCAATAGTGGAAAGCGGAGCCGGCGCGCCTGCCTGGCGCCTGCCATGGCCCTCTTCGGCCAATCCCGACTGACAAACTCGGATTCCGTTAGGGTGCCCTAAACAACGACTATTAGGGAACCCTTAGTAGGTTCCCCTAACTCTAGGAGGGCCCCAACTCGTGAGGCGAAGAGCAAAACCAGTCCTGGCGGTGGCGCTGGCCGCGGCCGCCGCCCTGATCGCCGGCTGCGGCGGCGGCGACGATGCCGAGACCGCCACGGTCGCAGCGGCGGCGGAGCTGACCCCGGTCAAGACGTACCTGACCGACCACTCGGCCGACCTAGTCGCCCAGGTCGAAGAGCTGAAGGCCAACGCCGACGCCTACTACGACCTGGCCGAGTCGGTCGACTTCGACTACGGGCGCCTGCTCGACGAGCATCGAGAGGAGGTCGCCGAGCTGCTCGACGACTCGAAGCAGGTCTTCGTCGCCGCCAACCCCGCCTACGAGCAGATGGAGGGCATCGTCGCCGGCGTGCCGAGGCTTGCCCACTACGACGTCGACATCGACGCCGGCTCGGATGCATCGACCCCCGAAGACGCGGTCTCCTTCACGTTGACCACGGTTGACGGCGACAAGCTCGAACAACCCGGCAACCTCTTCTTCCTCACCGAGACGGCGCTCTACGGCACCAACGAGGAATTGCAGGCGAAGGGCGTCGAGGCCGACCTCGACGGCGACGGCGAAGTCGCCTTCGGCGAGGGCCTGCCCGACGCGAAGATCTTCCGGGCGACCCTGGAGGAGTTCGAGAGCCAGGCGAAGAGCCTGGACGAGGACGCAGAGGAGTTCGAGCCGAGCCCGTCGGATGCGCTGACCTCGATCGTGGTCATGACCCCGACCATGAGCGAGTACTTCGAGGCCTGGAAGAACTCACGCTTCATCGCCGGTGACGCCGCCGCCGAAGAGGGCTTCGTCGCCACCTCGCGGCTCTCCGACATCGCCGACATCCTCGGCGGCATCCTCGTCACCTACGAGGGGATCGAGCCGATGGTCGCAGCCGAGAACGAGGCGCAGGCAACCCAGACCCGCGAAGAGCTCGAAGACCTGGTCGCCTTCGCCGCCGACCTCCGCGACCGCGAGGCGGGTGGCGAGAAGTTCAGCGCCAAGCAGGCGGACGCGCTCGGCGCCCAGGCGCAGGCACAGGCCGAGGCGATCGCCGGCCAGGTGACCCAGGCCGCGAACCAGCTCGGCGTCGAGCTGCAGGAAGGCTGAACGGGGAACCGTGGGGCCGGGCAGTCGACACGATCGCCTCCGGGCGATCGGGGCCGCCGTCGCGACGCTGGTCGCGGCGGCGTCTCTCCTCTGCGTCGCCTCAGCCGGCGCAGCGCCGCCCTGGCAGGCGGCGGACGCGATCCGCGCCGAGCTCGCCGACGCCGAGGCAGCGCTGCTGTTCGGGGAGAGCGGCTCGGCCGCGGCCGAACGGGCCGGGTCGCAGCTCGCCGGCGAGCTGCGCCGCGGCCTGGCACAGCGCGCCCCCGCCGAGCTGACCGAGCTCGAAGCGGCACTTGCCGCGGCCGCCGAGGCAGCGAGGCGAGGCGAAGACAGAGCGCTTGGCGCCGCCGCCGGACGGGTCGTGGCCGGCCTGCGGAGGGGGGCGATGGCGGCGGCGCTTGGCGCCGCCCGCGCCGGCGACCCCGCCACCGCTCGCACCTGGCTGCAGATCCGCGAGTTCCGCAAGACGACGCGCTTCACCCGTCCCGCGGTGACCGCGACCGAGGCGCTGCGCCAGCTCGCGGCCGCCGAGATCGACCGGCGCGAGGCGGTCGTGCAGATCGAGAAGGACCTGCTCGACGCCTTCCAGGCGCGGCTCAAGACCAACCTCGACGAAGCCGGGCAGGCGGCGAGACGCGGCTTCGACGGCCGCTTCGCGGAGACGGCGGCGGTCGCGGCCGGCTACTGGGCGGCGCTCTCTGCCGAGTACGCGGAGCAGCGAGGCGAGCGACGGCAAGACCGGGCCGACACCGACTTCAGGCGGCTCGCGGCAGCCGCCGAGGCTGGCGACCGGGTCGGCTTCGAGGCGGCCCGGGAGCGGGTCGAAGCGGACCTCGAGGGCTTCACCGCCGCCCCGCTGACCGAGGACGAAGAGGTCAACCGCGCCGCCCAGCTGACCCGGTTCCTCGACCTGGTGCCGAAAGAGTTCGAGAAGGGAACCAGCGACGGCCGGGTGACGATCCCCTTCGAGGTGCAGGAGGCGGTCGCCTTCATGGACGGGGTCGAGGCGGCCTTCGCCGACCTCGAGCCGGTCCTGCTCGACCGCGACGCGGCGGCGGTGGCCCGGATCAGAGAGGACCTCGCCGCCCTGCGCCGCGACGTCGACAACGCCCAGCAGGGACGTGGGGTCGCGCCCCAGGAGCGGCTCGACGCGGCGCGCGAGCGGGCCGCGGAGGAGATCGAGCGGATCTCCCCGGAGCAGTGGACCGCGCCCAGCGACGAGGCCGACTACGAACTGGTCGCGATCTCCCTCGACCAACTCGAAGCGGCGGCGGGCGCCGGCCAGTACGAGGCGGCCGAGCAGGCGCGGCTTGCCGCCTACGGCTTCTTCGAGTTCGGCCCGGAGCTGAAGCTGCGCGCCTTCGACACCCAGCTGGCTCTCCAGATCGAGGGGTTGATCTGGTACGGCGCGGGGGGCCAGGCGGGGTTGGGCAACCTGGTCGCCGACCAGGCGCCGCTGACCGAGATCCGCGAGACGCGGGTGGTGCTCGACGAAAGGCTGGCCGAAGCGCGGGCGGTGACCGGCGACGGCGCCAGCGCCCTGACCACGATCGTCAACTCGGCCCTGATCGTCTTCCGCGAGGGGCTGGAGGCGATCCTGATCATCGCCGCGATCACCGCCAGCATGCTCGGCCCGCGGGCGCCGCTGCGACGGCCGATCTACCGCGGCGCGCTGCTGGCGGTCCCGGCCAGCATGGCGATGTTCGGGCTGGCGATCCTGCTGCTCGACTCGCTCTCCAAATACGGGGAGAAGCTGGAGGCCGTGGTCGGCGTGGTCGCGATTGGGGTGTTGCTCCTGGTCATGAACTGGTTCTTCCACCGCGTCTACTGGACCGAGTGGATCAAGGGCCACCGCGACCGCGGCAAGACGCTGACCGGCGCCGCGCTGGCCACCGGAGCCGGCGCCGCGACGGTTGCCGGCCTCTACACGCTGGGCTTCACGAGCGTCTTCCGCGAGGGCTTCGAGACCGTCCTCTTCCTGCAGGCCCTGCAGCTCAGCTCCGGCACCGGGGTCGTGCTGGCCGGCGTCTCGCTGGGCCTGGCGCTGACCGCGGCGGTCGGTGCCGTCACCTTCACCCTGGAGCGCAAGCTCCCTTACAAGAAGATGCTGATCGTGACCGGGGTGCTGATCGCCCTGGTCCTGGTCGTGCTGGTCGGCAACACGGCGCGGACGATGCAGGGGGTCGGGTGGCTCTCGATCCACCCGATCGACGTCGAATTCCCGCTCTGGGTGGGCACCTGGCTGGGCATCTACCCGACCGTCGAGACGCTCGTCGCCCAGGGCCTCGCCTTCGCCTTCGTGATCGGCAGCTACTTCGCGGCCGAGTGGCTCCGCAAGCGGGAGCTGCGGCGGGCGGTCGCCGCCAGCGAGGCGGCGCTGGCGGCGCTGGCGGCGATAGATTCACCCGATGCCGTCCCGGTTGCGCCCCGTAGCCTCAGTCGCCGCTGAGGCGGTCCTGGTCGGCGATCCCGGGCGCGCCCTGCTGCTCGCCCAGGAGCTGCTGCAGGCGCCGAAGATGAGCAACCACGCGCGCGGCCTCTGGGGTTACTGGGGAGAGACCTCCGACGGGCGCGAGCTGACCGTGCAGTCGACCGGGATGGGCGGGCCGAGCGCGGCGCTGGTCCTCGCCGACCTGGCGAAGCTCGGGCTGCGACGGGCGATCAGGGTCGGGACCTGCGCGGCGCTGGAGCCGACCCGGCGGGTCGGCGAGCTGGTCGACGTGGTCGAGGCCCACGCCTGGGGCGGCCTCGGCGGCGGCGAGGGCGAGCCGACCCTGCCCGACCGGGCCCTCGGCGCGGCGCTGCGCCGTGAGCTGGGCGTCAGCGCCCGGCCCGCCACGATCGCCAGCCTCGACACCCTGCACGGCGAGCACCCCGACCCCGCCCAGCTGCGGGCGGAGGCCGCCGACATGCAGACCGCGGCGCTGCTCGGTCACGGCGCGGCGCTGGGAGTGGCGCTTGCCGCGGTGCTGATCGTCACCGAGGACGCGGCCGGAAGGCGGGCCGGCGATGACCTGGTGGAGGAAGCGGCTAAACGGGCGGGGAAGGCCGCCGCGGCGGCGCTCGGCAGCTGACCTAACCCTCAAGTCGAGGGTTAGTCTTTGTCCCCGCTTGCCGCTTTCTCCTTCTTCGCGGCCGCCGCCTGGCGCCGCACCGCGCCCAGCTCGCGGTTGAGGTCGTCAATCTGCTCCTCGAGGTCCTCGAGCCGCTGCGAGAAGGAACGCAGCCGGCGCTCCAGCCGTTCGACATCGGTCGCCGAGGGCAGGTTGAGGGCGCTCATCGCCGCCTGCTGGGCCTCCATCGCCTTCTCGCGGCCACGGAAAGCCGCGGCCACCGCGTTGTGCAGGGTGGGGTTGTCGACCAGCGCCTGCGCCAGCTCGGCGAGCGCCTGCTCGGACCGCGCCCTCAGCCCGTCCTGCTCGTCCTCGTCGTAACTCACGCCGCCCGCCTTTCACGTCTCGTTTCAGGCAGCTTAACGAGCCCATCCGGCCCGGTTGAGAGTCTGCTTTGGATTGGTATGGGGATGTCGGTGATTAAGGCCTTGTTGGGGGTCGGGAGGCTCCGTTGCGCACCCCTGGGCGAACGGGTACTTTGCGCTCCAGTGCCGTTCTGCGGGGAGGGAACGATCGCGGTATCCGCGGTTCGCGGCAGCGGGCATCGAGGCGCACTGGGATGAGACGGAAGATCGCAACGATCGTAATCCTCGCCAGTTTCCTGGCGACGGCGGCGCTTGGCGCCGCGATCGCCCCCGCGGCGGGTCTGGGCGGCAACGAGGCGATCGCGCCCGCGCCCCAGGTCGGCGCCCTGACCGAGCCGGGAGCGGCGGCCTGCGCGAACGGGGCCGACGACGACGCCGACGGCCTGGTCGACCTCGAGGATCCCGACTGCGAAACGCCGGAGGGGACCAGCGAGGCGCCGGCGCCACCGGCGACCGACGAGGGCCCCGGAGCCGACGACGGCTCGGGCAAGGTGAAGCGGGGCGAGACGATCGGCGGCGCCCCGAGCGGCGACGCCACCCGCAACGACCCGATCGACGAGGTGGCGGGCGGGAACGGCAGCGTCACCGCCCCCGGCGCGGCGGGGGCCGGCGACCAGCCGCTGCCCGACGGGCCCGACGGCGGTGCCCAGTTCTCGGCCGGAGGCGCTCCCACCGCCGCCAACCCGACCACGACGATCGCCCCGTTCGGCCCGGCGCCGATCGGCGTCCCGAACTTCGTCATCGACTCGTTCGAGATCCCGCCCTTCCTGCTGCCGATCTACCAGGCCTGCGGCACCGAGTACGGGATCCCCTGGGAGGTGCTGGCCTCGATCAACAAGATCGAGACCGGGTTCGGGACCAACCTCAACGTCTCCAGCGCCGGCGCGGTCGGGTGGATGCAGTTCCTGCCCTCGAGCTGGGAGGCATTCGGCCTCGACGCCAACGGCGACGGGCGCAAGGACCCCTACAACCCGGTCGACGCGATCTGCGCCGCCGCCCACTACCTCAAGGTCGCCGGCGGCGCCAAGAACCTCTACGACGCGATCTTCGCCTACAACCACGCCGACTGGTACGTGCAGGAGGTGCTGCTCTACGCGCGCGCCTACGGCAAGCTGCCGAACGACCTGGTCGGCTCGCTGACCGGGCTCACCGAAGGCGCCCACTTCCCGGTCGCCGCGGATGCCCGCTACGCCGACGACGTCGCCGCGCGGGCGGCGCTGAAGCGCTCCGGCGAGGCGCTGGGCAACGCCGGCGACGTGATCTCCTCCTCGCCGACGCCGCGCGGGATCAACATCTTCGCCGCCGCCGGCTCGCCGGTGGTCGCGGTCAACGACGGGGTGATCCGGGCGCTCGGCGAGAACCCGCGGCTCGGCAAGTTCGTCGTCCTCGAAGACAGCTTCGGCAACCGCTACACCTACGCCGAGCTCGGCAAGCTGGTCCGCGACCGGCGCCTGGTCGTGATGCCGACCGGCAAGGAGCGGCGGGTCCCGGTCGAAAGCGAGAACCTGCGGCCGCGGCTGCGGGCGCTGCCCGAGCGGGTCGAGGACGACGGCCGGGAGCCGGCGAAGGCGGAGCCGGCCGAGGCCCCCGCCCGCAGCGGGGACGGAAGGCTCAGGGTCGGGTCGAGGGTTATCGCCGGGACCGTCCTCGCGCGGATCGCGCCGGCCGCCGAAGGCACCGACCCCCACGTCAACTTCTCGATCCGCCCGGCCGGCAAGGGGGCGCCGCGGATCGACCCGAAGCCGATCCTCGACGGCTGGAAGCTGCTCGAGGCGACGGCGATCTACCGGGCCAAGGGCAAGAACCCGTTCGCCGACCGGCTGAGCGGCGCCGGGGTGCTGCTGCTCTCCAAGGAGGCGCTGCAGAAGCGGGTCCTCGCCGACAAGCGGATCACCGTCTACTCCTGCGGCCGCCAGGACATCGCCGCCGGCCAGGTTGATCGCCGGATCCTGGCGATGCTCGAGTACCTGAGCGTCAAGGGCTTCAAGCTCGGGATCACCTCGCTGAGATGCGGCCACGGCTACTTCACCGCCTCGGGCAACGTCTCCGAGCACTCCAGCGGCGACGCGGTCGACATCGCGCTGATCGACGGCAAGCCGGTGCTCGGCAATCAGGGCCCCGGGACCCCGACCGACCGGCTGATCCGGACCGTGCTGCGGCTGCAGGGGACGATGCACCCGCACCAGGTGATCTCGCTGCAGGACCTGCCGGGGCCGACCAGCGTCGCGCTCTCCGACCACCACGACCACGTCCACGTCGGCTACTACCCGCAGAGCCGCAACCCGTTCGACAACCAGGTGGCGGCGCTGCTCAAACCGAAGCAGTGGCAGCGGTTGATCGACCGGCTGGGCAAGATCGAGAACCCCGAGGTGCCGGTCAAGCCTTCCGAGTTCTCGCTGCCGGCGGACGAGGGCGACGGGTCGTCTGACGATTAGGCGGGACCTGTTTGTCCTCGGGCCGCCCGGGCGGTTCGGGGCGGGCCTGCGGCCGACGGGCCGCGCGGCCACCACTCCGGTCCGGGAGAATCGGTGACTTGAGCAAGTTGTTCGGGTTTGCGCAGCTGGACTTTGCTGGGACGTTGCCGTTGGCCGACGGGCGTTATCTGGCGCGGGATGAGGACGGCGCGGAGAGGGTGTTGGTGATCCGGACCGAGGGGGCTCCCGGGCCGCCGGCGCGGCGGCGGCGGCGGGCGCGGGCCGCTGAGCCGGGGGCCGAGGCGTCGGCGCTGGCGCTGGCGCGGGTGACGGCGATCCGGGCCTCCGCGCCGTTCGAGTCCGAGGAGGAGGCCGAGCGGTGGCTGGACGAGGCCGCCGAGGCGGAGGAGACCGCGGACGCCCTGGTCGAGGAGGGGATCGGGCTGCTCAACCGGGCCCTGCACGCGCAGGCGGTGGCCAGCGCCGACCCCAACCCGGCGGCGCTGAAGGCGGAGCGGGCGGTGGCGGTGCGGATCGGGTTCGGCAGCGGCGAGGAGGTCGCCGACGGCCGCTTCGCGGCGGCGCGCGAGGTCGACGTCCAGGCGGGCGGCGGCTCGCGACGCCGGCGGCGTGAGGAATCGCTGCTGCCCCAGGAGCGGGTCGCGGCGGTGCTCGGCGGCCGCGAACGGCTCGACGTCTGCGAGACGCTGCTGCTCCGCGCCCGCGCCGACCTCGACGCCGGCCGCGACCGCGAGGCGGCGCTGCAGTTGCGGGTCGGCCTCGAGGCGCTGCTTGCCGAGCTACGCGACGCCCTCGCGGACCCCGACCACGAGCGCGACCTCGGCGCCCTCCACGAGCGCCGCCACGAGGCCGGCGATGCGGCCAACCGGGCGCTGCAGGGCGAGCTCGACGCCGAGACCCTCGCCAACGTCACCGAGCTCCTCCAGCTCTGCGAGCGAGTGATCCGCCGCCGCCGCGTCCTCCGCGGTTAAAGGAGGAGCTGGCGGGTTACGACGGCGTCGAGCAGGGACTCGGCGATGTGGTGGGCCTCGTCGAGGGCGATGCCCTCCAGCGAGGGCACGCCGATCACGGTGAGGCCGGCGGCGCGGGCGGCGGCGACCCCGGTCGGCGAGTCCTCCAGCGCCACCACCGAGGGGCCGGGCTCGACCCCGAGCCGGCGGCAGGCCTCCAGGTAGGGGTCCGGCGCCGGCTTCGGGGCGGCGACTTCGTGGGCGCTGAGCACGACGTCGAAGTGGTCGTGGAAGCCGACCAGCTCCAGCGAGCGGCGGACGAAGACCAGCGGCGAGTTGGAGACCAGCCCGATCGGCGTCCCCCGCCCCCGCAGCGAGGCCAGCAGCTCCCCGGCGCCGAGCATCGCCTCCACCCCGTGCTCCAGCTCGGCGACGACCAGCGCGTTCAGCTCCTCGATCAGGTCCGCCGCGCGGCCGGGCTCGCCCAGCCGCCGCTCGAGGATGCGGCCGGCGATCTCCGCCGAGGTGCCGACCAGCTCCAGCTTGTTGGCCGGCGTGAACTCGAGGCCGCGGCGCTCGAACAGGTCCTGCTCGGCCCGGGTCCAGACCGACTCGGTGTCGAGCAGCAGGCCGTCGTTGTCGAAGACGACCGCGGCGGGCAGCTCGGCGCGGGGCCGGGAGGCGACGGTCAACCGAGCGCCTCGACCAGCGCGGAGAGCTCCTCGTCGACCTCGCCCTCCAGCTTCAGCTCGGCGACGGCGTCGAACGGCGTCGGGCCCTTGGTGACGATCGCCAGCCGGCCACCCCGTTCCAGGGTCAGCTGCGGCAACCCGGCCACCGGGTGGACCTCCAGCGAGGAGCCGACGCAGAGCATCAGGTCGGCGCCCTCGGCCAGCTCGGTAGCGGCCGCGATCGCCGCCTCCGGCAGCAGCTCGCCGAACAGCACCACGTCGGGTTTGACCTGGCCGCCGCAATCGGCGCAGTACGCCACGCCCTCGGCGTCGAATAGATCGTCGACCCGGTCGAGGCCGAAGCTCGCCCCGCACTCACGGCAGCTCGAGGTCTCGATCGAGCCGTGCACCTCGACCACGTTGCGCGAGCCGGCGGCGCGGTGGAGGCGGTCGATGTTCTGGGTGATCACGCCCCCGATCAAACCACGTCGCTCCAGCTCGGCGAGCGCCGCATGGGCGCGGTTGGGCCGCTTCTCGCCAAGCGAGGCGAAGCGCGGCCGGTAGTGGGACCAGAAGCGGACCGGGTCGCGCTCGAAGACGTCGATGTGGGCGACCTCCATCGGGTCGACGTTCTCCCAGAGGCCGGTCCCCGGCGACCGGAAGTCCGGGATCCCCGACGGCACGGAGACCCCGGCCCCGGTCAGCGCCACCGCGGAGGTGGAGTCGCGCAGTATTGCGGCAAGCCGGGGAGCGGTCGCTTCGGCGGCGCCTGGTCGGGGAGGTCGCACCGGGGCATCATTCCAAGCAGCGAGCCCGCGCCGGTTCGCGACCCGGCGCGGGCCGCCCTGAAAGAGAAACTCCACAGTTTATTCCGGACCCCTGATAGGAATCCGCGCGTGGCGGGGGCAGCAGGAAGCAGGTCGCCGGAACGCGGCGGCGAAATCGACGAGCGCCGACGGCGCCGGGCGATGACCAGGCAGGAAGGCCGGCGGGCGGGCGAGCTGGCGGACGCGCTCCTCGCCAGACACCTGCAGGCATCCTGGCCGGAGAGCACGCGATCTATCCCCAGCTGGTTCCCGGACCGCGCACCGGCCCGCCACGAAGACAGCCTCCGGGTGGTCGCGGTGGTCGGCGCCGGCGCCAGCCACCCGATGGAGTCGATCGCCGACGAGCTGGCCGATCAGCTCGAGGAGGAGCTCGACCCGAACTCCGACGACCGCAAGGTCGAATTGGACCGCCTCGAGAACGTCTTCGGCCTCGACCCCAATCACTTCGAGACCCGGCTGACCGCGATCTGCCGCACGCCGGAGGCCGAACGGAAGGTGCGCGAACGGATCAGCGAGCGCTACCGCCACCGCCATCCGAGCCTGCTCACCTATGAGCTGCTCGCGCACCTCCTCCACCACCGCTTCCTCGACGCGATCGTCTCCTTCAACTTCGACGAACTGCTCGACCAGGCGATCGAGGACGAGCTGGGGCCCAACGAGTACACGCGGGTCGTCACCGAGCGGGACTGCCGGCCGGAGGTCCCGACGGGCACCCCCCTCTACGTGAAGATGCACGGCACCGCCTCCGAGCCCGACAGCCTGCGGTTCACCCGCGAGCGGTACTACTGGACGCCGAAATCGATCGTCGAACTGGTCGAGCGCGAATTCGACGTCGAGCACCTGGTGCTGGTCAACGTCGGCTTCCGGCTCGCCAGCTTCGACTTCCAGTACCTGTTGCGCAAGCCGAACCAGCTGCGGATCTACCACCTCGATCCCCGCCCGCTGGCAACCGAGGTCGAAGGGGAGATCGAAACTCAGCGCCAGCGGGAGCGCGAACGACAGAAGGTGCAGCGGCCGGCGACCTACGACGAAGCGGAAGTCTTCGACTTCTCCCAGCACGACCCAAAAGACAAGCGGGAGGCGGACGAGAGCTTCCTGCCGACCCTGATGGGGCAGGTGATCGACGCCCTGAAGAAGCGCTGCGAGGCCGACGACTCGGGTCCCGCCGCCTGGCGCTCCACCCTGCGCCACAAGGCGGTGGTCGAGATCCTCCAGAGCGCGCCGATCGAAACGCCAGAGCAGTACGCCGCCTATTTGCGCCGCCGCACGATCCTCGAGCTGGCGTTCGCCGCCGCCCGGGGCCGCGGCGTCCTCGCGATCGCCTCGATGGTCGACGACCGCTGCGGGCGCTACTACGACCTCTACAAGCGGGAGGCCGGCGAAGACGCCGACACCTGGGACAAGGTCTGCCGAGCCAGCGGGCTGAAGGAGAGCAAACAATGGGCCAATACCTACGTGCTCGCCAAGGATCTGCGGAAGACGATCCGCAACGACAACCCCAAGGACACCCATCAGATCCGGCCCTCTAACCCGAGGGAATTGGCGAAGTACGTGATGCAGAGCATGAACGCCTCCAGCCGCGAAGCGGAGCTGACCGAGTTGCTTGAGGACACGATCGGCTTCCTCCAGAAAGAGACGGAGATCGAGGTCCACGCTCGCGACGACCGGGTCTGCTCGAAGATCTTCGTCAACCCGGTGACGCTTGGGACCTTCTCGGCGCTCCGCGGCTGGACGCGCCACCTTCTCGAGTCAACCCCCGAATACAACGAAATTCTCGCCATCACCGAGACCGGCGACTGGCTCCTCCAGCCGGGGATGCTGGGGCCGTTCAAGGAACACTGGAAGGTCAACCGGACCGCCGGCAAGCGGCCAATCAAATTCCTCGTCGCCTTCGATCAGAATCTGAAAGGAGCGGAGCGGCTGATCACAAGGAAGCATCTCCCCTGGGGCCGCCACAACCGCCACATGACGATCGTCTGCAAAGACGGGCAGCCGCGGGCCGCGATCTACTTCGTCAGGCGCCTGCGCGCCCCCACGGTCACCCCCGTCTTCCTCTCCGACCAGGTCGACCTGAGGCGGATCAAAAAGGCGTTCGACGAACTCTGGGACCAGGCGATGAAGTACGAGTGCAGCGGCGAATTCCCGGGCAAGCGTTCCTGCTGAGCACGCGGCGCTATCGGCCGCTCCACTTCGGGGTGCGTTTGGCGAGGAAGGCGGAGATGCCCTCCTTCGCGTCCTCGCTGGAGAAGGCGGCGGCAAAGCCGGCCTTCTCGGCCTCGATCCCCGCGTCGAGGTCGGCGTTGGCGGAGACGGCCTTGATCTGACCGACCGCGACCGGCGCCTGGGCGGCCAGCTTGCGCGCCCACATCAGCGCCGTCTCGAACAGCTCGTGGTCGGGGACGACCCGGTTGACGAGACCGAGTTCGAGCGCCTGCTCGGAGAGGACCGCGTCGCCGACTAGGTTCATCTCCAGCGCCTTCGCCGGCCCGACCAGGCGCGGCAGCCGCTGGGTGCCGCCGAATCCGGGGATGATCCCCAGCTTGATCTCCGGCTGGCCCAGCACCGCCGCCTCGGCGGCGATCCGCACGTCGCAGGCCATCGCGACCTCGCAACCGCCGCCGAAGGCGATCGAGTTGACGGCGGCGATCGTTGCCACCCGCTCGCTGCCCAGCTCGCGCAGCAGCGCGTGGCCGGTGTGGATCAGCTCCTCCCCGGCCGCTTCGTCCATCGCCGTGAAGGCCTTGATGTCGGCGCCGGCCGAGAAGACGACCGGGACCGAGGAGGCGATCACCATCGCGCCCACGCCCTCCGCCGCCTTGACCCGCTCCCAGACCAGGCCGAGGTCGCGGATCACGTCCGGGGAGACGGCGTTCATCGGCGGGTTGGCGAGCCAGGCGATCGCCACCTCACCGCGCGTCTCCAGCTTCACCGTCTCCGGCTGGTCGCCCTCGTCGGGCTGCGGGTAGGCGTAGAAGCCCTGGCCGCTGGCGACGCCGAGCCGGCCCTGGGCGACCAGCCGACGCAGGGTGACCGGCGGCGCGAAGCGCTCGCCGTGCTTCTCCTCCAGCCGCTCCATCCGCTCCAGCACCTTGTCGAGCCCTTCGACGTCGGCTTTCCAGAACGGCGGCAGCAGGCCGCGGCGCGGATCGAGCCCGGCGCCGCCCATCATCCCCATGTCGAGGTCGCGGACCGAGGTCACGCCTTCCTCGACCAGCAGGCAGGACTCGATCAGGGCGCGGCAGGTGAACATCGCCACCAGCTCCTCGGCGTCGGGCGCGCCCTCGCCGGGGATCGTCGGCTCGCCGTCCTTGAAGAAGCCCTCGCCGCCGCTCTTCGCGCCGAGCTTGCCTTCGCCGACCAGCCGCCGCAGACCCTCGTGGACGTAGAACGTCTCGCCGTAGGCCTCGTGCAGGTGCTCGGCGACGTGCAGCACCGTGTCGAGGCCGAGCAGGTCGGTCAGCACGAAGGGGCCGAGCGGCGTCACCTGGGCGCCGGCGACCGCCTCGTCGATCGCCTGCAGCGAGAGCCCGCCCTCCTCCTGGGCGCGCCAGATCTCGCCGATCGTCGCCATCAGGATTTTGTTGACGACGAAGCCCGGCACCTCGCCGCAGACGATCGGCTGCTTCTTGATCGTCTGCGCGAAGTTGAAGGCGGCGGTGGCGGTCTCCTGGGAGGTGTCCTGGCCGACGATCACCTCGACCAGCGGCATCACCGAGGCGGGGTAGAAGAAGTGGAACCCGACCACCTTGTCGGCGCGCAGGGTCGCCTCGCCGATCTCGGTGACCGAGAGCGCCGACGTGTTGGAGGCGAGGATCGCGTGCCCCGGGGTGACGGCGTCGATCTCGGCAAAGACCGCCTGCTTGATCTCGATCCGCTCCGGCACCGCCTCGATCACGAAGTCGACGTCGCCGAACTCCTCGTAGGTGGTGGTGCCGGCGATCCGCCCCATCACCTCGGCGAGCCGGGCGTCGGCCTGCTCCCGGGTCAGCCTCTCCTTCGCCACCTGGCGGCCGAGCTGGCCCTCGGTGACGGCGCGCGCTTTCTCCAGCGCCGCGTCGACGAACCGCTGCTCGACGTCCTTGACGACAACCGGGATGTCGGCAGCCGCGATCGCCTGCGCGATCTCCCCTCCCATGGTGCCCCCGCCGACCACGGCGGCCTTCGATACGAACATTGCTTGGCGTCCTCCGTTTTCGCTTTGCGATGCGGCCTGCGCCGCGGGCATGAGGCTATCCGCTCCGACCCCTGGCCATACACGAGGGATAAGCCGCAACGGGGGAAGACTGTACGGGCGTACAAAGCCATGTCAAAGTGTCGGCCATTAGGCTCTTTTGGCTCTTAACAAGGGAGTGCGACGACGAAACCGACCGCGCCCGGCGACCGGGCGCGTTGCCAAGCGAGGGACTAGCCAAGCGATGACTCGTATCCGCCAGCAGAACGTGACCGCCGCCCAGTGGAGCTCCAATGGGGAGTCTCTCGGCGCTGTCGACCTGACTCTCCCCGAGAACGAGGCTTTCGGCGCCGACGTCTTCTCCGTCGCCGTGCAGCGTGAACGGCTGCCCGCGGACGTCTTCGAGAAGCTGCAGGCGACGATGGCGGGCGGCGAGGTGCTCGACGCCAAGCTCGCCGACGCCGTCGCCGAGGCGATGAAGGACTGGGCGCTGGAGAACGGCGCCACCCACTACACCCACGTCTTCCAGCCGCTGACCGGCTCGACCGCCGAGAAGCACGACTCCTTCTTCGAGCCCGGCGGCGAGGGCGGGGCGCTGGCCGGCTTCTCCGGCAAGGAGCTGATCCAGGGCGAGCCCGACGCCTCCTCCTTCCCGACCGGCGGCGTCCGCGCCACCTTCGAGGCCCGCGGCTACACCGCCTGGGACCCGACCAGCCCCGCCTTCATCCTCGAGAACCCGAACGGGGCGCTGCTCTGCATCCCGACCGCCTTCGCCTCCTGGACCGGCGAGGCGCTCGACGCGAAGATCCCCCTGCTGCGCTCGATGGACGCGCTCTCGCGCTCGGCGCTGAAGGCGCTGCGGCTGCTCGGCGACGACGAGACGGAGCGGGTCTTCACGACGGTCGGGCCCGAGCAGGAGTACTTCCTGATCGACGAGCAGTACTACTACGAGCGCCCCGACCTGATCGCCACCGGCCGCACCCTGTTCGGCGCCCAGCCGCCGAAGGGCCACGAGCTCGACGACCACTACTTCGGGACGATCCCGGAGCGGGTGCTCGCCTGCATGCTCGAGTCCGAGCTGGAGATGCGGAAGCTGGGGATCCCGGTCAAAACCCGCCACAACGAGGTGGCGCCGGCCCAGTACGAGATCGCGCCGATCTTCGAGAACTCGAACGTCGGCTCCGACCACCAGCAGCTGCTGATGCGGACGCTGGAAAACGTGGCGCGGCGCTATGGCCTGGTCTGCCTCCTGCACGAGAAGCCGTTCGCGGGGGTCAACGGGTCCGGCAAGCACAACAACTGGTCGATGGGGACCGACACCGGCGACAACCTGCTCAACCCGGGCGACACGCCGGCCGACAACATCCACTTCCTGTTCTTCTGCACGGCGGTGATCCAGGCCGTCAACAAGCACCAGGGCCTGCTTCGTGCCTCGGTCGCCAACATCGGACAGGACCACCGGCTCGGCGCCAACGAGGCGCCGCCGGCGATCATCTCGATCTTCCTCGGCGCCGAGCTGGAGAAAGTGTTCGAGGCGATCGCGGCCGGCGAGGGTGACCCGCACACGCCGGCCTCGTTCCTCGAGCTCGGGGCGACGGTGCTGCCGAAGCTGCCGATGCACGGCGGCGACCGCAACCGGACCTCGCCGTTTGCCTTCACCGGCAACAAATTCGAGTTCCGGGCGCTGGGGTCGAGCATGTCGCTTGCCTTCCCGAACACGGTGCTGAACACGATCGCCGCCGAGGCGATCGACGAGCTGGCCGGGACGCTGGAGGAGAAGACGAGCGGCGGCGAGGACGTCGCGACCGCGGTGATCGAGCTGGTCCGCGAGTCCTACCTGGCCAACAAGCAGGTCTGCTTCGGCGGCGACAACTACTCCGAGGAGTGGCACGCCGAGGCCGAGCAGCGGGGCCTGAAGAACCTGCGCACCACCCCGGACGCGCTGCCGGAAGTGCTCAGCGACCAGACCGTCTCCGCCTTCGAGAATTACCGGGTGCTCTCCAAGCGCGAGCTCGAGTCCCGCTACGAGGTCTGGGTCGAGCAGTACTCGATCCGCGCCAACATCGAGGCGGAGGAGACGTTCACGATCGGCCAGACGCTGATCCTGCCGGCGGCGCTGCGGCAGCTGGCGCTGATCTCCGAGGCCGGGGTCTCCGCCCTGGAGGGGGAGGTCCGCGAGCTGACCGACGAGCTGGTCTCAGCGCTCGGGGAGCTGAAGGACGCCAACCAGTACCCGGACGAGATGGAGGGTCTGGAGCTGGCGACCTACGCCCGCGACAAGCAGCTGGCGGCGATGGACAGGGTCCGCGAGGCAGCCGACAAGCTGGAGGCGGTCGTCGCCGACGATCTCTGGCCGCTGCCGAAGTACGAGGAGATGCTCTTCATCAAGTAGCGCGCTCCTGAGAGGGGGTCGGGTAGGGCCTCCACTTAACTTTTTCGGTCGGCCCCGCCGGCAGTCCTAGGTGCGGACGGCCGAAAAAGTACAAGACGTTCCGGCCCTACCCGACCCCCTCTCCCCAGCCGCTGCGTTGGTTCATCGCTGGCTGGACCGGACTACGCGGCCGTGGCAGAGGTTATGGACGGTATGTGCCCATAACCTCTGCCACGGCCTCTTCAGGCGGGGGTGGCTGGGCGGATTGGGTGGTGGAGGTGGAAGGTGTTGTCGGGGTCGTAGTCGGCCTTGACGGCGGCGAGGCGGTCGTAGTTCGCCTGGCCGTAGCCGGAGACGATTCGCTCCTCGCCCTCATCGCCGACGAAGTTGAGGTAGGTGGCGCCGGTCGCCCAGGGGCGCATTTCGGCGCAGAGCTCGCGGGTCCAATGGATCGCCCGCTCGTCGTCCGCCGGGTCCTCCCAGACGGTCAGCGGGTGGACGACCCAGGGCGACTCGCGGGTGGCGAGCGGCGAGTCGGCGGCGCCGCGGGCGACCGCTCCGCCCCAGGGGAAGATGATGTGCTGGGTCGGCGAGGGGACGATCATCTCCTCGCCCTTGGCGCAGAAGACGTCGAGCGCCGCGTCGGGCAGCTCGCTCAGGTACTCGGCCGACCAGTAGTTGCGGAACCCGGGCGGGTCATCGAGCGCCGACTGCAGCTCCGCGTAGGGCATCTCGGCGATCATCTCGCCGGCCGGGCCGAGCTCCAGCAGCGGCGCGATCAGGTCCCGCGCCTCCGCCTCCGGCCCGGTGTAGGTGACCAGGACAAGGCAGACCAGCTGGCCGTGCAGGTTGGCCGGCACGAACTCTTCGGGCGGGCCGGTGACGTAGGCGAGGAAGCCGCCGGCCTCGTCGGGGGCCGACTCGAACAGCTCGCGGTAGGCGCGAGCCAGCTCCGGGCCGGCCTCGGCCGGCCAGACCAGCAGCGCCGCGGTGTAGGTGGGCAGCGGGTGGAGGCGGAAGGTCAGCTCGGTGGCGACCCCGAAATTTCCGCCGCCACCGTGCAGCGCCCAGAACAGCTCCGGGTTCTCGTCCTCGGAGGCGCGGACGGCGCGGCCGTCGGCGGCGATCAGCTCGACCGCGGCAAGGCTGTCGCAGGCGAGCCCGAACTTGCGCTCGACCCAGCCCGAACCGCCGCCCAGGGCCAGTCCGGCGACCCCGGTGGTGGAGACCCGGCCGCCGGTGGCGACCAGCCCGTGCGGCTGAGAGGCGCGGTCGAAGTCAGCCCAGCAGGCACCGCCCCCGACCGTGATCGTCCTCGCCGCCGGGTCGACCTCGGCCGCGTTCATCCGCCGCAGGTCGATCGTCAGGCCACCGTCGGTGAGGCAGGCGCCGGCGACGCTGTGCCCTCCTCCCCGCACCGCTACCTCCAGCCCCCGCTCGCGGGCGAAGGCAAGCGCGGCGCGGACGTCGTCGGGCCCCTCGCACTGAGCGATCGCCCCCGGCCGCTTCGCGATCATCGAGTTGAAGATCGAGCGCGCCTCCTCGTAGCCGGCCTCGCCGTCGGCAAGCACCGCTCCGGCATGGCCGGCCCGAAGCGCGTCCAGCGCTTCCGCTGATAGCGACGAGCTCATCTCCTCCTGCCTTTTGTAGCCCAGAGGGCGAAAAAAGGCAACCGGGCGGCCGGTCAGCTGTCGGGGAGGCCCGGGCCGCCGGCCAGCGGGTTGAGGTCGGCGAGCAGCTCGAGCAGTTGCGGCTGCGGCTCATCGGAGTCGATCAGGACCGCGGTGCCGGGCCAGGCGTACCGCAGGTACCGGGCGTAGGCCTGGCGCGAGCCGAGGTCGGGCTCGTAGATCCAGGAGCCGGTGTTCCAGTAGCGGGTGCGCGGGTCGCCCGGCGCCCGCACGTCGGCCAGCGGCTGGTGGGTGTGGGCGAAGACGATCCGGTCGGCCTCCTCCCCCCAGCCGAGGTTCGCGACCACCTGGGCGAACGCCTCCAGCGCCTGCTCGGAGGGGTCGCTGCGCGAGACCACGGTCGGCTCCGGGTAGATCGGCCGCGACCAGGGCGGCCCGGCGACCGGCTGCTCGCGGGCCTGGCGGGCCGCCTCGCGGCGGGTGACCGCGTCGAAGTGCTCCTCGCTGGGCAGGCGCTCGGCCGGCGGGCCGAAACCGCGGTCGCGCAGCTCGGCGCCGAGCCGCTGCGCGGCGCGGACCGGCAGCCCGAGCGCGTTGACGAACCGGCCCGCCTTCTGGGCGGCGCGGAAGACGTTCTGCTGGGCGTGGGTTCCGTGCGGCATCTGGGCGGCGATGTACAGCCACTCGGTGAGCAGCGTCATCACCGACTCGTAGTCGGCGACCGTCTTCGGCTCCTCCGGCCCACCGGCGGCGATCGCCCACAGCGTCCGGGTCAGCAGCCGGTCGGCGCGCGAGCCGCTGAGCCGGGCGTGTGGGTCGAGGTAGTGGCCGTGGGTGCAGAGGACGCCGCCGAAGCTGTAGCTCGGGTAGGCGATCTCGACCTCCAGTCCCGGCAGCCGCCGCTCCAGGAAGGAGCGGAAGAAGGCCGGGCCGGGCCGGCCGTCGGCGGGCGCCTCGCCATCGGCCAGCTTCGCCTCCAGCCGGCTCTCGTCGTCGCGGTGGACGAGGTGGTGGTCGTGGTTGCCGGCGAGGAAGACGAGCCGGCCGCCGCGCATCCGCTCGCCGATCAGGCGCAGCAGGCCGTCGGCGGAGTCGACCGCCTGGTCGACCGAGCCGAAGAGGAAGTCGAAGAGGTCGCCGAGGAAGATCAGCTCGTCGACGTCGTCCAGGGCGGGCGCCAGCCGCTCCAGGAAGAACTCCTCGCGCAGCAGGTCGCGCCCGGTCCAGGCGCCGAAGTGGGTGTCGGAGATGACTAGCGCGCGCATTGTCGTGGGGACCTGTCCCGGTAGGGGTTTCGCCTAACTTTCTCGATCCGCGTTCGCCTGCCGTCCGAGGTCGAGCGCCGCCGAAAAAGTACAAGACGCTTCACCCCCACCGGGACAGGTCCTGTCGGGGCCGGCGCGATGATCACCGCCTCAGAAGAGCTGCGCAGGCGAGTGCGCCGGCGAGCGCCATGCCGGCGGCTACCGCGAAGGCGGCGCCGTAGGCGGCGGCGTCCGGGGTCGCGCCCGGTTCGGCGTGGACGACGACGCCGAGCACCATCGTCCCGGCGGCGGCGCCGACCCAGCGCACCGTGAGGACGAGCGCGTTCGCCTCGCCGCGCTCGGAGGCCTCGACCTCGTTGCTGAGCCCGGTCAGCAGGGAGGTGAACATCGGCGCGATCGCGACGCCGAGCAGGACCAGCGCCGGCAGCAGCAGCCAGTAGCTGTCGTCGTCGGCGAAGACACCGAGCCAGGCGAAGGCAAGCGCCGCCGCCAGGTAGCCGACGATCGCCGGCCTGCGAGGGCCGACCCGGTCGGTGAGGCGGCCGACCCCGATCGTCACCACCGGGTTGAGCACGAAGGCGGGCACCAGGGCGACGGCAGCGAGCAGCGGCCCGTAGTCGAGCACGTGCTGGAAGTAGGTGGCGATGTAGATCAGGAACCCGTTGAGCACGAACTGGGCGGCGAACATCGCCAGCACGATCCCGACCAGCGCCCGGTTGCGCAGCAGGCCGACCTGCAGCAGGGGACTGGAGGAGCGCAGCTCGAGGACCGCGAAGGCGGCGATCACGCCGACCCCGGCGAGGAAGAGGAGGACGGTCGGCGCCGCGTCCCAACCCCAGACCAGCGCCTGCATCAGCGCCACCAGGGCGGCCGTGAGGCCGACGAACAGCACGCCGAGCCCCGACCAGTCGAACGGCTGCGGCTCGCCGACCGGGCGGTTGTCG
>Ga0210063_1000104_pt1 | contig 28247 bp, 25 predicted proteins | sample Muzzi_PWA_D1_FD_185529 | JGI IMG/M metagenome (GOLD analysis project Ga0210063, IMG submission 185529) | Wetland microbial communities from San Francisco Bay, California, USA, that impact long-term carbon sequestration - Muzzi_PWA_D1 (SPAdes) | ecosystem: Environmental > Aquatic > Marine >... | reverse complement strand
CCGCCGGGCCGCTCTCGACCAGCTCGCCGTCGACGTTGAGCTCGGTGCCGGGGTCGAGGCCGAGGAAGGCGGTGCGGCACTCGGCGGCGGCGACGCCGGGCTGGGCGCCGATCGTGCCGCGGCGCATGCCGTGGGCGCGGCGCAGCAGGCCGAGCCGGCTGCCGGCCGGGACAGCGACGAGGCGGAGGTGGCCGTCGCCCGGCTCGCCGCCGACCGAGGAGCCGGCGCCGAAGGCGCCCGAGCAGCCGACCGTCGCCTGCCAGACCCGGCCGGAATGGAGGCTCCGGCCCTCGCACTCGAGGTCGCACCGCACCGGCCGCGCCCGGGCCGCCGCAAGGAGGGCGCCGGCCAGGTAGGCGAACGAGCCGAGGGCCCGCTTCAGGCCGGCGGCGCGGCGCGCGGCGGCTGGGGCCAGGCCGGCGCTGGCGACGTTGACGAAGGGACGCTCGCCGAACCAGGCGAGGTCGGCGTGGCGGGTGCGGGTCCCGGCCCGGGCCAGCTCGGTCGCCCGCTCGGCGTCGTCGGGCAGCCCGAAGGCGGCGGCGAAGTCGTTGGCGGTGCCGACCGGGACCACCGCCAGCGGCACCCGCGCCGCGGTGGCCGCCACCGCCGCCGGGGCGATCGAGCCGTCGCCGCCGGCGACCACGATCCGGCCCGCCCCGCAGGCGCCGGCCTCGGCGCCGCGCTCGGGCGGGAAGACGACCACCTCGGCGCCCCCGGCCCGCAACGCCCGCTCGACGCGCTCGGCCTCGCCCTCCCCGGAGCGGGGATTGGCGATCAGCGCGATCTTCTTCGGTACGGCCACCGAGGGTGCAGGTAACCGCGGTTCTCGGTCCGTAATCATTGAGCGCATGGGAGCCGCCGACACGGGACCGAACCTCGTCCCCGGCTACGTGCACACGCCCGGGCACCACTGCGGCTCGACCGCGCTGCGCAACCTGCTCGCCTTCCACGGGGTCGAGATCAGCGAGGAGATGGCGTTCGGGCTCGGGGCCGGGGCCAGCTTCTACTACCTGACCCTGCCCGACGCCTCGCCGAGCCGCTGGTTCAACGGCCGCACGGCGCGGCTCGAGGAGAGCTTCCGCGACCTGACCGGGGCGGCGCTGCGGATGCGCACCTTCGCCGCCGAGGACGGCACCGCGTGGGAGGCGGCGAGGGCCGAGGTCGATGCCGGCAACCCGGCGCTGCTGCTGACCGACATCTACCACCTCGACCACTACGGCTCCTCGGCCCACTTCCCGGGCCACGCCGTCGTCCTCGCCGGCTACGACGACGAAGTCGCCCACCTCTCCGACACCGCCTTCGAGGACCTGCAGACGACCCGGCTCGACCACCTCGCCGAGGCCCGCCACAGCGGCCACCCGGCCTACCCGCTGGAAGGCCACATGTTCACCGTCGCCGAGGCGGTCGACCGGGCGCAGCTGGTGGCCGCGGCGCCGGCGGCGATCGCCGCCGCGGCACGGGAGATGCTGCAGCCGAGCTTCGGCGAGTTCGGCGGGCTGCCGGCGGTCGAGCGGTTCGCGGCCGAGGCCGGCGCCTGGCCGGAGGCGGCCGAGGACTGGCAGTGGTGCGCCCGCTTCGCCTACCAGGTGATCGAGCGGCGCGGCACCGGCGGCGGCACCTTCCGGCCGATGTACTCGCGCTTCCTGGCCGAGGTCGGCCGGGCCGAGGCGCCGCTGGCGGCGACGGCCGGCAAGCGCTGGACCGAGCTGGCGGAGGCGTTCCGGGTCGCCAGCGAGAGCGAGGAGCCGGAGCCGCGGCTGTGGGCGGAGATCGACGCCGGCGCGAAACGGGTGGCGGAGTCGGAGCGAGCGCTGTGGGAGTCGCTGGCGGCCTGAGGCTCAGCGGTTGAACCAGCGGGCGGAACGGACCGCGCCGAACTCGTCCTTCTCGGCGCGGAAGCACTCCGACGGCGGCTGGAAGATGCCGGCCGGCGTCGGGCCGGAGAAGAAGTCGACGTCGACCCGGCCGACCCGGCCGGCGCCGAACTCGATGTAGCAGGAGCCGGTCCCGTCGAAGCCGGCCGGCGTCGGGTCGCCGCTGACCCGGGCGGCGATCGCGGCGGCGACGGCGCGTCCCTGACCCTCGGCGAAGACGCCGGCCTTGGGGACGCCGGCGGTCGCCACGTCGCCGATCGCGTAGACGCCGGGGTGGGCGGTCTCCAGGCTGTGCGGGTCGACCTGGACGTAACCGTCGTCGGCCAGGCCGCTGGCCAGCACCACCTCGGGCGCCCGGTGGCGGGGCACGCCGAGGAACAGTTCGAAGCCGAGCTCGGAGCCGTCGTCGAGCACCGCGATCCCCCGCCCGGGGTCGAGCGAGACGGGCCGGCGGCCGGGGACGAACTCAATCTCGCGCTCGGCGAAGGTGGCGAGCAGCGCCTCGGAGGTCTCCGGCGAGGGCGGGACCGGGACCGACATCGGCATCACCAGCGCGATCTCACAGCGGTCGCGGACGCCGCGGCGGCGCAGGTCGTCGTCAAGCAGCAGCGCCGCCTCGCTGGGGGCGGGCGGGCACTTGAAGGGGTGGCCGCAGACGCCGACGACCGCCCGGCCCGAGTCGAAGGCGGGGATCCGCTGCGCGGCCCGTTCGGCCCCGGCCACCGAGTAGAACTCCTCGCCGGCCTCGAGCAGGCCGGGGGTCGCGTCGAAGTCGTACTCGGCGCCGAGCGCGACGACCAGCAGGTCGGCCTGGTGGACTCCGGCCTCGGTGGTCGCGGTGCGGGCCGCGGGGTCGATCTCGAGCACCGTCTCGCGCAGCAGCCGCACCCCGGGCTTGGCGAAGTCCGCGTAGGGGAGGCGGACCGCGGCGCCGCTGCGGCGGCCGAACATCAGGTCGAGCTTCGAGTAGCCGAAGACGAAGGCGTCGCTCCTGTCGACCACGGTCACCTCGACCCGGTCGCCGAGTTGCGCGGAGAGGACGGTGGCAAGTTCGAGGCCCCCGAATCCGGCTCCGAGCACGAGGACCCTGGTCGGCATTGGCCGACCCTACCCGAGATACGTCCGCTTCCAGGCAGGAATCGGCGGCGCCGTCGAGTAAGGTGACCCCATGTCGATCGCCGCGGCAATCTTCATCATCGCGATCGGCGCGATCCTGCGCTACGCGACGAACATCAACGTCCAGGGCGTCGACTTCGACACCGTCGGCCTGATCCTGATGATCGCCGGCGCCGCCGGACTCGTCCTCTCCTTCGTCTACGAAGCCTTCTGGGCGCGCAAGCGGCGCGAAGACGCCTACGCGGCGCAGCAGCGCGAGGCGGCGCGCCAGCAGCAGGCCTACGGTCAGCAGCAACAGGGCTACGGTCAGCAGCAACCCCCCCAGGGCCAGCAGCAGCCGCCCGAACAGCGCGACCCCGGCAACCCGCCGCGCTACTGAGCGAGGGGCGCGGCGTGGGGGGCGACCCCGACATCCGCGTCACCGACAACCCAGACGCGCAGCGCTACGAGATCCAGGCCGACGGCCACCTCGCCGGCTTCCTCGACTACCGCTCCCGCGCCAGCCGCATCGCCCTCGTCCACACCGAGATCGAGCCCGCCTTCGAAGGCCAGGGCCTGGCCAGCCGCCTGATCGCCCACGTCCTCGACCAAGCCCGCGCCCGCTCCCTAGAAGTCCTCCCCCACTGCCCCTACGTCCGCGCCTACATCCAGCGCCACCCCGAGTACCTGGAGCTGGTCCCGGAAGGAGCGCGGACCCGGTTCGGGTTGTGAGGTACAGGCGCGTATCAAAACGCAGCCAATCTCGACTACATTTCAGCGCCAAGCCCACATCACGACGCAAGAGGAGTTGGGAGGCGCACGGTGGGACTGCTTGAACGAGTGTTCGGAGACCCGGCCGCGCCAGCGAGTGCGAGCGAGGCTGAGTGCTGGATCGCTCCCGGGCAGGTGGTCGAAGTGGCTGGCCGGACGATCGGAGGCGGATTGTTCTACCTGGGCCAGGGGCTCCCGCCTCTTGAGGGCGGGGGATGGTTGGACACGGAGCCGGCCCTGATCAATCCGGTCCTGCGGGTCGCCGCGCCGCACCGCTCACGGCGCCGAGAGTTCGGCTTCGCCTTCACCTACGCCGAGCTGAAGCCGCCCGAGCGGGGCGCCTACCTGGACTGGCTGGCCGGGGAGCGCCGCCTCGCCGCGGCAGGGTCGTTCTTCGAGCTGTATCTGTCGGGGCTCGAGCGCCGCATCTTCTTCGGACGAAGCGACTCAGACGACCCCGACGGCGACTGGCATGCGATTACCGGGGAGCTGAACCGGCTGTGCGCGGAAGAGGCTCCGGACTACGGCCACCAATACCGCGTCGCGGAACTTGCAAAGTATCTGCGCTCCCTCGGCCTCCTCACCGGAACCCAAACGCCAACCCCTCCAACCGAGCGCGGCGAGTGGCCGGTCCCCGAGGCGCTGCGAATGCAACTCGGCCGCCTGGCGGGAGCCGGCGAGCCGCTGCCGTCCGAGTGGGCACTTAGCTGGGTGCGCTGCAGCCATGAAGCTGCCCCCCGGACTCCGGCGCACCGCTTGCCCGACGAGTTCGGAAACCTGTTCCGAACTCGTTACCGAGAGCGGTTCGGCGAGGGTCTGGCGCTACCGACCGGCGGGCCGACGATCGAGCTCGCCTACCGGACCGTGAATTACGGGCTGCCCAACGTGGTGACGAGCACTTCGCTCCCGGACGTTGCGCAACGGCCGCGGGTCGTGGAGCCGCTGCGCGAGCTCGGCCTCGCCTGCTGCGACGAGCTCGATCCGCTGAGCCGCTGGCTGGGGCGCAATCCAGGCGAGCGGAACAGCTTCAAGGCCGTCGCCCTCCTCCCCCCTTCCCTGCTCGAGCACGCCGAGTCGCCACAGCTGCTTCGCCTGCGCGAGCTGCTCTCGGACGCCTCGGCCGGCGAGACGCCCTGGCTGATCGATACGAGCAGCCTGGTCGAGCTCTGGGACCCTGGAGCGGAGAAGCTGCCGAAAAAGGATGCCGTACTGCTGCTCCAGTTGATCGAACGGCTCGGCTTCGGGCTCGAGCCGGACCCCCGCTTCGGCGGGCCGCCCCTGGCGGGCGAGAAGGCGGTCCTTTTCCCGCCAGGCCCCAATCCGCCCCGAACCCCGTCATCGGCGTACGCCGCAGCCACCCTTCTGCTCCACCTGCTCACCGCAGTCGCCGCCGCCGACGGCACGGTTAGCGAGGCCGAGGAGCGGCAGCTCGAATCCCACATCCACGGGCTCACCGGTCTCTTCGACGGCGAGCGCGAGCGGTTGCACGCCCATGCCGACTGGCTGGTAATCGCACAACCGAAGCTCACCCGGATCAAGAAGAAGGTCGAGGGATTGGACGAGCGGCAGCGCGTCGCCCTCGCCGGCAGCCTGATCGCGGTCGCGATCGCCGACGGCCACGTCGATCCTGAGGAGGTGAAGACGCTAGAGAAGGCCTTCAAATTGCTGGGCCTCGATCCCGACAGCGTCTTTTCCGAGCTCCACGCCGCGAGCTCCGGTGACGCCGTCGGGCCGGTGGTGGTGCGCGAGGGCAGTGGCGGTCCAGTCGAGCACCCGATCCCGTCCGAGGAGGTCAAGTCGCCCGGTGAGCTGAGTCGCGATGCGATCGACCGCAAGATCGAGGAAACGGCGATGGTCTCGACCCTGCTCTCCGACATCTTCGACGACGACGAGCAGGATGCTCCCGACCAAAGCGCGGTCGCCGCGGATGGCGAGGCCGAACAAGCGGGGATCGACGGCGCGCACGTGGAGCTCGCCGCAGCGCTCGCGGAGCGATCCACCTGGTCGAGATCGGAGGTCGAGACGCTCGCCTCAGACCTCCAGCTGATGGTCGACGGGGCAATCGAGACGATTAACGACGCCGCCTTCGATCGATGCGACGCGCCGTTCACCGAGGGGGAGGACCCAATCGAGATCGACCTGGAAGTTGCGAAGGAGATGTTGGAATGAGCGCTGCCAAAAAGATCCGCCCCCGTGAAAGAGACGCGATCCTGCAGTCCCTGGGCGCGGGGATCGTGCCGAGGATCGGCCAGCAGCACATCCAGGTTGGCAGGGTCAACGAGGTCTCAGCGCTTGTCGGAGATCTCGACCGAATCGCCGAAGACGGGTCAGCGATCAGGTTCGTGATCGGCGAATACGGCTCCGGGAAGACGTTCTTCCTGCAACTGATCAGAACGGTCGCGCTCGAAAAGCGGTTGGTCACCGCCCATGCCGACCTCACGCCCGACCGCCGCCTCCACGCAACCGGGGGCCAGGCCCGCAACCTCTACGCCGAGCTGATGCGCAACCTCGCGACCCGTTCCAAGCCCGAGGGCGGGGCGATGCAGAGCATCGTCGAGCGCTTCGTCAGTTCGGCAATTGGCGAGGCGAAGCGCAGCGGTATCCCGACGCAGAACGTGATCGACCAACGGCTTGGCGCCCTCCATGAGCTGGTTGGCGGCTACGACTTCGCACAGGTGGTCGCCGCCTACTGCCAGGGCCACGAGAGCTCGAACGAGCAGCTGCAGTCCGATGCGATCCGGTGGCTGCGCGGCGAGTTCTCGACCAAGACCGATGCGCGGCAGGCGCTGGGGGTGCGCACGATCGTCGACGACGCCAACGTCTACGACCACCTGAAGCTGTTCGCTCGCTTCGTCCGCCTCGCTGACTACAGCGGCCTCTTCGTCTGCCTCGACGAGCTGGTCAACCTCTACAAGCTGCCCAACTCACAGGCTCGCAAATCGAACTACGAGCAGATCCTCCGCATCCTCAACGACACCCTCACCGGCGGCGATGGGATCGGATTCCTGATGGGCGGGACTCCGGACTTCCTAATGGACACTCGCAAGGGCCTGTACAGCTACGAAGCACTGCAGAGCCGTCTCGCTGAGAATAAGTTCGCGCGAGAAGGGATCGTCGACTACTCCGGTCCGGTACTGAGGCTGGCGAACCTCGGGCCCGAGGATCTCTTCGTCCTTCTCCAGAACATCCGCGCGGTCCATGCCAGCGGCGACCCCGAGGCGCACGCGATCCCCGACGAGGGGATCGCAGCGTTCATGGAGCACTGCTCGGAGCGGGTCGGCGAGGCCCACTTCCGCACCCCCCGCAACAGCGTCAAGGCGTTCGTCGACCTGCTTGCGGTGACCGACCAGAACCCGGGTCTGTCGTGGAGCGACCTGGTTGGCAAGGTCGAGCTCGAGACGGAGGAAAACCCCGACCTGGCGCCCCTCGACCCCGACTCGGGTGACGACTCGGGCTCCGACGATGAGCTCGCCTCCTTCCGACTCTGAGCGCGCCGCGTCCTCGTCGTTCGACCGCCTCGCCCCCGAGGTCCAACGCTGGGTGCACAGGCGTGAATGGCAGGCCCTCCGCGACATCCAGGAGGCTGCCATCCCGCCGATCCTGGACCGTGCCGGCGACCTGATCGTCGCTGCCGCGACCGCGACGGGAAAGACCGAGGCCGCCTTTCTACCGGTCCTGTCGAACCTCGCTGTTGACCCGGTCGACGGGGGGCTCGGAGCGCTGTACGTCAGCCCGCTCAAGGCGCTGATCAACGACCAGCACCAGCGCCTCGACCAACTCTGCGAAGCGACGGAGACCGAGTTGCAGAGCTGGCACGGCGACATCAGCGCCGACCGCAAGAAGCGAGTTCGGGAACGCCCACGGGGAGTACTGCTGATCACGCCGGAGTCGCTCGAGGCGATCTTCGTCAACCACGGCAGCAGTGCCTCCCGCCTCTTCGGTTCCCTTCGGTACATCGTGATCGACGAGCTGCATGCATTCATCGGCAGCGAGCGGGGCCGACAGCTCCAGTCGCTGCTGCACAGGATCGAGCTGGCGGGCAGGCAGCGGCCGATGCGCATCGGGTTGAGCGCGACCCTTGGGGACCTGGACGTCGCGGCTCGCTACCTGCGCCCCGGCGGCGGTGCTGGCGTCAAGGTGGTCGAGTCCGGTCGGGACGGCAGGGAGCTGCGCGTCCAGTTGCGGGGGCACGTGGCATCGGCCCCCGAGCACACTCCGGCGGGCCCCGACGGAGACGGGCAGCAGGTCGAGCGCGACCGCGTCGAGATCGCGGCGCACCTGTTCGAGAATCTGCGGGGCGTCGACAACCTCGTCTTCGCCAACTCGCGGCAGAGCGTCGAGGAATTCGCCGATCTGCTGCGCCGACGCTGCGAGGAGCACCGGGTCCCCTCTGAGTTCTGGCCCCACCACGGCAACCTGTCGAAGGCACTGCGCGAAGACGTCGAGTCGAAGCTCCGAGAATCGGCAACCCCGACCACCGCGATCTGCACCTCGACCCTCGAGCTCGGCATCGACGTCGGCAGCGTCGAGAGCGTGGCCCAGATCGATCCCCCGTTCTCCGCCGCGGCGCTGCGCCAGCGGCTGGGCCGGTGCGGTCGCAGGCCGTCCGATCCGTCGGTGCTGCGGATGTACGTGACCGAGAGCGACCTCGAGCCGGGGGCCGCCCCGACCGACCAGCTTCGCGAAGGACTGGTGCAGTCGGTCGCCCTGGTGGAGGCGCTGGTCGACAGCTGGGTCGAGCCGCCGGTGGACTCGGCCCTGCACCTCTCGACCCTGGTCCAGCAGGTCCTCTCGGTCATCGCCCAGCACGGCGGCGCCCAAGCCAGGCAAATCTGGTCAGTGCTCTGCGACAGCGGACCGTTCGAGCTGGACCGGGAGTCCTTCGTGCTGTTGCTCCGTGGCCTCGCCGAGCACGACGTGATTCAACAGGTAGGCGACGGCGACCTGATCCTCGGCCTGCGAGGAGAGCAGATCGTCGGCCACTACAGCTTCTACTCGGCCTTCGTGACGTCGGAGGAATACCGGCTAGTCGCCGATGGCGAGGAGCTCGGCTCGATGCCCGTTCGCGCGACCCTGGCCGAGGGGGCCTACCTGATCTTCGGCGGCCGACGGTGGCAGGTGACGGCGGTCGACGACGAGCGCAAGGTGATCTCGGTGGTGCGTGCCAAGGCCGGCAAGGTGCCCCGCTTCTTCGGCGGTTACGTCGAGGTCCACGACGGGATCCGCAGGCGCATGCGCAGGATCTACGAATCGACGGAGACGCCGCGCTTTCTCGATCGCGAGGCTCTCGAGCTTCTCCGCCAGGGCCGAGCGGCGTTCGCCGAATTGGGCCTCGGTCAGCGTGAGATCGTCCCCTTCGAGGGAGGGGCTGCCTATTTTCCGTGGCGCGGGGACCGGGTCCTCGGGACGCTGGCGCTCGGCCTCCGCTCGCAAGGGCTTGACGTCGAGGCCGACGGGCTGATGCTGACGGCCCCCGACGCTGAGCCAGGGCAATTGAGGGAGGCACTTCACGCGGCCTTCGGCCCAGACAGCGACCCGGATCCAGTCCGGCTCGCCGGAGGGGTCGAGAACCTCGAGATCGAGAAGCACCACCGGCTCGTCCACCCCGAGCTCCTGGTACGTGACTGCGCCACCTCTCGGCTTGACATTGACGGGGCGCGAGAATCGGCCGCCGCGCTGAGTGGGACGGCAACTCGCGCATCGGCGCCGGACAATCGAGGGCAGCTGGAGTTCGTCGTCGTCGACTGCGAGACGACGGGCCTGCACCCATGCACCCATCACCGCATCGTCGAGTTGGCGATGGTGACCCTCGACGAGGACGGCAGCGAGCTCGACCGGTGGGCCACCCTGATCCGCCCGGGACGCGACCTGGGGGCGACCGAGATCCACGGGATTCGGGCTCGCGAGCTGTCGGATGCACCCAGCTTCGACGAGATTCTGGGCGAGGTGACGTCGCGCCTGGCTGGACGCGTCATGGTCGCCCACAACGTCCGGTTCGACCGAGCCTTCCTCGAGGCCGAACTGGAGCGCTGCGGACTCGACGTGGCCCCTCTGCCCACCCTGTGCACCATGACCCTTGCGTCGCGGCTCGGAGTCGGCGGTGCTAGGCGCAAGCTCGACGATTGCCGGGCTTCTCTTGGGATCGACACGCAGAACGCCCATCACGCGCTGGATGACTGCGAAGCGGCAGCGGCGATTCTCGCCCATTACCTCAGCCGGCACGGATCCGGAGTGCGCTCCCTGATCGAGGGCTCACCCCGGCCTTCCCAGTCCTGGCCGCCGCGCGATAGCCCGGCGGACGCGAAGCCCCGTTCGCTGTCCGAGGGGCCCAGACCAAGTCCGCTGGCGAACCTAATGGCTCAATCGGAGTTGGTTGAGGAGGGCACTGGCGAGGACGTCGTCGCCTATCTCGAAATTCTGGACCGCGCGATCGAGGATCGCAAGCTCGACCGGGAGGAGTGCGAGGAACTGGTTGCTACTGCCGGCCTCCTCGGGCTCGGGAAATTGCAGCTGGACCAGATCCACCGTGACTACCTGGGCAGGCTCTTGGACCTGGCCTGGCGCGACGGCGAGGTGACCGACCGCGAGCGAGAGGATCTCGCCCTCGTCGCCGCCGCGCTGGGTGTGCCGGGTCCGGCATCTGGTCCCGCGGGACCCGAACAGGCCCAGCCCGCACCGGGACGCTCAGACGACCTCGCCGGGAAGACCGTCTGCTTCACCGGCACCCTCACCGCCACGCACGGCGGAGAGACCATCACGCGAGCGCACGCAATTGAGCTGGCAGAGGGAGCAGGGCTCGTCGCCCTGCCGCGGGTGACTAAGAAGCTCGACATCCTCGTCGTCGCCGACCCGGACACGATGTCCGGCAAGGCGCGCCAGGCCCGCAAGTATGGGACCAGGGTCATCGCGGAGGCTGCGTTTTGGGAGATGATTGGGGTCGAGGTCGGCTAAGCGAATGCCTCAAGCCGATCCGATCCGCGCCAACAGCCCTCCGAGCATGGCGCGTATGTGGGTTCGATCGGCCGGCGGTTCGGGGAGGTCGTCGACCCGCCGGAGCAGCTCGTCCCGGTCGACGAGGTTCGCCGCGAGAGCGTCCTCTGCGAACTGCCAGTCGCGCTCGCGCCCCGCCGCGCACTTGGCGAGGAGGAGATCGTGGATCTCGAGGCAGAAGGCGATCGGGCCGGTCCGCCGCCCCACCCGTGGCGGAATGTCGACCTGGACCAGTCGCTCCTCCCACCCCGCCGGTCCGACCACCGTCTCCGGTCCGACGCCATGTGCGTAGTACCCGTAGGTGCTCTGGAACTGCGAGCCCTCGCCCAGGCTGCCTTCGATCTCATCGGCCTTTCGAGGGTCGCCTCTGGGATAGATGTCCGCCTCCATCGAGAAGAGCATCGCCTGCGGCGGCTCATCGACGGTACCGAGGATCGCCTGGCTCCCGATCACCACGATCTCCCGATCGCCCGAGACCTGGGCGGCGGCCGCGATCAGGTGGTTGAACTCTTCTCGCCGCACTCAGACGCCTTCCATGATCCTGCGGCGCTCCGGCTCGGTGAGCAGGCCGGCAAGGGGTGAGTTCTGGCGCAGATCCCGGCCACGCTGGTCGTCGGCGGTGATCGCCTTGCGGATGTCCGCCATCGGCATCGCAAAGACCTCCTCCCAGACCTCCGCGCAGCGGGGATCGATCTTCTCTTCCCGCTGCCACCGCCGGAGCTTCCGCCGCGCCGCATCGATCACTGGCCGCCGCAGCCGGTGCGCCACAGCCCGGTGATAGGCAAGGCTGCGTAGCTCGGGGGCTCGATGTGGATCGGATCGAGCCCCCGAGTCCGGCGCGACCTTCCCGATGGGTATGCGCTCCGCACGGCGCCTAGCCTCGACCATTACCGGCTCCAACATGTGGAGCTTCCGCCGGCCGGCGCGCCGCTCCTCTTCGACCGCCTCCCTCAGCTCCATGACAACCGGGATCGGAACCTCTTTTCGACCGCGCGGGGAGATCACCGTCGGAACATCGCCGGCGGAGATCCAGTTGTTCAGTGCGGTATGGCTGACACCGAGCAGGCTGGCCGCGAGGCTCCGCGAGACAGTGCCGCCCAGTTGCCCTTCGAGGTCTTCCCGAACGAGCGCCACGTCCGCGTTCTGAGCGTCCCCCTCCGCGCGTCTCAGCAGCGCGATGTTCTCAAGCGTCTTTTCACGTTCCTTCGGGCTCATTCTCGCTCGCTATTCTAATTTATACTTTCACTTTTAGATCTAAAAATGAAAGTTTCATGTCAAGAAACGGTTCAACGAGCCCTGCGAGGGGCGTCCGACCGAGGCTGTGGACAAGTGCTGCTTCCGTGGATGGGACCGTTTTGCCTGGCGGCGGGTGCGCTCCGGCGCGAGCTGAGAGATAGTCGCGATTTGCGGTCGATTTGACCGGGTCTGGGCAGAAACTGCCCAAACGGCCGCGATCAGATGGGGCTTCCGCGACCGCCCTCTCTGCCATGATTTCCGTCATGGAGCAGCCTCACGTCAAGCTCAGCGGAGACTTCGAGGGTCCCTATGTAGTGGAGGAGACTCGCGCCGACGGTCGCCTCCTTGTGGCCCCCGACACTTCTGCCCAGGCAATCGTGGAGCGTTTGGGCCACAGGCCCGCAACGCTGGCCGAGTTCGAAGCCGAGTACGGCCCAGTGCAGCCCCCCGACGGCGAGGGCTGATCCGTGGCCCTCAAGAGGGGCTACGCGCCGGTCGCCTTCGATGAAGACTCGACCGCAGGGCGCGTGGAAACGTTTTGTCTCCCGCAGCACTACCCTTTGCCGGAGCTGTGTTCGCCTACTACGACCCGGACGCCGACATCGCCTGGCTCCCGACCGGCGAGTCCGGCGACGTGGTGAGCGAACGCGTGCCGCACGGGCTCCACAACTTCGACCGCGCCAGCCGCCAGCTCGTCGCCATCGAGATCTGGGCCGCCAGCACCCGCCTGCCGGTGAGCATCCTCAGCGCACTGCCAAGGCCAAGCGTCACCCCCACCGATACGTCCTGGAAAGCGATCCAGCAGCGCCTGGGCACTCGGAGCGCGACCAAGGAGGAGTGGGAGAACTTCATTCGGGAGCATGGCCCCGACATGCTTCCCCCTGACGGCGAGGGGTAGTCGGTGACCAACGAGCGCAGCGGCTAATCGCCGCCAGATAGCCGGTCGAGCGCGCGGCCGACCTGGCGGTAGATCTGCTCCTCGTCGCCATAGGGCACCTTGAGCCCGATCCGAATGACCTCCGCTTTTGCCGGCTTGTCCTCGTGGGGCAGGAGCCGGTAGATGATCCGGTAGCGGAAGTCCATGTCTTCCGCCTCATCGAAATAGAGCTTGCGACAGTCGGAGAGGCTGCCGGTGCTGAACGCGAAGCCGCAGGGCTTGCCGAGCCTTGGGTTGCGAGCTGAGACCTGGGCGAGAAGTTCGAGAGCCCGCCGCTTTAATTGCTTGGAAGGAAGGCCGAGGAACTGCTGCTTGGCGTCGGGGTCGAAGAACTCGACCGGGAGCCGCGCCACCTACAGGCCGAACTCCGCCGGATCGAATCCGGCCTCGCGGGCGACCTCCGCCAGCAGCGAGGGCTGCGCAGGCGCGAGCTGGTCGATGCCGCCGAGCTGGCGCGGCGATTTGGGATCGAGCGCTCCTGGGTCTACTCCCACGCAATCGAGCTGGACGCGGTCAAGCTCAGCGACGGGACGAAGCCGAGGCTCCCCTTCGACCCTGAGATCGCCGCTCGCGTGCTGCGGAAGGTCAATGGGAAGCCGACGGCTGACCCGCCCACCCGTTCAGGTGAGCGGGCGGGTCAGCCTCCGCGTCGTGGGAGAAGCGAAATGCGGCTGCTGCCGATCCGGGAGCCGGCGCTCCGCGAGCACAAGAAGGCTGCGGAGTGGACCAAGCCGGACGACTTCGTGTTCGCGGGACGCATCCGCGAGCAGCCCCGCGAGCGCAACAGCATCCGTACCCGCATCCTCTACGGAGCGGTAGAGAAGGCCAACGAACAGCTCGCCGCCGAAGACCGCCCACCGCTGCCGGAGGGCATCACCTTTCACGCCCTCCGCCGCACCTACGCCGTCCTACGCGCCGAGCTTGGCGAGCACCCCGCGATCACCCCCGCGCAGATGGGCCACCGCGATCCGCGCATGACTCTGCGGGTCTACACCGACGTGACCGGGATGCGGCCTCGGACGCGACTCGGCGGACCGCTAGGTACAGGTACCTGGGAACCGGGCTTAGCTGCTCGCCTCGATGCTCAGGACCACACCGACGCGGAGTCGGCATCGTAGAAGTTGATCTCCAAGGCATTTCTGTTCGGCGGGCGTTCCTCCACCAGCAATGCGGCACGCTCTTGGATCTGGCGGTTCTCCGCCTTGTCGGGATCCCCATGAATGCTGACGAACAGCGCCTTGAATTTGCCCTCGACAATCGCCCGAAGCACATGCCGATCATTCTCGGCTAGCGAGTGGCCGTGAATGAAGAGGGAGCCATGACATCTCGCAAGCGAGCGTAAGCCCCTGGCCAAGTAGTCGTTGCGCCGTATCCGGGTGAGCTTCTCCGGGCTCGCGCCCTCGGTAATCACAAGCGGGTAGGTCTCAGCGTCCAGGGCCTCCCGAATCTGGTCGATCAGCGCGATACCCGTACGAGAGAAGGTCAGCTTTTTGAGGACCGGTCCCTCTTCAAATAGGTGAAGGCCGCCATGGAGAAAGTAAATGTTTTGGCTGTATCCACCACCGGTGTAAGTGTCCCAGCTGACCCACTCAGCGTCTGGCTCATCGTGGTCTTGGCGGAACCCATCGTCCGACTTGATCTCCGGTTCTATCTCTTGCATCAGCGCCCAATAGAGCAGGAGGTCGTAGCTGACGCTGAAGATGTGATCGAAGTTCGACAGAAATTGCCGGGCGTGTTGGTACTCCTGCGGCTCGATCTCACCGACATTGTCAGGATGGTTGCGGGCGAGCGTGTCCGCCAATGCTGCCTTGACCCGCTCTGCGTCCTCAAGGAGCCGAACCGCTAGCTCGGGGTCGGTGCTTTCGTAGAAGGTGGCCATCCGTGCAGCAATCCGGAGGGAGTGAATTATCTCCTCGAAATCGGTGGTGCCCTCAGCGGCAAAGAGAGCGGGGCCGTCCACGGAGAGGGAACTGAGATCAGCTTCGTCTAAGAGGCGACCGTAAGTGAAGCAGTCTGGGCGACACGCAATGCTGAAGCCGTTGCCCAGCAGGGCATGCCTTTTCGTCTGGTGGATCTCCGTCGAGCGCGCTAGCGCCTCGTCAAAGGTCAGCATCGCGCCCGTACCCTAGTACGACCATGTACGGACTTAGTGCGTGAGATCCTCGGTTATTTGGGCAGAAACGGGCAGAAGCACCGATTTCGGCCCTGGCAAGGGGATAAGGCACAGCCGCAATGAACCCCCCGAAACCCGCCCGTTTCCAGGCACAACTCCAACGGGAGCGACGGGACTCGAACCCGCGACCTCCGGCGTGACAGGCCGGCGCTCTAACCAACTGAGCTACGCCCCCGAGAGACTCGGATGGGCCAGTGGGGATGCGGCCCGGAGGCGAAATCTACCGGGTGGCGGGGGTTGGTGGGACGCGGTGGTGGTGCTCAGGGCTGGATCGAGCCGGCGAGCTCGGGCACGGCGCCGGGCGCCTCGGCGGCGACGATCTCCTCCAGCAGGGCGCGGAGCGCGGCGACGCGGTCGGCCCCGTAGCGGTCGGAGAGGCGGGCTTCGATCCTGGCGAAGATCTCGTGGCCGAGGCGCTGCGCCCGGATGCCCCTCTCGGTGAGGCGGATCAGCTTGGCCCGGCGGTCGTCGGGGTCGGAGGCCCGCTCGACGTAGCCGAGCTCGGTCAGGTCGTCGACGATCTCCCCGACCGACTGCTTGGTCAGGTTGGCGAGCTCGGCCAGCCGGGTCAGCCTCATCCCCTCGTCGCCGACGAAGCGGAAGATGCAGCCGTGGGTGGGGCGGATGTCGGCGAACTCGGTCTGCTCCAGCTCCTCCCGGAACTCGGACATCACGACTTCCGCGGTCGACTTGAGCAGGCCGGCGAGGTGGAGGTTCGCATCGTTCATGGTGGTCAGGTAATCTTATGAGGTCGCCTGACGATTTGCAACCGACGCTCTGGAGGTCTCTGGATGGCTCGCAAGTGGTGGACGCTCGGCGTGGTCTGCGTCGCGACCTTCATGCTGCTGCTCGACATCACCGTCGTCAACACGGCGCTGCCGGCGATCCAGCGCGACCTCGGGGGAAGCTTCGCCGACCTGCAGTGGGTGGTCGACGCCTACGCGCTCTCGCTCGCCGCGCTGGTGCTCACCGCGGGCGCCCTCGCCGACCGGCTCGGCCGGCGGCGCGTCTTCGCGGCCGGCCTGGCGATCTTCTCCGTCGCCTCGCTGCTCTGCGCGATCGCCCCCGACCCGCTCTTCCTCAACCTCTCGCGCGGCCTGCAGGGCGTCGGCGGCGCAATCATGTTCGCCGTCTCCCTCGCCCTGGTCGCCCAGGAGTTCCGCAGCGGCCCGGAGCGCGGGATGGCGATGGGCATCTACGGCGCCTCGATCGGCGGCGCGGTGGCGATCGGCCCGCTGGTCGGCGGCCTGCTCACCGACGGCCTCGGCTGGGAGTGGGTGTTCCTGATCAACGTCCCGATCGGGCTGGCCGCGATCGCCGTCACCTACTGGCAGGTGGTCGAGTCCCGCGACCCCGGCGCGTCCCGGATCGACTGGGGCGGGCTCGTCACCTTCTCGACCGCCCTCTTCGCGCTGGTCCTGGCGCTGGTCCGCGGCAACGACGAGGGCTGGGGCAGCGCCCCGATCGTCTCGCTGCTGGCCGCCGCGGCGCTGCTGATGGTGGCCTTCGTGGCGATCGAGAGCCGGATCGCCCGGCCGATGCTGCCGCTCTCGCTGTTCCGCCGCCGCGCCTTCACGGGTGTGCAGCTCGCCGCCTTCGCGGTCTCCGGCTCGATGTTCGCGATCTTCCTCTACCTGACGCTCTACCTGCAGAGCTTCCTCGGCCTCTCCCCGACCGAGGCGGGCGTCCGCTACCTGCCGATCACCGTCGCCTCCTTCATCGTCGCGCCGCTCTCCGGGATGGCGCTGGCCAAGGTCCAGGCCCGCTACCTGCTCAGCGCCGGGCTGGCGCTGACGGGAGCTGGGCTGCTGCTGATGGGCGGGCTCAGCGTCAACTCTGAGTGGACGACGCTGCTGATCGGCTTCCTGGTCGCCGGGATCGGCATCGGGCTACTCAACCCGGTGATCGCCGATGTCGCGGTCAGCGTCGTGCCGAAGGAGCGCAGCGGCATGGCGGCGGGGATAAACGACACCTTCCGCCAGGTCGGGATCGCGGTCGGGATCGCCGCCTGGGGGGCGCTCTTCCTCGGCGTCGGGGCGGCGCGGACCGAGGGCGTCGCGGCCGGAGCGGTCAGCGGCGACCAGGCCCACGACCTGATCGAGGCGACCTCCTCGGGAGCGCTGCCGCAGGCGCTCGCCGCCTTCCCGGAGGGCAGCCAGGCGTCGGTGCAGGCCGCCGCCGAACAGGGCTTCATCCACGGCCTCAACGAGGTGCTGTTGATCGGCGCGCTGCTCTCCTTCGCGGGCGCGGCCCTGGCCCTCTGGCTGGTCCGCGAGAGCGAGATCGAGCGCGAGACCGTTGGCGAAGCCCCGCTCGACGCGCAGCCCGAGGCCGCCCAGGCCTGAGGACGACCGACCGACCCAGCGTGGCAGAGGTTAGTAGCCCTATTCGCTACTAACCTCTGCCACGCTGCTGGGGATCGGGTGATCTAGGCTGCCGCAATGCGACTAGTCACCTACGACGCCGGGGACGGGCCGCGGGCCGGAGTGATCGAGGAGGACCGGGTCGCCGACGCCTGGGCGCTGCTCGGCGAGCCGCACCGGGGCGGGCTGCGGGAGCTGCTCGCGGCCGGCCGGGTCGAGGACCTGCGCGCCCGGCTCGGCGACGCCGGGGCGCCCTCGCACCCGCTCTCCGCGCTGGCGCTGCTGCCGCCGATCCCCGACCCCGAGAAGATCGTCTGCGTCGGCCTCAACTACGGCAAGCACGCCGAGGAGTCGGGGATGGAGCCACCGCAGAGCCCGACCCTGTTCGCCAAGTACCGCAACGCGCTGGCCGCCCCCGGCGCCACCGTCCGCCTGCCAGCCGCCAGCCGCAAGGTCGACTACGAGGCCGAGGTCGCCTTCGTGGTGGGCCGCCGCGCCAGCTGCGTCCCCGAGGCCGAGGCGCTCGACCACGTCGCCGGCTACACGCTGCTCAACGACCTCTCGGCCCGCGACCTGCAGTTCGCGACGCCGCAGTGGCTCTCGGGCAAGATCTTCGACGGTGCGGCCCCCTGCGGCCCGGCGCTGGTCACTCCCGACGAGGCGGGCCCTCCGGACGCGATCGAGTTCCGGCTCACCCTGAACGGCGAGCAGATGCAGGCGGCCCGCACCGACGACCTGATCTTCGGCGTGCCGCAGCTGCTCTCCCACCTCTCGCACCTGATGACGCTGGAGCCGGGCGACATCGTCGCCACCGGCACCCCGGAGGGGGTCGGCAGCGTCCGCGAGCCGCGCGTCTGGCTGGCCGACGGCGACGAGGTCGCAATCGAGTCCCCAACCCTGGGCCGGCTCGAGACGACGATCGCCGGCTGAAACCTTTTTAGGCCTGGGGCCCTAAAAAGGTTTCAGGGACCCGCCCAGGGGCGGGGGCCGATCTCGTAGGCCCTGGCCGGCAGCGAGGCGGAGAGCGGTCGGGTGGCGGGGCGCGGGCGAGCGGTCGGGCCCCCTCGGGTCGCCGCCCACCGCGCCCGGACCGGCTCGTAGGAGATCAGCGCCTCCCAGGTTTCGGTGCCGATCGTCCCGGTCGCCGGCAGCCCGTGGTCGCGCTGGAAGCGCAGCACCGCGGCCCGGGTGCGCTTGGCGAAGACGCCGGTGACCGGCAGCGCCTCGCCGGCGGCGACCAGGTGCTGCTGCGCCCAGACGACCATGTCGCCGCGGTCGCCCCGCTTCAGCAGCGGGTGCTCGACCTCGACCCGGTACCGCGCCAGCGGCCGCTCGCCTACCGCGGCGCGCAGCGCCCCCCACTCGCGGCCCCGCGTCTCCTGCCAGTCCCACCAGCTGACCGCGAGGCCGCCGTGGCTGGCGGCGTAGCGCCGGAAGAGGCGCAGCGAGCGGTTGCCGGGCGCTTCGTAGGTCTGGCCGATCGGGTAGATCGGGGCGCCATAGATCCGGTTGTGCAGGTAGGTGTGCTCGAAGACCCCCCGCACCGAGGTGCCGATCGTCTTCCAGTACATCTGGGGCTGGTTGAAATCGGCGCCGCCGGGGCCGAGGAAGACCGAGTACGGGAACGAGGGGTGGTAGTCGACGTAGGGAAAGCCGGCCAGGGAGACCGGGTAGCCGTCCCCGATCCGTCCCCGCAGCGCCCGCACGTACCGGTCGGCGGCGGCGTAGCGACCCTCGTAGTCGGCCTCGGCGTCGATCACGAAGCAGTCGGCGCCGCGCTTCACCGCGCGGGCCGCGGCCTTCGCCTCGGCCACCGGCCGGCGGCCGTAGACGAACTGCCAGGCGCAGACGTCGATCCCGGCCCGGTGCAGACGGCGAACGAGCCGGCGGCTGAACTGGCGCCAGAGGTCGGCGCCGTCGGCGGCCTTGACGTAGACGGTGCCGATCCCGACCCGCCTCGCCCGCGAGACGATCGCGCCGAGGTTGCCGCGCTCGGAGCGCGAGACGTACCAGATCCACATCCCGTGTCGGTCGAACGGGGTGTCGCCTACCGGCGGCCCCTCCTGGACCGGTCCCTCGACCGAGCCGGCGCCGCCGGTCGCGGCGGACGCCGGCGGGACGGCGAGCAAAGTCACGAGCACCGTCGCCGCCAGGGCGGCAAGCAACGCCGGCGACGGGCGTCGCCTCCGGGTCGGTCGGGGGCTCATGTCTGCACTGAACACGGTCTCGGCAGGGACGCCGCGCTGCCTGGCGACGCCCTTAACATCACAGCGTCCCGCACCCCGCAGCGCCGCCCCCGCCAATCGCCTCCTCCCGCAAGATCCCGTGCGCCCTCGCCCTGGTGGCGATCGCCCTCCTCGCCCTCCCCGCGGCAGCCACCGCGGCGCCGCAGCGGCTGCTCGCCGCCGATCTCTCCCAGGCCGGCCGCAAGCTGGTCCTGACGGTGAGGACCTCGAAGCCGGTGCCGCTCGCCCGTCTGCAGGCGCGCCCCGACACCCGCCGCGCCTCCGCCCGCTACCTCTGCCTCGGTCTCCGCGGCGGACGCGGCGAACGGCGGCTGTGCCTCGGCGGCCGGCAGGCGCACCGGCGGCTCGGCCTGGTCCTCATCAACGCGCGGGGGAAGCCGGTGCGCCGCGCTGCCGTCGCTGCGCGGGTGAGGCGGCCGCGGCCGCGCAAGCTGGTCGTCTCGCTGGTCCCGGAGCGGGCCGGGCTCCGCCCCGGGCGCCTCCGCTGGCGGCTGCTGGAGAGCCGCGGCTGCGGACGGCGCGACCGCTGCGCCCAGGCGCTGCCCGCCGCCGGCGCCCGGCGCTTCCGGCTGCGGCCGGTGCGAGCGGTCGGCTGCACCGGCGGCGACGCCGGGCTCGTCACCCACGGCCCGCGCGACCGTCGCACCGTCGCCCTCACCTTCGACGACGGGCCCGGCGAGCTGACGCCGGACTTCCTGCGGGTGCTGCGCGAGAAGGGCGTCCCGGCGACCTTCTTCGCGATCGGCCGCCAGGTCCCCGGCCGCGAGTCGACGCTGCGCCAGATGCTCGCCGAGGGCCATGAGGTCGGCGACCACACCACCGACCACGTCGAATACCCGGGGCACTCGCAGATCGCCGGCACGCGGGAACGGATCCGCGCCGCCACCCACTTCCAGCCCTGCCTCTTCCGGCCGCCGGGCGGCGCGTTCGACGCGGCCGTCATCGCCACCGCCGGCGACCTTGGGATGACCACCGTCAACTGGGACGTCGACCCGTTCGACTGGCAGAACCCGGGCAGCGCCGCCGTCCAGAGTCGCGTCCTCGGCGCCACCGGCCCCGGCTCGATCGTCCTCATGCACGACGGCGGCGGACCGCGCGGCGGCACCCTGGCGGCGCTGCCGGGGATCATCGACACGCTGCGTGCCCGCGGCTACCGCTTCGCCACCGTCTCCCAGCTGCTCGGCCACCGCCTCGTCTACCGCCCCTACGGCTAAGGACCGATCCCGATAGGGGAGCCGCACCCCTGGATACGGATCAGGACCGGCGCGGATTCGGCCCCGTCGCGAATCCCACATGGCGCCGCCATGCGGAATCCGCGCCGTGACCGCCCCGCTTGGTCCTGATCCGTCCCAGTGGCACGTCCCCTATGGGATGGGTCCTAAACCGATCCTGGCTCGGCTCCGTAGTGCTCCCCGATGAGGGTCGCGATCGTCGGAACCGGGGTCTCGGGGCTGCTTGCCGCCCACCGCCTGCACCGCGAGCACGAGATCGTCGTCTACGAGGCCGCCGACCGGCTCGGCGGACACACCAACACGGTCACGGTCGCCGACGAGGACGGCGAGCAGGCGATCGACACCGGGTTCATAGTCTTCAACGACCGCAACTACCCCCACTTCGAAGCGCTGCTGGACGAGCTGGGGGTGGCCAGCCAGCCCTCGCACATGAGCTTCTCGGTCTCCGACGGCAGGGGCCGGTTCGAGTACTCGGGGACGCCGCGCGGCCTCTTCGCCCGGCCCGCCCACCTCGTCTCCCCGAGCTTCCTCGGGATGCTGCGCGACTGGCGCCGCTTCAACCGCGAGGCGCGAGCGCTGATCGGGATGAACGGGACCGCCCCCTCGCTCGGCCACTGGCTGCAGGAGCGCGGCTTCTCGCGCCACTTCGTCGAGCGGCTGATCGTCCCCCAGGCCGCCGCGGTCTGGTCCGCCGACCCGGAGCAGATGTGGAGCTTCCCGGCCAGCTTCATGGCCGAGTTCTTCGAGAACCACGGCATGTACAGCCTCCGCGACCGGCCCGGCTGGCGCACCGTGCGCGGCGGCTCCAGCGCCTACGTCGAGGCGATCTCCGCGCCCTGGCGCGACCGGGTGCGACTGCGGGCGCCGGTGCGGCGGATCGAGCGGCTGCGGGACGGCGTCTGGGTCGAGGCCGAGGGCTGCGAGAGCGAGGAGTTCGACCGGGTCGTGATCGCGACCCACTCCGACCAGGCGCTGGCGATGCTCGCCGACCCCAGCCAGGCCGAGCGCGAGATCCTCGGCGCGATCCCCTTCCAGCGCAACGAGACCGTGCTGCACACCGACGCCTCGCTGATGCCGCGCCGCCGCGCCGCCTGGTCGAGCTGGAACTTCCACCTCGCCGACGGCCCGCCGCGCGGCAGCACGGTCACCTACTGGATGAACAACCTGCAGCGGCTGCGCTGCAGGCGCGACTACTTCGTCACCCTCAACCGCGGCGAGGAGATCGACCCGGAGCGGGTCGTCCGCCGCCTCTCCTACGACCACCCCCTCTACACCAAGCAGGGCGTCGCCGCCCAGGCCCGCCACGCCGAGATCAGCGGCGTCCGCGGCACCCACTACTGCGGCGCCTACTGGGGATGGGGCTTCCACGAGGACGGGGTCCGCAGCGCCCTGCGGGCCTGCGCCGAGATCGACCCCGCCCGCTCTCCCGCCCGGGGCGTGTCCGACCCGCCCGGCCCACCCACCGTGGCGCGGTCGGGCACGCCCGTCGAGGAGCAGCTGGCGGCATGACCGCCTCGGCGATCTATGAGGGCTGGGTCCGGCACCGGCGCCACCAGCCGGTGGAGCACGAGTTCCGGTACCGGCTCTTCCTGATGTACCTCGACCTCGGCGAGCTGCCACACCTGTTCGACCGCGCGCCGCTCTACTCGGCCCGGCGCCCGGCCCCGGCCCGGTTCCGCCGCGCCGACTTCATGGGCGACCCGGACCGGCCGCTGGCCGAGTGCGCCCGCGACGCGGTCGAGGCCGAGACCGGCGCCCGACCGCCCGGCCCGGTCCGCCTGCTGACCGGGCTGCGCTACCTCGGCCACTCCTTCAACCCGGTCAGCTTCTACTACTGCTTTGACAAGGCGGGCGAGGCGGTGGAAGCTGTCGTCGCCGATGTCGAGAACATTCCCTGGGGAGAGCGGCACGCCTACGTCCTCGCCCGCGGCCGGCGCGAGGGACCGGTGCTGAGCGACCGTCTGGAGAAGGCGCTGCACGTCTCGCCGCTGATGGCGATGGACCAGACCTACGGCTTCCGCGCCACCGAGCCCGGCCCGCGGCTCGCGGTTCACATCGAGTCGCGACCGCGCCGCGAGACGCAGGCGGACGGCGAATCCCCCGCCCCCACCTTCGACGCCACCCTCTCGCTGCGCCGCCGCGAGCTCAGCCGCCGCCGCCTCGCCGCGCTCCTCCTCCGCTACCCGGCGATCTCGGTGCAGACGGTGGCCAAGATCTACGCCCAGTCGGCGCGGCTGAAGCTGAAGGGCGCGCGCTACTTCCCGCACCCGGAGGGGAGCCGGCCGAAAGGGTTCGTCTCGCCATGAGGGACGCGCTCTCGCGAGCCGCGGTGGGCGGCGTCCTCGGCCGGGTCGGCGCCGGCCGGATCGAGGTGGTCGAGCCCGGCGGCAGCCGCGTCTTCGGCCCTGAGGACGCCGAGCTGCGAGCCACCGTCCAGGTCAACGACCCGGCCGCCTGGCGCGGGCCGCTGCGCGGCAGCGTCGGGCTCGGCGAGGGCTACGTCGACGGCCTCTGGGAGACCGACGACCTGGTCGCGCTGCTCCGGATCGCCGCCCGCGAGCTGCGCGAGATGGATGGCCTGCGCGGGCTCATCGCCCGGCCGCGCGGGCTCTGGCACAGGGTCCGCGGCCTCGTCCCCGAGAACAACCGCGGCGGCGCCCGCGAGAACATCTCCGCCCACTACGACCTCGGCAACGAGCTCTTCGCCTCCTTCCTCGACGAGCGGATGATGTACTCCTGCGCCTACTTCCCCGACGAGGGCACCAGCCTCGAGGAGGCGCAGCTGGCCAAGCTCGACCGGATCTGCGAGCGGCTGCGGCTGGGCCCCGAGAACCACCTGCTGGAGATCGGCACCGGCTGGGGCGGGATGGCGATCCACGCCGCCCAGACCAGCGGCTGCCGGGTGACGACGACGACGATCTCCCGCGCCCAACACGAGCTGGCAACGCGGCGGGTGCGCGAAGCCGGGCTGGAGGGCCAGGTCACCGTCCTGCTCGAGGACTACCGCGACCTCGAGGGGCGGTACGACCGGTTGGTCTCGGTGGAGATGATCGAGGCGGTCGGGTGGCAGTACTTCGACCAGTACTTCCGCCGCTGCGACCAGCTGCTCAGCGAGGACGGCCTGATGCTGTTGCAGGCGATCACGATCGACGACCGCATCTACGAGATCGAGAAGGCGGCGAAGAGCTTCGCCAACACCCACGTCTTCCCCGGCGGCTGCCTGCCCTCGGAGGGCCTGATCGCGAGCTGCCTGGACCGGGTGACGACGATGCGCCAGGTCTGGAGCGACGACATCACCGCCCACTACCCACCGACCCTGGCCAGTTGGCGCGAGCGCTTCTTCGCCGCCTGGGAGCGGCTGCGGCCGGAGGGCTACGACGAGAGCTTCCGCCGCCTCTGGGACTTCTACCTGAGCTCCTCGGAGGCGGGATTCCGGGAGCGCCGGATCGGCGACGTGCAGGCGCTGTTCGCGAAGCCGCGGGCGCTCTAAGCTCAGGCGCGACCCGAACCGTCGTCCCTGAGGAGGAGCGCCTTGATCGTCGAGAGGACCGAGAACCCGATGTGGCTGTCGAACGCCTACCTGGTCGCCGACCCCGAGCGCGGCAGCGGCGTGCTGATCGACGGCAACGACGACCTCGGGCCGCTGCTCGAGCGGGCCGAGCGCGACGGGATCGAGATCTCGCACATCCTCGTCACCCACCCCCACCCCGACCACGTCGCCGGCCTCGCCGAGGCCCGCGAGCGGCTCGGCAGCCCGCCCTTCGTCGCCCACGAGGAGACCGCGGCCGAGCTGGACGGGGTCGAGGTGCTGCTTGCCGACGGCTCGAAGCTCGACGCTGGCGGGCTGCGGGTCGAGGCCCTCCACACGCCCGGCCACGCCGCCGGCCACCTCGCCTTCCTCGTCGACGGCACCGACCTGTTCACCGCCGACGTCCTCTTCAAGGGCACGGTGGGCGGGACGATGGCGCCGGGCGCAAGCGGCTTCGCCGACCTCAAGGCCTCGGTGATGAGGCTGATGGAGCTGCCCCACGAGACCCGCGTCCACCCCGGCCACCGCGAGCCGACGACGATCGGCGAGGAGTGGGAGCACAACCCCTTCGTGCGGATCTGGCGCGGCCTCGACGCGACCGGCGAGGAGCAGGTGACGGTCTGGGACCGCCCGGCGACGCTGAAGCTGTGGGCGCCGGACTACGACGGCGGCAACAAGGCCTGGATCGTCTTCGGCGACAGCGGCGAGGAGGCGATCGTCGGCGGCTCCCAGGTCGTCCGCGGCTGAGTTCGGCGCCGAGTCCGCGAAAATCCCCGACATACATGGTTTTTCGCGGACTCGCGAACGAGGCCCCGCCGGAGCGGGGCCTCGAGGTGCGGCGGGAGTGAGGGGGGCGGTTAGCGGATGACCGCCTCCATCAGGATCCAGCAGCCGCTGGCGTCGTCGGCGCCCTCGTAGGGGGTGCGCTTGCGCAGCGCCGGGGCGAAGACGAGGGTGTTGTGGCCGCCCGAGGAGCAGCGGATCATCGAGGTGGAGCTGCCCCGCAGCGCCAGCTGCTGACCCTTCTTGATCGGGATGTTGACCCTGAACTTCTCCACCTTGTAGCGGTCGGTTTCCCAGTTGGCTTCGGACTGGCCCTGGTGGTAGAGCTTGCGGCCGGCGCGGATCACCTTGGCCTTGGTGTCGCCGAGCAGCGTCGAGTCGGAGTGACGGACCTTGACGATCTGGGGACGGAAGACGCCCGGGCCGCCGGCGATCACGCGGATCACCTTGATCCGGCCGCTCTTCGGGGCGATGTGGCCGCCGTCCGGCCGGCCGTAGGCTTCGTCCTGGACCATCGTGCAGGCACCGGGCAGGATGCAGTCGTAGCCGGGCAATGAGTTGCTGGGCTGCACGGTCGGGTTCAGTTTCGAGCCGAATTTGACCGGCGACTTGGCGGCGCCGGTGGCCGGGACGACCATCATCGCCACGAAGGCGGCCAGCGCGGCGGCGAGGCCGGCGCGGCGGGCGAGCTTGTTGAGGGTGAGGGCCTTGCGGAACATCTTGGGTCTCCTTTGTCGAGTTGGTCGCGACTCTCTGTCGCACCCTCAGATTCGCCCGGATCGGCCCCCGCTCCCAGGCCCCCAAGGGGTGAACTCGACCACCCCTTCGGAGATCGAACACACCCCGGTGTGGTCGATCTCGGCTACAGCTCGGCGCGGGAGACGATGCCGCTCTGGAAGGCGCGCTCGACCAGGGCGGCGCGCTTCTGGTTCTGCGGCAGGTCGCCGACCTCGAGCTTCTCGAAGAGGGCGCGCATGTGGGTCTTCACCGCGTCGACGCTGAGGTGGAGCTCGGCGCCGATCTCCTGGTTGGTCGGCGGAGTCGCGAACGAACCACCCTCCTTGAAGGGCCGGCAGAGGGCGAGCAGCACCCGCCGCTGGGCGGGCGAGACGGTTGCCGCAGCCGGCAGCTCGGTTGCCACCACGGTCGCCTCGGGCGCCCCCTCGCCGGGCCGGCGGAACGCCACCACGGTGCGGCCGAACCGGATCGCGTCGCCGTCGCGGAGGCGGCGGCGGCCGTGGACCCGCTCCTCGTTGACGAAGGAGCCGTTGCGGGAGAGACCGTCGTCGACCAGGGTGCACTCGTCGCGCACCACCTCGATCTGGGCGTGCAGGGCGGAGACCTCCTCGTCCCACTCCAGCCGCAGATCGGCGGAGCCGCCGCGGCCAACCCAGAGCTCGCTCGCCCCGGCCTCGATCGCGACGATCGCCTGCGCGCCATCCCCGCCGCGGTAGACGAGGAACGGCCGACCGGCCCGTTCGGCCTCGATCTGGGCCTTCAGCTCGGGGGCGCTCTGCCGGTGCCGATCCTCCACAGGGGGATCCTAAGAGCCCTCACCGGCGCTCGGCTACCGGTTGGAAATCCCGATCTTTAGCCAAATACAGGCTTTCTGGACGGATATGTGATTGTGGATCGGCCCCGCTGCCCCAAACTGTCGGGCCATGGACGGCGTTCAGGAATTCTTCTTCGACTGGTACCCGGTCTTCGGCGTCGTCTTCATGGCGGGGCTGCTGCTCGTCTTCCTGCGCCTGCTGCGCACGACGATGGGCTCGACCAAGCCGGAGACGGTGAAGGCGAGCAGGACCGAGCCGGTGCTCTGGGAGGAGGTGCAGGGGGTCGACGCGGCCAAGGACGAGCTGATCGACGTCGCCGAGTGGCTGCGCGAACCGGATCGCTTCGCGGCGCTCGGTGCCCGGCCGCCCCGCGGCGTCCTGCTCTTCGGCCCGCCGGGGACCGGGAAGACGATGCTGGCCCGCGCGGTTGCCGCCCAGGCCGGGGTCGACTTCTTCGCCGCCTCGGGCTCCAGCTTCGTCGAGATGTTCGTCGGCCGCGGCGCCGCCCGGATCCGCCGTCTCTTCAAAGAAGCGCGCAAGTCGGGTCGCGCGGTGATCTTCATCGACGAGCTCGACGCGATCGGCGGCGCCCGCAGCGGCGGCGGCGGGGACGGCGGCAGCAGCGAGCGCGAGCAGGCGCTGAACCAGCTGCTGGTCGAGCTCGACGGGTTCGAGAAAGACCCGGGGACGGTGATCGTGATCGCCGCCTCCAATCACGTCGAAAAGCTCGACAAGGCGCTGCTGCGGCCGGGCCGGTTCGACCGCCAGGTGCTGGTTTCCCCGCCCGACCGCGACGGCCGCGAGGCGATCCTCCGCTCCCACGCCACCGGCAAACCGCTGGCCCCCGACCTCGACCTCACCGACGTCGCCCGCAAGACGACCGGGATGACCGGCGCCCAGCTCGCCAACGCGCTCAACGAGGCGGCGATCATCGCCGGCCGCGACGGCCGCGAGGCGGTCGGCCGCGAGCACCTGGACGAGGCGCTGCTGCGGCAGTCGGTCGGCTCCCAACAGGCGCGGCGACTGACCGCGAAGGAGCGGCGGATCGTCGCCTTCCACGAGGGCGGGCACGCGCTCTGCCGCCACCTGCTGGGGCTCGACCCGCCGGAGATCCTCAGCATCGTGCCGCGCGGCCCGGCGCTCGGCTTCGTCGGCCACTCGCCGCAGGAGGACACCTATCTGAAGTCCCGCGAGCAGCTGCTTGACGAGGTGGTGACCCTGCTGGGCGGCCGCGCCGCCGAGGAGGAGGTGATGGGCGAGTCCTACTCGGGCGCCGCCGACGACCTCAACCGGGTGCAGCTGGTCTGCAAGCAGATGGTCTCCGAATTCGGGATGGGAGTCGCGCTCGACCACGACGGCCCGACCCCGATCGCGGTCCCGACCGGCGACTACGCGGTCTCCGACGCGACCCGGCGCGAGGTCGACACGGCGGCGATGACCCTGGCCCGCGAGGCCTACCGGC
>Ga0210063_1000102_pt1 | contig 28433 bp, 27 predicted proteins | sample Muzzi_PWA_D1_FD_185529 | JGI IMG/M metagenome (GOLD analysis project Ga0210063, IMG submission 185529) | Wetland microbial communities from San Francisco Bay, California, USA, that impact long-term carbon sequestration - Muzzi_PWA_D1 (SPAdes) | ecosystem: Environmental > Aquatic > Marine >... | reverse complement strand
TGCGATCAAGCCCGCGGGGGTTGCGGCTGTTTTCCTGGCTGCATAATGTTCGCTGCCGACGCCTGCGCTCAGGTTCTTTGCCAATATACGCTGAATAACAGACCGCTCCTGCTACGCGATGACCGGGTTGCGCAATTCACCCACGCCCGTAATCTCCACGACCACTTCATCACCCGGCTGCAGATATTTCGGCGGTGTGAATCCCATGCCAACACCGCCCGGTGTACCGGTCGCGATGATGTCACCGGGCAACAGGGTCATGCCCGCAGACAGCACGGAAATGATTTTCGGGACATCGAATATCAGCTGGTCAAAAGTTGACCCCTGGCGTTGCTCGCCGTTTACAAAACATTTCACCGAGATAGCCTCTGGTGCCGGCATGACACTGCGATGCACCAGCGCCGGTCCCATCGGGGCAAAGCCGTCAAGGCTCTTGGCACGGAACCACTGATGATGATCCTTCTGCAGGTCACGGGCAGAGATATCATTGAGCGCGGTATAGCCGAAGACATGCTCCCACGCATGCTCCGCGGTAATGTCACGGCCGCCCTTGCCGATCACCAGCGCCAGCTCAGCCTCGTAGTCCAGCTTGCGGGTATAGGCCGGGTAGGCCGGGATCGGTGCACCGGGCGCAATCACGGCGGTGGTGGCCTTGGTGAAGAAGATGGGTTGCTCCGGTGCCTTGGCTGACTGTTTCATCTTGGCAGCGATTTCCCGCGTATGATCCAGGTAGTTCTTGCCCAGGCAGAAGATATTGCGCCGCGGCACCGGGAACGGCGCCAGAGGCCTGACCTCGACATAGGCTCGACAGGCGACGCCTGCTGCCAGCGCCTGTTGTACCAGCTGCCAGGCCTCTGCCGCTGCCCCGTCCCCTGCGTTGACAAGTGCCTCCAGCGTGCTGACATCGGGGCCGGTCTGCAGCTCGCGGGCTGCAGCGACCACATCGACAACGCGGTCATCGAGTAACGCGCCGAGCTGGCCGTTTTCAAGCGTCAGAAACTTCATGTGTTCACACCCCTGTCACGCCCCGTCGAGGACTTCATGATCCAAACGTGTCACAGGCATCGAACTCACCGGTTGTTATGCCCTGCCTGAACCAGTGAACGCGTTGTGCGGAGGAGCCATGCGTGAATGATTCGGGCACTACGTACCCCTGTGCTTCTTTCTGCAGGCGATCATCACCGATGGCGGAGGCAGCATTCAGCGCCTCCTCGATGTCACCCTGCTCCAGCACGGCACGACTGCGATCGGCATAATTACCCCAGAGTCCCGCAAAACAGTCGGCCTGCAACTCAAGCTTGACAGAAAGTTCATTGGCCTCTTCCTTGCCAAGTCCGCTTTGTGCCCTGCTGACCTGGGTACTGGTCCCCAGCAGGTTCTGCACGTGATGGCCGACTTCATGGGCAATCACGTAGGCCTGTGCGAAATCACCCGAGGCCCCGTGGCGATGTTGCAGGTCGTCAAAAAATGCAAGATCGATATAGACCTTTTTATCAGCCGGACAATAAAACGGTCCCATAGCGGCACTGGCCAGTCCGCAGGCGGAATTTACCCGGCCGCTAAACAGCACCAGAACCGGCTTCTCGTAGTGGCGCCCGGCCTCTTCAAAGATTGCGCCCCAGGTGTCTTCGGTGTCGGCCAGCACTACGGAGACGAAATCGGCCTGCTGCTGTTCCTTCGCCGTCGGTTGATAATCAGTCTCGGTGGTGGTTGGCGTTCCCGCCTGCTGCAGCTGCAACAGGATACGGGGGTCGATACCCAGGAAGTAGGCAAGCCCGAGCGCGATGACTACGGTACCGATGCCCCCCTTGAACAGCCCTCCGCTGACACGACTGCCGCGACGATCTTCGATATTCGTACTTCTGCGTCCGGTTTTCCACCTCATAGCGACCTCCTGTGATGCCCCCGCCGTCAGAGTATAGTGCAATTTCACAACCGCCCAGAAGCCGGTCGGCCAAATCGGCGCCTGACGGTTTACTGTGCTTGTTTTTTCGTTCACTATTCGTCCATGATGACTGACACGACCCTGAAGGAAACAGGCAAACGCAGCAGTGGCCTGAGCACATTTCTGATCGTACTGGTCACCATCATCGTGACGGCGGCGCTGACCTTCTGGTTCCTGCGCACCTATATCTTTCCTGCCGAATTCAAACCGGTGCAGTTATCGGACCGCGAAGAGGCGGTGCTGGAACAGAAGCTGGAACGCCTCGACACGCTGCAAACACACAACACCCGCGGATCTGCCAAGGCGGCACAACGTGCACAGGATGCCGCTGACGGGGCCCTTGAACCCGAGGCCTACAGCGAAGCTGGCGCCAGCCGCACGGTCACGCTAACCGAGCGTGAACTCAACGGCATACTGGCGAAGAACACGGACCTGGCGAAAAAGCTGGCCATCGATTTGTCCGAGAACCTGATGAGCGCCAAGTTGCTGGTCCCGGTCGATGAAGACTTTCCGTTCATGGGCGGACAAATTCTCAAGGTGCGTGCCGGGATGGAGCTCGCCTACAGAGACAGCCGGCCCATCGTGATTCTGAAGGGTGTCAGCATCATGGGTGTCCCCATTCCCAATGCCTGGCTGGGTGGCCTCAAGAACATTGACCTGGTCGAATACTATGGAACCGGGCCCGGTTTCTGGAAGGCCTTCGCCGACGGCGTTGACAACATACAAATCAAGGATGGCAGCGTCACCCTGTTACTGAAAGAATAGACCCGCCCTCCCTACGTCTATACGGGCAATACACGTTTACAGGATGTCCCGCATGCAGGTAAAAACACTGGCACCCGCCATCCTGCTGGCACTTGCCGGCTGCCTGGTTGCCTGGCAATTCGTCAACCCGGCCCCACCCGACACCATCACCATTGCCACCGGACAGCCCGGCGGCGCTTACCTGCTGTTTGCAGAACGCTACCAGGCCATACTCGCCAGGGAAGGCATTACGCTGAATATCGTGGAAACGGCGGGCTCGGTCGAGAACCTGCAACTGCTTGAGCAAGGCCCGGGCAAGGTTGATCTCGCTTTTGTACAGGGCGGCACGGCGGACGCGACAGGTGCCCCGGATATCGTATCGCTGGCCAGTCTTTATTATGAACCGTTGTGGATCTTCTATCGGGACACGGACACCCTGACCCGGCTCACGCAACTGGAGTCCAGACGTATCGCCACGGGCAAACCCGGCAGCGGCACCCAGGCCGTGGCCATGGCCCTGCTTGAAGACAATCGCCTGCAGATCAACCCGGGAGATATCCTTTCGGTGGGCGGCCAGGAAGCCGCCGATGCACTCGTGAATGGCCAGGTAGATGCCGCCTTTCTCGTGGCCTCGGCACAGTCGCCCCTGGTGCAGACACTGCTGCGCCAGCAGGATATACAGCTGATGTCATTCGAGCGTGCCGACGCCTACACCCGTCTGCACCGTTTTATGTCCCGCATTACGCTGCCCGAAGGCACCATTGACCTGCAGGAGAATATTCCGCCACGTGACACGGTACTGCTGGCCGTGACCGCCAACCTTGTTGCACACCGTGACTTTCATCCGGCACTGGTCGGGCTGATGCTGCAGGCCGCCGAGGAGGTTCACCGGGGCGGCGGCCTGTTTGCCAGCCCCGGCGTCTTTCCCAATGACCGCTATGTTGATTTTCCGCTCGACGATGACGCGCGCCGGTTTTTCAAACACGGACCACCCTTGCTGCAGCGCTACCTGCCCTTCTGGACTGCCAACCTGATTGACCGCCTGAAGATCATGCTGATTCCGCTGCTGACCCTGTTGATCCCGCTGGCCAAGATCATGCCACCCACCTACCGCTGGCAGGTGCGCAAGAAGGTCTATCGCTGGTACCGGGAACTGAAGTCCTTCGATTTTGAACACCCTGAAAAACTCTCTGTCGAAGCGCTGCACACCTCGATACACAAGCTGGATGCCATAGAGGAAGAAGTGCGCAAGGTCGCCATCCCGCTGTCCTACTCGGACGAACTGTATAACCTGCGCCTGCACATCGACCTGGTGCGCGGTAAACTGAGAAAGGGACTGGCGGACAGGGAATAGTTGGCAAATAACCCTGTAGGAGCGCCGTCCCCGGCGCGATTCGGTATACGAAAAAACTATCGCGCCGGGGACGGCGCTCCTACAACACTGAGCAAAATCTCACTCTCGGTGAATAACGGAATCGTTGAACCAGCTGGCTTTGCAACCTTTAAATATAGGCATGGACAAGAAACACACCAAAGGCAGCCGCCAGCATGCCACCCAGACGTCCATAAGGCTTGACGAATGACAAAGCCCACGACATGAGACGGCTGAAATTGCGACGCCCGATCACGGCCAGGAATATCGCTGCTGCAAGCGATATCCAGCCAATCACCTCAATGACAAGCGGATATCTGGATTCACTGGATTGATTGATCAGCAATAACCCGAGAACAACTCTTGCACCAACCGCCAGAACTTGTAGTACAAGTTTTTCCGAGTGATTTCTCAGAAAGCCGAACAGGGTTTCCGGATTGATTATGATGACGATACCCGCCATCGTAATCAGAACACCAAATAGTATTATCAAGAGGGTCATAATCTGACTTGCATAGCAACAGAACGTCTGAGCCAGGTTGCGGATTTACCGTCTACTTGGGCGACTGGTCAGATAACTAACACATTACCTCTGCACTTCATCAACGAACATGACCGCGGTTGCGAACCGCTCCTGCGGGTGATTTTTTGGTAGCAGGCAGCGTGCAGGATTATTGCTTCTTGCCCAGCAACTCGATTTGATAGCCATCGGGGTCTTCGACGAAGGCGATGATGGTGGTGCCCGCATTCATCGGGCCAGCCTCGCGTATGATCTTGCCGCCGCGCTGCTTCACGGCGTCTGCCGCCGCATAGACATCGTCGACCTCGATGGCAATGTGGCCGTAACCTGCGCCCAGGTCATAGTGGTCCGTGTCCCAGTTACAGGTGAGCTCGATGACGGTGTTGTCGGCTTCATCGCCGTAACCGACAAAGGCCAGGGTAAATTCACCCTCCGGATAATCCTTGCGTCGCAGCAGTTTCATGCCGAGGACACGGGTATAAAATTCGATAGACGTATCGAGGTTACCGACACGCAGCATGGTATGGAGTAGTCGCATGATAGTGGCTCCGCTTCAGTATGAGACAGGAAGACAGACAGCCTGATAGTACATCACTTCACTGCCCCTTCAACCCTGCGACTACTCGCAGAATTGAAGGGGGCCAGTACGGTATTATTTTTTGCGGCGGTCTGTGGTTTTCTGGCGTCCGGCGATGCGCATGCGCAGGGCATTGAGTTTGATGAAGCCTTCGGCGTCCTTCTGATTATAGGCGCCGGCGTCGTCCTCGAAGGTGGCGATGCGCTCGTCAAACAGGCTGTCTGACTCGGACTTTCTGCCGACCAGCATAACGCTCCCCTTGTAGAGCTTCAGGCGTACCGTGCCATTGACGTGCTCCTGCGAGGAATCAACCAGCTGCTGCAGCATGCGCCGTTCCGGGCTCCACCAGTAGCCGTTGTATACCAGGGTCGCATAACGCGGCATGAGATCATCTTTAAGGTGCGCCGCCTCGCGATCCAGCGTCAGCGATTCCATGGCGCGGTGCGCCTTCAACAGGATGGTGCCTGCGGGCGTTTCATAGCAGCCACGTGATTTCATGCCCACGTAGCGGTTCTCGACAATATCGGAACGGCCCACGCCGTTTTCGCCACCGAGCCGGTTCAGCGTTTCCATGATCTGGCCGGGGCTGTGCGACTTGCCATTGATGGCCACCGCGTCGCCCTGCTCGAAGCCTATCTCGACATAGGTCGGTGTATCCGGCGCTTTTTCCGGCGACACCGTCCACAACCACATGGCTTCTTCCGGCTCTGCCCAGGGGTCTTCCAGCACATCCCCTTCATAGGAAATATGCAGCAGATTGGCATCCATGGAATACGGTGACTTGTTGCCCTTCTTTTTCTCCACCGGGATACCGTGCATATCCGCATAGGCCATCAGGGTCTCGCGCGAGGTCAGGTCCCATTCACGCCAGGGGGCAATCACCTTGATATCCGGGTTCAATGCATAGGCGCCGAGCTCGAAGCGCACCTGATCATTGCCCTTGCCGGTGGCGCCATGCGCAATGGCATCGGCCCCGGTCTCTTTGGCGATCTCTACCAGGCGCTTGGCAATCAGCGGACGGGCAATCGAGGTACCGAGCAGGTATTCGCCTTCGTAGATGGCGTTGGCGCGCAGCATGGGAAACACGAAGTCGCGTGCGAACTCCTCTTTCAGTGACTCGATATAGACCTCCTTGACGCCCATGGCATGCGCCTTTTCGCGTGCCGGCTCGATCTCCCCGCCCTGCCCCAGGTCCGCGGTAAAGGTGACGATCTCGCACTGGTAGACTTCTTCCAGCCACTTGAGAATGACAGAGGTATCGAGCCCACCGGAATAGGCAAGCACCACTTTCTTGATATCAGACATAATTACGCCTTTGTTGTCTTTCTGCTGCGGCGCAGTCGCGACAGCAGGCGCCGCGCCATATCACCAAATAATTCCGTTTGTGTCGGGTGCGGATGAATCGCCTCACCCACCTGCTGCAGCGTCATGTTGCCGGACACCATCATGACGGCTTCACCGATCAGGGTATCCGCATGGTCGGCCAGAAAATGCACGCCGATAACACGCTGTGTGGCCTTGTCGGCAACGATCTTGATCATGCCGTGGGTTTCATGGTTGATCATCGCCTTGGCATCGATGCTCATCGGCACCTTCACCTCGACCGCATCGATGCCCTTCGCCTTCGCCTGCTCAACCGATACACCGACGAACGCGGCCTGCGGGCGTGAAAAGATCACCCCGCAGTCCTTGTCCTGATCATAGCGCATGTTTTCACCGAGAATGGTCGCTGCCGCCACCCGCCCCTGCTGCGCGGCCGTATGTGCCAGCATCAGGCCGCCGATCACGTCACCGACGGCAAAGATATGCGGCACGCCGGTACGGCCGTGTCCATCTACCGTAATGAGGCTGCGCGCATGTTCCACACCGGCGGCAGCGAGATTCAGGCCATCCAGCACCGGCCGCTTGCCGGTTGCCATGATGACGTACTCCACGCTCAGGTTGCGTTTTTTGCCCTCACTGTCCGTGTAGGCCAGTTTCATGGCCCCCGGCTCACCACTGATCTTGCTGACCGCGGCCGAGGTATGCACATCCAGTCGCGGCTCATCCGCGAGGATGCCGGACAAGGTGTTGGCAATCTCCGGCTCGACCTCGGCAAGGATGCGCGCCTGCGCCTCCAGCAAGGTGACCTTGCTGCCAAAGTCCTGGAAGATCTGCGCCATCTCAACGCCGATGGCGCCGGCGCCGATCACGGCCAGCTTCTTCGGTGGCGCCGTCAGCGACCAGACCGTGTCGGATGTCAGCACGCCGCCGCTGGCAAGCCCCTCGGCCGCACCGGGAATGGGCGGGATGAAGGGCGGCGCCCCGGTGGCCACCACGGCACAACCGAAACTGATGGTTTTGCCTGCCTTGCCGACCGGTAGTGCCGCGCGACTGTGTGGATCGTCCTGGTTGGTCGAGGTGTGCACCGCCAGCGTATGGCCATCGACGAACTGGCCAAAGCCCTGCAGGTAATCAATACGCACGCCCTTGTCGGTCTTGAGCGCCATCTCGCCGCGGGTTTCCAGCACCTGCCGGCGGTGTGCCTCGAGGTCATTCCACACCAGCCGGGCCTTGCTGGTGCCGGTCACGCCGAGGTGCACGTCCTCTGCACGGTCGCGCAGGCGATCAGCAGCGGCGCGCCAGGCCTTCGAGGGGATGCAGCCGCGCCAGAGGCATTCGCCGCCGGGAAACGGTGAGTCGTTCACCAGCGCCACCTTCAGCTTGTGTGCCACCAGGTCACGTGCGCAGTCTTCACCGCCCGGACCACCGCCGATGACCACCACATCGTAGTCCCAGTCACCCTCGGGGATTGCCGGACCGCCAGGGCCCATCCAGTCAGCGGGCTGCTGCACCAGTGACTTCAGGGTTTGCAGGAACAGCGCCACGTCGGCGCCATTGACGACGCGATGATCCGCGGTAATGGTAAAGGCACTGCCTTTATCTGTATTTGAGGAAATCGCGAGTATCGTTGCCAGCCCGGGGGTCGCTACGGCATCGAAGTAACTGACATCGTACATGCCCATGTTGGAGATCTGGAAACTGGCGCCGGTAAATTCTTCCGGGTTCAGGTGACGGCTGCGCGCGCGCGCCAACAGATCCTTCCAGTCATTGTTCAACTCGGACACTTCACGCGACTCGCAGGCCCGTAGAATCGGCACGACCAGCCCGCCATCGTCGGCGGCCACGGCCATTCCGATATCGACCTGGCTGCGTTCGACTAATTTGTCATCCGGCTGGTAGCACCAGTTCATTTTCGGGTGTTGTGTCATGGCCAGGCCGCAGGCCCTGGCAATTGCCACGGTGACCGAGACCCCGGCGGACCTGGCCGCGCTCATCAGGTATTCAAGATGAATGTGGGTCGTCATGCGGAAGGTCGGCATCGAAATGGACGAGGCCATGGCCCTTGAAATGGCCTTCTCCATCGACTTCATTGCCCGCCCGTTACCGGGCACAGCTACTTCAAACGGTGCCGGGGCATGTTGAATGTCCTTCCCAATGACCACACCACCGGGGCCGGAGCCGCTGATGCGATCGATGTCGGTGCCTTGTTGTGCCGCCAGTTTACGTGCCAGTGGCGAGGCCTTGGCACCCTGTGGCCTGGGAGTCGGTGCGACACCCGGCATTGCCGAGGTGGCTGCAGCGGGTGTGGCGGCCGTTTCAGTCGCCGCCGGGGGAGCACTTGCCGCGGGTGCAGCCGTGTTACCGGCCTGGCTGTCATTGACGTCCTCCCTGGTATCCACCAGGTAGGCAATCGGCTGGGTCACCGCGACCACCGCGTCTATTGGCGCGATCGGACCGGAGAGAAAACCGTCACGAAAGACTTCCACGTCCATGACGGCCTTGTCGGTTTCCACCGTCGCGACAATGTCGCCACGCTTGATTTCATCGCCGATAGCCTTTTCCCAGCTGACCACGACACCTTCAGTCATGGTGTCGGAAAGTTGCGGCATTTTTATTACATAGGGTTCAGACATTCAGTAATTATCCTGTTAGTGGGCAAGCAAGCGCTCTAATTCACATATTCGAATGACACTTGATCTCAAGAAACTTGCCACGGAAGCACACGGAAAAAACGGAAATATTTCTTGAATGCAATGGAGTCTTCTATGTTTTCCGTGTGCTTCCGTGGCCAACTTGTAGGTTTTTAAGGATGACATCACTCGAGCAAGCATCATTATGCTCACACACCAAAAATCCCGCGCACGGCTGCTACCACGTCACGCGCATTCGGCAGCGCCGATTTTTCCAGTGCATGATTGTAGGGGATGGGCACATTCAGTGCGGAGACGCGCACCGGCGCTGCATCCAGTTCGAAGAAGCATTCTTCATTAATGATCGCCATCACCTCTGCGCCCACGCCGACGGCCGGTTCTGCCTCCTCGACAATGACCGCGCGATGGGTCTTGCTGACCGACTCTCCGATGCCTGCACGATCCAGCGGACTCAGCGCATACAGGTCGATCACCTCGGCCTCAATGCCATGATGCTTCGACAGCTGTTCAGCCGCCTGCAGACACCAGTGTACGGAAATATTATAGCCGAACAGCGTGACGTCGCGGCCCTCGCGGGCAACCTCGGAGCCTGTCAGCGGATGAAAGTATTCGTCCTCCGGCACCTCGCCCTTCATGTTGTACATCAACTCGTGCTCATTGATAAACACCGGATCGTTGCAGCGCACTGCAGATTTCAGCAGGCCATAGGCCTGCCGCGGGCTGGATGGCGTCACGACACGCAGACCGGCAATGCCCATGAAGACCTTCTCCATACGCGCGGAATGCTGTGAACCGAGCTGGTGCGCGGTGCCGCCCGGGGAACGAATCACCACCGGCGCCTGCAGCTGGCCACCGGACATGTAGCGGACCTTGGCGGCGGTATTGAAGATCTGGTCCATGGCAAGCCAGGCAAAGTTCACTGACATGATCTCGATGATGGGGCGCACGCCGATGAAGGAGGCACCGATACCCAGACCGGTATAGCCATTCTCGGAAATCGGCGTATCAATGACACGCGCCTCGCCATACTTTTCGTACAGGCCCGTGGTGGCCTTGTAGGTGCCGCCGACAACACCGATATCCTCACCCATGGCAATCACCATCGGGTCGTTGGCCATTTCTTCATCATGGGCGCGCCTGATCGCTTCCCAGTACATCATCTCGGCCATCAGTGCACCCCGCCATTGACCCAGGGGTCATTCTCGGCAAGGACATATTTCTCAACGTCTGAAATATTCGGCTCGGGTGACTCGGTCGCATAACGGATCACCTCGTCCTCGATCTCGTCAAGGACGGCCGTATCCATATCCATGTACTCATCAAGCGTCATTGCACCTGCCTCGATGAGGCGGTCACGCAGCATGATCACCGGGTCCCGATCACTCCACATGCGCTCCTCCGTCTTTGCCCGGTAGGCATTCGAATCCGACATGGAATGGCCGCGATAGCGGTAGGTCATCAGCTCGAGAAAGTACGGGCCCTTGCCGGAACGGACGTGCTTGATGGCCGTGGTCGCCGCCTCGTGCACCTTATCGAAGTCCTGCCCGTCTTCCTGCGCCGAGGGGATGTTGTAGGCAGCGACGCGCTGGTACTGGTCGAGCACGGCTGTCGAGCGGTCGATGCGGGTGCCGATACCGTACAGATTATTTTCACACACGTATAACACCGGCAGATTCCACAGCGCCGCCATGTTGAGTGACTCGTGAAAGGTGCCCTGGTTATTGGCGGCATCACCAAGAAAGCAAATGCAGATTTCGTCACCGCCCTGCATCTGGATGCCCTTGGCAATGCCGGCGGCCAGCGGGAAAGGTCCACCGACCAGTGCGTAGCCGCCCATGAAGCGGTGCGCCACATCGAAGATATGCATGGAGCCACCGCGGCCCTTGCTGACTCCGGTCTCTTTGGCAAACAGCTCGGCCATGATTTTGCGCGGATCGCTACCCGACTTGATGGCATGTACATGGTCACGGTAACTGGTGATGACGTAGTCATGGCCGGGCTGTGCCGCCTCCAGCACACCAAAGGCACAGGCCTCTTCGCCCGGGTAGAGATGCAGGAAGCCGCCGATGTTGCGTTCCACGTAGGCCTCGTAGCAGCGCTCTTCAAAGCGGCGGGCGAACAGCATTTCACGCAGCACGCGTTTTTTGTCAGCGTTTTTCATAGTTTAGAGACGCAGCGGTATCCGAATCACGGCAAGCGCGATATCATCAGTGTTTTGCGTTAACAGGTCAAGGCAAAAAGCATGCAGATACCCTATGATCACAGTGAAAAAATCAAGTTAAATCAACATACAATCAGGCCTGACAGCATGCAGCTGGACGCCTGCCGCGTGGCGTTGCTGATTCTTCCGGAGCAGCCCGACAAGACGGACTGGGAGCAGCTCGCCGGTGCCGACACCCTGAAGCCACGCTACCTGCAGCAACAGCGCCAGCACAAGGATCTCAGGCGTCTGCGCACGGACCTGCCGAACAAAAACGGCACGCATGTGATCCTGCAGGCGATAAATCCGGACGCCAGCATGTTCGAGCTGCTGAGCACGGCACGTGAGCTGGCGGCGGAAATACACCGCCATGACCCGGCGGCCTTGCTGATACAACTGGCAGGCTTCGGGCAAGCCCCGGGCGCCCGCCTGCTGGAAGCGCTGACGGCCGCCCTGCTGGCCTCGGCGTGCCCGATGCCCAGCTATAAATCCGGGCAGGACAAACCCGCCGCCCTGCGGCGCATCGATTGCTACGGCCTGGCGGACAAGGTCGACCTGTCACAGCTGAGGGCTGAAATAGCCGGCAACCACCTCGCACGCTGGCTGGCTGCGCTGCCGGCAAATGCACTCACACCCACGACCTACCGGAAGTTTGTTACCCGGCTGGCGGAAGCCGAAGGCTGGAAAATGGAATTCCTGGACACCCGTGCACTGGCACGCAAAAAGGCGGGTGCCTTTCTGGCCGTCTGCCAGGGCAGCCCGGTCAATGATGCCGGCATTGTGCATCTCTCCTATACGCCCAAAAAACGCGGCAAGGGGAAAGGCCGCGGCCGCACGCTGGCACTCGTTGGCAAGGGGATCTGCTTTGATACCGGCGGTGTCAATATCAAACCGGCGAAGTACATGAACGGCATGCACGAAGACATGCAGGGTAGCGCCGTAGCGCTGGGCACCTTGCTGGCACTCACACGCCTGCGGGTCAATTACCCGGTTGACTGCTGGCTGGCGCTGGCCGAAAACCACGTCGGCAGCAAGGCCTACAAGCCCAACGATGTGGTGATTGCCGGCAATGGCACCAGCATCGAGGTCAAACATACCGATGCCGAAGGCCGCATGGTACTCGCAGACACACTGGCGCTGGCCAGCAAGGAAAAGCCGTATCTCATCATCGACTATGCAACGCTGACCGGCGCGTGCATCTACGCCTTGTCTTCACGCTACAGCGGCGTGTTCAGCAACCGGGATGCGCTGCACAACGCCTTGACGACGGCCGGACGCGACAGCGGTGAACGCGTGTGGCCGTTTCCGCTGGACAAGGATTTTGACGAATCACTGAAATCAGACATTGCCGACACCCTGCAATGCACACTGGAAGGCGAAGCCGACCACATACTGGCTGCGCGTTTTCTGCAGCGTTTCATCAACAACGACATCCACTGGGTCCACGTCGACCTGTCTGCCGGCAATCACAAGGGAGGACTCGGCCATATCGCAACCGACACGACCGGGTTCGGGGTACGCTACACGCTGAACCTGCTGCAGCAGCAGTCGGTGATGAAACACACATGGAACTGACGCTGACCCGGCCGGATGACTGGCACCTGCATGTACGTGATGGTGCCGCACTGGCCTCGGTACTGCCACACACCGCGAGCCAGTTTGGCCGTGCCATTATCATGCCGAACCTGCAGCCGCCGCTCACCACCACGGCACAGGCACGGGCCTACCGCAGGCGTATCCTCGCGGCCGTACCCGCCGGTATGGATTTCACACCCCTGATGACGCTGTACCTGACAGACAACACCGCGGCGGATGAAATTATCGAGGCGCATGCCAGTCAGCTGGTGCGGGCGGTGAAACTCTACCCGGCCGGCGCCACCACGCACTCCGATGCCGGTGTCAGCGCGATCAGCAACACCTATGCCGCGCTGGAAACCATGGAACGGCTCGGCATCCCGCTGCTGGTACATGCCGAGGTCACCGATCCGGATGTGGATGTCTTCGACCGCGAGCAGGTCTTTATCGAGCAGCACCTGGAACCGCTGACCGTGCGCTATCCGGCGCTCAAGGTGGTGCTGGAACACGTCACGACGCAGGCAGGAATAGACTTTGTAACCTTTGCACCCGACAACGTGGCCGCCACCATCACCGCACATCACCTGCTGTTAAACCGTAACGCCATGTTCCGAGGCGGACTGCAGCCGCATAGCTACTGCCTGCCGGTGCTGAAACGTGAAAGTCACCGCCGGGCGCTGGTCGGGGCCGCCACAGGCGGCAGTGGCAAGTTTTTCCTTGGCACCGACAGTGCACCACATGCAAAGGCCCGCAAGGAAGCGGCTTGTGGCTGCGCCGGTATCTACACGGCACACGCGGCAATGGCGCTGTACGCACAGGCGTTTGAAGAGGCCGGTTCACTGGACAAGCTGGAAGCGTTTGCCAGTTTTTTCGGCGCGGATTTCTATGGTCTGCCACGCAACAGCACCACCCTCACCCTGGAAAAACACGACTGGCAGGTACCGGACCACTACCCGCTGGGAGATTCAGTCGTGGTACCCCTGTTTGCCGGTGAGACCCTGCATTGGCGGGTGAAAGACCAGGCCTGTAACTAGTACTGCCTCAATCTAATAAAGATGGATATGATTGCCACGGAAGCACACGGAAAAACACGGAAGAATAAATACCATAAAATACTTTATTCCGTGTGCTTCCGTGGCTATTAAATAAATTGGGTGCCCAACGTAATATCGTTCAGCATCCGTTATTATCAGGTTGAAAGAGCACTAGCACGGTCCTACCGACCCGAATCGCGCATGTACCCAAATTAATTGCCGGGCATAAACAATGCGATCCTACAACGATTTATTAATGGGCCGGGGCATCGTCTTGCCGCGATTGTCCGGTTAATAGACCCGCGTGACGGTATACCCCTGTTGTTCCAGCCGCTTCAGCAGGCCGTCCTTGCCCGGCAGGTGCAACGCCCCAACCGCTACAAAGGCCTTGCCCTGTTGAAGATACGGCTGCATCCGTTCGGCCATGCGCTGATTTCGCTCATCAATGAGACGTAACTGGAAGTCTTCCGCAAGTCGCTGGTCACCGGCCCGCATCGAGGCTTCATAGATCGTCAGTAACTCGCCAAGGTCGCGTTGCTTGTAGGCGGCCAGTAACTCTGCATGCAGGGTATCCAGTTGCTGGAAATTGTCGACTGCATCCCTCAACAGGGCAATCTGATCGGCCTCCGGCATGGTGTCGAATAAATCCAGCTGCTCCTGCAGGGTTTCCAGCCCGTACACCGCCTTGCCCTGTGCCACCGCATCCTGGTACAGCACCCGATCCAGCATCTCGCCCGTTTCGGGTGCCGGTGTCGACAGGGTAACCGCCGCCGCCCACGGCTTCATATGCTTCAGCACCTGCCCGGGTATACCGCGTGACGCGATGACCACGGAGACCTTTTCGTACAGTGGCTGACCGATCACATCAGGCAGCAAACGACCATCCAGCATCAGCATGGCCGTACCTGAATACTTCATGGCATCAGCATCCATCAGAATTTCAAGCACGACGCTGCGAGAGGCATCCATTGCCTCCCTGACCGGTGCCGGCAGATTCACGACCTGAGGATCTTCCGAATGGATGGTGCCGAACAGGCAGGATGGCTCCTGGCCTGCCTTGCTGATTTCCCACAGCAGGCCATGACTGTAGCCTGTGTCAGCCCGGCTGCAAGCCGCCAGCAGGAGAAGCGAGACCATGGCCAGCGCGATCACCGGAACGGGTCGACGGACCATCATTACATCCTGATTGTGCATATCGGGGTCCTCTATCTGTAATGACATCCTGGCATGAAGCATGCTCCGGGGCAGCCATAATGAATCTGCCTCACGGGGCTTCGCATTATGCAACATCGCCAACGCCGGGAGTATTCGGTATGCTCTGCTCATGAGCAGTGTCGCAGAAATACCATCCATTGCCGGTCGCTTCCGGGGCTTTCTGCCAGTCGTCATTGATGTTGAAACAGCCGGTTTCAATGCCAAGCGTGACGCCCTGCTGGAAATTGCCGCGGTCATTCTGGAGATGGACGATAGCGGCATCATTCGCCGCCGCGATACCATTGCCTGCCACGTAGAGCCTTTCCCGGGCGCCAACCTTGATCAGGAGTCCCTAGAGTTTACCGGCATTGACCCCTATCACCCGTTTCGCATGGCAAAACCCGAGCACGATGCACTGGAGCATATTTTCAAACCGGTACGCCGCGCCATCAAGGAGAGTGGTTGCAACCGTGCAATCCTGGTCGGCCACAATGCCGCCTTTGACCTGGCATTTCTGAATGCCGCCGTTGCCCGTACCGGCATCAAGCGCAACCCGTTCCATCCTTTCAGTACCTTTGACACTGTCAGTTTCGCCGCCCTGGCCTACGGGCAAACGGTTCTGGCGCGCGCCGTAAAAGCCGCCGGTTTCGACTGGGATAGTGAAAAAGCGCATTCCGCGGTTTATGATACAGAAAGGACCGCCGATCTGTTTTGCTCGGTCATCAACCGCTGGAATGAATGCAACCCGCCCCGGCCTGAAACCTGACAGTGAATAAAACCAGAGAAGGACGCTAACACCATGTCACAGCCTGATTTACAAGAACAGATCCTGCAAACCCATGCGGGCCTCATCCACCGCGTCGTCATGCATTGCAACAATCCCGGTTCCGTCCCGGACATGGAGCAGGTATTACAGGCGGCCACTGATAATGACTGGCTCGCCCTGGTGACTGCGATTCGCGACATCATGTCGGGCAATCGCGATGAATCCATGCTGACGCGGCTTGATGATGAAGACCGCGTGATTGTCGAATCGATCCTGCGTGGCCTTCAGGACCCGAGCACCCTGCCCAGCCTGGAGACCGATATTGACTCCAGCATGGCCGCGCCAGGCATTGCCGGACTGATACATGCCTCCCGCAACGGCAATGCCCAGGCACTGCAAATCGTTGGCAACATCGCCTCGCAAATGCTGAATGCCGGCGGTGACATGAGCATCCTGGCCGGCCGCATCCGCCCGCTGGTCGAGGGAGAGCGCGATGCCGACAAGCTTACGGAGAAGATGGGGAACAAAGGCCAGAAACTGATGCTGGAAATTATTGAAGAACTGTTGAAGCTGGAAGCAAATTGACATCAGTTGCAGGAGCGGAGGCACCCGATTAACCACCGGGTATTAACAATCCGCTCCTGCGCGACAGTATTACGGCCTATTCCTTCTCGACGGCTGCCTTGACCATCTTCTGCAACTCACCCTTCTGGTACAGGTCCAGGGTGATATCGCAACCACCGATCAGCTCGCCATTGATATACACCTGGGGAAAGGTTGGCCAGTTGGCATAACGTGGCAGATTCTGGAACACATCGGGGTCCGCCAGCACGTTCACATGGGCGAACTCCTGGCCACAGGCGGTAAGCGCCTGTGCGGTACGACTGGAATAGCCACACTGCGGCAGTTGTGGTGTACCTTTCATAAAAATCACTACCGGGTTTGCCTTGACGGTGGCATCGATTCTTTCCATTACATCCATTCTGTTGTCCTCGGTTAACTGTATAAAAGTTCATATTCAAGTGTTACGTTCAAGTGTAGCCCCGGGCTGGCATGATAAAAAGCAACCATTCACAGGGATTTATCAACATTTCGCTGCAACCAGAACTCAAGCAGGGCAAGATGCCATACCTTGCTGCCCAGTAGTGGTGTATGCGCCTGTTCAGGGTTTTCCAGCAACGCCTGTACGTATGGACGCTGGAACAATCCACGCTCCCTGCATGCCCGCGACTCCAGCACCTCGCGCATGAATGCCAGCACCTCGCCTCGCACAAACTTCAGTGATGGCACCGGGAAATACCCCTTGGGACGATCAATGATGCTATCAGGCAGCAGGTCACGTGCAATCATCTTCAATGGGTGCTTGCCGCTGGACTTGAGTTTCAGGGCAGCCGGCATACGCGCAGCAAGCTGAACCAGTTGCTGGTCCAGAAACGGAACACGCGACTCCAGTCCCCACGCCATTGTCATATTATCAACCCGCTTCACCGGGTCGTCGACAATCAGGGTAGTGACATCATAGGCCAGCACCCGATTCAGGAATTCTTTCGACTCGAACTGCGACAAACCGTGGGCGACGCATGCCGAGGTGTAGTCAGGACCATGGTATGCGTGGCCGACGGTATGCAGGTATTCCTCATGCGTGCGGTCGAAATACAATGGCCGAAAACGTTCAATATCATCGCCGTGCGCTGCCAGCATCTGCTGGTACCAGAAGTAGCCGGCGAACACCTCATCGGCCCCCTGCCCGCTCTGCACGACCTTCACCTGTTGCGAGACCTGTTCGCCCAGCAGGTAAAAGGCCACCGCATCCTGGGCCACCATGGGCTCGGCCATGTTGTCGATCGCCTCCGGCAGGCGCGCGAGCACCTGATCATTGGCTACGGTAAACCGGTGATGTTGCGTGCCGTACAGACCGGCAACCAGATCGGAACATTCGAACTCGTTACCCCGCTCTTCCGGCTGATCCTCGAAACCGACAGAGAAGGTCAGCAGGTCTCCGCCGCCCGCCTCGGCAAGCAAGGCAACCAGCAGGCTGGAGTCGAGCCCGCCCGACAGCAGGATACCGACCGGCACATCCGCAATCGCCCGGCGTCTCGCGACAGCCTGCCTCAGTTCATCATGCACCGCATCGATCCACTCCCATTCACTCAGGTCCGCGGCTGGTGGAGAGGTATCCAGTTGCCAGTAACGCCGCAAGCGGTGCTCTCCACGCAGATCAAACGTCAGGCTATGACCGGGGCGTAACTTGCGCAGACCCTGCAGCAGGGTACGCGGCGCAGGCACCACGGCATGCAGGGTCAAATGGTGATGCAGTGCAACCGGGTCGATAGCGGTATCCAGCCCGCCCCCGGCAAGCAGTGCCTGGCTGGTAGAGGCAAAACGCACACCGTGGCGGCCGAGGCTGTAATACAACGGTTTGACGCCAAAGCGGTCACGCGCCAGGAACAGCTGCTGCGTATTGCTGTTCCAGATCGAGAAGGCAAATACACCTTGCAGGTGTTGCGGACAGTCTTCACCCCATTCGGCATAGGCCTTGAGGATAACCTCGCTGTCTCCCTCCGAAAAAAACCGGTAGCCCTTGTGGCGCAGCTGTTCGCGCAATTCCGGGTAGTTGTAAATCGTGCCATTGAACACCAGTACCAGCCCGAGTGCGGCATCGACCATCGGCTGGCTGGAACGCTCGGAGAGATCGATCACGGCAAGGCGTCGATGACCAAAGGCAAGGGGCCCGGAAAAATATTCACCGCTGGCGTCGGGGCCACGACGCGCGAGCTTGCCGGTCATTTTCCTCAGCAGCGCTTTATCAGGGCTGCTGCCGTCAAAACGCAGTTCTCCGCATATTCCACACATGGTCTCTATACCGTATTCGTTCAGAGTTGAGCGGTCTGATTGCGCTGCATCGTCTGGCAACGATGCAACCGCCTTGCGAGCGAACCGCATTCACCCCCGGATGACAGTCCCATCAGGACGTGGCTCCCCAGCCACCACCACCCGGGGTAGCGACTGTCAGGCGCTCACCCGCGGAAAATTCGACGCGGATCTTGCCAGGCAACAGTTCACCGTTGCGACGGTTCTCGCCGCATTGACCGGGTGCGCCTCCCTGCAGGCCCCAGGGAGGATGCCGTCGACGCTCTGTCAGCAGGGTCACCGTGGCGGGGGCCAGGAATTCAAACTCTCTTAGCAGGCCGTTACCACCGCGATGCCTGCCGGCACCTCCGGAACCCGTGCGTATCTGGTAGCGGTGAACCCGTAATGGAAATTCCATTTCCAGCACCTCGATCGGCGTATTCAGTGTATTGGTCATATGTGACTGGCAGGCATCGAGTCCGTGCTGATGACTGCCGCCGCCCGTCCCTCCGCCCATCGTTTCGTAGTAATCCCAGCAGTGATCGCCCGCATGTGCACCCATGGCAAGGTTGTTCATGGTTCCCTGACTGGCGGCAGGAATATGATCAGGCAATGCCTGCGCCAGCGCACCCATGACCACGTCCACTATCCGGCTGCTGGTTTCCACGTTACCGGCGGCAACGGCAGCAGGTCGTTGTGCATTCACCAGGCAGCCCTGCGGCGCTGACAGCCGGATGCTGCGAAAGCTGCCGGCACAGGCGGGCGTCTGTGGCGGCATCAGGCAACGAAAGACGTAGAACACGGCGGCGGCGGCAACAGACAACGGACAATTGATATTCCCGGCCACCTGAGCGGCCGTGCCGGCGAAGTCGACACTTATATCCCCGCCAGTCACCGACAACGTGACTGCAATGACAATATCCGTCTGACCCAGTCCGTCGTCATCCATGATGTCCTGAAAGCGATAACAGCCATCGGGTATGACAGCCAGGGCGCTGGCTGCGAGTCGTTCACCGTAGTCATTTACCTGCGCCAGTCCCGCGTAATAGGCATCAACACCCTGAGTGCGGGCTAGTTCCAGCATGCGTTCCGCACCCGCGCGGTTGGCGCTCATTTGTGCAGCAAGATCACCTTCCATCTGCAGCGGGTTGGTCGTGGCAGCGATAATGTTCTGCAGTTTGTCCCGGTTCACTGTGCCGGTACGTACCAGGAACGTGGGTGCGATCACCAGGCCTTCTTCATCCAGGCGCGTTGATACCGGCATGGAGCCCGGCGAATCAGCGCCAATATCGGCGTGATGCGCACGATTGGCCACGTAGCCAAGACAGCGGTTGTCCAGGAACACCGGTGCAATCAGGGTAATATCCGGCAGGTGTGTTCCGCCCAGATAGGGATCATTCACAATCAGCACATCACCCGGTGACCAGGTGGTACGCGATACCAGCTCCTGCATGGCAAACGCCATGCTGCCGAGATGCACCGGTATGTGCGCCGCCTGGGCGCACAACTGACCGCCGGTATCAAATACGGCACAGGAGAAATCCAGCCGGTCCTTGATGTTGGTGGAAAATGCCGAGCGCCGCAGGACGGCACCCATTTCGTCACACACGGCCGTCAGGCGGCTGGAAAACAGGCTGAGTTCTATGGAATTCAATGCCATTCTGTGAGATCGCCCGGGACGTTGCACACTCATACAGGTATATCAATAACGTTAAATATATCAGCTAGTTATTACATTAACCAAACACATCTGGCATATTGCATTGTCACCATTGCTGCCGTATCCTCCCATTCCCGAGTATTTTAGTCACCTATTTCATTACCGCAGGCTTGCCCTGCGGACTACAAGGAGTAAAAAATGAATCCGTTAACCTCTGTGCTGGGTACTATTCTTTCCGGTTTTGTGCTGGCCGTCCTGATCATTCTGGGCCTTGACTCGTCAAGCCTCAGCGTGTGGGCAATGGAAGTCTGGTTCCATGTGCTGGCAGGCGTTGTCTGGATCGGTCTGCTTTACTACTTCAACTTCGTACAGGTACCCGCCGTCGGCCAGGCGCTGGGCGATGAGGGCGGCCCGGGTCCCGCTGCAATCAACAAGTATGTCGCTCCCCGTGCCTTGCTGTGGTTCCGTTGGGGTGCCGTTGCGACCTGGCTGACCGGTGTTGGTGCGCTGGAGAACCTCTACCATGGCGAAGGCTCCGGTTTCATCAAGGCCTTCACCCTGCAGGAGCCGTTAACCGTCATCGGTATTGGCGCATGGCTGGGTACCATCATGCTGTTCAACGTCTGGGTATTGATCTGGCCGAACCAGAAGAAGATCCTGGGCATGGTGGACGCCAGCGCTGACGAGATTGCCACCGCCAAGAAGGTTGCCCTGATGGCCTCGCGCACCAACACCCTGCTGTCCATCCCCATGCTGCTGTGCATGGTCGGCTATGGCCATGGCCTGCACTTCTAGGCAAGTGCAGCCCTTACTATAGACAGGCTTCTCATCGACACGCAGATGTAACTGACGCCTCTCCTGGAGCGCAAACCTGGTCACTGGCCGGGTTTGCGCTTTTCAGGCAACAGGCTATAAAATCAGGGATAAACAAGACTGGCAGTCTGAAACGGGCTGCCTTTTCTATTTTGGACAGGGAAATAATGGCCAATCACATTATGTCGACCTACAAGCGACTGCCGATCCAGTTTCAACGCGGTGAGGGAATCTGGTTGTGGGATAGCGAGAACAGGCAGTACCTCGACGCACTCAGTGGTATCGCTGTTTGCGGCCTTGGTCACGCCCACCCTGCCGTCGCAGAAGCAATCGCTGAACAGGCCGGCCTGCTGGTACACACGTCAAACCTCTACGGCATCTCCCTGCAGGAACAACTGGCCGACAGGCTGTGTGAACTTTCCGGGATGGAGCGGGTGTTCTTTTCCAACTCCGGTGCAGAGGCCAATGAAGCCGCAATCAAGATTGCACGCCTCTATGGACATAGCAGGGGCATCGACAACCCGGCGATTATCGTCATGGAAAAGAGTTTCCATGGCCGCACACTCGCGACGCTGACAGCCACCGGAAACCGCAAGGTGCAGGCCGGATTCGAACCGCTGGTACAGGGATTCATTCGTGTACCCTACAATGATCTGGACGCCATCCGGACCGTGGCCGCAAACAGCAACGATGTCGTAGCTGTCCTGGTGGAACCGATACAGGGTGAAGGCGGTATCAATATACCGGATGCAGATTACCTGCAGGGCATTCGCCGCTTGTGCGATGACAACCACTGGCTGATGATGCTGGATGAAATTCAGTCAGGCATGGGACGTACCGGCATGTGGTTCGCCTGGCAGCACACCGATGTCATGCCCGACGTCGCCACACTGGCCAAGGCACTGGGTAACGGTGTACCCATCGGCGCCTGTCTCGCCAGGGGCAAGGCAGCCGGGATGATGCAACCGGGCAGCCATGGCAGCACCTTCGGTGGCAACCCGCTGGCCTGTCGTGCGGCCCTCACTGTGCTGGAGGTCCTGGAACAGGAACACCTGCTCGCTCGCGCCGCGACTCTCGGTGAATATTTTCTTGCCGGATTTACTGCTGCGCTGGCCGGCCTGAAAGGCGTAACTGCTATCCGCGGGCGCGGACTGCTGCTCGGCATCGAACTGGATCGTCCCTGTACGGAACTGGTGAACAAGGCCCTGGATCAGGGCCTGTTGATCAATGTCACTGCAGACCGCGTGATTCGGTTACTGCCGCCCTTGATCACTACAGATAAACAGGCCGACATCATCATCGCGCATGTCAGTGAGCTGATACGCGAGTTCCTCGCAGCATAAGGCATGAACCACATGCATTTTCTTACCCTGCTCGACCTGAAACCGGAGATACTCCGGGGCCTGATTACTCGCGCGATAGAACTCAAACGACAGCTGAAATCCGGCGTTGCGCACGAGACCCTGAAGCACAAAATACTGGCCATGGTGTTCGAGAAATCTTCCACCCGTACGCGTATGTCATTCGAGGCCGGTATGGCACAACTGGGCGGGCACGCCATTTTCCTGTCCCCGCGCGATACCCAGCTGGGGCGCGGCGAGACCGTCGAAGACTCGGCACGCGTTCTGTCACGCATGGCTGATGTCATCATGATCAGAACCTTCGAGCATGAAAAGATCGAGCGATTTTCTGCCTATTCCGAAGTACCCGTCATCAATGCGCTGACGGACCTTTATCATCCATGCCAGTTACTGGCGGACATGCAGACCTATTTTGAATACCGTGGTGATATCAGCGGAAAAACCGTCGTCTGGATCGGTGATGGCAACAACATGTGTCATTCCTATATCAACGCCGCGCGTCAATACGGCTTTACACTGAACATTGCCTGCCCCGAGGGATATGACCCGGATGCAGGCATCCTGCAGGCCGCAGGCGCCAGTGCAGCCATCATTCGCAATCCCCTCGATGCCGCCTGCAACGCCGACCTGGTCGTCACCGATGTCTGGGCCAGCATGGGACAGGAAGAGGAACAGGCGAAACGCGAACGCGCCTTTGCCAGTTACCAGGTTGACAGCCGCATCATGCAGACAGCCGCTCGCGACGCCCTGTTCATGCACTGTCTGCCGGCACACCGGGAAGAGGAAGTTACTGCCGGGGTCATTGACGGACCACAGAGTGTCGTCTGGGATGAAGCGGAAAATCGCCTGCATGCCCAGAAGGCTTTACTTGAATATCTGCTTCGCTAGCATAAAGTAAACAGGACCATGTGCAGACTCGCCGCCTACATTGGACCTGACATCACCTTGCAGCAGTTCCTGTTTGACCCCGATCACAGTCTCTACAGGCAGGCCTGGGAGCCACGGGAATTGCGGTACGCAAAGTTCAATGCCGATGGTTACGGTTTTGGCTGGTTCAGCCAGGATGGCACGCCTTCAACATATACCAGCATTCTGCCTATCTGGTCCGACAGTAACCTGCCCGCACTCGCACGCAGCCTGACGAATTCCCTGTGGCTCGCAGAGGTGCGCAGCGCAACGGCCGGCAACCCGGTCCACCAGTACAACACGGCACCCTTCTGCGACGACCAGCGAGTGTTCGTTCACAATGGCTTCATCCGCAATTTTCATCTGCAAGTGCTGCCACGTATACTCCCTGTGCTGGCACCCGCAATTACCGCCGATATCCGCGGTAACACGGACTCCGAATATCTATTCGCCTGCCTGCGCCAGATCCTGCTGGACGATGAAGAACTCGAACTGGCAGGTGCCCTGTTGCGGTTATTCGAATGGCTGGAAAAACGGCTGACCGACGAGGAAGCACTGCTGAATATTATTGTCAGCGAGGGTGACCGCGTGTACGCAAGCCGCCATGGCTATAACCACGAATGCGCCTCACTTTATTACACAACCGATGATGAACAGTTTCCCGGCGGACAACTGATTGCCTCTGAACGATTTTCCGAAGACAGTTTCTGGCAGCCGGTGCCTGAACACCATTTGCTGATTCTTGACCGTAACAATCCGCCGGAATTACTTGCCCTGTGAGCTAAGCTGTATGACTGAAAGCACCACGCATGGCAAGACCACGGTCACGGCATCAGGAATTTTCAACGAGCCGTTCAAGCGTGCTGTTTTCACGGGACAGCGGCTGAACTATTACCACATTGCATGAGCCCACCGGATAAAGCAACGGCATCCTCAAAGGCCATAGGCAAGGGCATGATCATTGCCGCGTGGGTATTGCTGCTGGTATTGCTGACGATTTTTTTTAATGATCGTCTCGACAGGCAAAATAACCCCAACCGCCAGCTGGCCGCTGTGACAAACAATGGGACAACGGCAGTGCGATTGCAGCGCAATCGTTTCGGTCATTATGTCGCAACGGGTTCAGTTAACGGTCATCCCGTTGAGTTCATGCTGGACACCGGCGCAACCGATGTCTCCATACCCGCTTCGATCGCGGATGACCTGGGGCTGCAGCGCGGCCGCGCGATGGGTTATCAAACAGCCAACGGCATGATCACCGCGTATCAGACCACGGTGGATGAGATTCAGCTCGGACCCCTGCGGCTGGGACCGATACCCGCCAGCATCAATCCCAACGACAGCAGTAAGTCTGTGTTACTGGGCATGAGTTTTCTCAAACATCTGGACTTTAGCCAGCAGGGCAACACCCTCACGCTTGAATACCCGGGCATGGAGACGGACTGATGGACTTTTTCGCGCGCCTGACGGACTGGAGCGGACAGCTTTCCAGCCTGTTGTGGGGGAGCCCGCTAACCCTGCTGCTATTGCTGGGAACCGGACTCTACCTGACCATTCGCATGGGCCTGATACAGGTACGCGGTTTTGCCCATGCCACCAGCCTCATCTCGGGGAAATACAGTTGCCAGACTGACCGCGGTGAAGTCTCACACTTCCAGGCACTGTCAACGGCCTTGTCTGCCACCATCGGCACCGGGAATATCGCCGGTGTCGCAACGGCCATCACCCTGGGCGGGCCGGGTGCCCTGTTCTGGATGTGGGTAACGGCATTCCTCGGCATGGCAACCAAATTCACGGAGTGCACCCTGTCCCTGAAGTTTCGCGAGATCTCCCCTGACGGCGAGGTTGCCGGTGGCCCCATGTATACGCTGTTGCACGGCCTCAACATGAAGCGAACCGCGGCGCTGTTTGCTACATTCGCTCTGGTGGCCTCTTTTGGTATCGGCAATATGGTGCAGGCCAACTCGGTCATGGATGGCCTTGGCTATGTGTTCCCGGCGTTCGCAGACTACAAATGGCTGGGAGGTGTCGTGCTGGCAACACTGGTCGGCATGGTCATCCTCGGCGGGGTCAGGCGTATCGCACGTGTTGCAAGCACGATCGTGCCCTTCATGGCCATCACCTATATCACTGCTGCGCTCATTGTGCTGTTCAATCATGCCAGCGAGATCCCATCGGCCTTCGCCCTGATCCTTGACATGGCACTGAACCCGTGGTCCGTCGGAGGCGCGGCTGTCGGCGAGGCGATTCGCTGGGGCGTTGCCCGCGGCCTGTTCTCCAATGAAGCAGGGCTCGGCTCTTCACCCATGGCGCACGCCGCGGCACGCACCAATGAACCGGTACGCGAAGGACTGGTTGCCATGATGGAACCTTTCATCGATACGCTGGTTATCTGTACCCTTACCGGCCTGGTCATCGTGGTCACCGGGGCCTGGCAGGATAGCAGCGACTCACTGATGGGTGCCGCATTAACCGCCCACGCCTTCAGCGACACCATCGGCAGTACCGGTGCCGTGGTTGTCGGCATTGGCCTGTGCCTGTTCGCCTATTCGACGATCATCGCCTGGTCGTACTATGGTGACCGCTCTGCCTACTACCTGTTTGGCGAGCGTGCGGTATTTCCCTACCGGGTTCTCTACACCCTGCTGGTTGTTGTGGGTGCTGCGGTCCCATTGAAGCTGGTATGGAATATTGCCGACGTCACCAACATCCTCATGGCCCTGCCCAACCTGCTGGGACTGGTACTGCTGGCGGGGCTGGTGAAAAGGCTAAAAGACGACTATTTTTCACGGCCACATGAAAAATCCGAATAAACTAACTGTTACCGACTAACCGAAGCCGGTCCGTAAACCACCCGTACAGGAACTCGCCATGACAGAAACCATCACCGACTCCGGCCTGCGCTATACCGACATTCGCACAGGCAGCGGTGAAACTGCTACCGGCAGAGGTCAAACCGCCATCGTCCATTACACAGGCTGGCTCGAAGATAACACCAAATTCGATTCAAGCCATGACCGGAATGAGCCTTTCAGTTTCCCGATCGATTGCGGCTACGTCATTCGCGGCTGGGACGAAGGCGTCAAGGGCATGCAGGTCGGCGGAATCCGGCGCCTGGTTATCCCGGCCGAGCTGGGTTATGGCCCACAGGGTGCCGGTGGCATCATTCCGCCCGGTGCCACCCTGGTGTTCGAAATCGAACTGCTGGAAATATCAACCTGAATGTTGCTCGATGTACTCGATGAGGAGTTGCTGCACAGTGTGCGGATCGCAGTGGCGGAAGATATTGGCAGCGGTGACATTACCGCGGCGCTGATCCCGGAACATCTTGCGGCACAGGCAACGGTTTACAGCCGCGAGCCCGCCATTGTCTGCGGCATGGCATGGTTCAATGCCGTATTTGCAGAGCTCGATGGCCGTGTAAGCGTGGACTGGCTGGTGCGTGACGGCAATGCCGTTCAGCGCGATCAACCTCTCTGCAGACTGACAGGACCCGCCCGGGCGTTGCTCAGCGGCGAGAGAACCGCGTTGAATTTCCTGCAGACGTTATCTGCTACGGCGACACTCTCGCGTCGCTACGCAGATGCCGTGGCCGATCTTCCCGTCAGGATCCTCGATACGCGAAAAACAATCCCCGGCCTGCGCAATGCCCAGAAATACGCCGTGCGCACCGGCGGCTGCGACAATCACCGCAGCGGCCTGTATGACGGGATCCTCATCAAGGAAAACCACATTGCCGCCGCCGGTTCAATCAAAGACGCTGTAATGCGCGCGCGCAAGGACAACCCGGACTTGCTGGTCGAGGTAGAAGTTGAGAATGAATCGCAGCTGTTGCAGGCACTGGCGGCCGGCGCCGATCGACTGTTGCTTGATAACCACACCATCCCTGAGCTGAAGGCCGCCGTAACAACCGTAGCCGGCCGTGCCGGGCTCGAGGCCTCCGGTGGTGTCACGCTCGATACTGTCCGTGATATTGCGCTTACCGGTGTTGACTACATTTCCACCGGCAGCCTGACAAAAAACATACATGCCATTGATTTATCTATGATATTTGAATGACCACCTGCTTCCCGCTGCCGCAGCAGGTCACATCGCATCACGCCATCAACGATCGTGTTTAACAAACACCTTCTACAGTCGATACATTCTCAGCGAAGATTGTTCACCCTGTGCAAATGCACTACAAGGCAATAGAGAATGACATACGATAAAAAATACAGGGGATTCACGCTCCCCGAACTCATGATCACCCTGGGAATCGTCGCCATCGTTTTGTCGACCGCTGTCCCGAGCGTTAACTCGATGATCAAGGACAATGCTCTCGCCAAGCAACTGAATTCTGTCATCACGGATATCCACTATGCACGCAGCGAGGCCGTTAAACGGGATGTGCGTGTCATTCTTTGCCGGAGTGCATCACCCAATGCAACGAGTCCCTCATGCGGCGGTACGACCCAGATCTGGGAAAGCGGCTATATTGTCTTTGCTGACGATGGCAGCAACAGTAATAGTGTATACGACGCGGGCACGGATACCCTGTTGATACGCGGTCAACCTGCAAGATCCGGAATAAAGATGCGCACCAACTCGACGTGGAATAACAACCTGGAATTCAAGCCCGATGGATCAACCAACGAAGGCGGTTCAACCGCCAGTATGTCGTTGTGCGACGACCGTGGCTCTACTCATGGGCGCAGCATCCAGGTTGCTGCAAATGGTGTCCCCAGAATGTACGCGGACAACATAGCAAGCTGTTACCCCTGAGCTTCCTCACACGGCAAAAAGCCCGCAAAACCTGGCGGGCTTTTTTGTATATTCTGGTGCCGGAAAGAGGAATCGAACCCCCGACCTTCTCATTACGAATGAGCTGCTCTACCGACTGAGCTACTCCGGCAATGCGGAGGGTGACTATAAAACAGGAAAGAAAATAATTCCACGAAAC
>Ga0210063_1000100_pt1:25000-28527 | contig 28527 bp, 19 predicted proteins | sample Muzzi_PWA_D1_FD_185529 | JGI IMG/M metagenome (GOLD analysis project Ga0210063, IMG submission 185529) | Wetland microbial communities from San Francisco Bay, California, USA, that impact long-term carbon sequestration - Muzzi_PWA_D1 (SPAdes) | ecosystem: Environmental > Aquatic >... | reverse complement strand
TTGATCTTGCGGCTGGAGGACCTGAACGGCGAGCGGTTCTTCCGCTACCAGACCGAGCTTTCCGTGCCCCGCATGGAGGCGGTGTTCGCGGCGCCCACGCCGACGGACCCGGAGAATTCCCGCCTCTTCGCCGAGGCCACCGCGGCGATCCAGAGCGGTGAGACGTCCATCAAATTGATCCCCCCAGCCCTGGAATTGCTCACCGGCTTCGTGCGCTTCGACACCCTGGCCGTGGGCGACGTGATCCAGAAGGTGCAATTCTTCCTGGACGACCAACGCTTGCTGACCAAGAACCGCCCGCCCTACAACGTCGAGATCGACCTGGGACCGTTCCCTCGCTTGCAGGAGCTTCGGGTCGAGGCCTTGGATGGCGAAGGGGAAGTGGTGGCGGAAGATACCTTCCTGGTGAATTCCGGGGGGAACCGTTTTGCGGTCCAATTGAAGGAGCCCCGGCGAGGCCAACAATACGACCGGAGCCTGCTGGCCCGGGCGGAGGTGGAAGTGCCGGAATCCCGCTCCCTGGAACGGGTGGAGTTCTACCTCGACGAGACCCTCGTGGCCACGCTCTTCCAGGAGCCCTTCGTGCAACCGATCCAACTCCCCAGTGCCGGACAGATCTCCTACGTCCGGGCGGTGGCCTACTTGCCCGATGGCAACTCCACTGAGGACCTGGTGTTCATCAACGCCCCGAAGTACCTGGAGGAAGTCGATGTTCAATTCGTCGAGCTCTACACCAGTGTGCTGGATCGCACCGGCAGGCCGGTGCAGGATCTGACCCGGGACAACTTCGAGGTCTTCGAGGATGGCGAGCGCCAGGAGGTGCGGCGTTTTGAACGGGTGGAGAACCTGCCGATCCACGTCGGTGTCCTGTTGGACAACTCCGGCTCCATGCGGGACGCCCTGAACCACGCCCGGGGGGCGGCCCTGACTTTCTTCCAACAGGCCATCACCCCCCGGGATCGGGCCGCCATCATCACCTTCAACCGGGTGCCGAACCTGTCGGTGAAGTTGACCAACGACCTGCGCCTGTTGGGTGGCGGGCTGGCGGGGCTGACCGCCGAAGGGGAAACGGCCCTCTACGACAGCCTGATGTTCGGCCTCTACTACTTCACCGGGATCAAGGGGCAGCGCGCTTTGCTGGTGCTCTCCGACGGTCGGGACGAGGCGAGCCGCTTCTCCTTCGAAGAGACCCTGGAGTACGCCCGCCGCGCCGGGGTGACCGTCTACACCATCGGCCTCGCCTCCGGCGCCGGACTGGACCGGGTCAATCTCCAGAAGCTGGCGGACGAGACCGGCGGACGGAGTTTCTTCATCCGGGACATCAGCAAGCTGACCGAAATCTATACCCTGATCCAGCAGGATCTGCGTTCCCAATACCTGTTGGCGTACCAGAGCTCCAATACCTCCAAGAGCACGGACTTCCGCAGCATTGAACTGAAGGTATCGGGGGACAACTACACGCCCCGGACCATCAGCGGGTACTATCCTTGACAGCCATGAGTCCTTCCTATGATGTGATCGTCGTCGGCCTGGGCGCCATGGGCAGCGCCACCGCAGCCACCCTCGCGGCGCTGGGGCAGCGGGTGCTGGGGCTGGACGGTCTTCGCCCGCCCCACAACCGGGGCTCCTCCCACGGCAAGACCCGGGCGATCCGCCAGGCGTATTTCGAAGATCCCGCCTACGTCCCCCTGCTCCGCCGCGCCTACGACCTGTGGCACAAGTTGGAACGGGATACCGGCCAGCACCTGCTGGAGACCACCGGCCTCCTGATGCTCGGCAATCGGGAGAGTCAGGTGGTCGCGGGCAGCCTGCGTTCCGCCCAGGAACACCGCCTGCCCCACGAGGTGCTGGAAGCCGTGGAATTGCGCCGCCGCTACCCGGCCTTTGCGGTGACAGCGGGTACCCTCGGTCTCTTCGAAGAGATCGCCGGGGTGCTGCGCCCGGAAGATTGCATCGCCGCCTACCTGGGTGAGGCCGTGCGCCAGGGAGCGGAACTCCGGCTGGAAGAACCGGTGACCGCATGGGAGAGCAACGGCGAGGGGGTCAAAGTCACCACCGCGATGGGGACCTACACCGCCGGGCGGCTTGTCCTGACCCCTGGCCCCTGGGCGCCGGACTTGCTGCGCTATCAGGTACCCCTGGCAGTGATGCGCAAGGTGATCGTCTGGTTCGCCCCGGAAGGCGAAGCCGAGGCGTTCCAGCCCAACCGCTTCCCCATCTGGATCTGGGAAACGGAGGACGGCACGATTCCCTATGGCTTTCCGGGCCTTCCCGCCTGGGACAAGAACGGCGTCAAGGCCGGGCTCCACAGCGGTGGGTCTCCGTGCACTGCGGCAACGGTGGATCGGGACGTGCACGAGGCGGATATCCAGGCGCTCCGCCACTCTCTCGAAGGCCGCATTCCCGCCCTCGCCACGGCCCCGGTACGGCGGAGCTGCGTCTGCCTCTACACCCACACCCCCGACGACCACTTCCTGCTGGGACCCCATCCGGAGCAGGACAACGTCCTCCTGGCCGCCGGGTTTTCCGGCCACGGCTTCAAATTCGCGGGCGTGGTGGGGGAGGTGCTCGCCGACTGGGTGGTGGAGGGGAAGACGGCCCACCCGGTGGAGATTTTTGATCCGGGGCGGTTTGCCGGTGCCAGCGCCTCCGATCAGGACTGAACGATGCGCAACAATGCCGCCTTCGCCTCGGCCAGGCGGCCATCGTTGTTCACGACCACATGGTCGTAGAAGGCGCGGTACGACTCCACCCGGCGGGCGTTGCCCAGGCGCTCGGCGATGTGGTCCTCCGGCATGCCGCGCTCCCGGAGGCGGCGCTCGATGACCTCGATGGGGGCATGAATCAGCACCGTCACGGCTTCCGGGAAGACCCGCTTGAGGTGGCAGACATTGCCCAGGTTCATGATCCCCAACCCGTTGCGACCGGTCAGCAGCCGATCGACAGCCAGTTCCCACGGCAGGCCGTAACTCATGCCAAACTCGAAATCCCGGTACTCGAACAATTCCCCCGCCTCGGTCAATCGATGGAGCGCCTCCATGGAGGTGAAGAGGTACTCCGAGCCGCTGTGCTCCTCCGGACGGGGAGCGCGGGTGGTGTAGCGGGGCACGAGTTCCAGACCGGCGTCAGCCTCCTCTAGAAGCCAGGTTCCCAGGGTGGTCTTGCCGGAGCAGCTGGCCCCGTCCAGGATGATCATGCGCCCCAGGGGCCCTGGCCCCGCCGCCAGTCGCTGCCGATAGCGGTGGGAACTCTCCATCATCACGGCAAGATCAGCATAGGAATAGGGCAGGGCATCGGCCCCGGAGAGCCTCAGCCGCTCCGCCATCTTGGTCAGAGCGGACTGCGCCCTTGCCTCCGCCACCCCGGCGGTCAAGGGCAGGCTCAACTCGATAAAATCTCCCAGACCTACAACCCGGTCCACATCGACGGTTACTTCCAGGCCATCCACGGTGGCGCGATGACGGGTTCGCGTCTTCTCCACGAGTGCCCGGACACCCTGAGAGGCGGTCAGAACTGCCTCCAGCGCC
>Ga0210063_1000100_pt1:0-17500 | contig 28527 bp, 19 predicted proteins | sample Muzzi_PWA_D1_FD_185529 | JGI IMG/M metagenome (GOLD analysis project Ga0210063, IMG submission 185529) | Wetland microbial communities from San Francisco Bay, California, USA, that impact long-term carbon sequestration - Muzzi_PWA_D1 (SPAdes) | ecosystem: Environmental > Aquatic > Marine... | reverse complement strand
CGAACCCGGGCGACAGGAGGCGCATATAGCCGGCGAGGCAGACCCACTCGGCGCCGCTCGCCTCAATGGCCCGCACGACGGCGGTCTCGTGGGCCTGCCGATCGATCCCGCCCTCGGCCTTCCGGTGCTCGCCATGGGGGAGGATCTTCGTGGGCAACCCTAACGTCTCCGCCTTGGCGATCCCTGGCGCCCCCTCGACGTTGCTCAGCACCAGTACGATGCGGGCGGGGAGTTCCCCGGCTTCGATGGCGGCCTGGAGGGCCAGGAAGTTGCTCCCGCGACCGGAGAGAAGAACGGCGAGGGCCGTTGGAGCCGGATGGGCGGTCACCCGTCGCCTCCATCCCCCTCGCCCGCAGCCTCTCCCTCGCCCCCTTCAGGGACCACCCGGCTTCCCAGGTCGTAGGACACTCCGGAGCCCCCCTTCTGAACGGTCCCGATGGCGAACGCTTTCTGCTTCGCCTTCTTGAGAGCCTTGAAGACCTCGGCGGCGCCGCCGGGATCGATCACCAGCACCATGCCGATCCCCATGTTGAAGACCCGGAACATCTCGCCGCTCGAAACGCCACCCTCCTTCTGGAAGAGGTGGTACACCTCGGGGATCTCCCAAGAGCCAACGCGGATCGAAGCGTGCGTCTTCTTGGGCAGGATACGGGGCAGGTTGTCCGTCAGGCCCCCACCGGTGATGTGGGCCATGGCGTGGAGGGCTGGATGGTCCAGGAGTGGCTTCAGCGCCTTCAGATAGGAGAGGTGGGGCTTGAGCAGCTCCGCACCGACGGTGATCTTCTTCCCCTCCTTCACCGGCAACCGAGAGTCGGCTTCCAGCCCCATCTGTTCGAAGAGGATGCGCCGCGCCAGGGAGTAGCCGTTGGTGTGCAGCCCGGCGGAGGGCAGGCCGATGAGAAGATCCCCCGCCCGAACCCGGCTGCCGTCGAAGATCTTCTTCCGATCCGCCAGGCCGACGATGAAGCCCACCAATTCATAGTCCCCGGGCTGGTAGAAGCCGGGCATTTCGGCGGTCTCCCCGCCCAGGAGGGCACAGCCGTTGTCCTTACAGCCCTCGGCGACGCCACCGATGAGTTCCACCATCTTGCCGGGCTCCAGAACGCCCGCTCCCACGTAGTCCATGAAGAAGAGGGGGACCGCCCCCTGGACCAGGATGTCGTTGACGCAGTGGTTCACCAGGTCGCGCCCCACGGTGGAGTAATCCCCCACTCGGCGGGCGACCTCCAACTTGGTGCCCACGCCGTCGGCGGAGGCCACCAGCACCGGTTCTTCCAGGCCCCGCAGGTCGGGACGGAAGAGACCGCCGAAGCTACCGATGTCGGTCAATACCCCTTTGGTGAAGGTGCCCCGGGCGAGCTTCTTGACCTTCTTGAGCCCCGCCTCCTGGGCGTCGATATCGACCCCGGCAGCGGCATAGGCACTCGGAGCGTTTTCCGTTTCCTCGGCCATTTCAGTCCCCCCCTTCGGCCCGAATGGGGAAGAGTTCCACCTGGCCGGCATTCCCCCCCTCAATGGCGACCCGATAGTCCCCGGTCCAGCACGCGGTGCAATAGCTCTCCGGCTCGCCACGGGCGCAGGCGAGCAAGCCCTCCAGAGAGAGATAGGCCAGGGAGTCGGCGCCGACGTGCTCCCGGATCTCCTCGATGGATTGGTTGGCGGCGATCAACTGTTCCCGATCCGGAGTGTTGATGCCGTAGTGGCAGGGATAGGCGGTGGGAGGGGAAGAGATGCGCAGGTGCACCTCCTTGGCCCCTGCCTCCCGCACCATGCCGACGATCTTGCGGGAGGTGGTGCCCCGGACGATGGAATCGTCGATGAGGATCACCCGCTGCCCCTCCAGCAAACCCCGCACGGGGTTGAGTTTCACCCGCACACCGAAGTTGCGGATGGATTGCTTGGGTTCGATGAAGGTGCGGCCCACGTAATGGTTGCGGATCAGGCCGAATTCCAGGGGCAGCCCCGCTTCCCGGCTGTAGCCCAGGGCGGAAAAGAGACCGCTGTCGGGCACCGGCACGACGATATCCGCGGGGATCGGGGCCTCCCGAGCCAGGGTCGCGCCCATCTTCAACCGTGTCTTCCCCACCTGGTCCCCGAAGACCGTGCTATCGGGCCGGGCGAAGTAGACCTGTTCGAAGATGCAGCGGGTGGGACGCGGTACCCGGGGAAGGCGAAAGCTCTCCAACTCGCCCCCCCGGGAGATGACGATCTCCCCGGGTTTCAATTCCCGCACCGCCTTGGCCCCCAGGAGATCAAAGGCGCAGCTCTCCGAGGCGAAGCATTTCCCGCCGTCCAACTCGCCCATCACCATGGGCCGGAAGCCGTGGGGATCTCGGGCGGCGATGAGGCCCTGGGCGGTGATCACCAGGAGCGAATAGGCCCCTTCCACCTCTTGCAAGGCCACCATCAGCGACTCCACCACGTCCTGGCGCGGATTGCGCGCCATCAGGTGGAGGATCACCTCCGTGTCGGAAGTGGTCTGGAAGATGGAACCATCCTCCTCCAACTCCTTGCGAATGCGCCGGTCGTTGATCAGGTTGCCGTTGTGGACGATGCCCAGCGGCCCCATGGAGGTCTTGACGACGATGGGCTGGGCATCGGCAAAGAGGCTGCGGCCCGCCGTCGAATAGCGCGTGTGGCCGATGGCACCCTTCCCGGGCAAGCGCTCCAGGACCGGATTCTTGAAAATGTCGGCGACGTGGCCCATGCCCCGCTCGACGTGGAGGGTGGCGCCGTCCCAGGAGACGATCCCGGCGCTCTCTTGCCCCCGATGCTGGAGGGCGTAGAGCCCCAGATAGGTCATGTTGGCCGCGTCGATGTGGCCTTCGATTCCGAATATGCCGCACATGGTGCGGAGTCTAACGCAGGTGGGGCTGTGGAGGGAGGCGTGGTATCCTCGTATCGTTGTTCCTATCCAATCCTTCATTTTCACAAGCACCACCCCGGTGCCTTCAGAGGAGACATCCCATGCTTCGAATCACAGGAGTTGGACTTCTGGCCCTCTCTCTCTTCACCCTTCCAGCCTTCGCGGAGACACCCCAGGAACCGGTCACCCCGCGGACCGCGGAGACCGCCGTCCCCGAGGTGGCAGAACCGACGGATACCCAATGCACCAACGTGCCAGAGACCCTGCCCACACCCAAGTTCCTGACCGAGGTCTGCGTCGCCACCTGCACGGAAGGGCCGGACCAGATCTGCACCGGCAGTTCCTGTACCGCCACGGACCAGGCTTGCCCCGGCACCCAGGGCTTCTGCTTCAGTCCCGAGGAGGGCTTCAAGGTCTGCGGAGCTTGCCAGTTCCCGTTGCCGTGCTCGGGCGGGTTGTGCCCTTGAGGCCTGGCCTCTTGACCCTTTTCAGAATCTAAAACCAGTCCAGCTGCGACTTCCGGCCTCCCCCTCGACCCTTGGGAGAGGGGGACCGAGGGGGTGAGGGGCTCAGCCTCAACACCCGTCGCTTCTTGCATTCCTTCCATACCATACAGTATGGTCTGATCATGAACGACACCCGTACTACCTCCCGTGCCTGGCTGAAGGAAGGCTTGCGGATCCTGCGGGAGGCGGGCGATCAGGGGCTCACCATCGAGGCCCTTTGCACCCGGATGGGAAAGACCAAGGGCTCCTTCTACCACCACTTCTCGGGCCGCGAGAATTTTCTCCAGCGGCTGCTGGAATACTGGGAGGAGACCTTCACGGCCCGGGTCATCGAGCAGGTGGCTCCGTTGGAGACCCCCGGTGAGCGGCTGCGGGCACTGGACGCGCTCGTGGTGCGGGATGTGGACCTGCGGCTGGAGCGCACCATTCGGCTCTGGGCGGAGCGGGAGCCGGCAGCGCGGGCCGTGCTCGAGCGGGTGGACCGGGCGCGGGAAGGCTACCTACAAGACCAGTTGGAAGCGATCCTGGAGGACCCCCACCGCGCCCGCCTCGCCGCCCGCGCCCACCTCGCCCTCCTGGTGGGTACCCAGATGCTCTACCACGACCTGTCCCGTTCTGAACTGGCCGAACTGCACGCCCTGACGCAACGCCTGGGCACTGCCAAGGAGATCCCATGAACCTGCACGACGACTGGACCGAGATCCGCCGGATCTTCGCCCGCGCGAGGTACGCCTCCATCGCCACCGTAGACGCAAGCGGTCACCCCCATGTAACCCCCATCGGCTCCCTTGTCTTGAGCCGCGAACCCGGCCGCGGCTTCTGGTTCGAGCGCTTCACCACCACCCTGCCCAGGAACGTGACGGGCGATGCCCACCTCTGCGCCATGGCAGTAGATCTGGGCCTGCGGCTGTGGGCCGGCGGTCTGCTCCGGGGCCGCTTCGCCCGCCCGCCCGGGATCCGCCTCCGGGGCATCGCCGGCGAACGCCGCAAGGCCACCGAGGAGGAACTCGCCTACTTCGAGCGCCGCGTCCGCTTCGCCCGCCGCACCCGTGGATACAAGCTCCTGTGGAGCGACTTCGATCGCGGTCGGGAGGTGGTCTTCGAGGAGGTGCTGCCGCTACGGCTGGGCAAGATGTGGCCGCCGCGGCCTCAGGGAACAGGAGCGAGGGTGGCATGAGATTCCTCGTCCGTCGCGTCCGCAACGCCTGCCCTGGCTTGCCGCGTGGGGGTTGGATTTTGGGGAGAGGCGAGAATCACTCCAGCGCCCGCCGGGGTGCGCACTACCACGCCATATATACTTGAAAACCCACCATAGAGCGCTGGATTTTCAAGTATAATAGCCCTATGATCCAACGTCACCGTCATCTGGCAAGGATTGAGGACCTCCTGGAGCAGTTTCCGGTGGTGGCGATCCTGGGAGCCCGCCAGGTGGGAAAGACCACCCTGGCCCGACAGATCCTCCAGCGCCGTGGGAGCGAAACTCACCTATTCGACCTGGAGAGTCCGAGAGACCGCGCCCGGCTTCAGGAGCCAGAGCTGGCGCTGGAGCGCCTCAGCGGGATGGTGGTCCTGGACGAGATCCAGCGAGTTCCCCACATCTTCCGCGTCCTGAGGGTCCTGGTAGATCGACCGGACAATGCCGTGAAGTTTCTGATCCTGGGAAGCGCCTCCAGGGATCTCCTGAGGCAATCCTCCGAGTCGCTGGCCGGGCGGATCGCCTACCACGAGCTGGAACCGCTGGCGGTCGATGAGGTGGGAGCGGATGCCTTGGATCGGTTGTGGATTCGCGGCGGCTTTCCCCTTTCTTTTCTGGCCACCTCAGATCACCGCAGCGCCGAATGGCGCCGCAGCTTTGTCTGTACCTTCCTGGAGCGGGACCTTCCCGCCCTCGGAATCCAGATTCCCGCCGAAACACTGCGCCGGTTCTGGATCATGGTGGCGCACTCCCATGGCAGCGTCTGGAACCATGCACGATTCGCCGCCTCCTTCGGGGTGGCTGAGACGACGGTGAAGCGCTATCTCGACCTGCTTACCTCGGCTCTGGTGCTCCGCCAGCTGCCCCCTTGGTGGGAAAACGTGACCAAGCGGCAGGTCAAGTCGCCCAAGGTCTATGTGATCGACAGCGGGTTGCTCCATACCCTGCTGGACCTTGAAACCCAGGAGGCGGTGGAGTCCCACCCCCAGTTGGGGGCTTCGTGGGAGGGATTCCTCCTCTCGCAGATCGTGACCCGGCTAGGTGTGCGGCGTGATCAGTGCTACTTCTGGGCCACCCATGCCGGAGCGGAACTGGACCTCCTCGTGGTGGCCGGCAATCTGCGAGTGGGTTTCGAGATCAAACGTACTGTGAGCCCCAAGGTGACGAAGTCCCTGCGCGCGGCAATGACGACCCTTGGCCTGAACCGCACCTACATCATCCATGGAGGGCGCGACTCCTTTCCTCTCGCCCACGGCGTCGAGGCCATCGCCGCCACCCGTCTGATGCGCGACCTGTCACCCCTGTAAGGCAACCTGACAGCGGAAGTGTCGTCCCTCTCACTCCAGCGCCCGCGGCAACGCGGTAGACCAGATTTCGTGCATCGCGGCCACCGCCAGATCGAAACCCCCGCCGTCCCCGGCTTCCACCACCAGCCGGTCGCCCCCCACCTCGCCGATCTCCGTGGCGGGCACGCCGCTCCTCTCCGCCGCTTCCAGGGCCTCCGGGACCCGGTCCGGGGCGACGGCCACCAGGGCCCGCCCCTGGGTCTCGGAAAAGAGCCTGGCACCTCCGGCAGGTAGCTGCACCCGAGCTCCCAGATGATGGTCGAAGCAGGCTTCCGCCAGAGCGATCCCCAGACCCCCTTCCGAGAGATCGTGGGCGGTGCGGGCGAGGCCGCCCCGGCTGAGGTACCGCAGCAGGGTGGCGAGGCGGCCTTCCGCCGCCAGATCGACCGCCGGAGGGCGGCCCTGCTCGATGCCGTAGAGCAAGCGCAGGTAGGCGGCTCCGCCGAAGTCAGCAGCGTCGTTCCCGAGGAGCAGGATCCGATCCCCGGCGGCGGCGAAGGCGGAGCGGGCGAAGGTTGCCACCTCGGGGATCACCCCCACCATGGCCACCGTAGGGGTGGGGTGGACGGAGCGATCCTCGGTGGTGTTGTACAGACTGACGTTGCCGGAGACCACCGGCACATCCAGGACCCGGCACGCTTCCGCCATTCCCCGGATGGCCTCCCGCAACTGCCAGGAGATTTCCGGCACTTCCGGGTTGCCGAAGTTCAGGCAGTCGGTAAGACCCACCGGCTCGGCCCCCACGCAGGCCAGGTTGCGCACCGCCTCGGCCACCGCCTGGGCGCCGCCCCGGCGGGGATCCAGAGCACAGTAGACGGGATTGACATCGGTGGTGAGCGCCAGCCCCATGGGCGTCCCCTTGACCCGCAGGACGGCGGCGTCCCCCCCAGGGCCGGCCACCGTGTTGGTGCGCACCGTGTGGTCGTACTGACGCCAGATCCATTCCTTGCTGGCGAGGTCCGGGGTGGCCAGAAGATCGAGGAGGGCCTGGCCGGGATTCTCCGGCACTGGCACCTCCGGCGCTTCCTGAAGCCGCGCGAGGTTGGCGGGCACCGCCACCGGGCGAGTGTACAGGGGCGCCTGGTCCGTCAGGGGCTGGATGGCCATGTCCGCCACGGTTTCGCCGTGCAGCAACACGACCCCGCGCCCGCTTTCCGTCAGAGTACCGATAGTGGCGTACTCCAGGCCCCAGCGCTGGAAGATAGAGACCAGCTCCCCCTCCCGTCCCTGCTCGGCGATGGCCAGCATGCGCTCCTGGGATTCCGAGAGCATGATCTCGTAAGGGGAGAGCCCCGGTTCCCGCAGCGGCACCTGGCCCACATCGATGCGGAAACCGGTGCCGCCGCTCGACGCCATCTCGAAGGCGGAGCTGGTGAGCCCCGCCGCCCCCATATCCTGAATGGCAACGATGGCGCCGGTGCGCATCGCCTCCAGGCACGCCTCCAGGACGACCTTTTCCGTCAAGGGGTCCCCCACCTGCACCGTGGGGCGTTTGGCCTCGCTCTCGGAGTCGAAGGATTCCGAGGCCATGGTGGCGCCGTGGATGCCGTCCCGTCCCGTGCGGGAGCCGAAATAGAGGATGGGGTTGCCCGTCCCCGTGGCGGCGTTGGTGAAGATGTGATCGTGGCGCGCCAGCCCCAGGGCGAAGGCGTTGACCAGGATGTTGCCGTTGTAGCTGGAGTGGAAACTGGTGGCGCCACCAACGGTGGGAATCCCCACACAGTTGCCGTAATCACCGATGCCCCGCACCACGCCATCCACCAGATGCTTCATGCGGGGGGCCTCCAGATCCCCGAAGCGCAGAGCGTCGAGGCAGGCGATGGGGCGCGCTCCCATGGTGAAGACATCCCGCAGGATGCCCCCAACCCCGGTGGCGGCGCCCTGGTAGGGCTCGATGTAGCTGGGATGGTTGTGGCTCTCCATCTTGAAGGCCACCACCCAGCCGTAGCCGATATCCACCACCCCGGCATTCTCGCCGGGACCATGGATCACCCGCTCTCCCGTGGTGGGAAATTCCCGCAGGTACACCTTGGAGGATTTGTAGGAGCAGTGCTCCGACCACAGGGAGGAGGTGATCCCCAACTCCGTGAAGGTGGGATCCCGGCCCAGAATCCCCAGGAGGTTCTCGTACTCCTCATCGCTCAAACCGTGGGAGAGGGCCAGGGCCCGATCGACCCGGGGTTCCGCCTTGGAAGATGCGCTCATGATGCCGCCGCCCCCACCAGCGTACCCACCGCGCCCACCGTGCTGGCCAACAGCGGCAAGCCATCGGCGTTGCCCAACAACTCCTCCGCGCACCGCTCCGGGTGGGGCATCAGCCCCAGAACGTTGCCCCGGCGGTTGGTGATCCCGGCGATGGCTCGGGCGGAGCCGGTGACGTTGGCGGCATCCGCCTCGTCGATCCGTCGGCCCGTGGCGTCGGTGTAGCGAAACACCACCCGCTCTTCCGCCTCCAGGGCATCCAGCGTCGCGGGGGTCTCCTGAAAATTCCCGTCGGCGTTGGCCACCGGGATCCGCAGCACATCCCCCCGGCGATAGCCCCGGGTGAAGGGTAGATCATCCCGCTCCACTCGCAGGTGGACATCCCGGCACTCGAAGCGCATGCGGCGATTCTTGAGCAGCGCCCCCTTGAGGAGCCCCGACTCCATGAGAATCTGGAAACCGTTGCAGATCCCCAGCACCAGCCCTCCCGCCTCGGCGTGGCGGCGGACGCCCGCCATCACCGGCGACAGGGCGGCGATGGCGCCGCTGCGCAGATAATCGCCATAGGAAAACCCCCCGGGCAGGACGATCAGCTCGCAGCCCTGAAGATCCTCTTCGCCATGCCACAGGAAGGTAACCTCCTGCTCCAGGACATGCTTCAGAACGTGGTAGACGTCATGGTCGCAATTGGAGCCCGGAAAGACGACGACGCCACACTTCATGACGCCCCCTCCTCGGGGAGCAACTCGAAGGCGTAGTCCTCCACCACGGTGTTGGCCAGGAGCTTGCGGCACATGGCGTCCAACACCTCCCGGGCCGCCGCGGCGTCGTTCGTCGCCAGCTCCACATCGAAACATTTGCCCGCCCGCACCGCGGTGACCCCGTCGAAGCCGATGCGCTGCAAAGCCTGGTGAATCGTCTTGCCCTGGGGGTCGAGCACTTCCCGGCGAGGGAAGACGGTGACTTTCGCTTTCAAGGGATGCTACCTCCGAGTACTGGCCTCCAACCATGGGCTGGGCTCGTCTTGCCGCGTCACGGTAACGGTGGCCCCGCACCCAATCTTTTCCAGTGTTTCGCCCACCGCCGCCGCGGCCAGAGCGGGCAGGTTATTGGTTTGCGACAGATGGTAAAGAGCCACCTGACGCAGTCGATCGCAGACCAGTTCCGGAATGCCTTCCGCCGCCTCGTGATTCGACAGATGACCGTGACGCCCGGCCACCCGCTGCTTCAAGACCCAGGGATAGGGACCGCTGCGCAGCATCTCCAGATCGTGGTTGGTCTCCAGCACCAGGATGTCCAATTCCTGGAGCCGCTGCCACGCCAGTTTCGTCCGGCTCCCCAGGTCTGCCGCCAGCCCCAGGCGCTGACCGGCGCCGTCCTCCACCACCACCCCCACCGGTTCCCGGGCATCGTGGGGAATGGCGAAGGGCACAATCTCGAACCCCGCCACGGCCATCCGCTCGCCGGAGCGAATCACCCTGCCCGGGGTCGGCAGCTCCACCGCGCCAAGAGTACCTGCGGTGGCGTAGACCGGCAACCCATGGCGTTTGGCAAAAACCCGCGCCCCCTTCACATGGTCGCTGTGCTCGTGGGTCAACACCAGGGCTCCAAGGGTGGTGGGATCGATCCCCACCGCCGCCATGCGCAGCTCCAGCTGGCGGCAGGAGAAGCCCGCATCCAACAAGACCCGGTGGGCGCCGGACTCCACCACCAGAGCGTTTCCTCGGCTGCCGGATCCCAGAACGACGGCGCGCATAAGTTTTCTAGAACCGCCTTTTTAGAACTCGTAGGTCTTGTCTTGTTCCAGAAACGAGATATTCGGATTGCCCAGAGCGGCCACCTCTCGATGGATCTGCTCCACGCACGGGGGCTTCAGGTGGTGCAACAAGATCGGCACCGGGCGATCCAGCTTGCGCAACTCTTGCTCCAGACTGCGGGGGGTCAGGTGCAAGGAGATGTCGGCGATCTGCTGCATGGAGTTGTGAAAACTGGTGTCGATGCAAATGGCCCGCAGGTTGGCGGTGGCGTTGGCCACCTCCCAGAAGCGCTGCGTGGGACCGGTATCGCTGGACCACAGCACCGCCGCCCCGCCGTGCTCGATCAGGTAGCCGAAGGTGGGCACCACGTGGTTGACCTCCACCGGCGTGAACTTCACCCCGCCGATGTTCGTCGCGACCTCCGGTTCCAGGTCGTGGAACTGCACGGAAGGAAGCAAGTGGTTGGGCAGGCGGGAGAAATCCGGCCACACCTCATTGTTGAACAGGTACTTGCGCAGGGCGTAGTTGGTGGCCGAGGAGGCGTAGAGATCGATGGGCTTGTCGGTCTTGCCGTAGACGTTCTCGATGAAGAAAGGCAGCGAATTGGTGTGATCCATGTGGGAGTGGGTGAGGACGATGGAATGCACCTTGACCTGTTCCTCGACAGCCAGGGCTTGGGATAAAGAGCCCGCATCGAGGGCAATGGTGTCGTTGATGAGCAGGCAGGTCATCCTGCTGCCCAAACTCTCACCGCCGTAGCCGCCCAGCACTCGAATTCGCATAATGTCTCGAAATTCTATCTCTATGAGCCCACCAATGGAAAGGGCGGGGTTGCCCCCGCCCTCATTTTGGCCCCAAGAACGGCCCGACCGGTCGGTGGCACCGGAGCCACCCAACCCGGAATTCGCTAGAACCGCGCCCCGATGTAGAAGTCCGTGGCGAACGAACTGGCCGAGGTATCGAGATCCCACAACTTGGAGAAATCCCAGTTCAGATTCAGGCCGAAGAGCCGGAAGCTGATCCCGAATCCGTAGGCGGCGATGCCACCCACCAACCGATCCTCGTCGCTGTCGTAGAACTCGTACGTCGGATCGTCGGAGAAGTAGGCGGTGCCGATATCCAGGAAGACCCGCGCGCGGATCCCCTGGAAGTTGAAGATCGGCGTCGCCAACAGATCGATCAGCGGGAAGCGGTACTCGATGTTGGCGAAGGCCACCCGATCCCCGCTCAACGAACGGTAGGGCACGCCCCGCAAGGTGTCCAGACCACCGAAGGACAGAATCCGCGGCGCGTTGCCATCGCTGGCGCCACCGTAGAGCCGCAGGGCAAAGTTGCTGCGCCGGGTGATGGGAATGTACTTGCGCGCATCCAGCTGCACCGTGGTGAAGAGCGTCCCACTCTCATCGAAGTCCGGCGCGTAGGTGACCCCCAGGCGCCAACGGCTACCACTGATCGGACCATAGGAAGCGTAGAGCGCCGAGTCCCCCACCAGATTGCTGGTCAGCAGCGGGAAGCTGTCGTCGATACTGACGAAATCGAACGCCGCACCGCCGGTCCGGGGATCGATCTCGGGCAGCCCATCGGGGCCAACGCGCAACACCGGTTGGGTGAACTTCCGCAGCACGTAGCCCGCGCCGAATTCCACCCGGGTATTGAGCCCGAAGGGGTAGATCAGCGAACCGATAACCCCGGTCTGTTCGAAGGCTTCCTCGATCCGCTCGATGTCACCCCGGGTGCGATCCTGAAGGGTGTAGAACTCCCGCTGGTCGAAGAGCTGGATCTGCCACTGCCAGCGGTTGCGCAGATTGAGGTAGCGCAGATCAAAGTTGGAGAAGCTGTTCTGGGAATCGAAAATCCCGATGAACCGGCGGTCCCCCAGGTAGTCCGAGAAGGTAATGATGGCGCGCCCCACCAGGGTGCTGTCGTCATCGACCCCGACAAAGCCCTGGGCGTCTTCCAGGAAGAAGTTGAAGCCGCCGTACTCGTCCTGGTTGGCCTCGTCCACGGCCACCTGAATGTCCGGCTCATAGACCGCCATCTCCCCCATGACCACCGGCTGATCGCTCAACTCCAGCGTCTCTGGCTCCGCCACCGGCTCATCGACATCCGTGACGTAGAGATCGTAACGGCCCTTCCAGTAGCCCGTGTACACCAACCGCTCGGTGCCATCGGGCTCCTGCAGGATGGTGGGCTGGAAGCAACCGGTGACCACATCGGTGTATTGCTTGACCTGGCCGCTGCCCAGATCGAGGCTGTAGATGTTATCGACCCCATCCCGATCCGAGGTGAAATACACCCGGTCGCCGCTCGGCGAGTAGGTGACATCAAAGTTGTTGCTGTCGCCCCGGGTCAACTGGTACCGCTTGGAGGGATCCTGCAAATCCAGCCGGAAGAGCTGGGCGTGCTGGTCGATGACCGCACTGTACGCCAGCCAGCGACCGTCCGCCGAGAAGGCGGGTCCGCCATCGAAGACCTGGTCGTTGGTCAGGTTGGTCACGGCGCCGGTATCGACATCGATGGTAAAGAGATCGAACTGGCTGTTCTGGTTGCCCGCGAAGGCGATGGTCCGGCCATCCGGGGACCACGCCAGCCCCTGGGGTTGCTCGACCTCCAGGTCGATGATCCGGTTGACGCCCCCTTTGAGGACGTTGACCAACACCAGGCTGCGGTTCTTGTCCCGCTTGGCGAAGGCCGCCACCTGATTGCCGTCGGGGGAGAACGCCAGATCGCTGCCGATCCCTCGACCGGCGGTCAGCGCCTGGGCCGTGAAGTACTGGAAGTCCGTGGAGAGGCCCTTGGTCAGGTTCTTCACCAGCCGCCGCTTCTCCGTGTCGAAGAGGACGATATCCAGATCCCGCTTGTAGGAGCTGAAGGAAGCCACCAGATCGCCGGAGGGGGAGGCCACCGGCGAAGTCTCCTGGCTGGGTCCTCCTTCCGCCCGGAAGGGGCGACCAAAATCGCCCGGTTCCCCGGTCTCCACCAGCTGGGGCAGGTACTTCTGCCGCAACCAGCGGCGGAAATCCCGGTCGAAGTCTTCCGGCTCCATCTTGAAGGTGCGCTGGATCGCACGATCCGTGCGCGACCCCAAGGTGTTGCGGAATTCGTACATGAAGTCCAGGAAGCCGTCATCCCCCCACCGCTCCTCGATGTAGTCGAAGGCGGCGTGACCGAACCGGTAGGCGAAAAAGCCGCTGACGTTGGTCTGGGTGATGGGCGGAATCAGGTCGTTGACCACCGCGTCCCGCAGGTACATGCGGTCGAAGGTGCTCTCGTCCTTCGCCATGTAGCTGGCCATCCCCTCCATGAACCACAACGGCGGATTGTTGGCCAGACCGCGGGCCAGGCTGCCGCCGAAGAGGATCTCGTACTGAAAGATGTGGGTCAGCTCATGGCGCACCAGACCCATCAGCTCCGGGTCCGGCAGGTCCACCGGCAGCACCATGCGATTGCGCACCGGGCTGGCGAAGGCGCCGACCCCCTCCGGGATGAAATTCAGGATGATGTTGTTCTGCTCAAACGCCGAGTGGGTGGCGTAGAAGATCAACGGGATCGGGTTCTGGATCTGGTAGTCGAAAGACCGGGACAGATCGTCGTAGGCGCTCTCGGCGAACGACACGACCTTCTCCAGCAGCACCGCCTCCTCTTCGTAGTAGTACACGTCGAAGTGGGTCGAATGGTAGATCTGCCAGTCAAAGTCGCGATATTGGACCTTGTTCTTGCCAAAGAAGTCAGTGTACTGAGCCTGGGCGGCGGGTACCGCCAGGAGCAGCACGACCGCCCCGGTCAAGGCGATTCTCACGTAGGGGTGTAGACGGGCCAAGGGAACCTCCTGTACGGCATGGTCGGTCAGCGTCTCGGATCGATCCATCCTGGTGCGGTCAATCGGTGAAGAGGGTGCGACTGGCCTCAACCTCTTTCTGGACGAAGAGACCAAGGATTCGATCTTCCAATGAATACAGATTCTCGAACATCCCTTGCAGGGGATCCGCTTCCTCACCCTCGTAGCTCTGGAAGTCCTTGAAGTTGTCCGCGAAGAGCAGCTCGCCGCTCTCGCCGTCGTAGACCTGCATCAGGATGTCGTATTCGAAACCGGTTTGCTCCACCAACACCTGGCGGTAGTAGGTGCGCCCATCGAAGGGCGAAACGTAGGACTCGGTGCGGTATCCGGTGCGGTCCTGAATGTCGAAATCCAGACTGCCGCAGACGATCAGGTCCGCTTGCAGGCGCTCGCCGATGACGCGCCAGAAGTCCTTTTCGCGACCGAGCTGGTCAATATCGTAGGTCGGAAACTCGACCGGGCCGGGCTCGATGACCTTCAGCTCGGTCTCGCGCCGCATCACTTTGGTGAGGTAGCGATCGAATTCTTTTTGGATATCCACGGTCCGACCGCCGCCGCTATCCCCCTCGCGACTCACCACCAGGAACGGGGTGATGGCGATGGAATTGCGTCCCGTCAGGTCGAGACGAGCGCGCTGCGGCAGGGTCAAGCGGACATCGACGGAACCGGCCTCAAAGGGCAGCGCCAGCCCGGCTGTCACCAGGGTCACGGCGAGGATGGCGGTCGCCCGCCCGCGTCGATGGTGTCTCATGGGGTCTCTCCCTCGGCGGTGTCGGTGCTGGCCCCGCCCGCAACTTCCTCCGGTGGTTTGAAGCTCTGGTAAAACTCGACGAAACGAGAGTAATTCCCCCGCAGGTCGCGATTGTCGGGATCCATCTGTAGCGCCTTCCGGTAGTACTCCAACGCTTTTTCGAACTGCCCCGTGGCCTCGCACGCCACCGCCAGATTGTTGTACACCCGCGGGTTGCTGGGATCCGCCTTGGCGGCTTGTTGGAACCGGAAGAGCGCCTCGCTCCACAGTTGTCGGCGGGCCATTTCCACTCCGAACTTCATCTGGTCCGCAGGTTTCGGTGCCCGGTTCTTCCCGGCTTCGCTGTCCAGCCCCACGCCCAACGTGGCAACAGCGGCCAGGCAAAGAGCCCATCGCCCGAGGCGATGTAGGGGATCCGGTCCGCGGGAACTATCGGCTGAGTTTGGCATCGGTCAAGGGTCTCCCACTTGGATCTATTCCGTTCGAAATCATCGGAATCGCGACGGTGAAGCGCACGAAGTATATACGACGACAACCTCCGCCGCTGGATCCCTATTCCCCCGACCAGGCCTGCTCGGGAGGAAATTTTTCCCCCAGGGGGGTGCTGAGCGAACCCTTTGCCGTCTATCTACCGGGAGGGAGACCACAACCACCACCAAGGAGGATCCGATGCCCCAGAAACCCGACCCCCGCGCGCTACTGATCGCCCTCAACACCGTCCCCGGTCTGCACCGGGTGGCGGTCTGCCGCCTGGCCCAGAACCTGGAGCGATGGAGCCGCGATGACGATCCCGCCACGGCGCGGCTCCTGGGGATTCCCGCCGCCGCTCTGGCCAAGGCCCGGCGCTTGCGGGGCCAGGCCGCAGAGCGGGCGGCAGTCGCCGAGGAGACCGCCGCCGCTGCCGGCGCCCGGCTCATCACCCAACGGGACCCGGAATACCCCCCCGCCCTCCGCGATCTCTACCTGCCGCCCCCGGTGCTCACCGTCCGTGGCGATCCTGGCTGCCTGGCCTGTCGGGCCACCACCGCCGCTCCCGCAGTCCCGGCGGTCCCCGCGGTCCCTTCGGTCCCTTCGGTAGCTATCGTGGGGTCCCGCAAGGCCTCCGCCTACGGCCTGGAGGTCGCCGACCGCATCGCCCGCGATCTGGCCACCGAGGGCGTGGTGGTGGTTTCCGGATTCGCTCTGGGCATCGACGCCGCGGCCCACCGGGGGGCGTTGGCCGTCGGCGGACGCACCGTGGCGGTGCTGGGCAACGGCCACGGCTTCTGTTACCCCAAGAGCCACCGTTCCCTGGGCGACGAAATCGCCCTGCGGGGGGCGGTGATCAGCGAACTGCCCTGGGATCACCCGCCCCGCCCCTGGTGCTTCCCGATGCGCAATCGGGTCATCGCCGGCCTCGCCGCGGGCACCCTGGTGGTGCAGGCGACGCGGCGCTCCGGCTCCCTGATCACCGCCCACCACGCCCTGGAGTTGGGCCGGGACGTGTGGGCCGTCCCTGGACGGGTCACCGATCCCGGCGCCGTCGGCCCCAACGCCCTGATCCAGGATGGCGCGATGCTGGTCCGGGATGCCGGAGACATCCTGGAGGCGCTGCGGCTGCCCCGCAACCTGACGCTGGACTTCGCCGTACCCAACGACGAAGCGGCGCGGCGGAGCTCGGCAACGGCGGTAGCGGCGGCGGCGGCGGGGGATCGACCCCAAGCTCTTCCAGAGAACCGGCCCCCGTCCCGGCCTCGACTCCAGGGCACCGCGGGAAAAATCCTGGAGCAACTCCCCCCGGGAATAGAACGCACTCCCGACGAGCTTTCTAACCGCCTGAGTATCGCCGTCGATACCTTGCTTGGCGAACTGCTGGAATTGGAACTCACCGGCTGGCTGGAAAGGCTTCCCGGAGCCGGGTATCGACGGAAGACTTGACCCGGGAGAGCAACCCGCTGCTACCCTGGAAGAGAAGCGCGGCCGTGGCGGCCCGCGGGGCGGCAAATTGCCACCACCCGACGCGGGTGGTAACGTGCTGCCCCCGCCGGGAACGGTCGAAGGACGAATAGAACCGCAAGCAATCGAGGCGAACTCCGTGGCCAAAGACCTGATTATTGTAGAGAGCCCAGCCAAAACCCGTACCTTGAAGAAGTTTCTGGGCAACCAGTACACCATCGAGGCTTCCCGGGGTCATATCCGCGACCTGGTCAAGAAAGATATGGGGATCGGACCGAATTTCGAGCCCCACTACGAAATCCTCGCGGATAAGAAGGACGTGGTCAAAGCGCTGCGCTCCGCCGCCAAGAAAGCGGACAACATCTACCTCGCCCCCGATCCGGATCGCGAGGGGGAGGCCATCGCCTGGCATATCGCCGAGGTGCTCAACAAGAAGCCGGAACAGATCCACCGGGTGACCTTCAACGAGATCACCAAGCGCGCCGTCATCCAGGCGCTGGAGCAGCCGCGGCAGATCGACGAAAAACGGGTCGATGCCCAACAGGCCCGGCGCATCCTCGACCGGCTGATGGGTTTCCGCCTCTCCCCCCTGCTCTGGGACAAGGTCCGCCAGGGTCTCTCTGCGGGCCGGGTGCAGAGCGTGGCGCTCAAGATGGTCTGCGATCGGGAGGCCCAGATCGAGGCCTTCGTGGCGGAGGAATATTGGATCATCGGGGCCAATGTGGAAGCGTCCCGGCCCCCCGCCTTCAACGTCAAGTTGCACCAGATCGACGGCAAGAAGGCCAAGGTCGAAAACGGTGACCAGTCGGCGGAGATCGTCGAGGGCATCCAGACGCACCCCCTGAGCGTCGCCGCCCTGGAGCGCAAGGAATCCCGCCAGCGGCCCCAGGCGCCCTTCATCACCAGCCGTCTGCAACAGGAAGCCGCGCGCCGCTTCAGCTTCTCCGTCAAGCGCACCATGGGCATCGCCCAGGGGCTCTATGAAGGCCGCGAGATCGGCGACCGGGGTCAGATCGGTCTCATCACCTACATGCGTACCGACTCCACCCGCATCGCCGATGAGGCGTTGACGGAGGTGCGCGAAGTGATCAAGAACACCTACGG
>Ga0210063_1000099_pt1 | contig 28595 bp, 28 predicted proteins | sample Muzzi_PWA_D1_FD_185529 | JGI IMG/M metagenome (GOLD analysis project Ga0210063, IMG submission 185529) | Wetland microbial communities from San Francisco Bay, California, USA, that impact long-term carbon sequestration - Muzzi_PWA_D1 (SPAdes) | ecosystem: Environmental > Aquatic > Marine >... | reverse complement strand
TCGAACGGGTTGAGGTTCTTCTCGCCGCCACGGTCCAACCGCATCGTTCCTGGGTCGATGCGCTTCTGGACTGCGGCGTCCGGAACCTCCTTGACCAGGACGCAGATCTTCAACTTTCAAGCCTCCTCAGCTGTCTCATCGGCTGTTGACTGACCAGTCAATCAGTCTACCTATGCATCAGGACGTGTGCTATTCGAATAAGTGCGATTCGTCACTCATACTGCGAAATGCACTGCGGGTTCTACTCGTTCGCGTGGCGCTCGGCCGCGCCCTTCTCGATGAACTCGACGATCTCGTCGGTGCCGGCGCCGGGGGTGAAGACGGCGGCGACGCCGAGCCCCTTCAGCTCGGGGATGTCCTCGGCCGGGATCGTGCCCCCGACCGTGACCAGGACGTCCTCGACGCCCTGCGCCTTGAGCAGCTCGACGACCCTGGGCACGAGGGTCATGTGGGCGCCGGAGAGGATCGAGAGGCCGACCGCGTCGGCGTCCTCCTGGATCACCGTCTCGGCGATCTGCTCCGGCGTCTGGTGCAGGCCGGTGTAGATCACCTCCATGCCCGCGTCGCGCAGCGCCCGAGCGATGATCTTGGCGCCGCGGTCGTGCCCGTCCAAGCCGGGCTTGGCGACGACGACGCGGATCTTGCGGGCGGTTGCAGCCTCCATGACGGCCGGGAGATTAGACGACGGGGGGAGAATTCCCCCCGCTGAACCCTTAACCACCATATGCGTGGGTCAAACGACCAGTCGCGGGATGGACACGGACCCGATGCAGCGATCTGGGCCTTGGTGAGGCGACAGCATGGCGTGATCGCACGCCGGCAGTTGCTGGAGCTGGGGCTCACCCCGCGTCAGATCGAGCGGCGGATCGCCTCCGGGCGACTCCACCCGGTGTGGCGCGGCGTCTATGCGGTAGGGCGTCCCCTGTTGGACAAGCACGGGCACTGGATGGCAGCCGTGCTCGCCAGCGGACCGGATGCGGTTCTGAGCCACGGCAGCGCGGCGGCGCTCTGGGGGTTCGGATACGAGAGGGGCGGTGTGATCGAAGTCTCCCTGCCGGCCCGAAGGCGCGGTCGACTGCGCGGGATCCGGGTCCATCGGCGCACCGAGGTGGTTCTGAAGGATGTCACCACCTATGAAGGGATCCCCCTCACCTCGCCCGTGCTCACGTTGGTCGATCAAGCGACGCGACTGCGGCCGATGCAGCTAGAGCGGGCGGTCAACGAGGCCGACAAGCTCGATCGGGTGAGGGCGGATGTGCTGCACGCGTCGCTCGACGACTACCGCGCTCAGCCCGGCGTGGCGCCACTGCGAAAGCTCCTCGACCCCCTGTCCTTCCGGCTCAGCGACTCCGAGCTCGAGCAGCTGATGAGGCCCCTGGCACGCACCGCCGGCCTATCCGCCCCAAAAACGAAAACCTGGGTGAACGGCTACGAAGTCGACTTCTTCTGGCCCGACCTGGGAATTGTTGTCGAGACGGACGGCTTGAAGTACCACCGCACAGCGTCCCAACAGAAGCGTGGCCTGGAACGCGATCAGGCTCACATCGCGGCCGGGATGTGGCCGCTGCGCTTCTCCCACTGGCAGGTCAAGCACGACCCGAAGCACGTGCGAAAGATCCTCCGCAGCGCCGTCGCGCGCGCCCGAGCCGCGGCAAAATCGACTCGCTGAACCCTTTACCACCGAATCCGGGGGCAAAGTGACCACTGAGCGGGGCGGCGGTTAGAAGACCGGGCTCTCCGCGTAGGTGCCGAAGACCTCCTGCAGGGCGGCGATCATCTCGCCCTCGGTGGCGCGGGCGCGGGCGGCGGCGATGATCGGGGGCATCAGGTTGGCCTCGGTCGTCGCGGCGCTCTTCAGCTCGGCGAGGGCGGACTCGACCGCGGCGCCGTCGCGGGCGGCCTTGGTCGCCGCGAGGCGATCGGCCTGCTTGCGTTCGAGCGCCGGGTCGATGCGCAGGATCGCCGTCTCGGCCTCGCCCTCGGCGACGAAGTCGTTGACGCCGACGACGATCCGCTGGCGCTCGTCGACTTCGCGCTGATAGGCGAAGGAGGCGTCGGCGATCTCGCGCTGGGGGAAGTTGCGGCGGATCGCCTCGACCATCCCCCCCAGCTCGTCGATGCGGGCGAAGTAGTCGTAGGCGGCAGCCTCCATCTCGTCGGTCAGCTGCTCGACGAACCAGGAGCCGCCGAGCGGGTCGGGCGTATTGGCGACGCCGGATTCGAAGGCGATCACCTGCTGGGTGCGCAGCGCCACCCGCACCGCCTCCTCGGTCGGCAGCGCCAGCGCCTCGTCGAAGGAGTTGGTGTGCAGCGACTGGGTGCCGCCGAGCACCGCCGCCAGCGCCTCGATCGAGGTCCGCACGACGTTGTTGAGCGGCTGCTGCGCGGTCAGCGAGACGCCCGCGGTCTGGGCGTGGAAGCGCAGCCGCATCGACTCCTCGCGCCTGGCGCCGTAGGTCTCCTTCATCTCGCGCGCCCAGATGCGGCGGGCGGCGCGGTACTTGGCGATCTCCTCGAAGAAGTCGACGTGGGCGTTGAAGAAGAAGGAGAGGCGCGGGGCGAAATCGTCGACGTCGAGGCCGCGCTCGATCGCCCGCTCCACGTAGGTGAGGCCGTCCTTGAGCGTGAAGGCGAGCTCCTGCTGCGCGGTCGAGCCCGCCTCCCTGATGTGGTAGCCGGAGATCGAGACCGGGTGCCAGCGCGGCATGTTCTCCGTGCACCACTCGATCATGTCGGTGACCAGGCGCAGCGCCGGCTCGATCGGGAAGCACCACTCCTTCTGCGCGATGTACTCCTTGAGGATGTCGGTCTGGATCGTGCCGGCGAGCTTCTCCGGCGGCACGCCCTGCTCCTCGCCGACCAGCACGTAGAAGGCGAGCAGGATCGCCGCCGGGGCGTTGATCGTCATCGAGGTCGAGACGCCGCCGAGCGGGATGCCCTCGAAGAGCTTCTCCATGTCGTCGAGGGTGTCGACGGCGACGCCCTCGCGGCCGACCTCGCCGAGGCTGCGGACGTGGTCGGAGTCGTAGCCCATCAGGGTCGGCATGTCGAAGGCGGTCGAGAGCCCGGTCTGGCCGTGGCCGAGCAGGTAGTGGAAGCGCTCGTTGGTCTCCTCGACCGTGCCGAAGCCGGCGAACTGGCGCATCGTCCAGAGGCGGCCGCGGTACATCGACTCGTACGGGCCCCGGGTGAACGGGTAGGCGCCGGGAGCGCCGATCGTCTGCTCGGGGTCGGCGGGCGCGCGCTCGGGCCCGTAGAGCGGCTCGATTGGGTGCCCCGAGAGCGTCTTGCGCTCGACCTCGCCGCCCTCGGTCGCCGGCCGCTGTCGCGGCTCCGTAGCCATAGTTGGTCACAGTCTAGGCGCGACCCCTGCAAACCGGCGCATCTCGGGGTCGTGGCGTTTGTCTACTTTCTCCTCGCAGCGATGCGGGAGGCGCCGAAGCCGGCCACGGTGGCCAGGACGGTTACCGCGAGCGCGACGAGGCGGCGGCCTAGGCGCTCGAAGCGCATCGTCTGCCAGCCCTCTTCGCGGGCGATCTCGGCCAGCGGCGGGTCGGGATTGACGACGACCGGGTTGCCGACCGCGCGCAGCATCGGCAGGTCGGAGAGCGAGTCGGAGTAGGCGAAGGACGCGGCCAGGTCGATCCCGTGCGTGGCGGCGAAGGACTCCATCGCCTCGACCTTGCCCGGCCCGTAGACGAAGGGGCCGTCGAAGCGGCCGGTGAAGGCGCCGCCCCCGTCGATCTCGTAACGGGTGCCGATGCCGCCGTCCATGCCGAGCACCGTCGCCAGCGGCTCGACCACGCCGTTGCCGGCGGCGCTGACGATGAAGGTGGCGCGGCCGGCGTCCCTGTGCGCGTTGACCTCGTCGAGCATCTGCGGGTAGACGCGCGGCAGGATCGCCGCCATCACCTCCGGGTTCATCCGCTCGATCGAGCGCGCCGGAACGCCGGCGATCAGCTCGCGGACGACGCGCAGCACCTCGGTCGTGCGCTCGTCGGTGGTGCCGCGCAGGCGGTAGCGCAGGTGCTCGACGCCCCAGCTCGCGAGCTGCCGGCGGCCGACGATCCCGTGCCGGGTCGCGACGCGGGCGAACTGCATCCCCGACGACCCCGCCATCAGGGTCTTGTCCAAGTCGAAGAAGGCGGCAGCTCGTCGCTCCACGCCCCCAATCTCATCACGCATCTCTCGGGCAAGCGCGCTAGACTGCCCCCGGGCGATTAGAAAAGGGAGCGTTTGTTATGAAGTCGCGAATCGCAAGCATCTTGGTCGTACTGGTCTTGGTCGTCGGTGGCACGGGCACCGTGCTCGCCGGCAGCGGTGGCGTTCCCGGCAAAGGTGGCAGCAGCGGCAGCGCCCCCAACAACCAGTACTGCCCGCCCTCTTCGAACAGCCCCGGCAAGGCCAAGCACCAGGGTGGCGGCAACAAGTGCGGCCAGCCCAACCCGGGCAAAGGCAAATCGGGCAAAGGCAAATAGTCGTTGAGCCCGTCTTAGAAGACGGGCTCTTCTAGCATCGCCGCCGCTTCTTCGCGCCAGAGGCGCGCGTCCGCAGAGGGGAATCGGTCGATCAAGTCCTGCGTGGCCTCGCCCTCGGGGTTGAGCCGCAGCGCCTCCCTGGCCGCCGGCCGGGGGTCGACACCCGCTGCGGCCTGCGCCACCGCCAGCGAGTAGAGGTACTGCCAGTTGTCCGGGTCGCGGTCCAGCGCCTGCCGCATCGAGTCCACAGCCTCGCGCGCTCGTCCCTGGCGAGCCTCGCAGTAGCCCTCCAGACGGTAGGGCTCCGGGCGCATCGAGAGTGCCGACCTGGAACGCCGCGCCTCCTTGATCGCCGTGTCGCAGTCCCCCCGCTGGAGGAAGGCCTGCACTGCGGTGTCGAGCCTGCCCTGCGAGACGGCGATCGAAGCGGGCACGAGACCGATCAGCACGATCGCCCCGGCGGCCGCCGCCCGCAGGGCGGGGGGCAGCGCGACCTCGTACCTTCGCGCCCGCGCGGAGGCCGCCAGCGACGCGCCCCCCAGGGCGAAGAGCCACAATGTCACCACCGGCATCTCCCAGTCCCAGTCGATGCCGGCGTGCAGCGCCCAGGCGAGCGCCGCTCCGAGAATCGCGGCATAGAGGGACCGGTTCGGCCCCCGGAGCCTGGAGGACAACCCGTAGAGCAGCGTGAGCACGACGACGAGCAGCAGCAGGAAGCCGACCAGCCCCAGATCGCTGAGGCTCTCGATGTAGAGCGAGTGCGCGTCCTCGACCGTGAAGGCGACCCCCTCTCCGGAGCGGCTGCGCGTCCATAGGAGCTCGTACGTGCCGGCTCCTTGGCCGCCGAGCTTGGCCGGCTCGAAGCCGTCCTCGATCGCGGCCCTCCAGAGCTTCACCCGGCCGTTGTTGCCGGGATCGGTGAGTCTCGACCGCGCTTCCGAGGTCTGTTCAACGCCCTCGTCGCTAGTGAATCGGTCGTACTGGTCCGCGGCGAAGCCGGGCGCGTCCAGCGTCGCGGCCAGACCGACGATCGCGACCACCGCGACCGCGGCCAGCGCGCCGAGGCGCGCCCCGCTCGGCCGCTCGAAGACCTGGACCTCCGCGATGCGTGCGTCGGCCGGCAGCAGCATCCAACGGAACCAGAGCGCCATGGCCACGGCGATCCCGATCACCAGCGCCAGGTTGTGCCCCTGCAAGACCGCCGCGGGGGTGGTGGGGTCCAGGCTGGCGATCTTGTCGGCCCGGTAGGTGTAGACCAGGGCGATCGCAGCCGCCGGCGCCGTCGCCAGCGTTCCGCTCAGCCACGCCTGCGGCCTGCCGAGGATCACGTAGGTAAGCAGCCCCACGATTCCGGTCAGAATCGCGCCGCGGGAAAAGGTCAGCAGCAGCGTGGTCGCCAGGATCGGCACCGCGCCGGCGGCGATCACCCTGACCGCCGGTCGCTCGGCGCGACTGCAGGTGAAGTGGAAGCAGAGGATCGTGCCGATCGCGGCCAGCAGCCCGAGCGAGTTCCAGTACGTGATCGGGTAGGCAAGTCGGCCTTCGCGGAAGTTGGCCGCGATCGGCCAGACATCGGGCGCGAGCCGTGTGGTCAGCCCGCAGACGCAGACCACGAGGATTCCCAGCGCCACGCCCCGCGCCATCCAGCGGACCCGACCGGAGTCCCGCGGCATCGATCCGTAGAGGACCAGCGCGAGGAGGTAGAGGAGGGCGCGATCGAACTCGACCAGCGCCCGCCAGGTCGAGCCCGACCAGTCGGCCGAGACGAGGCTCCAGACCGCGTACAGGCAGAGGGCACCGGCGGCGATGCCGAGAGCCGGGCTGAACCCGGCGAAGGGGTCCTTGACGACGACGATCCGCGCGACGAACAGGAGCAACAGGACGACGGCGACCAGTGCCGGCGTACCGGGGAAGAACCCACCGGCGTTGAAGCTCAGGAAGACGACCGCAACGCCAGGCAGCAGAAGTAGAGCCCCGGTGCTCGCTCGGTCGACCACCGGGATAATCGAGCTCCGGTTACTCGCTGCCGACCTCAAGGACTATCGCGTCTCCCTGGCCGCCGCCGGAGCAGATGGCGGCGACACCGAGACCGCCGCCGCGGCGGCGCAGCTCGTGGATCAGCGCACCGGTTATCCGGGCGCCGGAGGCGCCGATCGGGTGGCCGAGCGCGATCGCGCCGCCGTTGACGTTGACCTTGTCCTCGTCGATGCCGAGCATCCGCATCGAGTTGAGCGCGACCGAGGCGAAGGCCTCGTTGATCTCCCAGAGGTCCACGTCCTCGGGGCTCTTGCCGATCTTCTCCAGTGCCTGCTTGGCGGCGTTGGCGGGGGTCTTGGCCAGGTAGGGGAACTCGTCGGCGACGGTGCCGTAGGCGAGCACGCGGCCGAGCACGGTCTTGCCTTCCTTCTCAGCCCACTCCTCGGAGGCGACGACGATCGCGCCGGCGCCGTCGTTGACGCCGGGCGCGTTACCGGCGGTGTGGGTCGCGTCCTCGCCGCCGATCGCCTTCAGGCTGGCGAGCGTCTCGACCGTGGTCTCGGGGCGGATCGCCTCGTCGGCCTCGATCGTGTTCTCGCCCTTGCGCGAGCGCACGGTGACGCCGACGATCTCGTCGGCGAGGCGGCCCGCGTCGGTCGCCTCGGCGGCGAGCCGGTGCGAGCGCTCGGCGAATTTGTCCATGTCGGCGCGGGTGATCTCGAGCTCGTTGGAGACCTCGCTCGCCTCGTTGATCATCTGCTTCTCGGTGAAGGGGTTGGTGAGGCCGTCGTGGACCATCGCGTCGATCGTCTCGACGTGGCCCATGCGGTAGCCGAAGCGGGCGCCGGGCAGCAGGTGCGGGGCGCCGCTCATCGACTCCATGCCGCCGGTCACGGCGACCTCGGTGTCGCCGGCGCGGATCGCCTGGTCGGCGAGGCCGAGCGAGCGCATGCCCGAGGCGCAGACCTTGTTGATGGTCTCCGAGGGGACCTCCTTGGGGATGCCGCCTTTGATCTGGGCCTGGCGCGAGGGGATCTGCCCCTGGCCGGCCTGCAGGACCTGGCCGAAGACGACCTGGTCGACCTGCCCGGGGTCGACCCCGGAGCGGTCCAGGGCGGAGCTGATCGCGTGCCCACCGAGGTCGGTGGCGTCGAGCGAGGAGAGGGTTCCGCCCATCTTGCCGAAGGGCGTGCGTGCGGTTCCGAGGATTACGGTGCTGGGCATCTGGCGGCCTTTCGTTGCCTGGTTTGTGTGCCGGGTCTCGGCTCGGACAGGGCCGCAAGGCCCTGCCGGGAACGATAGCGCGACCGCCCGCGGCGCAACGCGACCATGTGCATAGACTCGGCGCCGTGAACGTCGCCGTCAGCCAGGACAGCCCGCGCGAGATCGACGCCGCTCTGCTCGTCGCCGGGCTCTACGAGGGCGAGGAGCTGCCCGCGGAGCTGCGCGACGCGGCCGGCGCCGGCGACGCCAAGGGCGGCTTCCAGAAGCTGACCCTGCTGCGCCCCGGGAAGCCCGAGCGGCTGCTCGTCGCCGGCCTCGGCAAGCGCGCCGAGGCCGACCCGGAGCGGATCCGGCTCGTCGCCGCGGTCGCCGCCAAGGAGGCGGCGAAGCTGGAGACCCCGTCGCTCGCCTGGCTGCTGCCCGAGTCCGATGAAGACGAGGCGACGGCCGCGGCGCTGGTCACCGGCACGATCCTCGCCGCCTACCGCTTCGACCGCTTCAAGAGCAGCGCGCCGGACGAGCCGCCGCCGGCCCGGATCGAGTCGCTGACGCTGCTCGCGGCCGAGCCCCTCGCGGCCGCCGCCGAGGCGGCCCGCGTCTGCGCCGAGGCGCAGAACCGCGCCCGCGACCTGCAGAGCCTGCCCGCCAACGTCGCCACCCCCTCCTTCCTCGCCCGCCACGCGCGTGAGATCGCCTCCCACCACGACGGCGTGACCACGGAAGTGCTCGGCCGCGAGGAGATCGCCGCCAAGGAGATGGGCGGCCTGGTCGCCGTCAGCCAGGGCAGCGCGGAGGAGCCGAAGCTGATCGTGATGCGCTACGCCGGCGACGGCCCGGGGCCGGTGCTCGGGCTGGTCGGCAAGGGCGTCACCTTCGACACCGGCGGGATCTCGTTGAAGCCATCGGCCTCGATGCACGAGATGAAGATGGACATGTCCGGCGCCGCCGCGGTGCTCGAGGCGGTCGGCGCGATCGCCGAGCTGGGCCTCGCGGTCGAGCTGCTGGCGGTGGTCCCGGCGACCGAGAACATGCCCTCGGGCACGGCGATCAAGCCCGGCGACGTGATCACCCAGTACAACGGCAAGACGGTCGAAGTGAACAACACCGACGCCGAGGGCCGCCTGATCCTCGCCGACGCGCTCGCCTACGCCGCCGAGCTGGGCGCCGAGCGGATCGTCGACATCGCAACCCTGACCGGCGCCGTGCTGATGGCGCTCGGCTCGACCTACGCCGGCCTCGTCGCCAGCGACGACGAGCTGGCGGGCGCGGTCGAGGCGGCGGGCCGCGAGAGCGGCGAGCTGGTCTGGCGCCTGCCGATGCACCCCGAGTACCTGGAGCTGATGAAGGGGACCGTTGCCGACTTGACCAACACCGGAACCAAGCGCAAGGCGGGCACGATCACCGCCGGCGCCTTCCTCGCCGAGGCCGTCGGCGAAACCCCGTGGGCGCACATCGACATCGCCGGCACCGCCTGGGACGTCGGCCGCCCCTACACCGGCAACGACGCCAGCGGCTTCGGCGTCCGCCTCCTGGTCGAGCTCGCCCGCGAGCTCTCGGCCTAGCCCCCGGCCCCCTCAGAGCTCGAGCAGCATGCAGGTCGACGTGCCGTGGGCGAGCAGCTTGCCGCTCTCGGCGGCGGTCAGGTTGGCCTCGGCGGTGGCCTGCTTGCGGCCGCGGTAGAGGACGTTGGCCTCGCAGAGCACGCGGCCGGTGTCGCGGGTGACCGGGCGCACGTACTTGACCTCGAGCCCGAGCGAGGTGTAGGCGACGCCGGCCGGCAGGGTCGTGTGCACGGCGCAGCCGAGCGCCGAGTCGAGCAGGGTCGCGGCGTAGCCGCCGTGAACGACGCCGATCGGGTTGTAGTGCTCCTCCCCGGGCTGGCCGGAGAAGACGGCGCGGCCCTCGGCGACCTCGATCGGGCCCATGTGCATCGTCACCGCGATCGGCGGCGGCGGCATCTCGCCGGCGATCAGCGCCCGCATGTACTCGATCCCGCTCATCGTCGCCCCCGCCGCCGCGGTCGGCACCGGGTCCTGCCAGACCAGCGTGCGTTCGCGCGTGGTCTCGGGGCTGGACTGGGCGAACATCCGCGCCGCGTCGACGGCGGTGGCCTCCGGGGCCGCGGCGTCGCTCATCGCTTCGGCCGCGCCGGGTAGAGCAGGTCGGCGGTGATCTCGGCCTGGGTGATCGCGATCTTCGCCCGCTTGCGTCGGTTTCGCTTGCGATTTCGGAACAGGCTCATCTTGTGCCTCCAATCGACCTTGGTTGCTTCAAGCAACCGTTGATTCCGACCACCCTAGCCGAGTCGGTTGCTTGACGCAACCTTGTGTGCGAAGATCACTCACGGAGCCCGATGCTGCGCCACGACTACCCAGACCAGGTCTGCTCGATCGCCAAGGCGCTCGAGGTCGTCGGCGAGCGCTGGACGCTGCTGATCGTGCGCGACGTGATGAACGGCAACCGCCGCTTCGGCGAGCTGCAGCGCGGCCTCGGCGTCGCCCGCAACGTGCTCGCAGCGCGGCTGCAGCGGCTGGTCGAGGAGGACATCCTCGAGCGACGGCCCTACCAGTCGAGCCCGGAGCGCTACGAGTACTTCCTGACCGAGAAGGGCCTCGACCTCTGGCCCGCCCTGGTCGCGCTGCTCGCCTGGGGCGATCGGCACTCCCCCGAGCCCGACGGCCCGCCGATGCTGATCGTCCACAAAGAGTGCGGCGGCGCGGTCAGCGACCGCGGCGTCTGCGAGCGCTGCGGCGAGACCCTGCAAGCCCGCGACGCCCGCGCGCTGCCAGGCCCGGGAGTGCGAACTCCAGTCGCTGTAGCGTGATTGCAGTCTTGTCCCCACTATCGTGGGGAAAAAGCTGCAACATGTTGGCGTTGGACAACCAGGAGGAGACGAGGAATGGCGACGGCGGCTGAGGTGCAAGCGCGGGACAAGGTCTTCATCGGCGGCGAGTGGGTCGAGCCGCACGGGAGCGAGACGATCGAGGTGGTCAACGCGACCACCGAGGAGACGATCGCGACGATCCCCGGTTGCGACGCCGAGGACGCCGATCTCGCCGTGCGCGCCGCCCGCGACGCCTTCGAGTCCTGGTCGCAGACCTCGCGCGAGCAGCGCGCCGGTTACCTGACGGCAATCGCGGCGGGGCTCAGCGAGCGCGCCGACGAGATCGCGGCGACGATCTCGCAGGAGCTCGGCATGCCGCTGAAGCTGAGCAAGATCATCCAGGCGGGGCTGCCGACGGGTCAGTTCGCGGCGATGCCGGGGCTGATGGAGGAGATCGCCTGGGAGGAGGAGATCGGCAGCTCGCGGGTGCTGCGCGAGCCGGTCGGCGTGCTCGGCGCGATCACGCCCTGGAACTTCCCGCTCAACCAGATCGCCGCCAAGGTCGCCCCCGCCCTCGCCGCCGGCTGCACCGTCGTGCTCAAGCCGAGCGAGGTGACGCCGCTCAACGCCTTCATCCTCGCCGAGGTGATCGAGGCCGCCGGCCTGCCCGCCGGGGTCTTCAACCTGGTCAGCGGCACCGGGCCGACCGTCGGCGAGGCGGTCGCTGGGCACCCTGGGGTCGACATGGTCTCCTTCACCGGCTCGACCCGGGCCGGCCGGCGCGTCTCCGAGCTCGCCTCGGCGACGGTCAAGCCGGTCGCGATGGAGCTCGGCGGCAAGTCGCCGAACGTGATCCTCGACGACGCCGACCTGGCCAGGGCGGTGCCCGACGGCGTCGCCAAGTGCTTCCTCAACTCGGGCCAGACCTGCAGCGCGCTGACCCGGATGCTGGTCCCGCGGGCGAAGCTGGCCGAGGCCGAGAAGCTCGCCGTCGAAGCGGCGGAGAGCTTCGCCCCGGGCGACCCGTTCGAGGACTCGACCCGGCTCGGGCCGCTGGTCTCCGACACCCAGCGCGAGCGCGTGCGCGGCTACATCGAGAAGGGCGAGGCCGAGGGGGCGAAGCTGCTGACCGGCGGCGCGGCGCCGCCCGAGGGGCTCGAGCAGGGCTACTTCGTCCGCCCCACGGTCTTCTCCGAGGTGACGCCCGAGATGACGATCGCCCAGGAGGAGATCTTCGGCCCGGTCCTGGTCATCCAGCCCTACGAGGACGAGGACGACGCCGTGCGGATCGCCAGCGAGACCGTCTACGGCCTCGCCGGCGGCGTCTGGTCGGCCGACACCGAGCGCGCGATCGGCGTCGCCAAGCGGATCCGCACCGGCCAGATCGAGATCAACGGCGCCGCCTTCAACCCGATCGCCCCCTTCGGCGGCTACAAGCAGTCGGGCCACGGCCGCGAGAACGGCCGCTACGCGATCGAGGAGCTGCTGCAGGTCAAGTCGCTGCAGCTATAGCGATGCTGGGAGGGTCGTGTTCCCCCTCCCCCGAAAACCGTCGCGCAGCTGGATCGCAGGCCAGGGCTCAGGCGTGGTTCCTGGAGTTTTCGTGGGAGGGGGAACACGACCCTCCTCACGAGCGCAATAGGCTCAGGCTGTGGACTTCAGCCTGACTGACGAGCAGAAGAACCTTCGGGACATGGTGCGGGAGTTTGCGCTCCAGGAGGTCAAGCCCGTGGCGGAGGAGCTGGACCGGGAGAAGCGGTTTCCGTATGAGATCGTGGCCAAGCTGGGGAAGCTCGGGCTGATGGGGATCCCGTTCCCCGCGGAGTACGGGGGCGGGGACGCGGACACGCTGTCGTACGTGCTGGCGGTGGAAGAGCTGGCGCGGATCGACTCCTCGGTCTGCATCACGATGGCGGCGCACACCTCACTGGGCACGATGCCGATCTACCTCTGGGGCAGCGACGAGCAGAAGGATGAGTGGCTGCCGGTGCTCTGCAGCGGCGAGAAGCTCGCCGCCTTCGGCCTGACCGAGCCCGAGGCCGGTTCCGACGCCGGCAACGTGCGCACGACGGCGACGCTCGAAGACGGCGAGTGGGCGATCGACGGCGCCAAGCAGTTCATCACCAACTCGGGCACCGACATATCCGGCTGCGTCTCGATCACCGCAGTCACCGGCGAGCGCGACGGGCGCAAGGAGATCTCCAACCTGATCGTCCCCACCGGCACCCCCGGCTACGAGGTCGGCGAGCCGTACCGCAAGATGGGCTGGAACGCCTCGGACACGCGGCCGCTCACCTTCGACGCCTGCCGCGTGCCGGAGGACAGCCTGCTCGGCCGTCGCGGCGAGGGCTTCAAGAACTTCCTCCACATCCTCGACGGCGGCCGCATCGGCGTCGCCGCGATGGGGGTCGGCCTCGCCCAGGGCGCGCTCGACGAGGCGATCTCATACGCCAAGGAGCGGCAGGCGTTCGGGCAGCCGATCGCCAAGTTCCAGTCGATCCAGGCGAAGATCGCCGACCTCTCGGCCCAGATCGAGGCCGCCCGCCTGCTCACCTGGCGCGCAGCGCTGGAGAAGGACGCGGGCCAGTCGTTCACGCTGACCGCGGCGCAGGCGAAGCTGATCACCGGCCGACTCGCCGTGCGCGCGACCGAGGAGGCCGTCCAGATCCACGGCGGCTACGGCTACATCGAGGAGTACCCGGTCTGCCGCTTCTACCGCGACGCCAAGATCCTCACGATCGGCGAGGGCACCGACGAGGTCCAGCAGATGGTCATCGCCCGCCAGCTCGGCTGCTAGGAAGCCTGCAGCGTGAACAGCACGCGCGTGCCGGGCGTCGCCGGCTCTAGCCAGATGCGGCCGCCGTGGGCCTCGACGATCGCGCGTGAGATCGCCAGGCCGAGGCCGGCGCCGTCCTCGTCGCCCGCCCCCTCCTCGCCGCGGTAGAAGGCGTCGAAGGCGCGCTTGCCGTCGGCGGGCGAGATCCCCTTGCCGTCGTCGGCGACCTCGACCTCCACCCCGCCCGCGGCGGTGCGGGCGCGCACGGTGACGCTGCCGTCGGCGGGCGTGTGGCGAATCGCGTTCTGAATCAGGTTGAAGAGCACGCGCTGCAGCTTCTCCGCGTTGGCGCGGGCGATCAGCTCCCCCGGCGGCAGCTCGGCGGCGAGCGCGACGCCGCGCGCCGCGGCCGGCGCCCGCATCGCCGCGACCGTGTCGCCGACCAGCTCGCGCAGCTCGACCTGGCTCATCGTCCAGGAGATGTCGCCGGCCTCGATCCGCGAGAGCTCGAAGAGGTCGTCGATCAGGCCGCTGAGCGCGGCGACGTGGGTGCGGATCTCGCCCAGGTAGCGGTCGCGGGTCTCGCCGGTGACGACGCCGTCGTCGATCGACTCGACCAGCAGCCGCAGCGAGGCCAGCGGCGTGCGCAGGTCGTGCGAGACTGAGGCGACGAGGCGGCGGCGGGCCGCCTCGACGTCGCGCCGCGAGCGCTCCTCGGCGACCAGCCGGGTCGCGAGCCAGGCGGCCAGCGCGCCGCCGGTCACGGCGAGCAGCACGAGGGCGATCTGCGGCCAGCCCATTTTGTGCGGCACGGTGACCGCGGCGGCGCCGGCCAGGGCGGCGGCAACGGCTATCGCGAGCGAGCGCTTCATGGGCGGAGCCTGTAGCCGACGCCCCACACGGTCTCGATGAAGCGCGGCTCGGACGGGTCGTCGCCGAGCTTGGCGCGCAGCCGGCGGACGTGGACAGTGACGGTGCTGGTGTCGGTGAAGAAGGGGTATTCCCAGACCGCCTCCATCAGCTGATCGCGCGAGAAGACGTGGCCGGGGTGGGCGGCGAGGTAGGCGAGCAGGTCGAACTCGCGCTGGGTCAGCGAGATCTCCTCGCCGGAGAGCGCGACGCTGCGGGCACCGGGGTCGATCCGCAGCGGCCCGTGCTCGATCGGCTCCGGCGCGATGTCGGGCGGCGGCGAGACGCGGCGCAGCACGGCGTCGACCCGGGCGACCAGCTCGGCCGGGGAGAAGGGCTTGACCACGTAGTCGTCGGCGCCGTGGCGCAGGCCGACGAGGCGGTCGGACTCCTCGCCGCGCGCGGTGAGCAGGATCACCGCGGTGCGCTCGCCGTCGCCGTCGTGCAGCTGGCGCATCACCTCGAGCCCGTCGAAGCCGGGCAGCATCACGTCGAGCACGACGAGGTCGGGGCGGTGCAGGCCGGCGAGCCGCAGCGCCTCGGGGCCGTCGCCGGCGCTGTGCGTCTCGTAGCCGGCCCGCTCCATGTAACGGCCGACCACCTCGACGATGGTCGGCTCGTCGTCGACGACCAGCACGGTGCCACGCGGCGCATCGCTCACGCCCCCCATTGTCCCGCCAGCGTGGACGTGCCGCTTTTCCGCGGCCCATATGGGTACCGAACTAGAGGCACGTCTACTAGCCGAAGGTGAAGGCATAGCCCTCTACTCCCTCTTCGGGCACCAGGCGCAGGCGGCGCTGTTCGACCTTGGGCAGGTCGACCAGGTCGTAGAGGCGCTGGCCGTCGACCTCGACCGTGCCGTTCTTCACGTCCTCGCCGGCAAGCCGGGCGGGGATCGGCTTGCCGTCGAGCAGGACCCGCACGCGGCGGCTCTGCCCGGGCGAGCCGAGCACGAGGTAGACGCGGCGGGCGCCGAAGTTGAGCTCGAGCGCGCCGCCCTCCGCCGTCGCCGAGTCGGGGCCCACCCGCCAGCGGCCGCCGTAGGCGAGGTGGTCGGGCGGGGGCGCCGGCGCCTTGCCGAAGTTCTGGTCGCCGGAGGCGATCGGCCCGTTGACGAAGCGGTCGGCGCGCAGCGAGCCGAGGTAGCTCTCCGGCGTGCTCACCCCGTCCGAGGCCTCGATCCCGTCGGCGCCCGCGTCGCCGCCGCCGACCTGGCGCCCGGCCTCGGCCAGCAGCTTGCGGATCACCCGCTCCTTCTCCTCGTACTCGCCCTCGCCGAAGTGGAAGTAGCGCACCTTGCCGTCAGCGTCGACGAAGTACTCGGCCGGCCAGTATTCGGTGCCGTAGGCGGTGAAGGTCGCGAGGTTGTTGTCCTGCACGACCGGATACTCGATCCCGTTGCGCTCGATCGCCTCTCCCACGTTGTCGGCGTCTTTCTCGAACGGGAACTCGGGCGAGTGGACGCCGACGATCGTCAGCCCGTCCTTGCGGTAGCGCTTGTCCCAGGCGGTCAGGTAGGGCAGCGTGCGGATGCAGTTGATGCAGCTGTAGGTCCAGAAGTCGACGAGGACGACTCGCCCGCGCAGCGAGCTCAGCGGCTGCGGCTCGCCGCCGGGAGTGTTGAACCACTCCTGCGTATCGACGAACTGCGGAGCCGTGCCGAGCACCGGCAGGCCGGACGGCTTGCCGGACCCCCCGCCGGCGTCGCTCGATCCACCGCCGCCGCCGTGCGGCGAGGGAGCCGCCGCGTTTGCGGCCGCCGCGAAGCCGCCGCCCCCACCGCCGCGCACGTCGGCGAGCGCGTCGCGGGTGTTCGACGTGTCCTCAATCGCCTCCGAGGGGTTGACCAGGAAGCTCGGCAGGTCGCTGGCGATCCTGTTCTGGAACTTGATGTCGTAGTCGTTCAGCATCGCCAGGCCGACGACGACCATCACCGCGCCCATCGCGATCTGCAGGCCGATGCCGCGGCGGGCCAGCGGCGCCATCACGCGGCGGCCGCCGAGCATCAGGAAGTAGAGGACGACGGCGGAGCCGATCCCGTAGCTGAGCGCGACCGCGAGCCGCCCGGCGGTGAACGGCTGCGAGGCCGAGACGGTGATCACGCCGGCGAGGATCGGGCCGGCGCAGGGTGCGTAGACGAGGCCGAGGCTGGCCCCGACAGCGGTCCCCGACCAGAAGCCGTCGCCGCCGGTCTTGACCCCGGCGCGACCGGCGAAGCGGCTCATGTAGGCCTCGATCCGCGCCGCCAGCGGCGGCACCATCAGCGATACGCCGAAGCCGATCAGGACGGCGATCGCCAGCGTGCGCAGGAAGTTGTCCGGCAGGCCCAGCGCCGAGATCACGTAGACCAGCGCCACGGTGGCGAAGGTGAAGGAGACGGCGAGCCCGGCGACGATGCCGAGCGGCCGCCGCCGGCCGCCGGTCGCGCCCGCTGAGAGCGCGATCGGCAGCACCGGCAGCACGCAGGGCGAGAGCGCGGTGGCCGCCCCGGCGACGAATCCGAAGAGGATCAGCAGTGCCATTGCGTCAACCTTGGCAGGCCGCGATTACACGGAGATGACGATTCTCATTCCTTCTTCATCGCGTCGTCTTCGTGCTTCATCGCATCGTCGTCGGCCTTCATCTTGTCGTCGCCTTCGTGCTTCATGGCGTCGTCGTCCTTCTTCATCGCGTCGTCGTCGGCCTTCATCGCGTCGTCGCTGTCCTTCTTCATCGCGTCGTCGTCGTCGGGGCTCGTTTCGGCGGCGTTCTGCGACTGCAGCGTGGTGTCGTTGCCGGCGCTCGAGTCGTCGTCGTCGCTGCCGCAGCCTGCGACCGCGATGCCTCCGAGGGCGACCAGCATCGCTGCCAGCAGGGCCAGGATCGAGTTTCGCGCACGCATCGTTCTCCCTTCGTCGATTTCCAGATATACGGGTCCGGGTGCGGACGCTAGGGAGCAAATGTGACGAGGAGAGAAACTCGCGCGCTAGGCGGGCTGCGCGGTGACGGCGCCCTCGGGGTGGGGGGCGACTTCGGCGTGGCGGCCGATGCTCGGGCCGATGCCGTAGTGGTCGCAGATCGCGGTCTCGTGCTCGCGCAGCAGCGGCCTGGCCGGGTCGATCGCGGGCGCTCCGCGCACCGCCTCCGCACCCTGCGCCGTCCAGGCGCGGCCCGGCATCGCCGCGCACTCGCGCAGCGGCACCGCGACGGCCTTCGAGCTGCCGCGGCGGAAGAAGCGCCGGCGACTGCTGAGCGCGACAACCAGCCAGACGGGTGCGCCACCCTCGGCATCGATGTAGACGCCCTCGATCCGGCCGACCGTAGTACCCGCCCGGTCGTCGAGCTCGAAGCCGCGCCAGGCGAGCGCCTCGGCGGTCTCGGGCGGCGCTGCCGGCGTCGCCTCAGTCACCGGTCTGGCGCTCCAGCAGCTCGCTCGCGGCGCTCGCCGGGTCGAGCTCGCGGCGCACGACGCGGTCGAGCAGCGCCGCGGTCTCGGGGTCGGCCGCCGCCGTCGCCTCCATGCGGCGGCGCATGCGCGAGCTCGCGATCCCCAGCACCTCGCTGCGCAGGTTGCGGGCGCGCCGTTCCTCCAGCGTGCCCTCGGACTCGATCTGCTCGCGGTGCTCGGCGATCTTCTCCGCCAGCTCCTCGACGCCCTCGCCACGGGCCGCCTCGGTGCGCAGGATCGGCACCTGCCAGCTGCCCGGCTCGTGCGAGAGCGCCAGCACGCCGCGCACCTCGCGCACCATCGTGTCGGTCATCGGGTGGTCGGCCTTGTTGACGACGATCACGTCGGGGATCTCCATCACCCCCGCCTTCAGCGCCTGGATCGAGTCGCCCGAGCCGGGCATCAGCGCGAGCACGATCGTGTCGGCGTGGTCGACGATGTCGATCTCGGCCTGGCCGACGCCGACGGTCTCGATCAGCACGTCGTCCTTGCCCGCGGCGTCCATCGCCAGCGCCACCTGCAGCGCCGCCTCGGAGAGGCCGCCGAGGGCGCCGCGCGAGGCCATCGAGCGGATGAAGACGCCGGGGTCGAGGAAGTGGTCGGAGAGGCGGATCCGGTCGCCGAGCAGGGCGCCGCGGGTGAACGGGCTCGAGGGGTCGATCGAGAGCACAGCGACCTCGCGCTCGGCCTTGCGCAGCTCGGCCGTGAGCGCGCCGATCAGGGTGCTCTTGCCGACCCCGGGCGGCCCGGTGAAGCCGACGATCCGCGCCGCGCCGGTGCGCGGGTAGACCTCGCGGACCAGCTCCCAGCCGGCCGGGTCGTCGGACTCGATCAGCGTGATCGCCCGCGCCAGCGCGCGCTTGTCGCCGGCGACGAGGCGCTCGGCGAGCGGCGCGGCCTGCGGCTTGTCCTTGGCGGCGTCGGGCATGGACGCGCCAGTCTAAAGTCCCCGCCGCTGTGATTCGCCCGATCCGCTTCTGGGCCCGCAACGGGATGCTGACGCCGAAATACGCGCTGCTGGCGCTGCGCTGGCTGTGGCGGCGCCTGCTCACCCCCGCCGGCTGGCGCTGGCGCACCCACGGGCCGCTCTTCCTCGGCAGCCGGCTGGAGCTGCAGATCGCGCGCCGCGGCCGGATCGAGTTCGGCCGCTTCGTCTGGCTCGGCCACGGGACCAAGATCCGCTGCCATGAGGGCACGGTCGAGATCGGCGAGAAGACCGTGCTCGGCCAGGAGTGCACGATCTCCGCTTACAAGCGGGTGCGGATCGGCGAGCAATGCGTGATCGCCGACCGGGCGATGTTCATCGACTTCGACCACGGCGTGGTCGAGGTCGAGCGGCCGATCCGGCTGCAGGGCATCTACACGCGCGAGGTCGAGGTCGGCTCCAACGTCTGGATCGGCTACGGCGCCTGCATCCTGCGCGGCGTCCGCGTCGGCGACAACGCGATCGTCGGCACCAACTGCGTCGTCACCAAGGACGTGCCCGCCAACGCCGTGGTCGCCGGCGCCCCGGCCCGGATCGTGCGCATGCGCGACGCCCCCGAGCGCCTGCGCTGGCCGCACCCGGTCGAGCCCGACCCGGACGTGCACACGACCTTGCAGGCGGGCTGAGCGGCGCCGCCGCGGCGCTCCGTCCTGCCTACGATTTATTGTCTGTAAGACATCTTCCTTCCAGCGGCACATGCTGAACCGCTCCATGTAACCGAAGGAGTTCTGTAGATCGCCAACCTGACTGACATCAGAATCGCGCCGATGAACGTCGGGCAGCGCTTTGGCGAGAACCTTCGACGCGCCCGCAGGGGCGTCGGCATCTCACAGGAAGAGCTCGGCACGCGGTCCTCCCTGCACCGCACCGAGATCGGCCTGCTCGAGCGCGGCGAGCGCGTGCCGCGGATCGACACGCTGATCAAGGTCGCCAGCGCGCTCGAGATCCAGCCGGGCGAGCTGCTGGTCGGGATCGAGTGGAACCTCGGCGCGACCGTCACCACCGACGGCAGCTTCGCGATCGCCCCCGCGGGCGACCCGCGCTCTAACTAGCCGGGCTGGGGTCCGCGGCCAGTTCGGCGTAGACCGCGGCGGTCTGCTCGGCGACGTCGTCCCAGTCGAAGCGGCGCAGGTGGTCGTAGGCCTCGGCGACCAGCTTGCGGCCCAGCTCGTCGTCGCGGAGGACGCGGATCGCGACCTCGGCCAGCGCTTCGGGGTCGTGCGAGCGGAAGCGCAGGCCGACCTCCTCGTGCGGGACGACCTCGCGCAGGCCGCCGGTGTCGGCGACGATGCAGGGGCATTCGGAGGCCATCGCCTCGAGCGCGACCAGGCCGAAGGGCTCGTAGATCGAGGGCACCACGGTCAGGTCGGCGATCCGGTAGAGCGAGTGCAGCACGTCGTCGCCGATCCAGCCGAGAAATGTGCCGTGGTCCATCAGGCCGAGCTCGGCCGCCTGGCGGTGCAGCTCCTCCTCGTGGGTGCCCGAGCCGGCGACGAGGAAGCGCGTCCCCGGCGCCTCTTCGATCACCCGCGGCATCGCCTCCAGCGCCAGCTGGAAGCCCTTCTCGTAGACGAGCCGGCCGATCAGCAGCACCAGCTTCTCCTCCGGCGCGGCGAACTCGGCCCGCAGCCGGGTCAACTCGGCCGCGTCGGGGACCTGCAGGTCGTCGGGGTCGATCCCGTTGGGGATCACGCTGACCCGCTCCTCCTCGACGCCGAAGATGTCGGCGATCTGCTCGCGCATGTAGTGCGAGCAGGCGATCGTGCGCTCGGAGCGGTTGGTTATCCAGCGCTCGACCCCGTGGATGTAGGTCTGCGGGTGCTTGTCGACCCAGCCCTGGTGGCGGCCGTGCTCGGTGGCGTGGATCGTCGTCACCAGCGGCGCCTCGAAGCGCTTGGCGAGGTGGTCGCAGGCGTTGGCGACGAGCCAGTCGTGGCCGTGGACGAGGTCGAACTCGAAGCGGTCGCCGAGCTCGACCCCGGCGGCGAGCATGTCGGAGTTCATCCGCTCGACCCAGGCGACGAACTCGCCCAGCTCGGTCGGGCGCTGCGGCTCGCGGATGCGGTGGATGTGGACGCCGCCGCGGCGCTCCTCGGCCGGCGACTCCTCGCCGCCGCGGGTCAGCACGTGGACCTCGACGTCGCGCGCAACCAGGGCCTCGGAGAGCTTGCGCACGTGGCGCGCCAGGCCGCCCTCGATCAGCGGCGGGTACTCCCAGGAAAGGATCAGCACGCGGGTCATCGCAGGTCGGGCGGGGAGCTCGGGCTCAGGGCTCCAGCAGGGGGGCGAGGCTCAGATCCGGGGCTAGGGCGCGCATGCGAGGGTTGCTGCTGGCCCCGCAGTCTATGGCCTCGTGCATCGCCCGGGCATGATCGGTGGCGCGGCGGTAGGCGTAGTCGCCCGCCTGGCCGCGCTTGTCGAGGAAGGCCCAGTCGCTCGCCTGCGCGGCGAGCAGCTCGCGCGCCGCGCGCAGGGCGCCCGGCCCGCGCAGGCCCAGCGCCAGCTCGTGCAGCAGGCGCAGCTCCAGCCGCCGCGCGCCCCAGGCTAGATCGGCGACCGCGGGCGAGTCCCAGGTGCTGAGGTCCTTCCCCTCGCCCCAGGTCGAGGCGGCGGGCGGGCGCTCGACCGGCTCGTGCTTGGCGAGCGCCTGCGGAACGGTGAGCAGGCGCACGCCCGCCGCCCCGGCGCCCGCCAGCACCTCGCGCAGCCAGATCGCCCCCTCCGACCACCAGTGACCGAGCAGCTCGGTGTCGATCGCGAAGACGATCAGACCGCGGCGGCCGTGGCGGGCCGAGTGCTCGCGCAGGCGGGCCGCGGTCGCGGCGAGGAACTCGCCGGCCTGGCGCCGCGCCGCCGCCGCGCCGGCCGCCGGGTCGTAGGCGCCGCCGCCGACCTTCCAGATGCGGATCCCGCGCAGCGATTTGCCCGCGAACTGGGCATGGGCCGGGTCGGACGGGTAGCCGTCGAGCGACCACAGCCACTGGATCGCCTCCCAGTCGATCGGCAGCGCCACCGAGCCGGCCTCGGTCCGCACCGGGCTCAGCGCGTCGAGCGGGTCGGCGTCGTGGGCGCTCTGGTCGACGCAGAACCAATCCACTCCGTGCTCGGCCAGGCGCGCCTCGAGGCCGGGCTCGTAGGCGCACTCGGGCAGCCAGAAGCCGCCGTCCCAGCCGAAGCGCCGCCGGTGCGAGCGGATGCCGGCGTCGATCTGCAGCCGGGTCCCGGCGCGGCTGGCGAGCAGCGGCAGCACAGCGTGGGTCGCGGCCGAGGCGGCAAGCGCGACCCGGCCCTCGGCCGCCGCCTGCTGAAACGGGCGCAGCGGGTCGCCCCCCGCCGCGTCGAGCAACTCCAGGGCGTGCCGGTAGCGCTCCAGCTCGCCGGCGCAGGCGTCGCGGCACTCGGCCGGCACCTGCTCGATGTCGGCTTCGGCGGCGCCGATCCGCCACTCGACCAGGAACCGCCGCAGCCGCTCGGCCGCGCCGTCGTCCTCGAGCTGGTCGGCGAGCACCGGCGTCACCGTCATCGTCAGCCCCTTGGCGCACTCCAGCACCGGCAGGTAGGACCGGATCACCGCGTCGAACAGCCACTCCTCGCCGAACGGATAGGTCCCGAAGCCCTCGACGTAGGGCATGTGCGAGTGCAGGACGATCGCCAGATCGCCGGCGCTCTGCTCAGGCATGGCAGACGGCGAGGAAGTCCAGTGCCCGGTCGAGGTCACCTTCCCTCAGCGCGAAGTCCGATGCGGAGATCGCCGGGGTGAAGCGGTCGTAGAACGGCTTGGTCAGCCGCAGGGCCTTGTGCGCGCGGTCCCAGCCCAGCTTGATCGCCAGCTCGTGCGCACGCAGCTTGCGGGCGTGGAAGAGGCCGAGCAGCTCGACCCGCTCGAAGTGGCCCTCGCAGAGCGCCCGGAACTCCTCCGCGCGGTACTCGCGCACGTGCCAGGGGTTGTCGGACTTCTCCGCTCCCGGCGGCGCCAGCGTCAACAGGTTCGGGGTCGAGACGTAGGCGACGCCGCCGGGCGCCAGCATCGACTTGAAGTGCTCGAGGATCGCGCCCGCGTCCTGCACGTGCTCGATCGTCTGCAGGAAGACGACGGCGTCGCAGGGCTCGGCGAAGCTCTCGACCAGGTCGCGTTCGAAGCGCAGGTCGGGACGCACGTAGCGCAGCCGGGCGTGCTCGTGGGCCTCGGGGTTGGCGTCGACGCCGACCACGCTCGCCGCCCGCCCGGCCAGCAGGTCGGAGCCGTAGCCCTCGCCACAGGCCATGTCGACGACCCGCTTGCCCCCGGCCCGCGCCGCGATCCACTCGTAGACCGCAAGGTGGCGGCGGAACCAGTAGTTCTCCTCGGGCACGTCGGGCAGCGTGCGCTCGCCGGTCAGCGGCAGCGGCGGCACCCCGGCCGGCTGGTTCTCCTGGACGTATTCGCGCGTCACTACAACGGGACCGTATTGTTCCCCGCCTCATGCCCGCCTCCCCCACCGCCACGCCCGCCCACATCAAGGACGTCAACACCCGCTACCACGACGCCGCGGCGCACGAATACGACGCCAAGTGGGGCATCGACTTCGGCGCCACCGGCCAGCGCCAGGTGCGGCTGAAGCTCTCGAAGGCGCTCGGCGGGCTCGGCGGCGAGCGCTTCGGCGACGCGCTCGAGATCGGCTCCGGCACCGGCTACTTCTCGCTCAACCTGCTGCAGATGGGGACGATCGAGCGGCTCACCGCGACCGACATCTCGCCCGGGATGCTGGCGCGGCTGACGGCCACCGCCGAGGGGCTCGGGCTGGAGGCCGAGACGGTGACCGCCGAGGCCGAGACGCTGCCCTTCGAGGACGAGAGCTTCGACCTCGTCTTCGGCCATGCCGTCCTCCACCACATCCCCGACGTCGAGCGCGGCTTCGCCGAATTCCGCCGCGTGCTGCGCCCCGGCGGCGCGATCGCCTTCGCCGGCGAGCCCTCGCGCTACGGCGACCGCCTCGCCGCGGCGCCGAAGCGCGCCGGCATGCTCGCCGCCCCCGCCTGGCGCCGCCTCGTCGGCGCCAGCCCCCGCAGCGTCGCCGAGACCGACCTCTCGCACGACCACTCGCTCGAGGGCGAGGTCGACGTCCACGCCTTCGCCCCGGCCGACCTGCGTCGCCTGCTGCGCGACGGCGGCTTCGAGCAGCCGCGCGTCGGCGGCGAGGAGCTGCTCGCCAACGCCTGGGGCTGGGGCCTGCGCACGGTCGAGGCCAGCGCCGAGCCCGAATCGGTCCCCTGGGGCTGGCGCCGCTTCGCCTTCAACAGCTACATGTCGCTGCAGAAGGTCGACACCCGCCTGCTAGAGCCCCGCCTCCCCGCCGAGCTCTTCTACAACCTCCTCCTCTCCGGCCGCAAGCCGAGCTGAGCCGGGACCTCCCGCCGATGTTGCAGCTTTTTCCCACCCACCCTGGGGAAAAAGCTGCAACATCGCTCAGCTGAGTCGAGCAATGACTGCGGCCAGCGGTCGTCGCACCTCGGCGGGCCTGAACCGAATCTGATCTTCGCTGAAGCGGAGCGTGGTCAGGCCGGACGTGAGGTGCGCTTGATCGCGCCTGCGATCGGTCCTTTGCTCGCCCGGGGTGCGGTGGTGGCGCCAACCGTCGGCCTCCACGACCAGCCCGAGGGCGGGCCAGTAGAAATCGACCCGGTAGCCGCTCACCATGGCCTGGGTTTCGGGAATGGGCAAGTTTGCCGCTCTCACGATGGCCAGGAACTTGCGCTCGAGACCCGTATCGGTAAGAGCGTCGAGGCCGAGTAGACGGCGCATACAGGCCATGCCGGGCCTGGGTGGAAGCGCGGCGATGATGGCGCGGAGTGCTTCGATGTCGACCAGATCGAGTCGGTCGGCATTGTTGATCGCCTGCTCCACCTGCCATTCCACCCTGCACGAAGCCAAGTCCACGAGCGTGGAGACCGGATCGGTGACGGGTATCCCCGCGACCACGCGACGATGCTCCCGGCCCAGGTCACGGCGCCTATGCACCTTGATCCCGTTGCCCCCGTGAAACCTCCCGCCGGGCACTGTGACGTGAATCGTCTCAGTTCGAAGAGCGGGCGCGATCCTCCAGAGCGCCGCAGCGCAAGTGTGACTGAGCAGTGCCTTCGACCCACACGCCAGCACCGCCCCCATCCAGCGGCCGTTCTGACTGACTTCCGGCCGCCCGACCGCGTAGACACCGCGCCAGAGCGGATGCAGACGACCCTTCGCCACCCGGTGTTCGATCGAGCGAGTGCGAATCCCAAGCTCGAGCAACTGCGCGCGGGCCACGACCCCATGCTGCCTGCGGACCAGCTCCCAGACTCCTCCCTCCCGATCTTGCAGCTTTTTCCCCACGATCATGGGGATAAGGCTGCAACCGAGCGGACTCTCCCCCCTGGCGGGGGGACTTTCGCGCTATTTGGGGGTGCGGCGGGCTCGGTAGAGGCTGGTTTTCGAGTCGAAGCCCTTGAGGCGGCGCTCGCCGGCGTAGGAGTACTCGAAGGCGTCGCCGGCGACGTCGCGGGCGGCGGAATCGACGAGGACGCTGCCGGGGCGGGCGACGCCGCCGATGCGACTGGCGAGGTTGACGGTGCCGCCGTAGTAGTCGCCGCCCTGGGTGTGGACCGAGCCGTGGGCGACGCCGGCGCGCAGGCTGGGGAACTGCTCGCCTTCTTCCTCGGCCGCCGAGACCAGGCGCAGCGCCGCGTCGACCATCGCCTCGGCGTCGGTGGAGATCAGCATCGCGCCGTCGCCGATCAGCTTGACCAGGCGCACCGGCGGCTCCGCCACGGCGGTGGCGAGCTCGTCGAGGCGGCCGGCGATCAGGCCCAGCTCTTCGGTCTCGACCTGCTCGCCGATCTTGGTGAAGCCGACGAGGTCGGCGAAGCAGACGGAGATCTCCGCGGTCGATATTTCGCCCGCCTGCAGTTCGGCGGTGCCGATCACGTCGCGGCGGATCTGCTCGAGCATGTGGGCGCGCAACGCGTAGAGCAGGGTCGGCTCGAAGACCGGCAGCATCTGCTCGGCGGCGGCGGCGAAGCGCAGCGCCAGGTCGCGCTCGGTGTCGCCCGGCTGCATCAGCGTGCGGATGATCAGCTCGCGGTTGGCCTCGGCGATCCGCGCCGTCCCCATCCCGATCGTGCGCGCGACCTGCAGCATCCCGTCCTCGGGCAGGCCGGCGTCGTGGAAGGCTTTCACCCGCTTCGCCGCCTCGAGGTCGGCCTCGCTGACCGAGCGCTCGTCGGGGTCCGGGTAGGGGACGCCGAGCGCGGCGCTGATCCGCTGCAGCTTCTCCAGCTCGATGCCGACCTTCTCGGCCACCTCGCGCGGCGTGTAGCGGGGGCCGTCGCCGCTGAGCGCGCGCTCGACCGGCAGCAGCGTCAGGCGGCCGCCCTCGACCGCGTCGCGCAGATCGTCGAGTGAGACGCCTTCGCCGGCGAGCCGCTCGAGCAGCTCGAGCCGCGAGGCGCGCGACTCGCCCTCGACGCCGTCGAGCAGGCCCTCGGCCTCGAAATCGATCTTCATGCGAACGCCACGCTACCGGCGCGGCGCGGATCGCCGCCGCCGCTGAGCTCGCCGCCGGCCGGATCGCGCGCCACCGCCTGCACGCCGCCGAAGAAGAGGTTGATCCGCGGGCGGCGCAGGACGGGCACGCCGCGGGCCTCGATCCGCGCCAGCGCCGGCTCGTCGATCCCCGGCTCGGCCTGGACGACGCCCTGCTCGAAGTGCAGCCGCGGCGCCTTCACGGCTTCGCCCGCCCCCATCCCCTGCTCGAGCGCCCGCACCACGGTCTGCACGATCGCCGAGCGGATCCGGTTCGAGCCAGCGCTGCCGAGGCCGAGCTCGATCTCGCCGTCGCGCTGGACAATCGTCGGCGCCATCATCGAGGGCACCCGCCGCCCCGGCGCGATCGCGTGGAAGCCGAGTGGGTTGAGGTCCTCCTCGCCGAGCATGTTGTTGAGGATCACGCCGGTGCCGGGGACGAGCACGCCCGAGCCGGAGCCGTTGGAGCAGGTGACGCTGGCGCAGAGCCCGTCGCCGTCGAGCACTGAGATGTGGGTGGTCGAGCCGAGCAGGTCGCCGGCCTTGAGGTCGAGCCGCTCGGGGTCGAGCAGGGCGGCCTCCAGCCCTTCGCCGTAGAGCGCCTCGGCGAACTCCTCGCCGCGGACGCGGTTGGCGGCGTCGATCGCGGCGACCAGCTGCTCGGGCCCCGTCTCCGGCCCGAGCCGCTCGAGCAGGCCGAGCGTGTGCGCGATCAGGATCCCGCCCGAGGACGGCGGCGGGTTGGTCCAGACCTCGGCGCCGCGGAAGGGGGCGTGGATCGGGCGGCGCTCGATCGCCTCGTAGGTGGCGAGGTCGGTCGGCCCGAGCGTCCCCCCGTGGGTGGAGACGAAGCCGCTCAACGCCGCCGCCACCTCGCCGCTGTAGAAGGGCGCGGCGCCTTCGGCGCCGAAGCGCTCCAGCGCCACGGCCAGGTCGGGGAAGCGGAAGACGTCGCCTTCGCCCAGCGGCCGGCCCTGCGGCGCGTAGAGCTCGCGGGTGCCGATGAGGCGCTCGTGGATCGGCCAGAGGATCTCCAGGATGTAGGCCTGGATCGCGTTGATCGGGGCGCCCTCGCGGGCCAGCCGCACGCCGGCGCCGACCAGGTCGGCCGCCGCGGCGGTGCCGAAGCGCGCCAGCGCCTGCTCCAGCCCCGCCGCGGTGCCCGGCACGCCGCACGAGGCCGGGCCGACGTAGAACGTCTGCTCGGTCTCCGCGTCGAAGTGGACCGGCACCGGGACCAGCTCCTCACCGCGCTCGGCCCCGTCCTTGCCCGGCGCGGCGACGAAGAAGTCGATCAGGGTCGTCTCGGCGCCGCGGCTGACCATCATGAAGCCGCCGGCGCCGAACCCGGTCAGCGGGCTCTCGACCGCGAATGAGGCGAGCACCGCGGCGACCGCGGCGTCGACCGCGTTGCCGCCCTCGCGCAGCACGTCGGCTCCCGCCTCGGCGGTAAGGGGATGCCCCGCCGCGACGACGCCGTTCACTTCGGGGCGTTACCCGGGCAGGAACTCAGGGACGTCGAGGCTGCTGAGCTCGCCGGCCTTCTCGTTGCGCGGCTGGCGGCCGCGGCCGGCGTCCTTGGTGCGGCGGATCGTCGGCTCGGCGGCGCGGCGCGGCGGCGCCTGGCCGTCGAAGCGGGTGGCGACGACGGTGACCCAGATCTGGTCGCCGAGCTCCTCGTCGATGTTGGCGCCGAAGATGATGTTCGCGTCGGGGTGAGCGGCTTCGCCGACCAGCTTCGCGGCCTCGCTGACTTCGATCAGCGAGAGGTCGGGGCCGCCGGTGATCGAGAGCAGGATCGCCCGCGCCCCCTCCATCGAGGTCTCCAGCAGGGGCGAGGAGATCGCTTTTTCGGCTGCGAGCAGGCCGCGGCCCTCGCCGCTGCCCATGCCGATCCCGAGCAGCGCCCGGCCGGCGTCGGACATGATCGTGCGCACGTCGGCGAAGTCGAGGTTGATCAGCGCCGGCAGCGTGACCAGGTCGGAGATCCCCTGCACGCCCTGGCGCAGCACGTCGTCGGCGACCTGGAAGGCCTCGACCATCGAGGTGTGCTGGTCGAGCACCTCGAGCAGGCGGTCGTTGGGGACGACGATCAGCGTGTCGACCGCCGCCGCCAGGTCCTCGATCCCCTTGTCGGCCTGGTTGCCGCGGCGCGAGCCCTCGAACTTGAACGGCTTGGTGACGATGCCGACCGTGAGCGCGCCGACCTCGCGGGCGAGGCGGGCGATCACGGGAGCGGCGCCACTGCCGGTGCCGCCGCCGGCGCCGGCGGCGACGAAGACCATGTCGGACCCCTTGAGCAGGCGCTTGATCTTGTCCTGCTCCGAGAACGCGGAGCTGTGGCCGACCTCGGGGTCGGCGCCGGCGCCGAGGCCGCGCGTCTGCTCGTCGCCGATGTGCACGGTGACGTCGGCGACGCAGAGCTGCAGCGACTGAAGATCGGTGTTGACGGCCATGA
>Ga0210063_1000098_pt1 | contig 28670 bp, 31 predicted proteins | sample Muzzi_PWA_D1_FD_185529 | JGI IMG/M metagenome (GOLD analysis project Ga0210063, IMG submission 185529) | Wetland microbial communities from San Francisco Bay, California, USA, that impact long-term carbon sequestration - Muzzi_PWA_D1 (SPAdes) | ecosystem: Environmental > Aquatic > Marine >... | reverse complement strand
CAAGGTCACCTCGCCGGTCATCGCGACGTCGTTGCGGACCGGCCGCCCGCCGATCAGCGAGGCCAGCGCCACGGTCATCGCGATCCCCGCCGAGGGCCCGTCCTTGGGCACCGCGCCGGCCGGGACGTGGATGTGGATGTCGTGCTCGGAGAACCAGGCTTCGCCCAGCTTCGGAGCGATCTCGACCCAGTGGCCGCGCACCCAGGAGAGGGCCGCCTGCGCCGACTCCTTCATCACCTCGCCGAGCTGGCCGGTGATCGTCAGCTTGCCCGAGCCGGGCATCGCGGTCGCCTCGACGAAGAGGACGTCGCCGCCGGCCGGGGTCCAGGCCAGACCGGTCGCCACGCCGGGGTCCTTGGTGCGGCGCCGCGTCTCGGCGAAGACCCGCCGCCGGCCCAGCAGCTCGCGCGCTTTCTTGCCCGAAACGGTGACCTTGCGCTTCGCCTTGCCCTCGGCCACCTGGCGGGCGACCTTGCGGCAGATCGTGCCGATCTGGCGCTCCAGGTTGCGCACCCCCGCCTCGCGCGTGTACTCCTCGACGATCGCGGTCAGCCCGGCGTCGGTGAGGGAGATCTGGGACGGCTTCAGCCCGTTGGCCTCGATCTGGCGGCCGACCAGGTAGCGGCGGGCGATCTGGCGCTTCTCCTCCACCGTGTAGCCGGCCAGCTCGATCGTCTCCATCCGGTCCAGCAGCGGGCCGGGGATCGGGTCGAGGACGTTGGCGGTGGCGATGAAGACGACGTCGGAGAGGTCGAACTCGAGGTCGAGGTAGTGGTCGCGGAAGCTGTCGTTCTGGGCCGGGTCGAGCACCTCCAGCATCGCCGAGGCCGGGTCGCCGCGGAAGTCGGCGCCCATCTTGTCGATCTCGTCGATCATGAAGACCGGGTTGCGGGAGCCGGCGTCGCGCAGGGCGCGGACGATCGTCCCCGGCATCGCCCCGATGTAGGTGCGGCGGTGGCCGCGGATCTCCGCCTCGTCGCGCACCCCGCCGACCGAGATCCGCTCGAACTCGCGACCCAGAGCGCGGGCGATCGAGCGGCCGAGGCTGGTCTTGCCGACCCCGGGCGGGCCGACGAAGCAGAGGATCGGGCCGGGCGAGTCGGGGTTGAGCTTGCGCACCGCCAGGTACTCGAGGATCCGGTCCTTGACCTGCTCGAGGTCGTAGTGGTCGGCGTCGAGCACCTCGCGGGCGTGACCGATCTCGAGGTTGTCCTCGGTCTGCGCCGACCAGGGCAGCTCGGTCAGCCACTCCAGGTAGGTGCGGATCACGCCGTGCTCGGCGGCGGCCGGCGGCAGTTTCTCCAGCCGCGCCAGCTCGCGGTCGGCCGCCTTGCGGGCCGCCTCGGGCAGCCCCGCCGCCTCGATCCGCTCGCGCAGTTCGGTCGCTTCGGCCTGCTGCTCGTCGCCCTCCCCCAGCTCATCCTGGATCGCTTTCAACTGCTGGCGCAGGAAGAACTCGCGCTGGCCCTTGTCGATCTCCGACTGCACCTGGGTCTGGATCTGGGTCCCGAGCTGGACCACCTCGAGCTCGCGGGCGAGGATCCGCGAGAGGTGGCGCAGCCGCGCCGCGACATCGACCTCCTCCAGCAGCTGCTGCTTTTCCTCGGCCGAGATCCGCAGCGCCCCGGCGATCAGGTGCGAGAGCGCCGAGGGCTCGTCGATGTTGGCGACCGCCAGCTGCAGCTCCTCCGGCAGGTAGGGGATCTGCTCGACGATCTCCGAGAAGGTGCCCTGGACGTTGCGGGTCAGCGCCTCCAGCTCCGGGCTCGGCTCGAGCTGGTCGGGCAGCTCCTCGATCCGCGCGACCAGGTAGGGCTCCTCGGCGACGTAGGGGCCGAGCCGCACCCGCTGCATGCCCTGGACGAGGATCCGCAGGGTGCCGTCGGGGACCTTGACCATCCGGGCGACGGCGCCGGCGACCCCGACCTGGTGCAGGTCGGCCGAACCCGGGACCTCCTTCTCGGGGTCGCGGGAGGCGACCATGACCAGCATCCGGTTGGTCCCGAGCACGTCGTCGACCAGCTGGATCGAGCGCTCCTGGCCGACCGCGAGCGGGGTCAGGGTCTCCGGGAAGGTGACGGTCTCGCGCAGCGGCAGCACCGGCAGCGCGTCGGGCAGCGGCTGGTTGGCGCGGATCGCGTCCTCGGCGTCGGCGGGCGAGTCGACGATCTCGAGGACCGGCGCCCCCTCGTCCTCCATCAACTGCCGCCTATCGGCACGCGGCGGGTGCTCTCGCCCGGGTCGCGCAGCGGCAGCTCGATCGTCAGCACGCCGTCGACGTACTCGGCGCTGGCCCGCTCGGCGTCGACCTCGACCTGCAGCTCGATCACCCGGCGGAAGGGGCCGGAGGGGATCTCCAGCTGCTGGTAGACGCGGCCCTCGGTCTCCTGCACCGGCCGCTCGCCGACGATCGCCAGGTGGCGGCCGCCGACCTCGATCCCGACCCTGCTCTGGTCGACTCCGGCGAGGTCGACCTTGACCACGGCCCGCTGCGGGTCGCCGCAGTAGTAGACGTCGACGTTGGGCGAGAAGCCGGAGCTGCGGCGGCTGACGTACCGGGTGCGACTCCAGGAGTCGCCGAGCATCTGGTCCATCTCGCGGCGCATGCGGGCGAAGTCGGCGAACAGGTCGCGCTGGGGCATGGCCGAAAACATAGCCGGGCGCGCCCGCCGGCTGCCGCTAACGGCGCTCCTCCGCGACCGGGGCGCCGCTCTCGGTGGCGATCGCCTCGGGCGGCCAGGGCCCGGCCCAGTTGTCGCGGGCGCCGTCGAGCGTGATCGTGGTGCCCGAGTAGAAGTCGCCGGCCGGCGAGGCGAGGTAGGCGACCAGCCAGGCGATCTCCTCGGGCCGGCCGGTGCGGCCGACCGGGATCGAGCGGGCCAGGTTCTCGACCACCTGCGGCGGGTACTTGGTGAGCAGCGTCTCGGTCGCGAACTGGCCGGCGGCCAGCGAGCAGGTGGTGATCCCGAACCGCGCCCACTCGATCGCCAGCGTCCGCATCATGTTCTCGACCGCGGCCCGGGCCGCCCCGGAGTGGACCATCCCCGGCATCCCGTTGTGGGGCGAGAGGGTGACGCTCAGCACCTTGCCGCTGCCCTGCGGGATCATCGCCCTGGTCGCCGCGGCGTGGGTCATCAGCCAGGTGCCGAGCACGTTGAGGTCGAGCACGGTGCGGAACCCCTTGGGGGTGATCGCCTCGGCCGGGCTGAGGAACTGGCCGCCGGCGTTGTTGACCAGCACGTCGAGGCGGCCGTGGCGCTCCAGCACCGCGTCGAAGAAGCGCCCGACCGGCTCCTCCTCGCGGATGTCGAGTGCCTCGTGGGCGAAGGAGCCGGGCAGCTCGGCGGCCAGCGCCGCGGTCTCGGCCAGCGGCTCGGCGCGGCGGCCGCAACCGACCACGGCGGCGCCGAGCCGGGCCAGCTCGAGCGCGGTCTCGCGGCCGAGGCCGCTGCCGGCGCCGGAGACGACGCAGACCGTTCCCTCGAGCAGACCGTCCCTGAAGACCTGCGAACGCGAGCTTTCAGCCATCCCTGAGCAAGCCTATCGGCGACACGATCGCGTGTAGTGTCAATCGCGATGAAGGCGCAGGTGGAGCCGAGACCGCTGCACGAGCCGCTGGCCGGGGGCAGCGGCGGGGCGACGGTCGCGGTCGAGCCGCTGATCGCCGGCCACTGCGAGTTCCCGCGGGCGATGATGGAATCGGCCGGCGGCCGGATGATGACCCTGCGACTGGCCCGCGCCCTGTTCGGCCACGTCGACGCGGTCCGGATCCCGATCCCGGCCTTCCTCGTCCACCACCCGAGCGCCGGCGCGATCCTGGTCGACACCGGCCTGCACCCCTCGGTCGCCACCGACGGCGCCGAGAACTTCGGCCGCCTCGCGGCCCGGTTCGGCCGCCCGACCCTGGAGCCCGGCGAAGACGTGCCGGCACAGCTGCGCGACCGCGGCCTCACCCCGGGCGAGATCCCGATCGTCGTCATGACCCACCTCCACCTCGACCACGCCTCGGCGATCTCCGAGTTCCCCAACTCGACCTTCGTGCTGAGCGAGACCGAGTGGGAGGCGGCCAACGGCTCGCAGCCGGCGCTGAACGGTTACCGGCGCTCCCACTTCGACTACGCCTTCGACTACCGCACGGTCGACTTCGACCGCAGCGGGATCGACTCCTACGCCAGCTTCGGCCGCAGCTTCGACCTGTTCGGCGACGGCTCGGTCCGGCTCGCCTTCACCCCCGGCCACAGCGCCGGCCACATCTCGGTGGTCTGCCGCCTCTCGCAGAGCGACTTCGTGATCGGCGGCGACGCGATGTACATGGCGGCGCAGCTCGATGGCAGCGCGCCCGGCCCGCCGCGGCCCTTCGACGCCCACAACTTCCGCCGCTCGCTGCAGGAGCTGCGGCTGTTCCGCGCTCAGTCCCCGGACGCGACGATCACGCCCGGACACGATCCGGAGTTCTACTCCCGGATCGAGCCCCGTTACGAGTAGCCAGCCCCGAGTACATCTCGCGCACCCGGTCGAAGACCTCGGTCGCGACCTGGAGCTGGCGCTCGCGGCTCGGCTCGGCCTCGACCGGGTAGGCGAGCGGCTCGCCGAACTCGACCGTGACCCGCGGGAAGCGCAGCCGCTTCCAGCCGCGCACCCGGGCCGAGCCGTGGATAGCGACCGGGACCACCGGCGCCCCCGACTGCAGGGCGATGCGGCCGATCCCCGGCTTCGGCTCGCCCAGCTCGCCGCTGCGCGAGCGGCCGCCCTCGGCGTAGACGAGCAGCATCTCCTCTTGGTCGAGCAGGGTGAAGGCGGTCCTGAACGCCTCCTCGTCCTGGTGGCCGCGGCGGACCGGGAAGACGCCGCCGTGCTTGTAGATGTAGGTGAGGACGGGCGGGCCGAAGAGCTGTGATTTGGCCATGAACCGGATCTTCCGCCGCAGGTAGACGCCGGCGAAGAAGTGGTCCATCTGGCTGAAGTGGTTGGGGGCGAGGACGAGGGCGCCGTCCCTGGGGACGTTCTCGACCCCGATCGCCCGCACCCGGTAGAGCAGGAGGGTCGGCAGGGTGATGAGGATGCGGGCCGCGGTGTAGGTCCAGCCGACCCCCCGGCGGGCCGCCTCATGGAACTGGGCGAAGTACTCCGCGGGGCGCGGGTCCTTGTAGACCTGTGGCTTGATCTCGGGCATGACGAGCTGGTGGCGGGGGTGGTCGCCGTCTTTGCCTACCCGGGCCGGGGCGGGCGGTTACGCATCGCGCGCCCACCCCCGGGAGCGCTCGACCGCGCGCCCCCACTCGGACAGCAGCGCCTCACGCTCGGCGACGGCCATCCGCGGCTCGTACCGGGCCGCCTCGCGCCACATCTCCCCCACCCCCTCCAGGGTCCAGACCCCGGCCGCGATCCCGGCCAGGTAGGCCGCGCCGAGCGCCGTCGTCTCGGCGATCTCCGGCACCGCCACCGGCGCCCCGAGCAGGTCGGCCTGGAACTGCATCAGCCACCCGTTGGCGACCGCGCCGCCGTCGGCCTTCAGCGCCTCCAGCGGCCGTCCGGCAGCCGCCTCCTGGGCGCGGACCGCGTCGACCGTCTGGTAGGCGATCGCCTCCAGCGCCGCCCGCGCCAGGTGGGCGCGGCCGCTGCCGCGGGTGAGGCCGACGATCGTCCCCCGCGCGTAGGGATCCCAGTGCGGCGAGCCGAGCCCGGTCAGGGCGGGCACGAAGTAGACCCCGTCGTTGGAGTCGAGCGAGGCGGCCAGCGCCTCGCTCTCCGCCGCGTCGGAGATCACCCCCAGCCCGTCGCGCAGCCACTGCACCGCGGCCCCGGTGACGAAGATCGCCGCCTCCAGCGCGTAGGCGGGCCGCTCGCCGCCGGCGGCGACGGTGGCGAGCAGGCCGGGTGGCGGCTCGGGGGCCTCGGCGCCGGTGTGGAGGAGGACGAAGCTGCCGGTGCCGTAGGTGTTCTTGGCGCTGCCGGGCCGGTGGCAGGCCTGGCCGAAGAGGGCGGCCTGCTGGTCGCCGGCGACTCCGGCCACCGGCACCTCGCCGCCGAACGCGTCGGTGGTGCCGAAGACCTGGGCGGAGGGCAGCGGCTCGGGCAGGCGAGCCGGGTCGACGCCAAACAGGTCGCACAGTTCCGGGTCCCAGCGGCGGCGGTGGATGTCGAACAGCATCGTCCGCGAGGCGTTGGTGAAGTCGGTGGCGTGGCGGCCGGTCAGCTTGAACAGCAGCCAGGAGTCGATCGTCCCGAAGACGGCGCGGTCGGCCGCCTCGGCGTTGGCAAGCAGCCACTCGATCTTGGTCGCCGAGAAGTAGGGGTCGATGACGAGGCCGGTGCGCTCGCGGACCAGCCGCTCGTGCCCCGCCTCGCGCAGCGCCTCGCAGCGGGCCGCGGTGCGGCGGTCCTGCCAGACCAGCGCCCGGTGCAGCGGCTCGCCGCTGGCCGGGTCCCAGGCGACCACGGTCTCGCGCTGGTTGGCGATCCCGATCGCCTCGAGCTCGGCGCCGCCGACGCCGGCTTCGGCCAGCGCCGCCGCCCCGACCCGGCGCGTCGCCTCCCAGATCTCGTTTGCGTCGTGCTCGACCCAGCCCGGCCGGGGGAAGAACTGTTCGAGCTCCGAGTAGGCGCGGCCGGCGACCCGGCCCTCGCGGTCGAAGACGATGCAGGTCGTCCCCGTCGTCCCCTGGTCGATCGCCAGGATCACCGCCGCTCCCCCCGGTCGCGCATCCGAGATACATACACCCGCAGGAAGTCGCGAAGCTGGGCGCCGCGGTGCGCGAAGCCGCGCAGGTCGCGGCCGCTGGCCCGGTGCTCGAGGTCGAGCTCGTACTCGCCGACCCGGTGGCCGGCCCGGACCGCGTCGACGGTGATGCCGATCTCCATCCCGTAGCCGTGGGCGAAGGGGAGCGCCGCGCGCAGCACCTCGGCCCGCATCGCCCGCTGGCCGGAGATCGGGGCGCTCGCCTCGAAGCCGCAGAGGCGGCGGATCGCGCCGCGGGCGAAGCCGAGCGCCAGGCCGAAGCCGCCGCCGACCCGGTTGGCGAAGGCGGCGACCGCGAGGTCGCACTCGCCGGCCTGCACCGCATCGAGCAGCGGCGTCAGGTGGGCCGCCGAGGCGCCGAGGTCGCCGTCGCAGAGCAGGACGAGCCGCGGCGGCGGCTCGACGCTGAGCGCCGCCTCGGCGGCGGCGCCGACGTTGCCGCCCTTGCCGTGGGGGCGGCCGCGGCTGACCACCTGCGCCCCGGCCAGCATCGCCCGCTCGGCGGTGCCGTCGCCGGAGGCGTCGTCGGCAACCCAGATCGTCGCCCCCGGCAGCGCCTCGCGCAGCGCCGCCACCGTCGCCCCGATCCGGTCCGCCTCGTTGCGGGCGGCGACGATCGCCGCCAGGCCGCCGGCTGCCCCACCTCGGTCTGCATCTGCCGGCCGCATCCGCGGCTATTGTGCCGCGCAATGGCAGAGATCGAGGCGCACATCACCGGCAACGTCTGGAAAATCGAGGTCGCGGTCGGGGACAAGGTGGCCGACGGCGACACCGTCGCCATCCTCGAGTCGATGAAGATGGAGATCCCGGTCGAGTCCGAAGACGACGGCACGGTCAAGGAGATCCGGTGCGCGGAGGGCCAGTCGGTCAGCGAAGGCGACGTCCTCGTCGTCCTGGAGTAGGGACGTGAGCGAGCAGCTGGCCGGCGGCAAGCTCGTCCTCGACCGCCCGGCCGAGGCGGTCGCCCGGCTGCGGATCTCCAACCCGGCGCGGCGCAACGCGCTCGACCACGAGGTGCTCGACGGGCTGGCCGAGCTGCTGCCGCAGCTCGACCGCGGGATCGAGACCCGGTGCGTGCTGATCACCGGGGCGCCGCCGGTCTTCTGCGCCGGCTACGACATCGCCACGATCTCCGAGCAGAGCTTCGAGCGCGACGCCGAGTCGCTGGTCGCCCACCCCTTCCACGCCGCGATGGAGGCGGTCGCCCGCCACCCCTGGCCGACCGTGGCGGCGCTCAACGGCCACGCCCTCGGCGGCGGCCTCGAGCTGGCCGTCACCTGCGACCTGCGGATCTGCGCGGCCAGCGCCAAGCTGGGGATGCCACCGGCAAAGCTGGGCCTGATCTACGGCCACACCGGGCTGCGCAAGTTCCTCGACACGGTCGGCCTCGCCCGCACCAAGGAGCTGTTCCTGACCGGGCGCAACTACGGCGCGCCGCGAGCCGAGGAGATCGGCCTGGTCAACGAGGTGGTCGACGACGACCGCCTGGAGCGCGAGTCGGTGCAGCTGGCGGCGGAAATCGCCGCCAACGCGCCGCTCTCGATGCGCGGCAACAAGAGCGCGATCGACCTGCTCAGGGCGAGCCCGGTGCTGAGCGAGCAGCAGGAGGCGGGGCTGGTCGCCCTGCGCGAGTCCTGCTTCGCCTCCGAGGACCTGCGCGAGGGGATCCGCGCCTTCGCCGAGAAGCGCCGCCCCGAGTGGACCGGGCGGTGAGCAGCCCGGCCGAGGCACGCGCCGCGCTGGCCGCCGCCGACCCGACGATGGCGGCGCTGATCGAGCGGCTCGGCGAGCTCGACGTCGAGACGCGGCTGCGGCGGCGCAAGGAGGAGCGCCCGCCCGACGCCTACGGGGCGCTGCTGCGCTCGATCGTCGGCCAGCAGCTCTCGACCAAAGCGGCGCGGACGATCTACCTGCGGATCGTCGACCTCTTCGACGGCACCACCCCCTCGCCCGAGCAGCTGCTGGAGGCCAGCACCGAGGACCTGCGCGGCGCCGGGCTCTCCGGCCGCAAGGTCGAGTACGTCCGCGACCTGACCCAGCACGTCCTCTCGGGCGAGCTGGTGCTGGACCGACTGGAACAGCTCGGCGACGAGGAGGCGATCGAGGAGATCGTCGCGGTGCGCGGCCTCGGCCGCTGGACGGCGGAGATGTTCCTGCTCTTCCACCTCGAACGGCCCGACGTGCTCTCCGGCGGCGACCTCGGGATCCGCCACGCGATCCAGGTCGAGTACGGGCTGGACGAGATGCCCTCCCCGGCCCGGGTCGAGGAGATCGGCGAGCCCTGGCGGCCGCATCGCAGCCTCGCCTCGCTGTACCTGTGGGAGTCGCGCCGAGCGGTCCCCGGAACCTGAGCGGCGCACGACGCCGACCAGCATCAACTACCGCCGCCAAACGGCCGACAAGGACCGTATGCGCCTTCGTTTCTGGATCGGGCTGACCGCCGTGCTCCTGCTTGCGGCCGGCTCGGTGGCCGCCGCGGCCTTCGTCTACCTCGAGAACGGCGACGACCTCGACCGTCGTGAGGAGGCCGTTGCGCTGCGGGCCGCCCGGCAGGCGGAGGCCGCGGTCGAGCTCTCGCTCGGTCAGCTCGCCAGCGGCGGGGCCTTCCTGCAGGTTGGGGGGAAGCTCAATCGCCACGGGTTCGACCCGGGAGGGCGCTCGCTGCTGCGCCAGGGGGTGCTCGCGGCGGCCGGCTACGTGCCGCGGGTGACCGACGCCGAACGCCCCGCCTACGAGCGTCGCAACGGTTTTCCGATCACAGAACGAGGGCAGCTGGGCGTGCTGCTGAGAGCCGCCCGCCGGCCGGTCTACTTCCCGCTCACCTACCTCGAGGTCGACCGCGACTCGACCCCGGCCCTGGGTTACGACCTGCGCTCCAATCCAGACCGCTTCCCCGACCTGCGCCGGGCTCGCGACAGCGGCGAGTCGGTGGCGACCCAACTGACCAGCCTCGTCCTCGGCGGTCAGGGCATCAGCGTGTACCAGCCCCTCTACCGCGGCGGCGACGTGCCGGCGACCCGGGCGGGGCGCCGCGACGCCCTGCTCGGATTCCTGGTCGGCTCGATCGCGGTCGCCGACCTCGCCGCCACCGCGGCGGAGACGCTGCCGCCACAGGTCGACTTCCAGCTTGCGGTCGGCGACAGAATCCTGGTTGGAGACGGCGCCCCACTCGAGGAGGCTTCGGCCGCGCCGCTCGACGTCGCCGGCCAACCGTGGCAGCTCGTCGTCCGCGACCCCGCCTCTGCGGGCCTCGGCCTACCGCTGCTGCTGGCCGTTGTCGGCGTCTCCCTCTCCGCCCTGCTGGCGGCGCTGATCCTCGCCTGGAGCCGCAACGAACGGATGGCGGAGCTGCAGCGGGAGGCGAGCGAGGACCCGCTGACCGGGCTCAAGAACCGGCGGCGCTTCGAGGAGGAGCTGGAGGCGGCGATGGCCCGCAGCCGCCGCGACGGCAGCATCGGGGCGGTGCTGATGCTCGACCTCGACCACTTCAAGCAGGTCAACGACACCCACGGCCACCCGGCCGGCGACCGGCTGATCCGCGAGGTCGCCGAGGTGCTGCGGCGCCGGGCCCGCCGCAGCGACGTCCTCGCCCGGCTGGGCGGCGACGAGTTCGCGCTGGTGCTGCCCCGCAGCGACGCCGACGAGGCCCGCGTGGCCGCCGAGGCGATCGCCGCCGCGATCCGCGACCACGTCCCGAGCCAGGAGGGAGTCGAGCCGGTCACCGCCTGCGTCGGGGTGGCGATGTTCGGCGCCGACCCGCGAATCAGCGCCGCCTCGGTCGTCTCCGAGGCCGACACGGCGATGTACGCGGCCAAGGACGGCGGCCGCGACGACGTCCGCGTCTTCGACCGCGCCGCGGTCGGTTAGCCGCCCAGCTCGGCGCGCAGGTCGAGGACGCGCTGCGCGGCCCGCACGAACTCGGCCCGGTCGAGCTTGCCGGCCCGCAGCTTCACCGCCAGGGTGCGGCGGGCCCGCAGGCCGGAGCCGAGGTCGGCGAACAGCAGCAGGTCGACGCCCGCCCGCGCCGCGGCGAGCCCTGCCCTGGCCGGCCCGCCGAAGGCGCGCACCGCGACCGTGTTGAGCGCGTCGGTGACCGCGACGCCCTCGAAGCCGAGCCGTCCGCGCAGCTCGCCGGTGGCGACGGAGCGGGCGAAGGCGGCGGGGCGGGGCGAGAAGGCGGGGTAGATCGCGGTGCTCAGCATCACCAGGTCGCCACCGGCGGCGGCGAAGGCCCGGAACGGCGCCTCGTCCACCGCCCGCAGCTGCCGCTTCGAGAGCCCGATCCGTTCGACCGCGAAGTCGGTGTTTTCCGACGCCGCGCCGAAGCCCGGGAAGTGCTTGGCGGTGGCGGCGACCCCGCCCGCCTGCAGCGCCCGCGCGAAGGGGATCGCGGTCGAGCGGACACGGCGCGCGGTATCGCCGAAACCGCGTTCGGTGGCGGCGATCACCCCGCCCGGGCGGGCGACGTCGAGCACCGGCGCGAGGTCGACGTTGACCCCGAGGTCGCGCAGGTTGCGGGCGGTGCGGCGACCCTGGCGGCGGCTGAAGGCGGCGCCCCGGGCGCCGATCTGCGCGGCCGAGGCGGTCGGGGCGCCGCCGACCCGCTTCACCAGGCCGCCCTCCTGGTCGACCATCACCAGCAGCGGGTCGCGCAGCTTCGCCGGGCGGCGAACCGACTGCAGCTGGCGGATCAGCCGCCGGCCGGCGGCCCGGCTGGGGAAGCTGGCGGCGAAGAGGACGACGCCAGCGACCTCGCCGCGCCGGATCGCCTGCCGCAGACGCGGCGGCACCCGGATGCCGCTCAACCCGACCACGATCCGCTCGCCGCTCAGCTGGCGCAGCGGCAGCGTGGCGGCGACGTCGGGTCGCGGCGCCCGCCCGTCGCCCAGCGCCGCCCCCAGCGCAAAGGCGCCGAGCGCGGCCCCCAGGAGGACCGCCAGGGCGGCCCGCCGCCGACGCTGCGTCGTCCGATCCATAGTGCGATGCTACGGGGGATGGAGCCGCTGATCAGCGTCGATGAGGCCCGTGCCTACGGAGCCCTGACCGACCACGATGAGATCTGCGACCTGGTCGAGCGCGCCTGGGGGGTGCGGCGCGAGAACTTCGGCGACTCGACCGACATGTGCTCGCTGGTCAACGCCAAGTCGGGCGGCTGCGCCGAGGACTGCGGCTTCTGCGCCCAGTCCCGCTACGCCGAGGCCGACACGCCGATGCACGCGATGATGGAGCCCGAGCAGATCCTCGAGCACGCCAAGGCGGCCGAGGCGGCCGGCGCGCACCGCTTCTGCATGGTCACCCAGGGCCAGGGCCTCTCCAAACGGGACTTCGAGAAAATCCTCGAGGGCACGCGGCTGGTCGCCGAGCGGACCAACCTGAAGCGGTGCGCATCGATCGGCCACATGTCGCCGAAGCGCGCCAAGGCGCTGAAGGAGGCCGGCGTGCAGCGCGTCCACCACAACGTCGAGTCGGCGCGCTCCTACTACCCCGAGGTCTCGACCACGGTTCGCTACGAGGGCCGGCTGCGGACGATCCAGGCGGTCAAGGAGGCCGGGCTGGAGACCTGCGTCGGCGGCATCCTCAACCTCGGCGAGAGTCCCGAGCAGCGGGTCGAGATGGCCTTCGAGCTGGCCGAGATCAACCCCACCTCGGTCCCGATCAACCTGCTGATCCCCAAGCAGGGGACGAAGTTCGGCGAGCGCGAGGTGATGGACCCCTGGGAGGTCGTGAAGTGGATCGCGATCTTCCGCCTGATCATCCCCGGCGCCCTCTTCCGGCTCTGCGGCGGCCGGGTCGAGAACCTCGGCGAGCTGCACAAGCTGGCTGTCCGGGCCGGGCTGAACGGGGTGATGATGGGCAACTTCCTGACCACGCTCGGCGCCGAGCCGGCCGAGGATCGCGAGATGTTCGAGGAGCTGGGGCTGAACGTCGCCCGCCAGCCCGACAACGGTGCCAACCCGCGCCCCGACAACCGCTCCGGCTGGCTCGACGGGGAGACCCCGCAGACGCCGATCGACGAGCTGGTCGACCACCAGGACGAAGCGCGCTTCTGGGACCCCTCCACCCAGCTGCGGGTGGTCAAGAAGTCAAAGCGGGTCCCCTCCTATCCGAACGCGGCGTGACCGATGTCGCCAAGCGGCTGCAGGAGCTCCGCGACAGCGGGCTCTACCGGCGGCTGCGGCTGATCGAGGGGCCGCAGGGGCCTCGGGTCTCCCTCGACGGGCGGCCGGTCCTGCTGCTCTGCTCCAACAACTACCTGGGGCTCGCCGACCACGACGCGGTCCGTGAGGCGGCGGCGCGGGCGGCGCTGGAGTGGGGCGCCGGCGCCGGCGCCTCGCGGCTGATCTCCGGCAACATGGAGCCGCACCGGCGGCTGGAGTCGCAGCTGGCCGAGTTCGCCGGCTACGAGACGGCGCTGCTGTTCGGCTCCGGCTACCTCGCCAACACCGGCGCGATCGCGGCGCTGGCGGGGCGCGACGGCTGCCGGCTGGCCCGGGCCGAGACCTTCGTCTACCGCCACGCCGACCTCGACCACCTGGCCTGGGGCCTGGAGCGGGCCGGCGGCCGCGGCGCCCTGATCGTCAGCGACGGCCTCTTCTCGATGGACGGCAACCTCGCCCCGGTCACCGGCCTGCTGGAGCTGGCCCGGCGCCACGGCTGCCGGCTGATGATCGACGAGGCCCACGCGACCGGCGCGATCGGGCCGGGCGGGCGCGGCGCGGTGGCGGCGGCGGGGCTGAGCGGCGAGGTCGACCTGGTGGTCGGGACCCTGGGCAAGGCGCTCGGCAGCTACGGCGCCTACGCCTGTGCCGACGCCGCCACGGTCGACCTGCTGGTCAACACGGCGCGGCCGTTCATCTTCTCCACCGCGCCCCCACCCCCCTCGCTGGGCGCCGCCGAGGCGGCGCTGGAGCTGCTGCGCGCCGAGCCCTGGCGGGTCGAGGCGCTGACCGCGAACGCCGCGGCGCTGCGCGAGGCGCTGGCCGCCGAGGGTCTTGACGTCGGCGCCTCCTGGTCCCAGATCCTGCCGGTCATGGTCGGCGAGGAGAGGCTGGCGATGGCGCTCTGCGAGCGCGCCCTGGAGGGCGGCGTCTTCGCCCAGGGGATCCGGCCGCCGACCGTCCCCAGCGGCAGCTCGCGGCTGCGCTTCACGGTGATGGCGACCCACGACGCCGAGGAGCTGCGCGGAGCGGCGCGGACGGTCGGCGCCGCGGCGCGGGAGCTGGGCGTCGCCGTTCCCGTCAGGGCCTGAGTCGGGCGGCGATGGCCGAGGGGATCTTCGTCACCGGGACCGGGACCGAGGTCGGCAAGACGATCGTCGCCGCGGCGATCGCCCGCACCGCGGCCGCCGCCGGGCGCCGGGTCGCCGTCTTCAAGCCCGCCGTCACCGGCCTCGGCGAACCGGCCGGGCCGGCCGACCACGAGCTGCTGCGGGCAGCGGCGGGCTCGGCGCAGACCGACGAGGAGGTGGCGCCCTACCGCTACGGCCCGGCCGCCTCGCCGCACCTGGCGGCGGAGCTGGCCGGCGAGGAGATCGAGCCACAGCGGCTGCTGGCGGCGGCGCGGTCGGCCGCGGAGGGCGTCGACGTCGTGGTCTGCGAGGGGGTCGGCGGCCTGCTCGTCCCGCTCACCCCCGGCTACCTGGTCCGCGACCTGGCCGCCGCGCTCGGCTACCCGGTCGTGGTCGCCGCCCCGCCGGGGCTCGGCACGATCAACCACACCCTGCTCACGGTCGAGGCGGCCCGCGCCGCCGGCCTCGAGGTCGTCGCCGTGGTCCTGACCCCGTGGCCGGACCGCCCGTCAACGCTCGAGGAGTCGAACCGCGAGACGATCGAGCGCCTGGGCGCGGTCGAGGTCCAAACGCTCGCTCAGCTTGAGGTCGCGGCGCTCGATTCGTGGCCGCCGCTCACCTTGTAGGCGCGGCGTGTCGAGTTTGTCCACCCCCCGTGGACAAACTCGACATCCGCTTCAAACGATCACGTCGAGGTGGGCGGCGCCCAGCTCGACTCGGAAGCCCGCCGCGGTGGCGAGCTCGGCGGCGGCCTCGGGGTCGGCGGGTGGCTCGGGTGCCTCCAGCAGCGCCCGCGCTACCTCGCCCCGCACCGCCTTCGCCATGTGGGAGACGACCTTGCGACTTTCGCCCTCCTCGGTGAAGGCGCGGACCGCCAGCGCGGTCGCCTCCCGCGGCTTCCAGGCCGCGGCGTAGGCGGCGGAGCGCATGTCGACCACGAGCTCGCCCGGCCGGTCGGGCAGCGCCTCGCGCAGCGCTGGCCGCCACCAGGCGGCGGGCGCGCCGATCCCGTCCAGCCGCGCCTTGGCCGCGAAGCGGTAGTAGGGGATCCGGTCGCCGGGGCGCACCACTCCCCAGAGCGCGCTTGCGATCAGCACCCGGTCGCCCGCCGCGGCGGGCAGCTCCGGCAGCCGCAGGCGGTCGTAGAGGACGCCGGTGTAGACCTCGGCGGCGGGAGCGGTCGGGGCGCCGCGCAGCGCCGCGTCGACCGCAACCTCGCCTGCCTGTCGCGCCGAGACCCCGAGCGCCGCGACGGCGCGCTCGGTCGGCAGCCCGGCCAGCACCTCCAGGGCGTCGAGCAGGGCTACGCGGCGCTCGCCCAGCTCGGCCGCGAAGGCGAGCGAGTCGAGCGCGACCGGGTCGCCCTCGGCCGGAGTCGCCTTGCCTTCCGACGGGGGCAGCAGGATCAGCATCGGCGGCAGCCTACGGCTACCGGCCACCCGCCGCGGCTGCCTCCTCGGCGACCACAGCCGAGCCACCCGGGCTGAGCGAGGCCTCGCTCGCCGCCACCGACTCGGCGTGGCCCTTGCCCCGGATCGCGGTGATCGCGACCACCACCCCGATGATCAGGACCAGAGCATTGACGGTCATCGCCAGCGAGAGGCCGTCGACGAACGCCTCTGGCGCGATGCCAGCGAAGTCGCCATGTCCGGCCTGACTCTGGAAGAGAGCCCCGGTTATCGCGATCCCGAGGCTGCCGCCGACCATCCGGAACATCGAAAGAACACCCGAGGCGATCCCTGCTTTCTGCACCGAGATCGCGTTCATCGCCGCGCTGGTCATCGGGGACATCGTCGTCGCCACGCCGATCCCCATCAAGATGAAGCCGGGCAAGAGCGCGAGGTAGGAGGAATCGACCTGCATGCGACTGAAGATCAGCTGGGCGACCGCCAGGACCGCCAGGCCTCCCGCCATCAGCCAGCGCGGACCGACGCGGTCCGAGAGCCAACCGGAGACCGGCGCCAGGGCAACCACCATCAAGGTCAGGGGCAGGAACCGGAGGCCGGCCTCCAGCGCCGAATACTGGAGGACGTTCTGCATGTAGATGGCGAGGAAGAAGTAGACGCCCATCACGGCGAAGGTGAGGATCAGGCCGACCGTGACTGCGCCGAGGAAATTGCGGTTGGCGAGCAGCTCGATCCGCAACATCGGCGCTCGCACCCGATTCTCGATCGCGATGAAGGCCGGCAGGGCAACCGCGGCGATAGCCACCAACGCGAGTACTTTCGGCGAGCCCCAGCCCCAGTTGTTGCCCTCGACCAGGGCCAGCACCAGCGCGGTGAGGCCGGCGGTGAGAACCGCGACGCCGGCATAGTCGACCTCGCGGCCGACCGAGGTGTCGCGCGACTCCCGGACTGCAAACAGGGTGGCCAAGACGGCGCCGACTGCGACCGGGATGTTGAGGTAGAAGATCGCCCGCCAGCTGACGAACTCGGAGAGAAAGCCGCCGATCACCGGGCCCAGCGCGAGTGCCAGCGCCGAAACCCCGGCCCAGGTGCCCATCGCCTTGCCCCGCTCGTGGGCCGGAAAGGCATCGGTGATGATCGAGAGCGTGCCCGGCATCATCAGCGCCGCGCCGACCCCCTGGACGACGCGGCTGACGACCAGCGCGGTGGTGCTCGGGGCAAGGCCAGCGGTTGCCGAGGAGATCGCGAAGACCACCACCCCGACGAGGAAGACTCGGCGTCGCCCGAAGATGTCCCCCAGCCGTCCGCCGGTGGCGAGCAGCACCGCAAACGAGAGCGCATAGCCGTTCACCGTCCACTCGAGGCCGCCGACCGAAGCGCCGAGGTCGCGCTGGATGCTCGGCAGCGCCACGTTGACGACCGTGTTGTCGAGCATGAACATGAACAGCGCAAAACACATCGCGCCGAGGGTCCACCACTTGCGGTTGTCGTCGTTGATCAGATTTCGGTGCCCAATCACGACGACTCACTCAGATGGCGGTAGGCCTGCGCGATGTCCTCCCGGTCCATCAGCGAGTCGACGGCGGCGTCGAGCCTGCGGCGCTGGGTCGCGGTCAGGGTCGCGGCGAACGAGTTCATCCCGCTCTGCCGGACGGCGGTCAGCTTCTCGACCAGCTCCCTGCCCTTCGGGGTGATCCCGATCTGGCGCACGCGGCGGTCGTCGGGGTCCTCGAGCCGCGTCGCGAGGCCCTCGCGGACCAGCGCCTCGACCGCCCTGCTCATCGACGGCACCGAGACCCCGAACAGCTCGGCCAGGTCGCCCACCTGCCAGGCCTCGGCGCAGGGGCCGAGGCCGCCCAGCTCCAGCAGCACCTTGCTCTGGGTCAGGGTGAGGCCGCTCTCCTCGATCACCCGCAGCAGGCTGCCGCGGTCGTAGCGGAAGACGTGGCGCAGCATCGCGGTCAGCCGCGCCGCGGTCTCCTTCGCCTCGGGCGTGATCTCCTCGGTATCGGTCTCGGCAATCGCCTTCAGCTCGCTCGCATTCATGGCGACGATAGTTGCATTGCCGCAACTATTTCTCAAGTGAAATAGTTGTCCGTGTGAGCGATATCACGCTGCCGCCGCGACCGACCGGCGTCGATACTCCTCTGTGATGGATCGGCGGGGAGCGCGTAGTAGGGGTGTGAACCAGGCACTTGTCGCAGCAGCGGAGGAGGCGCCACGCGAGGCCGACCTCGCCTTCGAGCGGCTCTACCGCTCCAGCCGCGACGACGTCTACGCCTACGTGGCGAGCCTGGTCCGGGACGCCGGCGCGGCCGAGGAAGTGACCGCCGCCGCCTTCGAGCGCGCCTACCGCAAGCGCTCGCGTTTCGACCCCAGCCGCGGCGAGGCGCGGGCCTGGCTGTTCGGGATCGCCCGCAACGCGGCGCTCGACGAGCTGCGGCGGCGCGGCCGCCGCGCCGAGCTGGCGGCGGAGCCGGCCGACCTCGACGGCGCCCGCCCCGACGAGAGCGCCGCCGAGGCCGAGCGGCGGCTGGCGGTCGCCGCGGCGCTGGCGAGGCTGGAGCCGGGCGAGCGGGAGCTGATCGCGCTGAAGTTCTTCGCCGGCCTCGGCAACCGGGAGATCGCCGACGTGGTCGGGGTCTCGGAGTCGAACGCCGGCACCCGGCTGCACCGGGCGATGGCAAAGCTGAGGGAGGCATGCGATGGACTCCTCTAGGGACGACCGACTGACCGCGACGCTGGAGGAGCTGCGGCCCGAGCCACGGCCCGAGTTCGCCGCCGAGCTCGACCGCCGCGCCGCCGCGGGTTTCCCGCGGCGCTCGCGGCTGGCGGCGCTGCGGGAGCGACTGCAGATGGTGCCCCCGCGCGAGATGCTGCTGCCGATCGGGGCGGCGGCGGCACTGCTGCTGGTCGTCGCGGTGGCGCTGACCGCAACCGGGGGCGGGTCCGAGGGCGGGTCCGAGGACGGGGCCTCGTCCGGAGGTGAAGTCCTCAACTTCTTGAGCATGGACGTCGACGAGTCGGCGGCCCCCTCCCGGTCCACCGCGGGGCTTGGCGAGCCTTCCGCCGGCCGCCGCGACGGAGCCGCCACGCGCGCCTCGAACCGTAAGGTCGAACGCTCCGCCGAGCTCGACCTCGCCGTCCCGCCCGACCGGCTCTCGGATGCCGCATCGGAGGCGCTCGCGATCGTCCAGGCCAGCAACGGGATCGTGATGCGCTCCTCACTCGAACGGGACAGCGATAACCCGGACGTGGCGTTCTTCGAACTGCTGATCCCCAGCGGCCGAGCCGATGAGGCGCTTGCCGAGTTCTCCGAGCTCGGCGACGTGCTGAGCAGCGAGGACCGAACCGCCGACATAACCGCCCCCACCGTCGGCACCGCCGAGCACCTGCGGGAGGCGCGGGCGCGGATCGAGGGACTGCTCAGCCAGCTCGCCGCGGCGAGCACCGAGGCCGAGCGGGAGACGGTCGAAGCCGAGCTGCGCGGCGAGCGGCGGCAAGTCGCACGGCTGCGGGCCCGGCTCGCCGATCTGAAGCGAAGCGCCAACCTCTCGCGATTCTCGGTCGCGATCTTCGGCTGGGACGCCGGCGGCTGGAGCATCGGCGACGCGATCGACGACGCCGGCCGCGTGCTCTCGATCGCCGCCGCGGTGGCGATCGTCGCCCTCGCCGTCCTCGTGCCGCTCGCCCTGATCGCCCTCCTCGTCCTGCTCGCCCGCCGCGCCTGGCTGCGCCGCGCCCGCGCCCGGGCGCTCTCCTGAGCCCGGCCCGAACCCGCCCCACGCCGCGTTAGGGTGGGCGCATGGCGGCGGAAAGGGTGCGCGGCTCGGGAGAGCGGTTGAACCTCGGCGAGCCCTCGACGCCGCGGCCGGCGGCCTCGGTGGTGCTGCTGCGACGCGGCGGCAGGCATGGCCAGCGGGCGCTGGAGGTGCTGATGCTGCAGCGCACCGAGCAGGCCCGGTTCATGCCCGGGCTCTGGGTCTTCCCCGGCGGCTCGGTCGACCCCGACGACGGCGAGGGCGAGGGCGGCTACCGGACCTGCGCGGCGCGCGAGCTGGCCGAGGAGGCGGGGATCGAGCTGCCAGCCGGGGAGGAGATGGTCCCGTTCTGCCGCTGGATCACCCCCGAGTACATCTCGACCCGGTTCGACGCCTGGTTCTACCTGGCGCTGGCCCCGCCCCACACACCGCCGCAGCCGGACGGGGTCGAGATGACCGCGGCCGCCTGGTACGAGCCGGCGGCGGCGCTGGCCGCCCACGAGACGGGCGAGCTGCCGCTTGCCTTCCCGACCCGCAGCCAGCTGCAGACGCTGGCCCCGTTCGCGACCTCGGCCGAGGCGATCGAGGCCTTTCGCGGCCGCAGCGTCGAGCCGACCCTGCCGAAGATCGTCGGCGAGCGCGAGGGGACGCGGGTCGTCCTCCCGGGCGACCCGGACTACCCGGACTGAGCGTCGGGGAAGGGCTCCAGGCCGGCGTGCCAGGGGCCGGGCGGGTAGGTGTGGATGCCGCTCTCCTCCATCTCCGCCTGCAACCGCCCGAACAGCTCGCCGACGTTGCGCAGCGCCAGCTTCAGCTCCGCCTCGGTGCGCTCCCGCAGGTGCCAGAGGAACCAGAGCTGGCGGTCGTTGACCCCGAAGTCGATCTCGCCGGTCATCGTCGTCACCCAGTCCAGGAAGCCGGGGCCGAACAGCTCGCGCAGCGCCACCGGGTCGTACTCGGTGGGCACCGTCGTCCAGAACCGCCGGTTGAAGTCGATCGACTCGAACTCGACCTGGCGCGAGAAGCGCTGGGTCACCACCTCGTGGCCCTCGACCGACTCGACGTTGAAGGCGGGCACGACCCGGGCGAGGTCGGGCATGTGGGCCTTGGCGAGCAGCGCGGTCGGCAGCATCGCCTTGCCGAACAGCCCGCCCGCCTCCTTTTCGTCGGCGTCGCAGCAGGCGCCCCAGAAGCCGTCGGCCAGCTCCCCGGTCAGCCGGTTGGAGCCGCCGACGCAGAGCGCCACCGGGCCGTCCTTGGGGTTGATCCCGCCGACCGGCTCATAGGTCAGCCCCCGCTCCCCGCCATAGCCGCGCACCACATCTGCCCACTCCGCCGCTTCCGCCTTCGCGCTCATCGCGGCGGCATCCTACGCCGCTAGGATGGCCGCAGCTCGCCGATCCCGAGGTACGGAGGAGACCGCATGACCATCGCCATCATCGTCGTCGTCGCGATCATCGTGATCGCGGTCCTCTACTTCATCCTCAAACGCAACTCGATCATCGCCTCGCGCAACCGGGTCGACGAGTCGTGGAGCGGGATCGACGTACAGCTGAAACGGCGCCGCGACCTCGTCCCCAACCTGGTCGAGACGGTGAAGGGCTACGCGGCGCACGAGAGCGAGGTCTTCGAGAAGGCGACCAAGGCGCGGGCCGAGGCGATGTCCGCCCACAGCGTCGCCGACACCTCGAAAGCGGAGTCGGCGCTCTCGGGGGCGCTGACCGACCTGCGCGCCGTCGCCGAGAACTACCCGACCCTGCGCGCCACCGAGAACTTCCAGCAGCTCAGCCGCAACCTCTCCCAGCTCGAGGACGAGATCCAGGCGGCGCGGCGGATCTACAACTCCAACGTCCAGTCCTACAACACGGACATCCAGCAATTCCCGGGCTCGGTGGTCGCCAACGCCGGCAACTTCACCGCCCGCGAGTACTTCGAGGTCGAGAACCCAGCCGACCGGGAACCGGTATCGGTCGATTTCGGCAACTGAGAGTTGCCTAGAATCAGGGCATGACCGCAACCAAAGAAGCGACGCTCTGGATCTGCGAGAGCTGTGGGTTCATCTACGACCCCGAGGTCGGCGACCCCGATGGCGGGATCCCGCCGGGAACCGCGTTCGAGGACATTCCCAAAGACTGGTTCTGCCCGGTCTGCGGGGCGCGCACCTCGGACTTCCGCCCGCTCGAGCCGGGCGAGGCCTGAGCCGGCCCTCCGCCCACAGACGGTCCGGTACCAAATAGGATTGGCCGATGAGCCAGTTCGATTACGACTGGATCGTCGTCGGGTCGGGCTTCGGCGGCTCGGTCTCGGCCCTCCGCCTGGCTGAAAAGGGGTACCGGGTCGGCGTGCTCGAGTGCGGCCGGCGGTTCGGCGACAAGGACTTCCCGAAGTCGACCTGGGACGCGCGCCGCTACTTCTGGGCGCCGCGAGTGGGGATGCGGGGGATCTTCCGGCTGACGACCTTCAAAGACGTCTCGGTGGTCAGCGGCTCCGGGGTCGGCGGCGGCAGCCTCGGCTACGCCAACACGCTCTACGTGCCTCCCTCGCCGTTCTTCCAGGACCCGCAGTGGGCCGACCTCGAGGACTGGGAGGCGACGCTCGCCCCCCACTACGAGGAGGCGCAGCGGATGCTCGGGGTGGTCGTGCACGAGAACGACGACCCTGCCGACCAACTGCTGCGCGAGCTTGGCGAGGAGCTGGGGGTCGGCGAGACCTACCGCAAGACCCCGGTCGGGGTCTTCCTCGGCGAGCCGGGCGAGACCGTCCCCGACCCCTACTTCGACGGCGAGGGGCCGGCCAGGACCGGGTGCATGCAGTGCGGCCGGTGCATGGTCGGGTGCCCGCATGGGGCCAAGAACACCCTGGTCAAGAACTACCTCTGGCTGGCCGAGCAGCGCGGGGTCGAGGTGACGCCCGACCGCACCGTGACCGACATCCGGCCGCTCGACGGCTCCGACGGCAGCGGCGGCTACGCGATCGCCAGCGAGCGCTCGGGGATCCTGCCCGGCCGCGGCCGGCGCACGGTGACGGCGCGCGGCGTCGTGGTCGCGGCCGGGGCGCTGGGCACCAACAAGCTGCTGCAGCGCTGCCGGCTGGGTGGCTCGCTGCCGAAGATCTCGCCGCGCCTCGGCGAGCTGGTGCGGACCAACAGCGAGATGATCCTCGCGGTCACCGTCCCAGACGACTATCCGGACGACCTGACCAAGCGGGTCGCGATCACCTCCAGCATCTACCCGGACGCCCACACCCACATCGAGACGGTCACCTACGGCGAGGCCGGCGACGCGATGAGCACCCTCTACACGCTGCTGGTCGGGGACGGCACCCGGGTGACGCGGCCGCTGAAGCTGCTGGCCCAGATCGTCCGCCACCCCGTCCGCTTCGCCAAGACGCTGTGGCCAAAGGGCTGGTCGCGGCGGACGATCATCCTGCTGGTCATGCAGACGCTCGACAACGCGATCGCGCTGCGGCCGAAGCTGAAGCGCTCCGGCGACGTCCGGCTGCAGACCGAACAGGACCCCGAGCGGCCCAACCCGACCTTCATCCCCGTGGCCAATGAGGCGGCGGAGTGGTTCGCGAAGCGGACCGGCGGGCTCGCCCAGAGCGCGACCACCGAGGCGCTGATGAACGTGCCCACCACCGCCCACATCCTCGGCGGCGCGGTGATCGGCCACGGCCCCGAGGACGGCGTCATCGACCGCCGCCAGCGAGTCTTCGGCTACGAGAACCTGCTGGTCTGCGACGGCTCGGCGGTGCCGGCCAACGTCGGCGTCAACCCCAGCCTGACGATCACCGCATTGGCCGAGCACGCGATGAGCGCCGTGCCCGACGCCGGCGAGGCCGAGCCGAGCCGCTCCGAGGCGGCCCGGCCGGCGCCCGCCAAATAGCTAGCCCGCGAAGGCGGCCGCCGCGTAGTCCCAATTGGCGACGTTCCAGAAGGCGTCCAGGTAGTCCGGGCGCTTGTTCTGGTACTTCAGGTAGTAGGCGTGCTCCCAGACGTCGCAGCCGAGCAGCGGGGTCAGGCCGTCGGAGATCGGCGAGTCCTGGTTGGCGGTGGAGACGACCGAGAGGGCGCCCGAGCCGTCCTTGACCAGCCAGGCCCAGCCGGAGCCGAAGCGGGCGATCCCGGCCGCTTTGAACTGCTCCTTGAAGGCATCGAAGGAGCCGAAGGTCGAGGCGATCGCCGCGCCCAGCTCGCCGCCCGGCTCGCCGCCGCCGTCGGGGCTCATCATCTGCCAGAAGAGGGTGTGGTTGTAGTGGCCGCCGCCGTTGTTGCGGACGGGGCCCTGCTTGTCGGCGGGCAGGCTGCCGAGGTCCTTCAGCACGTCCTCGACGTCGCGGTCCGCCCACTCGGTTCCCTCGAGGGCGCCGTTGGCTTTGTCGACGTAGGCCTGGTGGTGCTTGTCGTGGTGGATCCGCATCGTCTGCTCGTCGATGTGGGGCTCCAGCGCGTCGTACGCGTAGGGAAGATCGGGGACCGAGTACGCCATGAGGCTCTCTCCTTTGGTGATTTGGAAGGTCAGCCGGAGCCTAACGACACCGGCGTCTCATATCCGACCCGAGACGCGCTCAGCGGCCGACCGGGGCGCGCGGGACGACGTCCGGGTCGCCCCCGGTCCAGGCGTTGAACCGGTACCAGGAGGGCTTCGCCTGGCGGTCCTCGGTGAGCAAGCCGGCCGAGGAGCAGAACAGGCAGCTGCCCCCTTCGTCGGTCCAGGTGTACCACCAGACGCCGCCGATCCGCCAGTTGCGCCGCTGCCTGGAGAGCATCGCGAAGGCACGCGAGAGCTGGTTCGCCTGGCCCCAGATCCCCCGCTCCCACCGGGTCGGGCCGCCGCGCGACCCCCACCCCAGCTCGGTCACGTAGAGCCGCGTGCGACCGTCGCCGAAGCGGCGCATGATTCGGCGCAGGTTGCGCAGCTGCGAGCCCATCGCCCGGTAGCCGGCGACGTAGGGGTGCAGCGCCACACCGTCGAAGAAGCGCTTCACGTTGCCGGCCCGGTAGAGGCCGGCGAGGAATTCGCCCGAGCCGACGTTGGGCGGGATCTGCAACGGCCGGCCGAAGAGGCCGCCGGCGATCACCTCGGCGCCGCGGTCCTGGCGGTGCAGCACCCGGCCGGCAATCCGCAGCGCAATCGCGTAGCGCTTCGGGTCGGGGTCGCGGGCGAAGGTGACGAGGTTCTGCTCGTTCCAGATCTCCCAGCGGCGGATCGGCCGCGCCGGAAGGTCCGGGCGCTGGCGCCAGAAGGCGCCGCCCGGCCCGTAGCGGCGGGCGGCGGAGCGCAGGAAGTTGGCCCAAGCCCAGCGCTGCCAGGCAGTGCGCACCGGCAGGGCCTTCGGGTCGGGAGTCGCCCACTCCGGAGAGTCGACGATGACCGGGAAGGCCTGGATTCCGAACCGCGCCGCCATCTCCACCTCGCGGTCGAAGGAGTCCCAGCTGGGCCTGGCGAGGCGCGGGCTCCGCTGCTGGATCTCGCCCCAGAAGAGCGGCAGCCGGACGCTCCGCACGCCCGCTTCCCGCATCAACCGCAGGTCGGCATCGTTGGTGACGTGCTGCGGAGCGATGCCGATGAAGCCGGGCGGCAGGTCCGCTCGCGCCGAAGCCGGCGCCAGGACGCCCAAGGCCAAGGCGAGGATCAGGGTGAGCTTGCGAGCCATCTGGGTTGTGGAACCGGGACACGACCCAAAGTAGCGGCGGGGTCGGCGTGCCGCGCCGAAGCCGCCCCCTCTGAGATAATCGATCCTCTCGGGGCGTGGCGCAGCCTGGTAGCGCGCACCGTTCGGGTCGGTGAGGTCCCCGGTTCAAATCCGGGCGCCCCGATTGAGCACGACCAAGTGAGCCGTGTTTGAACTCGACGCCACCCCTCCGGGGGTGCTGCGGGGCGCAACCGTCGAGTGTTCGGGGCAGATGCCGGTCAGACGATGTCGACCCGATTGCCCGAGGGGAGCACTGCCTCCAGCTTGATTCCCATCGCGCCAAGCAGAAGGAACGCGTTCTCCGTGGTCGGGTTCGCGGTCTCGGCAGTCAGCATGCGCCGGACGCTGGAGGCATCGAGGCCAGCGCGATCGGCAAGGTCTTTCTTGGAGAGCTTCTCCGCCTCACGAACAGACTCCAGGGTGCTGAGGAGCTTGTTGCGCGCGACGAGCGCCTTCACGCGGCGTTCGTAGTCGCCCCTTTTCTCGCTGGGGACGAGGGAGGCGAGAGCGGCATCGTGAGGATTCCGGGGCTTTGCCATGAATGCAGGGTAGCGGGTCCGTTGCATAAATGCAACGCAAGGCAGGTAACGTCTGATTGTCGGCTGCAGCCAATACGCTCCGAAAATGCGATGGGAGGTCGAGTGGCTCGTGGATCGGAGCGAGGAGCCCGCCTCGATCCCCGCCTACAGGTTCTTGAAGTCCCTGCCGGTCAACGTTCGGGTCCAGCCGACCTTCACGAGGTGCGCGACAAGCAGGGGGAGATGCTCTATCGCCTGTTCGTGCTTTGGCAACGCAAGCAGCGCCGTGTGGTGATCGTCGACGGGCGGGCGAAGGCGAACAAGACGAAGCTGTCAGAGGTCGAATACGAGGCCGTGCGCGTTCTCGCGGTAAAAATCGCCGAGGACCCTCCGCCATTTGCATCGGTCGATGACTTCATTCAGGCCGATCTCTCGGCACAGGCCTAACCGTGGCGCTCGATCAGGGCTTGGACCCGGTTCGAATACCGTCCGGGCGCCCCAATGTAGACAAGAAGTGTCGGTCGCATTTGCGATCATGCCGACGTGGCCGACTCGGCAGGGGGGAAGGCGGAGGTTGAGGTCGTCGCGGCGCCGGCGATCGAGAAGCGCATCTTCGTTGTGCGCGAACGTCAGGTCATGCTCGACGAAGACCTCGCGGATCTCAATGACGTTGAGACGAAGCGGCTGATTCAGCAGGTCAAACGGAATCTGAAGCGCTTTCCTGACGACTTCATGTTTCAACTGACCAGGGCGGAGGCGGAGGCTTTGAGGTCACAAATTGCAACCTCAAACGATGGTCGTGGTGGCCGTCGCTACGCGCCCTACGTCTTCACGGAGCAAGGCGTGGCGATGCTCTCCGGAGTTCTCCGCAGCGATCGAGCGATCGCAGTCAACGTCGAGATCATGCGAGCGTTCGTCGAGCTGCGGCGGGCCGCCGCCTCCTACGCAAAGATCGAGAAGAGGCTGGAACAGATCGAACGAGGGATGGGCGAGCACGATGAGCAGCTTCGCCAGATCTTCGGCGCGCTGCGGCAGCTGATCGCGCCGCCGGAGAAACCGCAACGGAAGGTCGGCTTCAGAGTCCGCGATGAGGATTAGCCAGAGCGCTTGCCAGCGCCCTCGTTCGGTTCAAATACCGTCCGGTTTAGGGCGATGTTTGGTGGCACGCTTTGTGCTGCACCCACCTCATGAGTCGCCCGCCGTCGGGCGCGCTCGTCAATCGCCGCGGAGGTCGAGCGGCTGGCCCCGAGCTCATGGCCTTGAGCACGCCGCTGGTGGCCCCCACCTCCACGAGCGCTCGCCCTGCGATCTTTCGCCCGGCGACCTCACTTGACGACACCGAGACCTGGGTCCTCGTCGAGCAGACCACGTTCGTCGACCCAGAGCGCCTGTGCCGCTCCGCCGGGCGCCTCGACTCGAGCGAGCTCCAGGCTGTAGACGAGGCTCTCACGCTGGTCCTCGGCTTTAGGACGAGCGAGACAAGACAACGGCCGGCCGTCGAGACCTCGACAGCAGGTGTTCCGACTCCTCATCGAGAAGGACGAAGTAGATAGCCCCGAGGACCAGGGGGCGGATATCACCGTCTCCTGGGACCCTGCGACGACCCCCGGTCTCAGCGCCCCCTGACGCTCCTCGCGCAGAGCGGGAGCAGCCCAGGCGTCCAGCAAGCCATCGCTCGATCAGTACGAAACGAGTGGCTACCTTTCGGGTACTTAGGGCTAGTGCGCCATTTGAGTGACATGGCTCGCGCAGCGATCACCTTGACGACCGCCCTGGCCCTCGGTGCGGTCACGTACGGCACCATGTTTCACAGCGGTGGTGTCTGGGGGACCTCCTCCTTGGTCGTCCACCTGCTCGCCGTTGTTGGCGTATTCGTCGTCTACAAGTGGTGGGCGCTTCTCCCGGCACTTGTGCCGAGTCTGGTCGACATCTACGTTCGCAACTTCACCGACTACGTTGAGCCGATGCAAAGGCTGAACTTGGATCTCTCCGGCCCGTTCTGGTTCGTGACGCTGACTACCCTTGCGATTCTGATTCAGGCCGCCTTTCTTGCGGTGGGTCTCCTGGCCCGCGTGCTCTGGGAGCGTCGACGCGCCAAGCGGCGAGACCGGCTTCTGTCCAGTGCCGCGTAGCGACCGGTGCCGCCGCCTGCGTGTCTGCGCCAGCTCGGCAGCGAAGCGACCAGTGCTGCTCTCGCGTGAAAGCAGAAGCCTCGCGCGCGGTCAGTCGTTTGTTCGCCAGAGTGGAGAGGGATTCGGAGATGCATGAGTGATGCACGACCGCCTTCCAATCGTCTCCTTGAGCCAAATCGATCCGGGCGCCCCGATGTAGACAGAAACATTCATATCCCTTGAAGGCAGTCAGGGCTGCTTCGTTTCTAGACTTACGGCCTTCGTTGCGCGACGGTGAGGGCGTCGGTGCGATCTGCAAGCCATACCTCTGCCGCCGGGTCGATCCAGCCAGCTATCGCGAGCATGTCTTCGAGGCGTGCTTGGACGTCCTGGTCGAGCAGCGAGTCGTGATGGGCGACGCGGTTGCGAAAACGCTGGATGCGGCGCATCCGGGCGCTGAGATCCTTGCGGGTCAATGCTCCGTGTGGGAACGCGGCCCGGAGGCGATGCCTCCACAGCTCCTCGTAACGACGGCCGAACAGCCCAGCCCAGAAGGCGAAGGATACCCCGGCGACGACGCGTCCCCGCGTAACGACCTTGCCCCTCTCAAGGCGCTCGATGGCGACGATCACCTGCTTGATCCCGTCCGGTTGGAGGATCTCGAAGTCCAGGAGCCAGGTGTCCTTGATCGGCACCTGGGGCTGGCCTTCTCCAAGCACGCCGTCGATCGCGTTGCGCAGTAGCACCTCAAAGCGGTGGATCAAGCCGAACGATGCGACGGACAGGTCGGCGTGCCACTCATACAGCGCCATCGCCCGCTCATGGTCGCCGTCGGCCGCATCGAGGAACCGCGTTTAGCGCGGCTCCGACAGCCAGGCGCGTGCTTGTAGCTCCTCCACGGTCGCGCTACGCTATTCAAGACGCCCCGGTCCCGCCTAGGACTCCTTGGAGTTATGCGGCCGGGGCTTTGTCGTGGAACACCCGTATCCAGTCAGCGGTTTCGCGGTTCAAGGCCGAGGTTCGACGTCGCGGCGCAGCCGGTCGGTCGGCTGGTAGCCGGTGTTGCGGCCGCGGCCGCTCTGGGCGAGCAGGCCGGCGTCGGTGAGGCGACGGAAGTCGGCGCTGGCGGTGGCCGGGGAGACGTCGGCCTCGG
>Ga0210063_1000093_pt1 | contig 29537 bp, 6 predicted proteins | sample Muzzi_PWA_D1_FD_185529 | JGI IMG/M metagenome (GOLD analysis project Ga0210063, IMG submission 185529) | Wetland microbial communities from San Francisco Bay, California, USA, that impact long-term carbon sequestration - Muzzi_PWA_D1 (SPAdes) | ecosystem: Environmental > Aquatic > Marine >... | reverse complement strand
CCCGCCACCACGGTGCCGCTGCCGCCGCTCCCCCCGATACCGTTGACCGCCGCGAGAGAGAGGTCGTGCTCGACGAGGTAGGGGCCGATCTCGTCTTCACCGAGGGTCACGGCGAGCATGGCACCACTCGGCAGGTCGTCGATCAACGCCGCCCGCCGGGCCACCAGCCGGGCGGCATCCGGCAGGGAGAGAACCCCGGCGAGGTGGGCACAGACGTACTCTCCCAGGCTGTAGCCAATCATTGCCGTGGGTTCGATACCCCGGGAGGCGAGCAGCCGAGCGAGGGCGACCTCGATGGCGAAGATCGCTGGTTGGGTGTAGCGGGTGCGGTCCAGCCGGGCGTTGGCGGCGGCGGTTTCGGGGTCGGGACTCCCCGCCCCGTCGCCGCCTTGGCCGCGGCCCAGCATGGCCTTCAGATCCAGTTCCCCGCGCCCACCGCTGGTGGTCTCTTCGGCATCGACGCCGCGCGGGAAGAGCACGTCGCGCAGGTCCGCGTCGAGGTGGGGGCGCAGGGCTTCGAGGATCTCATCGAGCGCCGCGCGGAAGACCGGCTCCCGTTGGTAGAGACCCAGTCCCATCTCCAGATAGTGCTCGCCGAGGCCCGGAAATAGAAAGACCGCGCGGCGTTCGGCGGTCTCCAGGACGGCGTCCCGCACCGCCCCCTTCTCCCCTTCGCCGGTCAGCGCGGCGACCGCGGCGGCGCGGTCCCGGGCCACCACCATGCGGCGGTGCTCGAAGGGTTTGCGACCGACGGCCAGGGTGAAGGCGACATCGGCGAGGGGTAGATCCCGCTGTGCCAGGTAGCGGCCAAGGTCCCCACTCAGCTGCTCCCGCGCGGTCTCCGTCCGCGCGGAAACCAGCAGCAGCTGCCAGGGCCGGTCGGGGCCGCTGGCCAGCGGTGTCGGGGGTTCCTCCAGGATCACATGGGCGTTGGTGGATCCGATGCCGAAGGACGATACCCCCGCCAGGCGCTTCTTGCCCGCCGCCGGTCGCGGCCACGGTCGCAGGGTGGTGTTGACCTCGAAGGGGCTGGAGGCAAAGTCGATCTTGGGGTTGGGCCGTTCATAATGGAGACTGGGCGGCAGTTCCCGGGCCTGAAGAGCCAGGGCGGTCTTGATCAGACCGGCGACCCCGGCGGCGGTCTCCAGGTGTCCCAGGTTGGTCTTGGCGGAGCCGATGGCGCAGAATCCCCGCTGGTCGCTGGAGGCCCGGAAGGCCTGGGTCAGGGCCAGCATTTCGATGGAATCGCCGAGGTCGGTGGCGGTGCCATGGGCCTCGATGTAGGAGAGGTCTTCGGCCTCGATGCCCGCCACCGCCATGGCTTCCAGCAGCACTGCGGTTTGCCCCTCGGCCCCCGGTGCCGTGAAGCTCGCCTTGCGGGCGCCGTCGTTGTTGGTGGCGGAACCCCGGATCACGGCGTAGATGGTGTCGCCATCTTCCAGGGCATCCTCGAGCCGTTTCAGCAGCACCGCCCCAACGCCGTTGCCGAAGTTGGAACCGGCGGCGTCGGCATCGAAGGTGCGGCAACTGCCATCCGGCGAAAGGATGCCCCCCTTCTGGTAGGGGTACCCCTTCTTCTGCGGTACGTTGATCGAGGCACCCCCAGCGATGGCCATGGTGCATTCATCGAGAAGCAGGCTCTGGCACGCCAGATGGACCGCCACCAGGGAGGTGGAGCAGGCGGTGTGCAGCGCGTAACTCGGTCCCCGCAGATCGAGCTTGTAGGAAACCCGGGTGGCCATCGCCGCCAGATCGTTCCCCAGAGCGATCTGGAAGTTGTCCAGGGCCGGGAAACGGTGGCGCTGGGCCACGACGTTGAACAGATAGGTGTTGGTCTTGGCGCCGGTGAACACTCCGATGGGGCTCTCATAGCGGCTCGGGTCGTACCCCCCCTGTTCCAGGACCTCCCAGGCACACTCCAGGAAGAGGCGATGCTGAGGATCCATGATCGTCGCTTCTTGGGGCGCGTAGCCAAAAAAGCGCGCGTCGAAGTTCTCGATGCCCTCGATCACCGAGGCCCGGCGGACATACTTCGGATCGCCGATCATCTCCGGCGGCACCCCCGCCGCCAGCAATTCCTCATCGCTGAGTTCCGTGAGAGTTTCCAGTCCTTCGCGCAGGTTGTGCCAGAACGCTTCGATCGTGTCAGCGCCCGGCAGGCGGCAGGCCATGCCGATGATCGCGATCTCGGAACCATCTCCCCCGGGGGCCTTGCCTTCTACTTCCGGATAAACCTTCTCTTCATTCGGTTGTGTCATTAGGTACTTTCCTGGGTATCACTCCACAGCGGGCACGGGGAGAAATCCCGGCAACGCCATTAACAAAACAACAAATAACACGCAAAGCCTAACAGACCAGGCTTAGATGTTAACAGACATTCACATTCTTGAGGGGATAATCCAAAGGTCCAGGCAAATCCATGGAGCTGCGGAGGCAATTGTGTTACATTTCAACGGTATCCTGCATGTGGGATAAACAATTTAATCTGTTATTGATTTATGTTTATTTCCTGTCGATGTACTTAGGGCCGGGCGATACACACACCCAGCGGGTTCGTGAGCGTGCTCTGACCCATTTATTCTGATGTTTGGGAGACCAGTGGGGATTTCCGATGAGTGCTGCAGTCCTGGATAACGTGTCTTCGAAGAAACGTCAACTTCTTGAGATCCTGCTTCAAGAGAAGCGACGAAACAAGCAAGTGGCCGACCTCCAGGAGCCCATTCCGCGCCGCCCTTCCGAGGCGCCCCGGGTGCTCTCCTACAGTCAGCGGCGCCTCTGGTTCATCGAACAATTGCAGCCGGGCAGTGCGGCCTATCATGTGCCGGGGGCCGTGCGGATCCGCGGCCCTCTGAATCTTGCGGTGCTCCGCGCTGCGGTGGATGCCATCGGCGAACGTCACGAGACCCTCCGCTTTGCCCTGGCCGAGGAACGAGGTTTGCCGGTGCCTCGGGTCGTCGAGCACCGGTGCCTGCACCTGGACGAGGTCGATCTACGCCCGATGCTCCGGGAGCGCCCCGCCACGGCGATCCGGGAAGCCATCGATCAACAGATGCGCCAGCCCTTCGACCTGTCCACTCCCCCCCTCGCTCGCACCACCCTGCTGCGGGTGGCCGAGGACGAATGGATCTTCCTGCTGCTGATGCACCACGTCATCGCCGATGTCTGGTCCATCGGGGTCTTCTTCCGCAGCGTGATCCAACTCTACGACGCCTGGACGGCACCGGGGGCCACCCCGGGCGAGACGTCATCCCTCGATCAGCTACCGCTGCAATACAGCGACTATGCCCACTGGCAGGCGCGGCAATTGGAGGGGGCAAACCTCGAAAGACTTCTCTCCTTCTGGAGAGAGCAGTTGGCGGACGCCCCAAAGACGCTCGAACTGCCCATCGATCTTCCTCGGCCTGCCGAACAAACGTTCCGGGGCGGTCAGTCCTACATGCAGCTGGACCAGGAGCTGGTGGGAGGGCTGCGCGCGCTGGCGCAGGGCGAAGGGGCGAGCCTGTACATGGTCTTGATGGCCGCTTTCGATACCCTGCTTTTCCGCTACACGGGGCAGCGCACGATCCTGGCGGGCATCCCCATCGCCAATCGCAACCGCCTGGAACTGGAGGGATTGATCGGCCTGCTACTCAACACCCTGGTGATGCGGGCCGATCCCGAGACGGGAAAGAGCTACCGCGAGTTGCTGGCGGAGGTCCGCCAGCGGGTGCTCGATGGTTTCGCCCACCAGGAGTTGCCCTTCGAGCGGCTGGTGGAGGAGCTGAAGATCGAGCGGGATATGAGCCGCAATCCCGTCTATCAGGTGATGTTCACGTTCCAGAACGTGCCCACCACCCCGATGAAGGCCCGCGGACTTCAACTGAGCCGCCACGAGGTGCTGGAGGGGACTTCCCGGGAGGACCTGGAACTCAATCTGCGAGAGACCGACGACGGGGTGGCGGGTTGGTTCGCCTACGACGTGGGCCTCTTCGAAGCCACCACCGTGGCCCGCTTCGCGGGACATTTCCAACGCCTGCTCCACGGGATCGTCGAAGACCCGGAGCGGCGGCTCGGTGAGTTGCCGCTGATGGGGCCCGTGGAAGTCCACCAGCTCCTCCACGAATGGGACGACTCTGAGCAGGCTGGACTGCCCTGCCAGAGCTTTCAGGAATTGTTCGCCGCCCGGGTCGCGGAGCATCCGGAGGCTCCCGCCGCTACCTGTGACGGGGAAACCCTGAGCTACGCCGCCCTGAACGAGCGCGCCTCCCGGCTGGCGGCGGCCTTGATGGAACGGGGCGTCGGTCGCGACGACCGGATCGCCCTGCTGGGGGATCGGGGCCTGGACTTCTTGACCGCGATCCTGGCGGTATTCCAGGCCGGTGGTGCCTACCTGCCCCTGGACCCCAACCATCCGCCCCGGCGTCTGGCCCAGGTTCTGGAGCGCAGCGGCGCCCGACTGCTGTTGGCGGCGGCGGAATTCGCCGACCCGGCCACCGCGGCCCTGGAACGGGTCGCCGCGGCGCAGCGGCCAACGCTGGAGACCTGGGACACCCTGCTGGACCACCCCCGGCGGGCGGTGCCCCGGGCCGGAGCGCGGGGCGATCTGGCCTACGTCCTCTTCACCTCCGGCTCCACCGGCCTGCCCAAGGGGGCGATGATCGAGCAGGGCGGCATGCTCAACCATCTCGCCGCCAAGATCCTGGAACTGCGGCTTGGGCCGAGCGACCGCATCGCCCAGAACGCCTCCCAATGCTTCGATATCTCGGTCTGGCAATTTCTGGCGGCCCTGGCCGTCGGGGGCGAGGTGGTCATCTACTCGGACGCCATCGCCCACGAGCCGGCTCGCCTGCTGGATCGAGTGGCGGAAGATCGCATCACCATCCTTGAGACGGTACCTTCGGTGTTGCGCTGGATTCTCGAGGAGGCGGCGCGGCGGGGTGACCAGCGCTCGGCCCTCCCCGCCTTGCGCTTCCTGGTGCCCACCGGCGAGGCGCTGCCGCCGTCCTTGTGCGAGCGCTGGCTCGGCCTCTATCCCCATGTGCCGCTGGTGAACGCTTACGGTCCCACCGAATGCTCCGACGATGTCGCTCACCACGCCCTGGATCGTCCCCTGCCGCTGGAGCGCGCTCGGGTGCCCATTGGCCGGGCGGTGATCAACACCCAGCTTTACGGTGTCGATGAGCGCCTGCGCCCGGTACCCGTCGGGGTGGCCGGGGAACTCTGCGTCGGTGGCCTCGGGGTCGGACGCGGTTATGTCGGCGATCCGGGGCGCACCGCCGAGGTCTTCGTGCCCGATCCTTTCGCCACCCTTCCCGGGGCACGCCTCTACCGCACGGGCGATGAGGCCCGGCGGCTGGCGGATGGCAGCCTGGACTTCTTGGGTCGTATCGACTTCCAGGTCAAGGTGCGCGGCTTTCGCATCGAGTTGGGGGAAATCGAGGCCCTGCTCAGTCGCCATGCCACGGTGCGGGAGGTGGCGGTCACCGCTCCGCAGACGGATCGAGGCGACCGCACCCTGGTGGCCTACCTCGTCCCGGCGCCGGGGGCGGAGATCGCGGACAAGGTGCTGGCGGAATACCTGCGCCAGCGCCTGCCGGACTATATGGTGCCCGCGAGCTTCGTGGCCTTGGATGCGCTCCCCCTCACCGCCAACGGCAAGATCGATCGGCGGGCGCTGGAATCCCGGGGCGTCGATTTCGTCTCGGAGGCGGTGTACGTGGCGCCCCGCAATCCGGTGGAGGAGGGTCTGGCGGAGATCTGGGCCGAGGTGCTGCGGCGCGATGCGGTGGGGGCGCAGGACCACTTCTTCGAGGTCGGCGGCCAGTCCTTGCTGGCCACCCAGATCACCTCCCGGATCCGCGAACGCTTCGCGGTGGAAGTGCCCGTGCGCACCCTCTTCCAGCATCCCGTGCTGGAGGACCTGGCCCGGGCAGTGGAAGTGGCGATGCTCTCCGATCACGGCATGCCCGAAGCGCCGCCCATGGAGTCCATCCCTCGGACCGGCGGCCTGCCCCTTTCCTTTGCCCAGGAGCGTCTCTGGTTCATCGACCAGCTGCGCCCCGGACTGACGGTCTACAACATTTTCGGGGCGGTGCGGATGCGCGGCCATCTGGATGTGCGGGTCCTGGAGCGCAGCTTCAGCGAACTGACCCGCCGCCACGAGGTCCTGCGCACGACCTTCGCCACCGAGGGGGGGCGACCGGTACAACTGGTGGGCGAGCCCTGGGCGGTGCCCATCCGGATGATCGACCTGCGCGCCCTGGCGGCGGCGGATCGCTCCCCCCTGGCCCAGGCGCTGGGCAACGCGGAGGCGCAGCGCCCCTTCGCGCTGTCCACCGGGCCGCTGATCCGCGGCGTCTTGCTGCGGGAGGAGGACGACAATTACCTGCTGGCGGTGACCGCCCACCACATCGTCTATGACGTGTGGTCCCGAGAGATCCTGATCCGCGAGCTGGCGGCCCTCTACGAAGGCTTCCACGAAGATCGACCGTCGCCGCTGTCGGAGCTTCCCGTCCAGTACGCCGACTTTGCCCAATGGCAGCGCCGCTGGCTGCAAGGGGAGGTCCTGGACACCCAGCTGCGCTACTGGGGGGAGCGGCTGGCGGGGGTGCAGGGAGGCACGGAATTGTCCCCGGACCGCCCCCGACCGCCGGTGCAGAGTTTTCGCGGCGCCCGCACCCTGACCCGCCTGGATCGGGAACTCACCGCCGCTCTCCATGGCCTCAGCCGCCAGCACGGGGTGACGGTCTTCATGACGCTGTTGGCGGGTTTCAAGACCCTGCTCCACCGCATGACCCTGGAAGAGGACATCGTGGTGGGTTCGCCCATCGCCAACCGCAACCGCGCCGAGATCGAGGCGATGATCGGCTTCTTTGTCAACACCCAGGTGTTGCGCACCGATCTTTCCGGCGCACCGACCTTCGGGGAAATCCTGGGGCGGGTACGGGATATGGCCCTGGGGGCCTATGCCCACCAGGATTTTGCCTTCGAGCAGCTGGTCAAGGAGTTGAAGCCGCGGCGCGACACCGCGCGCCAGCCTCTCTTCCAGGTGCTGTTCAACTTCCTGACCAACTACCAGCCGATCCGCATGGAGCTACCCGGCCCTGTGCACCTGACCCCGGAGGCCAACCACAGCGGCGCGGTGCAATTCGATCTGGTGATGTCGATGTACGAGATCGACGGCGAGTTGTACGGCTCCGCCGACTACGCCACCGATCTCTTCGACCGCACCACCATCGACCGCCTGCTGGGGCATTTTACGCAGTTGCTGGCGAGCGCCGCGGTGGATTCCGGGCAGGCCCTGGGGGATCTGCCCCTGTGGAGTCCGGCCCAACGGCACCAGCTGCGGGTGGAATGGAACGACACCGGGGGAGTCCGGTCGGATCTGGTCCTGGAGAGTTTCGCCGCCCAGGTGGCGGCCCGACCGGAAGCCACCGCGGTGGTGGCGGTGGAGGACGGCACCCGCCAGCTCACCTATCGGCAACTAGACGCCCAGGCGCGGCGCATCGCGGCCCGCTTGCGGCATCTGGAGGTGGGTCCCGGCAGCGTCGTCGGCGTCCTCGGTGGGCGTTCGCCAGAGACCGTGGCGGCGATCTGGGGCGTGTTGCGGGCGGGGGCCGCCTACCTTCCCCTGGACCCCGACTATCCGGATGACCGGCTGGCGTTCATGGTGGAGGATTCCGGTGCCGCCCTGCTGCTGGTGGAGGCTCCCCACGCCGCCCGGCTCACCGCCCCGGACGTTCGGGCCTTGCACCTCGGCTTCGGCGAGGCCGACGGCGAGGTCGATGGTTCGATCGGTGGTGAGGCCGAAGGAGACATCGCCCCCCTGCCGCGCCCCCGGGCGGAGCATCCCGCCTACCTCATCTACACCTCCGGTTCCACCGGTCGCCCCAAGGGCGTGGTGGTCCGTCACGGCAACCTGGCCCACTCCACGGCGGCCCGTCTGGCCTACTATCGGGGGGCGCCGGAAGCCTTTCTGTTGCTCTCCTCCCTGGCCTTCGACAGTTCCGTGGCGGGCCTGTTCGGCACCTTGTGCGGCGGCGGTCGACTGGTGCTGGCACCGTCGAATCTGAAGGATGATGTGAGCCGCTTGACCACCGTCATCGAGGCCCAGGGGGTGACGCATCTGCTGTGCGTGCCCTCCGTGTACTCTGTGCTCCTGGAGCAGCCCCCGGCCCCCACCCTGCGAGCGGTGATCGTGGCGGGGGAAGAATGCCTACCGGAACTGGTGGCGCGCCACCGACAGACCCGACCCGGCACCCAGCTGTTCAACGAGTACGGCCCCACCGAAGCGACGGTGTGGTCCAGCGTGGGCCAGCTGGCCGCCATGGAGGGAGCCGCGCGGGTTGCCGATGCCGCGGCAATGCCGGTGCCGCCGGTGACCATCGGTCGACCCATCGCCGGAGCCCGCCTCCACCTGCTGGACCGCGGCGGTCGACCGGTGCCGGTGGGGTGCCCCGGGGAAATCCACATCGGCGGGCCGGGGGTGACCCTTGGCTACGTCGGTCAGCCGCGGGCCACGGCGGTGGCCTTTGTACCCGATCCCTTCACCGCCCCTCCGGGGGAGCCGCGCGGTGGGCGCCTGTACCGCACCGGCGATCTGGCCCGGCAGACGGCCAGTGGCGAATTCCTCTTCCTGGGCCGCATCGACCGCCAGGTCAAAGTGCGCGGCTACCGCATCGAGTTGGGGGAGGTGGAATCGGTGCTCCAGACCCATTCCGCGGTCCGCGAGGCGGCGGTGGTCGTGGTCGGTGGTGCCACCGGTGGACCCCAGGCCCATCGCCTGGTGGCCTGTCTGGTGCTCGCCGAGGGACTGGAACAGCCGGAGCCCCAGGTCCTGCGCGCCCATCTGCGGGAGCGCTTGCCGGAGGTCATGGTGCCCAGCGCCTTCGTGGTCCTGGAGGCTCTACCCCTGACGCCCAACGGCAAGGTGGATCGGCGAGCGTTGGCGACGACGGCGGGGGACGAAGCCGCGGTCCGCGAGGTGCCCTACGTGGCGCCCCGCACCGACACCGAGGCCACCCTGGTCCGGCTGTGGAGCGATCTCCTGGGGGTCCAGCAGGTTGGCGTCGAGGACAACTTCTTCGATCTCGGCGGCCATTCCCTGCTCACCACGCAGCTGGTGTCGCGCCTGCGGGATACGTTCGATCTGGAAGTGCCGCTGCAATCGTTCTTCGAGGAGCCCACCGTCGCCGGTCTCGCCGAGAGCATCGATCTGGCCCGCTGGGCCGCGGAGCGGGTCGAGGAGCGTCCCGTAGCCATCGCCGCGGGAGTGGGCGAGGAGGACGATCTCGAGACGGGCGAGATCTGATGGCCGCCCCATCGATCGCCGATCCCCGGAGCCCGGCGGACAAGAGGGCGGCGGCAGCGGCCCTCTTCCGGCAACTCGCCGAGCGCGCGCTGGCGGCGTGGGACCTGGGGCCGTGGCGGCTCACCCTGCTGGAGCTGAAGACCAACGTCACCTTTCGGGTTGACGTGGACGGCGACGGCGGCGAACGCTACCTGCTGCGGGTCTGTCACCTGGGGGCCTACAACCCTCAGGAGATCCGTTCCGAGATGCTGTGGTTGAGGGAGCTGCGCCGTAGCGGTCTGGTGGTGCCCGAGCCGGTGGCGACGCGGGATGGCGATTGGGTGGTCCGGGTGCGGGGGGAGGGGGCGGACGGATTGGAAGAGCGCTGCGTGGTCGTCACCCGCTGGGTGCCGGGGGAGATCCTGGAAGGGGACATCAGCCCCCAGCGCCTGGAGCAGGTGGGCGAGATCGCCGGTCGCATCCATCGTCTTGCGGAGCGCTTTTCGCCGCCGCCGGAGTTCCGCCGTCCGCGCTGGGACGCGGACCGCCTGTTCGGCACCGACACGGTCGTACCCCCGGGCCGCGGCGAGCCCATCATCACGGCCCGCACCCGGGAGATCCTCGATCGGGCCGCTGCCGAGATGCGTCGCCGGTTCCGCGCCCTGGGGGAAGGGCCGGAGGTCTTCGGCCTGATCCACAAGGATCTGGAGCCCGACAACACCGTCCTCCACCAGGGGGAGGTCCACGCCATCGATTTCGCCGACTGCGGCTGGGGCTACTACCTCTACGACATCGCCGCGTCCCTGCTGCCGCTCCAGGAAAAGCAGGGCTATCCGGAATTGCGCCGCGCTTTCCTGGAAGGTTACCGCCGCCACCGGTCCCTGAGCGCCGAGGACGAGGCGCTGATCGACGCCTTCCTCATCGCCCGCAGCCTCTTCACCATCCGCTTCATGGTGCTGGAGAGCATCGACGAACGACCGGAGGTCTTCGCCTACGCCCAGACCGTGATTCCCCTGATGGTGGGGGAAATCCGCCGCTTCCTGGAGCTCTCGGGAAGCTCCCGGGAAGTCGATGGCGAGGCGCCCCGCACCACCACCGTGCGCTTCCTGGCGGGGCTCCGGGACCGGGGCATCGAACTCTGGGTGGAGGAAGACAAGCTCCGCTTCCAGGCCCCCAAGGGCGCCCTGACGGGAGAACTGAAGAGTGAACTCAAGGCCCGCAAGGAAGAGGTCCTGAGCTTCCTGCGCCAGAGCTACGCCGGGGTCAAGGCGGCCCGCACCAGCATGGCGACGGCGACGGCGACAGCGACGGCGGAAGCCGGGGCCGCGGTATCGGCGCCCCTCTCCTTCGCCCAGCAGCGCCTGTGGTTCCTGGATCGGCTGCTGCCGGGGAGTTCCGAATACAACGTCTCCCGGGCGGCGCGGCTGGATGGCGCCTTGCGGGTGGAGGTGCTGGAAAGGAGCCTGCGGCAGGTGGTGGCGCGCCACGGGGCGCTGCGCACCCGCTTTGCCACCGAGGACGGCGAGCCGGTGCAGATCGTGGCCCCGGAAGCCGCCGTGCGCCTGCCGGTGGTGGATCTCGAAGGGCTGCCGGAGGCCGAGCGGCAGGCGGTGGCGCGGCGCCTGGTGGACCGGGGCTCCCACCGTCCCTTCGACCTCGAACGGGGCGCCCTGCTGCGCCTCTTCCTGCTGCGCCTGGGGGGGAGCGCGCACATCGCTGCGTCCACCCTGCACCACATCATCAGCGACGGCTGGTCGGCGGCCATCTTCTTCCGCGAGTTGGGCCAGCTCTACGATGCCTTCCGCCGCGGACAGCCGTCCCCCCTGCCGGCCTTGCCGCTGCAATACGCCGACTTCGCCCGCTGGCAGCGGGAGGTGCTTTCCGGCGAGACCCTGGCGGCGCAGATCGACTTCTGGCGGCGCACCCTGGAGGGCGCCCCGGCGGTGCTGGAGCTGCCCACCGACCGACCGCGGCCCAACCTGCCGTCGGCGGACGGCGACAAGGTGGCGGTGCGGCTGCGGCGCTCGGCCCTGCGGCGCCTGCTGGATCTGCCCGGCGGGGCGGAAGGCGCCACTCCCTTCATGGCGTTGCTCACCGTCTTCAACGTCCTCCTCTACCGGCTCAGCGGCCAGCGGGACATCGTCCTTGGGGTGCCCATCGCCAATCGCAACCGCACCGAGATCGAGGGCCTCATCGGTTTCTTCGTCAACACCCTGGTGCTGCGCACGCGGCTGACACCGGCAGAGGGAATCCGTCGCCTGCTGGAGCGGGTGCGGGGGGCCACCATCGATGCCTACGCGCACCAGGATCTGCCCTTCGAGAAGTTGGTGGAAGAGGTCAAGCCGGAACGGGACCTGCGCACCAACCCTCTCTTCCAGGTGATGTTCACTCTCCAGAATGCGCCCCGGGAAGCGCTGGATCTGGCGGGGGTGACCCTGCGTTTCCTGCCCACCGACCGGCGCACCGCCATGTTCGATCTGACCCTCACCCTGGAGGAACAGGAAGGCGCCGTCGAGGGCTCCCTGGAATACCGGACGGACCTCTTCGACGGCACCACGGTGCGGCGCTGGGGGCGTGCCCTGGAGCGCCTGTTGGAGGCGCTGGCGGCGGCGCCGGATCAGCCCCTGGGTGCTGTCTCCCTGCTGACCCCGGCGGAGACCCAGCAACTGTTGGTGGAATGGAATGCGGCTCCAGATCCATCGACCGGCGGGCAGTCCGGAGGAACGGTGGTGGAGCGGATCTTCCGGCAGGCGGAGCGCACCCCGGAAGCCCCAGCCTTGCTGGCGGTGGGCGACGACGGACGGCAGACTACCTGGAGCTACGGCGAACTCGCCCATCGAGCCGGTCGCCTGGCCGGTCGTCTGGCCCGCCACGGGGTCGGCCCGGAGGTGCGGGTTGGTCTGGCGGCGGACCGTTCCCCGGAAACCGTGGTGGCGATTCTCGCCATCTGGGCCAACGGCGGCGCCTACGTGCCCCTGGAACCCACCCTGCCCCGGGAGCGCCTGGAGGGGATGATCGACGATGCCCTGCCCCGGATGATCCTGGTCCGGGGCGAGGGGGAGGCCCGATCCCTGCGCGCCGCGGCCGGGGAGGTCCCCCTGCTGGACGTCGAGGGGGAGCTGGCCGCCGCGATCGCCGACGAGGACGACAGCGCGGGCGGGGGCAAGGCCCTGCCGGTCTGGACCCCGATCGACACCGCCGCCGCATACATGATCTATACCTCGGGTTCCACCGGGCGCCCCAAGGGGGTGGTGGTCAGTCACCGGGCGGTGGCGGGGCACGCCCGGGCCATCGTCGAGCGTTATGGCCTGACCGCCGCGGATCGGATCCCCCGCTTCGCCTCCCTCGGTTTTGACCTGGCGGTGGAGGAGACCTTCCCCCTGCTGACCGTCGGTGGCACCGTGGTGCTCCCGGCCGGGGGGCTGACGGTCTCCTTCGCCGAGTTGAGCCAGGTTCTGGAGGCCACCGGTGTCACCGTTCTCAGTCTGCCCACCGCCTACTGGCATGAATGGGTGGCGGCCCTGGAGCGCCTCGACGCCGCGCCACCGTCCGGGCTGCGCCTGCTGCTCATCGGCACGGAGCAAGCCCGCGCGGATCGCATCGCCGCCTGGCACCGCCTGCCGCAGTCCTCGACCGCTGCGGGAGGCCCCGGGCCGGGGCTGGTCAACGCCTACGGACCCACGGAGGCCACCGTCACCGCCACCACCTGGAGGGCCCCTCGGGGGGGGGACGCGCGCCTCGATCCGGACGCCAGCGAGGTCCGGGTGCCCATCGGTCGCCCCCTGCCCAACAGCCGCGTTTTCGTCCTCGACGCCGGAGGCCGACCCACCCCCGCAGGCGTGCCGGGACACCTGCACCTCGGGGGCACCGGCCTGGCGCGCGGCTACCATCGGCGTCCCGCCGCCACCGCGATGGCCTTCGTGCCCCACCCCTTCCCCGAGACCCCGGGGGATCGTCTCTACGCCACGGGCGACCAGGCTCGCCTGCGGGCCGATGGCGTGCTGGAGTTCCTCGGTCGCCAGGACCACCAGGTCAAGGTGCGGGGTTTCCGCATCGAGTTGGGGGACATCGAAGCCGCCCTCACCGGGCTGCCCTCGGTGGCCGAAGCGGTGGTGACCCTGGCGGGAGGCGCCCAGGAGAGCGCGGGGGGAAGCGATGCCGAGGCGCGCCTCGTGGCCTGGGTGGTGCCGTCGGCGAGCGTTGGCCCCCTTGACGCCGATTCCCTGGCTCGGGCCTTGGGGGAGGTGTTGCCGTCCTACATGGTGCCCTCCCTCTTCCAGAGTCTGGAGGCCCTGCCCCTCACCCCCAGCGGCAAGATCGATCGCCGTGCCCTGGTGAACCGAGGGCCGGGGACCACCGAGGAGACGGCGGGGGAAACGGCGGCAGCGGTGGGACCGCGCACTCCGACGGAGGAGATCCTCGCGGGCTTGTGGGCCGAGGTGCTGCCCGTGGAACAGACGGAGCGGCTGGCACCGACAGACCATTTCTTCCACCGCGGTGGCCATTCCCTTCTCGCCACCCAGTTGATCTCCCGCATCAGTCGCGCCTTCGGGGTGGAATTGCCGCTCCGGCGGGTGTTCGAGGCGCCGCGGCTGGAGGCTCTGGCCGCCGTCATCGACGAGGCGCGACGGCAGGGCGAGGGCCTGACCGCGGTGCCGCCCCTGGCGCCGATGGCGCCGACCCTCCGGGAGGGAGCGATCCCCCTGTCGTTCTCCCAGACCCGGCTGTGGTTCCTGAACGAACTCCAGCCGGGAAGCCCGGCGTACAACATTCCCGGCGGTGTGCGCCTCCGGGGCCCCCTGGACGCCAGGGCCCTGGAGCGCGCCCTGATGGCGGTGCAGCAGCGCCATCAGGCCCTGCGGACCACCTTCCGCGCCGACGGCCAGGCCCCCCGGCAGGTGATCTCCCCCGTCGCCCGGGGGTCCCTGGCCCAGATCGACCTGCGTGGCCTCGCCTCGGCGGCGGAACGCACCGAGGCGCTCCACTGGCTGGCCCGCCGGGAGGCGCTGCGCCCCTTTGATCTTGCCGTCGGCCCCCTTCTGCGGGCGATCCTGGTGGCCCTCGACAAGGACGACCACGTCATCCTGTTGACCCTGCACCACATCATCGCCGACGGCTGGTCCATGGGCGTTTTTCTGCGCGACCTGGTGGCCTACTACGGGACCACCGACGGGGAGGCCGCGTCACCCCCACTCCCGGAATTGACCGTGCAGTACGCCGACTATGCCGTCTGGCAGCGCGGCTGGTTGACGGAGGCGCTGCTGACGGCGGAGGTCGAGCACTGGCGGCGGCGCCTGGAGGGGATGCCCCCCAGCCTCGACCTGCCCACCGATCGGCCCCGGCCCCCGGTGGAGACCGCCCGCGGCGCCTCGCGCCCGGTGTTTCTGCCCGGGCTGGTGGCGGCGGCGGTCGTCGCGCTGGCCCGGAACGGCGGCGCCACCCCCTTCATGGTCCTGCTGGCGGCCTTCCAGGCGGTGTTGGGCCACTGGTCGGGAAGCGACGATATCGTGGTCGGCTCCCCCATCGCCGGGCGCTCGCGGCACGCCCTGGAGGACCTGATCGGCTTCTTCGTCAACAATCTGGTGCTGCGGGGCGACCTCCGTGGGGATCCCAGCTTCACCACGTTGCTGGAGCGCGTGCGGGAGGTCACCCTCGACGCCTACGCCCACCAGGATGTGCCCTTCGAGCGGCTGGTGGAGGCCCTGGAGCCGCGCCGGGATCTCAGCCGGGCGCCCCTCTTCCAGGTGATGTTCATCCTGCAGAATGTGCCCCCATCGCGCTTCGCCCTGCCGGGCCTGGAGGTGGAACCCCTGACGGCGGAAAGCGGCACGGCGAAGTACGACCTGACCCTGTCGTTGGAGGAGAGCGAGGCGGGGATCCGCGGTTCCCTGGAATGGAATCGGGACCTTTTCGACCCCACTACCGCGGCCCGGCTGGTGGGCCATTTCGAGCATCTGGTGGCGGCGGTGGTGGCGGCGCCGGAGCGGCCCGTGGGGGCGTTGGCGGGGCCGACCCCGGCGCAGCGGCACCAGTTGCTCCACGAGTGGAACAGCGCGCCCCGCCCCCCGGCCTTCGCGGGCTCCGCCCTCTCCCTGTCCGCTCTGTTCGCCGCCCAGGCAGCGCGCACCCCGGACGCCGTGGCCCTCCGGGCCCTGGATCCGGAGGTCCCGGCGTGGACCTACCGTCAGCTGCGGGCCCGCGGTCGCCACCTGGCGGCGCGACTGGTGGCCCTGGGCGTGGGGCCGGAGGTGCGGGTGGGGATCTCGGCCCACCGGAGTCCCGCCATGGTGGTGGCCCTCCTCGCCGTGCTGGAAGCGGGGGGGGCCTACGTCCCCCTGGACCCCGCCTACCCGGAAGCGCGCCTCGCCTTCATGCTCGACGATGCCGCCGTCCAGGTGGTGGTGGGCCATGGGGAGCTGCTGGCGAGGTTGCCCGTGGGGGAGCGCTCGACCCTCCTCCTGGACGAGGCTCCGGAAGCGGCGCCGGAAGCGGCGCCGGAAGCGGTCGCGACGCACCCCCTTCCCACCGCCCACCCGGACCATCTGGCCTACGTCATCTACACCTCCGGCTCCACCGGTCGCCCCAAGGGGGTGGCCATCGAACACCGCGCCGCCGTGGCCCTGCTGGCCTGGGCGCGGCAGGTCTTCGACGCCGAGGATCTGGCGGGAGTGCTGGCCTCGACGTCCATCAACTTCGACCTGTCGGTCTTCGAAATCTTCCTGCCCCTGGTCACCGGCGGCACGGTGATCCTGGCCCGGGACGCCCTGGAGTTGCGGGCCGACTCGACCGGGGTGCGGTTGCTCAACACCGTGCCTTCCGCCGCCGCCGAATTGCTGCGCCAGGGCGCCCTGCCGCCCTCGGTCCGCACCGTCAACCTGGCCGGGGAGCCCCTGCCGGAAAGCCTCGCGGAGGCCCTCCACGGCACCGGTTCGGTGCGTCGGGTGTTCAATCTGTACGGTCCTTCGGAGGACACGACCTACTCCACCCACGCCCGCGTCGAGGCCGGTTCCGGCAAGCCCCGGATCGGCTTCCCGGTGGCGGGTACCGCGGCGTACATCCTCGATCGTCGGGGTCGCCCGGTGGGCCTCGGCATCGCCGGGGAACTGGCCCTGGGGGGCGCGGGCGTGGCGCGGGGCTATCTGGGGCGTCCGGCGCGCACCGCGGCGAGCTTCCTGCCGGACCCGTGGAGCGACCGCCCCGGGGCGCGCCTGTACCGTACCGGGGATCAGGTCTCGCGGCGGCGCGATGGCCACCTGGATTTCCTGGGCCGTCGGGACCACCAGGTCAAAGTGCGGGGCTTCCGGATCGAATTGGGGGAAATCGAGGCGGCGCTCCTCGACCGCGAAGAGGTGCTGGAAGCGGTGGCCATGGTGCGGCGGGACAGCCCCGAGGATCCGCGGCTGGTGGCCTATCTGGTGGCGGCGTCCTCGAACGCGAATGGGGCCGCCAGCCGGGACCTCGACGTTGGGGCTCTGCGGCGGGCCCTGGGGGAGCGGCTCCCGGCCTACATGATCCCCTCCCACTTCCTGATTCTCGACGCCTTGCCCCGCACTCCCAACGGCAAGCTCGACCGGCGGGCCCTGCCGGTGCCGGGGGTGGAGACCGGCGGCGACGCCGACGGGGCCACCGACGGGGACGGAACGCGGCCCCGGGATCCCGTGGAGGAGATCCTGGCGGGGCTGTGGGCGGAGGTGCTGGGGCGGGAAAGCGTGGGGGTCCACACGGACTTCTTCGCGTTGGGGGGCCATTCCCTTCTCGCCACCCAGGTGGTCTCCCGGGTGCGGGAGGCGTTCGCCGTGGAATTGCCGGTGCGCGCCCTGTTCGAAACCCCCACGGTGGCGGCTCTGGCGGCGACGGTGAAGGCGCTGCGGGGCGGCTCCACAGAGCGCGCCGCACCCCCCCTGAGGGCGCATCCGGAGGCGGCCACCGCCCCCCTCACCTTCGCCCAGAGCCGCCTGTGGTTCCTGGAGCGCCTGGGGGTGACCGGATCCACCTACAACCTGCCCGCGGCGGCGCGCCTGCGGGGTGCCCTGCGGGCCGAGCTGCTGGAGCGCGCTCTGGGGGAGATCGTCCGCCGCCACGGGGTGCTGCGCGGCCGTTTCGGCGCGGTGGACGGCGAGCCCCGGCAGAGCGTTGTGGCGGCCCTCCCCCTGGCCCTGCCGACGGTGGATCTGACCCTCCTGCCGCCCTCCCGACGGGAGGAGGAGGCCCGCCGCCGCGCCCAGGCCGTGGCCGCCGAGCCCTTCGACCTGGAGCGGGGGCCGCTACTGCGGGCGGCGCTGCTGCGCCTCGCCCCGGACGAACATCTGCTGGTGCTGGCGATGCATCACCTGGTTTCCGACGGCTGGTCCCTGGGCGTCTTCCTGCGCGAGCTGGCGGCCCTCTATCGGGCCTTCGCCGAGGGCCAGGCATCGCCCCTGCCGGATTTGCCTATCCAATACGGGGATTACGCCCACTGGCAGCGCGCTCGCTTTTCCGAGACGGTACTGGCGGCGGAGTTGGACCACTGGCGCCAGCGTCTGGCCGGGGCGCCGCCCGCCCTGGCCTTGCCCACCGACCGGCCCCACCCGGCGGTGCAGACCTTCGCCGGAGCGGTCCACGGATTTGATCTTGGGGAGACCGTCGGTGGGGACCTCGCGGCGTGGAGCCGTGGCCGGGGGGCGACCCTGTTCATGACCCTGCTGGCCGCCTTCGACGTCTTGCTGGCCCGCCACGGAGGGCAGGACGATCTGGTGGTGGGCACCCCGGTGGCCGGTCGGGAACAACGCGCGGTGGAGGGATTGATCGGCTTTTTCGTCAACACCCTGGCGCTGCGGATCCGCCTCGGGGACGATCCCTCCTTCGAGCAGCTCATCCAGCGGGTGCGGGACGTCGCCCTGGACGCCTTTGCCCACCAGGAGGTGCCCTTCGAACGACTGCTGGAGGAATTGGCACCGCGCCGTGACCTGAGCCGCGACCCCATCTTCCAGGTGGTGTTCGCCCTGCAGAACACTCCACGACCGGTGTTCGAGCTGCCGGGACTGGAGATTCACCCTCTGGATACCCCCTCCGACACCGCCAAATTCGATCTCACCCTCTTCTTGGAAGAGTCGGCGGGAGGGTTGCGGGGAGGCTTCGAATACCGCACGGATCTCTTCGATGCCACCACAGTGGCCCGCCTCGCGGCCCGTTTCCGGGTGCTGCTGGCGGACGCCGTGGCCCACCCCGAGCGCCGCCTGTCGCAGCTCGCCCTGCTGAGCGCGGCGGAGCGCCATCAGGTGGTGCGGGAGTGGAGTCCGGGGAGCGATCCGGCGGGGTCCCACGATCCCGCGCTGGTGCCGCGTCGGGTCGCCCAGTGGGCGGTCCGACGGCCCACGGCCCCGGCGGTGGTGGGCGACGGGGAAACCCTGAGCTACGCTGCTCTGGAAGCTCGCGCCCGCCTTCTGGCCCATCGTCTGGGCGAGCTGGGAGTGGGTCCGGAAGTGCCCGTGGGAGTCTGCCTGGAGCGCTCGCCGCTGGAGATCGTGGCGCTGCTGGCCGTCTGGCGGGCGGGGGGCGCCTACCTGCCCCTGGACCCGGCCTATCCGGCGGCGCGCCGCCGCTTCATGCTGGCCGACGCCGGGGCCATGGTGCTGCTCACCACGGCGGCGCTGGACGAGGATCCGACGGCGGCGGCGGCCCAGGGAGATTGGACGCGAGTTTTCCTGGACGAAGCGGACCCGGTCCCGGATCCGGCGGCGGGGGACGAACACCCGTCCGTGGAGCCTCACCCGGATCACCTGGCCTACATCATCTACACCTCCGGTTCCACCGGTCGTCCCAAGGGGGTAGAGATCCGCCACCGCACCCTGGCGCGGTTGGTGGCCTGGCACCAGCGGGCCTTCGGGGTGACGGCGGAGGATCGAGCCACTCACCTGGCCGGTCTGGGTTTCGACGCCTCGGTGTGGGAGATCTGGCCGTACCTGGCGGCGGGGGCCGCCGTGCACCTGGCCACCGATGTCCAGCGGGCCGACCCCCAGGCCCTGCGCCGCTGGCTGGTGGACCAGGGCATCACCGTCGCCTTCGTGCCCACCCCGCTGACGGAGATTCTGCTGCGGGCCGCCGACGGTACTGACGGTACTGACGGTACTGACGGCATCGACGGCATCGACGGCTGGCCGCCGGAGACAGCGTTGCGCTTCCTGCTGACCGGGGGCGACGCCCTCCAGGCCACGCCGCCGCCGGGGTTGCCCTTCGCGCTGATCAACAACTATGGCCCCACCGAAAATACGGTGGTGGCGACCTCGGGGCGGGTGCCCACCGCTCCGGCTTCGGGAGAGCACCGCGCGCCGAGCCTGGGGCGACCCATCGACGGCGTGCGCATGCACCTTCTGGATCGTCATGGGCACGCCGTGGGCCTGGGGGTACCCGGCGAGCTGGTGGTGGGGGGCGGCCAGCTGGCCCGCGGTTACCGGGGGCGACCGAGCCGCACCGCCGTCGCCTTCGTGCCCGATCCCTTCGCCTCGCGCCCGGGGGCGCGGCTCTACCGCACCGGGGACCTGGCCCGGTGGCGCGGCGATGGCGCTCTCGACTTCCTGGGCCGCATCGACCACCAGGTCAAGGTCCGGGGCGTGCGCATCGAGTTGGGAGAGATCGAAGTCCGTCTGGCCGCCCATCCGGAGGTGCGGGACAGCGTCGTCCTGGCCCGCGACGATGTGCCCGGCCAGGAGGGTGAGCGGACCCTGGTGGCGTACGTCCTCGGTCGTGGCGAGAGCGGCGACGGGAGGCGGACGACCCCGGATCCCGACGCCCTGGGAGACCATCTCCGGGCGGCCTTGCCCGCCGCCATGGTGCCGGCCTTCTTCGTGATCCTCGACGCCTGGCCCCTGACGGAAAACGGCAAGGTGGACCGCCGCCGACTGCCCCTGCCGGACGCCGACCACCGGGGTGGGGCCGCCTCCGCGGCGGCGGTGGCCGCTCCCCGCGACCCCCTGGAACTCGAACTGGTGCGCATCTGGGAGACGCTGCTGGGCCGTGCACCCATCGGCATCGACCAGGATTTCTTCGCCCTGGGCGGCCATTCCCTGGCGGCGGTGCGGCTGGTGGCGCGGATCCGGGAACGATTCGACCGGGAACTGCCCCTCACCGCTCTCTTCCAGGGCGCCACGGTGGAGACTCTGGCGGCGATGCTGCGACAGGGCGCCCCGGTGGAGAGCCGCCGCGTTCTGGTCGAGCTGCGCGCGGAGGGGGGCGAATCGCCCCCGGGCCAGCGGCCCACGCCGCTTTTCTGCATCCATCCGGTGGGCGGCAATGTGCTCTGCTATCTGGAACTGGTGCGCCGTCTGGACGGTAGCGGGCCGGTCCACGGCTTGCAGTCCCCCGGTCCGGATGCCGAGGGCCGAAGGCCCGACCGGGTCGAAGCCCTGGCGGAGCGCTACCTGGAGGCAGTGCGGAGGCGCTGGCCGGAGGGACCGTACCGGCTCCTGGGTTGGTCCATGGGCGGGCTGGTGGCCTTCGAGATGGCTCGCCAGCTCCAGGCCGCGGGGGCGGCGGTGGAACAGCTGGTGCTGCTCGACACCGCGCCGCCCGAGATCGGCGCGACGGCGGATGGCGTGGAGGGTCCGGCGGCCTTGCTGGGCGCCTTCATCCACGACCTGACGGCTCTCTCTGGAGGGAACCTCGCCGAGGCGAGGGAAGGCATCGAGAGTCTCGGCGGGGACGATCCGGGGGCGGTCTTCGAGCGCCTGGCGGCGGCGGGCCTGCTGCCCCCGGAGTTGGGGGCGGAGCGAGTCCGGGAGCTCTTCGAGGTCTTCGCCGCCAACGTCCACGCCCTGCGTCGGTATACCGCGGAGGGCCCTCTCTACCGGGGTCCTCTGGAGCTGTTCCTGGCGGCAACGCCGTCCATGGACCGGGAGTCCGCGGTGGCGGGCTGGCGGCGGCATGTTGACCAGGCTTCCGAGGTGGGCGCGGGCGTCACGGTGACGGCCATCCCCGGGGATCACTACGGGATCCTGCGGTCGCCGGGCGTCGAGGCGCTGGCGGCGCGGCTCCGGGCGGACGGTTCCTGACGGACGGCGGGACGCTCCCGTCAGGGCGCGTCGAGGTTCTGGATGTAGAGGTCCACCGTCCCGTCCCGCTCCCGTTCGAAGACCATCGCAGTGCCGTCCCGGGAGATCCGGGGACGATTGTCGCGGTATTCCGCAGGGGTCTCAAGAACCGCCTCGGGGGTGGAGCCATCGAGGCCTACCCGATAGATCTGGGATCGCCCGGAACGCTCCGAGACGAAGAGCACCGCCCTGCCGTCGGCGGTAAAGACGGGATGGCCGTCGAAGCCCGGGGCCTGGGAGAGGTTGAGGGCCCCACCGCCATCGCTGCCGTCGCTGTGGGCGAGGAAGACCTCGGCGTCCCCCCCTTCTCCCCGCACCAGGGCGATGCGGGAACCGTCCGGGGAAAAGACTCCGGCACTTTCCCATTCCCCTTCCCCAGCCTCGCGGGCGAAGAGCGGTCGCACCGCCGCCGTCTCCAGGTCGAGGCGGAAGAGCTGCGGCGCGCCGTCCCGCTCCGAGGTGAAGAGAAGGGTGCCCCCGTCCGGCGACCAGCTCGGCTCCGCGTCCCGGGCGGGGTGTTGGCTGAGATTGACCTGCCGGGAACCGTTCGCGTTCATGACGTAGATCTCCTCGTTGCCATCGCGGTTGGAGACGAAGGCGATGCGCGTGCCGTCGGGGGAATAGATCGGCGCCGTGTCCTCGGCGCTGTGGTCGGTGAGGCGTCGCAGATCGGAGCCATCGCGGCGGATCGTCAAGATCTGCCCGTTGCCGAAGCGATCGGAAGCGAAGACCAGCGTCTGCCCGTCGGGGGCAAAAGCGCCGTGGGTGTTGCGGAGGTTGGAGAGCTTCGTCAGACGCCGCTCCATCGGAGCGTTCGCGCCGCTCAGATCCAGGGTAAAGATGTCCACATTGCCGTCCAACGACCGGGTCACCAGCACGGCGGAGCCGTCCCGTGCCGCGATCGGCTTGGCCCAATGGCCCGGCTGATCGATCAGCCGCTCGACGTGGGAGCCGTCGGCATCCATGACAAACACCTGATCGCGACCGGCGCGGTCCGAGGCGAAGAACACCCGGCCACCGTCCGGGGACCACGAGGGCCAGCCGTCGAACGCTTCGTGGCGGGTCAGGTTGATCGGGTTGGAGCCGTCGGCGTCCATCACCACGATCTCGGAATTGTAGGGGTAGACGATGCGCCGGGCGACGATGCGGGTGCCGTCGGGGGACCACTCGGCGTAGGTATCCACGTTGACCGTATCGGTGATCTGCGCCAGATCACCGCCGTCTCGACCGATCGAATAGTGGTTCAGAATGTTCCAATAACCGCGCACGGAACTGAAAATCAGCCGCTCACTGTCCGCGGACCACTTGGGGTGCATGTCGTTCTTGGGATGGTGGGTCAGGTTGGTCTGCCGCGAGCCATCGGCGTGCATGACGTAGATCTCTTCGTTGCCGTCGCGGTCGGAAACAAAGGCGATCCATTCCCCATCCGGCGACCACACCGGGGTGACATCGGTGGCACGGTTGTGGGTCAGGCGCCGCGGCTGGGTGCCATCCGCGGCCATGACCCAGATCTCCGATCCGGTCCCCGCGCGATCCGACTGGAAGACGATCCGCCGACCGTCGGGGGACCAGAAGGGGTAGGAGGACTCCGTGTTGGTGAGTTTGAAAAGACCGTCGTCCCCTTCCTCCTGGGCTTCCAACCCTGGCCCGGCGGTCGGGGCGACGGTGAGGGCGAGGACGGCGGCGAGAGCGAGCCAGCAAGGCGGTCGATGCATCGATCCTTCTCCTGGAATTCAAGCCTGGGGCGCGTTGAGGAGCTCGGTAAGCTCGCCCTCCGGGGCCTCGGGCTTCAGTTCAAAGTAGGCGTAGACCCGCATGGCGTGGCGCACCAGGGGGAAGTCGTTGGTCATTAGACCGTGGAAGAGGAGCAACAGCCGAACGCTCCCGTACACCGTCCCCTCATCGCTCAGATAGGCCCCGAGGCCGGTCGTCGCCAGGGGTTCCGGCGGCAGATCGATCCGCCCGGTTTCCGCGTCGATGCAGCCCAGCAGGGCCGCGACCCCCCGCTCGACCACCGCCGCGGTCTCGCGCTCCGGATGGTGCAGGCGATCCAGGACCAGCCGCAAGAGCGTCTCCGTGTGGCGGCGCACATCGCCGCCACCGAAAAACCCCGCCTCGTTCTGGAGTGCGACGGCGGCCCCGATCAGGGCCTCGCCGCGGGTCGCCAGGGTCGGGTCGTTCAGGAGCAGGGCGCTGGCCGCCAACGCCTGGCCGTGCAGCGCCAGCAGCGGCGCGTCTCCGGCCAGGGCCTCGGGCTCGGGGATCGGCCACGGGGCCAGGGCCGCGGCGAGGCGCTCTTCGAGGGCATCCAACTCCCGCCGCAGGGCCTCCCGCAAGTTCCCTTTGCCCACGAAGAGCACCGCCAGACTGGTCTCCGCCAGCCAGAAGGCGGCGAAGGTCTGGGCGCTCGCTGCGGTGCGAGTGAAGGGAGAGTTCGGCTCGTCGAGTGCACCCACCAGCCGCTCCAGCCGCCCGCGGGCCGCCTCCCCGTCTCCGCGCACGGCATCGGCGTACAGACCGCGCCCCAGGCGGCGGTGGGCCGTGGCTCGCGGCCAGGGGTCTTCGGCCCCTTCCGCCGCCGGTCCATTGGTCTCGCCCGCCTCCTCAAGGCCACCGGCTCCGCCGAGAAACGCCGCCGACAACTGGTCCAGGTCGAATTGGAAATAGAACGTCTCGGCATCGTAGGTCGGGAAGGCGGGGCTGGCCTCCAGAATCAGTTCATTACCCTCGATGGAGTGGACAAAAACGCTGGCCTTGCCGCGCAAACGGAAGGCTTCCAGGGGGCTGGTGATCTCGTTCAGCAAGGGCACGAAGTCGGCGGTGGAGTTGATCCTCTGCGCCTCGGGCAGCTCTTCCGCCAGGCGCAACTTGGCTCGGGCGTTGGTGAACATCGAGCGCCGCAGGATGTGATCCACCACGTTGGAGGCGTACACCAGGTTGGTGCCGTCGCCGAAACCCGGCAGCCGGGCCACGGCGTCGAGCAATTCCGGCGAGAACAGGGACGAGCGCACCAGCACGATGCAGTCCGCCGCCGCCATTTGATGTAGTTTGGCGTAATTGCGGGCCATGTAGGTGCGCACCGGGATGGTCTGGCCCTGCGGGGGCAGGTAACCCTTCCAATCGGCCAGCACTCGGGGTACGTCCGCGGTGGTGAGAGTGAAAGCCTCCGTCAGTTCCGCCAGCCCGCCCCACAGACGCTCGCCGTACTGATCGACATGGGGGTGCACCGCGAAGGGATCCGCCTGGCTCCGCACTTCCGCGAAGAGAGATTCCAAGGTGGACCGACCGCCGCAGAAGAATTCGCCGACGAAGCCCTCGACCGTGGCGTGGCGCGCCAGGCAGGTGACCAACATGTTGCCGATGAAAATCACGGCGGGATCGACATCGACCAGCACCATCCCCCGGGGGGTGCCGGGGAACGCCTCCACCATGGCGACGGCGTTGCCGCAACCGGCACCCAAAATGTAGCCGTCAGGCTGGTAGGTGGAGCGCACCGCGGTGTAGAAACCGGCGGGGGTCAACTCGTTGGTCACCAGGGCGGCGGCATCGCCGACGGTGTAGAACTCGTCCCGCAATCGGTACCGGTCGGCCTCCTCAATCAGGCGCCGGGCGATGGAATGGCTGTTGTCCGACATGGGGTCTTCCCTTTCTCAAAAGCATAGTTATAGCAGGGGTTCATCGGGATGGGGGGGCTCGTCCGGGATGGCGTCCGGAATCTCCACTTCGAGGCGCGTCAGGGGGCGGTAGCGCTGCGCCAGGACCACCGTGACCAGGGTCAGCAGGCCCATCAGAGTCATCAGCAAGGCGATCCCCCGGCCCGGCCCGGTGTCGAGAATTCGGCCGGCACTGCCCGCCAGGAAGCCACCGGTCGCCATGGCCGGTTCGAAGACATAATCCGCCAACGGTCCGGCGGCGAGGAAGGCGATCCCCAGGCTCACACTGCCAGCCATCTCCCGCAGCGCCTGCACCCGTCCTTGCAGCCCCGGGGGTACTTTGCTCTGCCAGATGGCATGGCTACAGCTGAGAATGATCGGGTTCAGGAAGAGGTAGCCGAAGGCCGCGGCCCCCACCAGAATCACGCTCGGTCGCAACACGCCGACGGCCAGGATCCCGCCCTGCAGGGCGGCCGCGATGAGGATCCCTCGCACCTGCCGTTGGGGTCCGCCCCACACGCTCATGGTCACGCCCCCCACCAACATGCCGAGGCTGGCGGCGGTGAGCACGATGCCCAGCTCCGCCGAGGAGGCGAAGGTCAGCACCAGGGGGGTTAGCAGCACATTGACGATACCGAAGGTGAAGTTGAGGCCGAAAGCCAGCAACAAGAGGGCTTCAAGGCCCCGTCGGCTGCGCAGATGGTGCCACCCTTCCAGGGCCTCGGCGACCAGGGAGGGCTTCGGCTCCGCACCCGTCCCGGTGGCCGTCGCGGACCGTGGCTCCCCCGGTGGGCGGGGGATGCGCACCGTCATGAGGGTCATGACAGCGATCAGGAACGTGCCCAGATCGATCAGCAGCAGGCCCATCAGACCGATGGGACCCAGCAGCAGGCCCGCCGCCAGCGGTCCCACCACCAGCGCCGCCGCCCGCCCCGCCTGCACGGCACCATTGGCACGCCCCAGATGACGCCGGGGCACCAGCAGCGGGGTGGAGGCCGCGAAGGCCGGTTCCTGAAAGGATTGAAAGATCGATTCCAGGGCCACCGCCGCATACAGGTAGACCGGGGACAGCTGGTCGAACCAGACCAGGAAGACCAGCAACACCGTCACCGCCGCCGCCCCGGCGTCCGCCAAGATCAAGGTCCGCCGGCGATCCCAGCGATCCACCAGGGCGCCGATCAGGGGGGAGAGCAGCGCCGTCGGCGCGATCATGGCCACCGCGATCAGGGCGTATTGGGTGGCCGAGCCCGTGGTCTGGAAGACCCAGACCCCCAAGGCGAAACTCGACAGGCGGGAGCCAAAGAGGGACACCACCTGGCCGAAACAGACCACGGCGAAGGTGCGCAGCCCCGTCGGCGGACGGAAGGCCGCGGGGGCGGAGGGTGGCGGGTTGGCCATGGGGGACCTAGGGGCCGGGCTCCAGATGCAGGGTGTGCAGCGGCGGCCCCGGCAACAGCGGCAAGGGTTCACCCCGCACCCAGGCGTCATGCCCGGCGCGGTAGAAGGGCGATCGGGGATGACCGCTCTGGCCCCCCGGCAGGTGCAGGCTGGACCGCTCCTCCTGCCCTGGGGAGACCACCATGCGCAGGGTGGAGCCGTAGTCGGGATCCTGCACGCGAGGCATGTAATCGCCCCCCGGCAGCGGATCCGGCGGCATGTCCAGGCGCGCCCCCAGCCACGGCAGGATCCGGCTGAAGGGATGGCGGATGGCGGCGGTGTTGCGTTCCCCCCAGGTCCTCTGGCGGAGGGTCCCCCCCTCGGGATCATAGAGGTCGAGAACACGATCCGCCGCCGCCAGCAGCTGCTCGTCCCAGGTCGCGTAGGGCGGCGCCAGCAAGTGGACCGGGCGCTCCGTCACCAGACGCCACAGCGGTCCCTCGTGCTGGTCGAAGCCCTGGGTGTAGTCGTAGCCCGGCAAGACTTCGCGGCAGGGGGCGGTGAGGGCGGCGAACACCTCTTCCAGCAGCAGGATGCGGAAGGCCCTCAGGGCGCGGTAGGCGGCGGCATCCACCGACGCCCTGCCGTCCCACTCCTCCAGGAGCTGCCGCAGTTCGCCGCGGCGGGGGTCGGCCTGGACCGTCGGTGGTGTCAACACCGCCAACAGGAGTTGCCGCCATCGTTCCAGGAACAGGGCTCGGTCATCCAGCAGGATGCCCCACATCGCCTCCGGCGTGGCGCCCTCCAGAGCGAGGAGGGCATCGCGGATCTGATGGGCGCGGGCGCCCAACCGATAGCCACCGTCCCCCAACCGGGCTAGCCCCGCTCCCTCCACTTCGCGGTTGTTGGCGGTCCACACCAGACCGCCGGGAGGGTCCACGATGGACGGCACCGCCAGCGGTGCCAGAAGACCGTCCCAGCCCAGGGTGCCATCGCTCCAAGGGGTGGGCAACCGGCCCTCGAAGCCGCGCCGCCGGGGCAGCCGCCCGATCACCGACCAGGCCACCCGACCGTCGGCGTCGGCGAACACCGCGCTCAGGGCTGGGGAGCCGCTACGGTGGCCCACCGCCACCGCTTCGTCGATGGTGGTGGTGGTCTCCAGGTCCAGTAGGCCGAAATCCACCGCCTCCGGCTCCTGGGCCACCCAATGGACCGCCATCCGCCGCCCCTCAAAGTCCTCCACTACCGGCCCCCACGCGGTCCAGTCGAACTCCAGGACCTCATCCCGCCCCGCCCGCACCCGCAGGATCTCCCGATGGGACACAAAGGGCTGGAAGCCCGCGGCGGTCCGGTAGCGCCGGGGGTCCCCGGGGTCGAGATCCAGCAGGATCGCGTCACTGGTGTCCGCCATGCTGTTGGTGATGCCCCAGGCCACCGCGCCATTGCTCGCCACGGGCATCGCCGGGGTGCCGGGCAGGGTCACCCCGACCAGGCGGTGGGGCGGTCCGGTGCCGCCCGGTCGCGGCCAGGAAAGGACCGCGCGGTACCACAGATTAGGCACCGCCAGCGGCAGGTGCATGTCATCCACCAGCAGGGCGGCGCCGTCGGCGGTGTGGCTGCCAGCGACCGCCCAGGCGTTGCTGGCGGCGGCGCGGGAGCGAGCGGGGCTCGGCGACGGGGGAGCGGTTCGGGCCGTGGCCAGGCCGGTCACGCGGAGGTCGATCACTTCCGGCCCCGGCGGCGCCGGGGTCGTGAAGGGGTCTCCCTCCATGGGCGCGTCCCAGGCGGTGCCCGGGGGTAGCAGAAAATCGAACAGGGGCTCCGGCAGCCGCTCGTGCAACAGTCGGGCCTCCGCCTCCAGTCTCCCGGCCTCGTCGTCCAGTTGCAGGAACATGGTGAGCAACACCAGGTAGCAATCCACCGGCTGCCAGGGGCGAGGTTCGGCGAATAGCGCCACGTACTCGAAGGGCGGAGCGCCCAGGGCCCCGAGGCCGGCGGTCACCCCGGCGGCGTAGGCATCGAGGATCGCCCGGGTCGCCGGGGCGCTCGCCGCCAGGGCATCCTCGGCGCGCTGCCGCAGCCGGTGAAGGCGCAGGCTGCGATCCTCCGCCAGCATCGGGGGACCCAGCAATTCCGACAGCTCACCGGCCGCCCGGCGCCGCAGGAGGTCCATCTGGAAAAAGCGGTCCTGAGCGTGCAGGAAACCCGTCGCGAAGGCCACGTCGCGGCGGCTCTCAGCATGGACCGTCGGCACCCCCAGGGCGTCGCGCTCGATCCGCACCGGCGCCTCCAATCCGGCGACCGACAGGCCACCGTCCAGGACCGGCAGGCTTCGCCGTAGCTGATGCAGGAACCACAGACGGCCTCCGAACCCAAACAGCAGCAGAAGGCCGACGAGCCCCAGGGCGATCTTCCCCCGCCGCCGCCATCGGCGACGCGGGGCAGAGCGTCGGGCCGACCCGGTGACGGAACGATCATTCACCGCGGATTTGCCTTACTCGTAGCGCAGTGCCTGCAATGGATCGATCTTGGAAGCCCGTTGCGCCGGCAGAAAACCGCATGCGAGATTGACCACCAGCAGCACACCAAAGGCCGCCAGCAAGGTCACGGGATCCCAGGTCGCCACGCCGTGGAGCATCGACGCCAGAAAACGCCCCATGGCCACGGCCCCCAGCAAGCCGACCACCAACCCCAGGAAGGTGAGGCCCAGGGTGCGCTTCAGCACCAGGCTTCGCAACTCCCCGGAGCGCGCCCCCAGGGCTTTGCGCACCGCCAGTTCGCGGTGGCGCTGCTGCACCGAAAACGACAGCACGCCGTACACCCCAAGGGTTGCCAGCACCAGGCCCAGGAAGCCGAAAACCCCAAACAGCAGAGCGCTGGAACGCTCCCGGGCGGTGCGCTGTTGAAGGAGTTCCTCCAGGGTGGCGATATCGAAGATCACCTGCTCCGGATCGATGTCCGCCACGGCGCGCCGGGCCGAGGCCACCAGGCTATTGGGCGCGCTGGAGGTCTTCAGAGTGAAGGTCATGGTGGTGAAATCCGGACTCGTCGTCTGGCGATAGGGCAGATACCAGGCGTCGGCGGTCTGGAGATCTTCATCCTGCGTTTCGTCCAGGGTGGCGACGACGCCCACGATGGTCATCCAGGGGCGGTCGTCCCAGTCGTAGAGCCCCC